>Ga0080064_1002394_pt1 | contig 32076 bp, 17 predicted proteins | sample Subgrocontami54m_FD_69260 | JGI IMG/M metagenome (GOLD analysis project Ga0080064, IMG submission 69260) | Subsurface groundwater microbial communities from S. Glens Falls, New York, USA - GMW46 contaminated, 5.4 m (SPADES assembly) (version 2) ...
GACAGCCCGGTGCCGTTCTTCGCCCCGATTTACTCGCAGCGGGTGCTGCCGTTTGGTTTCCCGCGGCTGGAAACCCCGAGCAACCGCAAGATCTGGGAGAACTTCGTCGCGAATCCGGCCTTCTACACCGTCAACGAGAACACGACGTATCGCAACAAGGTGACCAACTCCAGCCACTCGCGGGAGGTCATCTCGGCGCTCTACCTGCGCGGCGACGTGAGCTTCTTCGAGCGCCGGCTGAAACTCGTCGGCGGCCTGCGCGGCGAGCAGACCAACATCAAGGCCGCGGGGCCGCTCTCCGATCCGACGCGCGATTTCCAGCGCGATGCGAAGGGCAACGTTCTTCGCGGCGCGAACGGCCGCCCGCTGCTGATCGTGCCGACCAATGCCGGCCTCGCCTACTCGCAGCTCACCTTCGTCGATCGCGGCGCGCATACGAGCAAGGAATACCTGCGGCTCTTCCCGAGTCTCAACGCGAGTTACAACCTCCGCGAGAACCTCATCGTGCGCGCGGCGTACTATGAATCCGTGGGCCGGCCAAGCTTCTCCCAATATTCCGGCGGCATCACGCTGCCGGACACCGACCTGCTGCCATCGCCCGGTAATCGGATCACCGTCAATAATGCCGGCATCAAGGCGTGGGACGCGCACACGATCAACGTGCGACTGGAGCGGTACTTCGCGGGCGTGGGCCAGTTCTCCGTCGGCGCTTTCCGCCGGCACGTGAAGAATTTCTTCGGCAACACGGTGTTCACCGCGACGCCCGAGTTTCTCGCGCTCTACGGCCTGGATCCGGCGCTGTTCGGCCCGTACGACGTCGCCACGCAGGAGAATATCCAGACCGGAGTCCGGATGGAGGGGGTGGACTTCAACTACAAGCAGGCCCTGACGTTTCTCCCGTCGTGGGCCCGCGGCGTGCAGGTCTTCGCCAACGCCAGCTCGCAACGGTTGCTGGGCGACGACAAAAGCGACTTCGCGGGGTTCATTCCGCGCAGCGCGAGTTGGGGCATCAGCCTCACGCGGCAGAAGTTCAACGTGCGCACCAACTGGAATTATCGCGGCCGTCAGCGCAACGCCGCCGTCACCGGGGCCGGCATCGAGCCGGGTACGTTCAACTATGCCTCGAAACGGCTCTATGTCGACGTGCTCGGCGAATACTACCTCTGGAAACGAGTCGGGGTGTTCGTGAACTTCCGGAACATCACGGACGCCTACACCGACACCGAGATTCTGGGCCCGCACACGCCGGAGCACGCGCAATTCCGGCAGCGGATCGACTACGCGGCGTTGTGGACGATCGGCGTGAAGGGCACGTGGTGAGAACCGGGCTGGATTGTAGCCACGAGCGCCAGCAAGTGGAGGCGTTTTCCACTCGCTGGCGCTCGTGGCTACCATGAAGAATTCTCGCATGGTAAATCGCCTTCTTTTCTTTGCCCTCGCAGCTGCGACGACCCTGGCCGCCGCCGACCTCGCCCGTCCCCACATCGTCCTCGTGATGGCCGACGACATGGGGTGGGGCGAGACGAGCTACATCGGGCATCCGGTGCTCAAGACGCCGAACCTCGATGCGATGGCCGCCGCGGGGCTGCGCTTCGATCGGTTCTACGCCGGCGCGCCGAATTGTTCGCCGACGCGCTCCACCGTCATGACCGGCCGGACGAACGATCGCTGCGGCGTGGAAAATCACGGGTTCGCGCTGCGCCGGCAGGAGAAGACGCTGGTCCGCGCGCTGCATGACGCCGGCTACGCGACGGCGCATTTCGGCAAGTGGCACCTGAACGGCTATACCGGGCCCGGCGCGCCGGTGCTCGCGACGGACGACCACAACCCGGGCGAGTTCGGCTTCGACGAGTGGCTCTCGGTCACGAACTTCTTCGACCGCGATCCGATCATGAGCCGCCGGGGGAGGTTCGAGGAGTTCAAGGGCGACTCCTCGGAGATCATCGTCGGCGAGGCGCTGAAGTTCCTCGAGCAGAACCGCGGCGGGACCAAGCCGCTCTTCACGGTGATCTGGTATGGTTCGCCGCATGCGCCGTATATCGCGGCGGACTCGGACAAGACGGCGTTCGGCGCGCTCGATCAGCCTTCGCAGGATCATTACGGAGAACTCGTCGCGCTGGATCGCAGCATCGGCACGCTGCGGCAGGGACTGCGCCGGCTCGGACTGGCGGACAACACGCTGCTGTGGTTCTGCAGCGACAACGGCGGATTGCCCGGCATCACGCCGACCACGGTGGGCAATCTGCGCGGTTTCAAGAACAGCGTCTACGAAGGCGGCCTGCGCGTGCCGGCGATCATCGAATGGCCGGCGGTGATCAAGTCTCCGCGGATCACGCGTTACCCGGCGGGGACGGTGGATATTTTTCCGACGATTGCCGATCTGCTGCGGTTGCCGGATTCGGTGATGCTCAAACCGGTCGACGGCACGAGCCTCAAACCGCTGCTCACGTCTGAGCTGCAGGAGCGGGCGAAGCCGCTCGGGTTCCGCCACAGGGGGCGCGCCGCATGGATCGACAACCGCTACAAGATGCTGACGCTGGATATCACGGGAGAAAAGTTCGAGTTGTACGACCTGGAGGCGGATCCGCGTGAAGCGAAGGACATTTCCGCGGAGAAGCCCGAGGTGGCCAGGCGGCTGCGCGAGGCGCTGCTGGCGTGGAACAAATCGGTGAGCGCGAGTTTTGCCGGGCAGGATTATCCCGGGGGCAAGGTCGATCCGAAGGAGCCGCGGTCGCGCAACTGGGCGACTTCGCCCGAATACCAACCCTTCCTGCCGGAACTGTTGAAGCGGCCGGAGTATCGCACGGCGGCGACGAAGAAGGAACGGTGACTGCGGGCGCCGCGGCGCCCGCAGTGCAGGAGCCGCGTCACCGCAGCAGATGCGGCGACTTTACCTCGGTGGCGGCGACGTCAATCACCTCGTTCCCACCTGGAGGCGCGCTCGACCGGGCGGCTGGAGCCGGTCGCAGCAATCGGGCGAACGCCGTTGCGAGCGTGCCGACAATCGCCAGCGCGACGACGAACAACATTCCGCCGATCACCGCGACCACGGCGAACAAAGCCAGCAGCAGATTTCGAAGCAGCCGCACGGGAACGAAGACTCTGCCTCGACCCGGAAAGTTGCATGGAATCTGGCGAGAATGGTGAAAAATCCGCGTTTCTCGCCGTAGCCACGAGCGCCAAGCGAGTGGAACGCCCTGACCGACTCGCTGGCGCTCGTCGCTACGCGGCTGGCGCAGACTCAGGAGCGCGACTTCAGGAAGGCGACGAGGTCCGCCAGTTCCTGCGGTGTCAGCATGACCTCGTAGCCCGGCGGCATCGGCGAGACCGCGCCCGGCTGGATTTCCGCGACATCGCTGCGCGCGATGCGTTGTTCCGTCTCCGGACCCGTGGCGAGCACCACTTCATCCGGCGCGTCCTTCCGCATGATGCCGGTGACGGATTCGCCGCTCTTCCGGGTGACGACGAACGGCTCGTAGCCGCGCACGAAGGTGCCGCTGGGAAAGACGATGGCCTCGATCAATTCGCGCTCGTTGCGAATCTTCCCGATATTGGTGAGGTCGGGCCCGAGCCGGCCGCCCCGGTATCCGAGCACGTGGCAGAGCGAGCACGCGGCCTTCGGGCCGTTGAACACTTCCTGGCCGCGCCGGATGTCGCCGCCTTTGCACGACGTGAGGAGTTCGTCGACGCGCGCGTTTTGCTTCGCGGCGTCGGCGTTGATCAGCGTGCACAATTCGTCGGCCCGCTGCTGGACCGCGGGCGGGTACTTCGCAAACACCGGCTTCAACGCGTTCACGCGGATCCCCGGCAGGCCCGGCGACTGCCTGAGGGCGGCCACCAACTTCAGCCCCAAGTCCTCGCGCGCGCCGCGTTCGAACGCCGGCAGCAATTTCGGCGCCTCGAGCGGACCGATCCCTTTCATCTGGTCGGCGAGGTCGAGCTGCTGCGACGCCGACAGCGGTGCCTTCGCGAGCACCGTCGCCGCGGCACTGCGGGTCACCATCGGTTGCTTCGGCGCGAGGTGTTCACAGAGAAAAGCGAACAGCTCGGCGTCCACCGCGCCGATGCTGGCGGGTGCGACCGACAACGCGTCGAGCCGGACATCCTCGGCGGCTTGGCGATCGCGACCGATGCGCGCCAGCGCGCTGGCGAACGGCGCGGGCACCGCCTTGGCGGGCGGCAGCACGCGCGCGGTCAGCACGGCCTCTTTCACCACCGCCGCGTCGTCGCGGCCCAACGCGCCCGCCAGCGCCGGGAACCAGCCGGCGGGCGTTTCCTTGAGCGAGGAACCGGCCATCGCCCGCAGCGCGGTGAGTTGGGCTTCGCCGCCGGCGGTTGGATCGCCCACGACCGCCGCGAGCAGTTCCTGAATCGCGGACGCCTTGGCCAGCTGGGCGAGTTGCGCCTGCAGTTCGTTGCGTTCGGCCTCGCTCCGCGACTTCGTGGTGAGTTGCGTGCGGAAGAAGCTCGAGAGGGCCGCGCCCCATTCCGGATGGAAGCCAACGAGCCAGCCCGCGGTGTGCTTCAACATCGGCACCGGCGATTGGAGGAACATCACCACCTGCTCGGCCTTCAGTCCGCCGCCGCCCATTTGATCCAGCGCCACCAACGCCGCGCGGGCGGCGCGGGGCGATTCATTTGTGGTGAGGTGGGCGAGCAATTCATCCCGCCGGCCCAGCTCGAGCAGGGCATAGATGATCGAGTGTTCGAGCATCCGCTCTGCCGGAGCTTCCGGCGCACCCAGCGCGGTCGTCGCACCGTTGGGCAGACGGCGGGCGGCCGCGAGCAAAGGCTCGAGGGCGCGCGGATCGCCAATGCGGCCCAGTGCCTCGGCCGCGAGCCGCACCGCTGCCGGCGTGCCGCTCGCGAGCAGCTTGAGCAGTGGCTCGATGGCGCCCGCGTCGCGCCAAAGGCTCACGACGTTCAGCGCGGTCAACGCCACGGACGAATCGGGATCCGTGAGGGCGGGCCGCACCGCCGCGCGCGCGGCCACGGCATCGATCCGCGCCAGCGTCTGCAGGACGTTGCGGCGCGCGGCCGGCGTGGCCGACTTGCTGAGCGCATCGGCCAGGGCCGGCACGGCGGCCACGCCGAGTTTGCCAAGTTGATACGCGGCCCGATCCTGCACGAACAGGCGTTCGTCGCCGAGCAGCCTGGTCAACTCCGCCACCGGCGTGCTGGCCCACGGAATCCTGCTCCCCCGCGGATCATCGAGTTTCCGCGCCCCCGTCTTGCGCACGCGGTAAATCGCGCCGAGCACATCCGGTTTCGCGAGCTGCGAGGTGGGGCAACAGATTTTGTACCATCCTCCCGTGTCCACCACGAGCAGGCTGCCGTCGGCGTCCTCGAGCACGTCGGTCGGCCGGAAGTCCTGGCTGTCCGACGTCACGAAATCGCTGTCGATCGTCCGGTAGGTCGCGCCCTCGGGCACGAGCTGGTGGCGCGAAATCTTGCGCAGGTTGAAGTAGCAGACGAAGAGGTTGTCGCGGTAGTCGGCGCCGAATCCACCGGACCGATACGCCGTGGAGCCGCACGGTGCGGCGGCGCCCATGTGCGTCATGATCGGCATGAGATCGCCGGTGCGCGGATGCCCGGTGGTCGCGGCGTTTTCCTTGCCGTAAACCCCGCCGTACACCGCGTGGATGAGACCGTCGCGTTTGCCGGCCACGCCGATCTGGAAGAAGGTGCCGTTCAGGATCCGGTCGCCGGTCGGGCTGAACGTGACGCCCACCGGGTTGTCCATGCCGCCGGTCAGCACGGGTTCCAGGCCGCTGCCGTCGGGTCGCGCCCGGAAGATATGCGCGGCCCGCGTGACGAGTTCCCGGCCGTTGCCGAGCGTGTGCTTCTGCTCCGCGAACGCGCCCTTCGTCCAGTAGAACCATCCGTCGGGCCCGAGGTACGGACCGTGCACGTCGTTCGCGCAGCCGGTGAGCGTCTTGCCGTCGTACCACGCCACGCGCTCGTCGGCCACGCCGTCGCCGTTGGTGTCGGTCAGTTTCCAGATCTGCGGCGGCGCGGCGACGTAGAGCGAGCCCTCGTAGAAAAGCGCGCCCTGCGGAAACATCATCTTGTCGGCGAACACGACCGACTGGTCGTAGCGGCCGTCGCCGTCGGAGTCTTCGAGTCGGACGACGCGGTGCGGCTTTTGCTCGAACTGCACCGGCGCGCGATCGCTCAGCCCCGACGAGTCCGTCGCGTACAGTCGCCCCTGGGCGTCGAAGGCGACGGAGATCGGCCGGTTGACCATCGGCGGACCGGCGACGAGTTCGACCGTGAAGCCTTCCGGCACGCTGAGCGTTTGAGTGGCGAACTTGAACTGTACCCTTTTTTCGGGTACGGCGGCGGCGGCGGTCGTCGGTGGCGCTGCGCCTGCGGTCGCAGCGGCGGGCGCGGACCGCGAACAGCCGCCCAGGCTCATTCCAGCGAGGCCAAGGAGGGCGGCACCAACCACACCCGCCAGAGAAGGGGTTCGGGGTTTTCTCACGGTGACTCCTAGGTCAAGCGCCGTGAGGGGCGGTGGCAACGCGCAAACGTCCGGGGCCGCGAGGCGCGGACCGGCAGTTCCATGCCCGACTTATTCGGAAGATCGCCCGCTCAGCCCGCTCGACGCCACCTACGCGACCGCGCTCTCCGCCGGGGCCGGCGCGTCGCTGGTCGCGATCCGCCGCCGCCGGTATTCCTCGTAGTTCGGCACCAGGCGGTCATACTGGCCGTCCATCAACGGCGAGGAAATCATGAAGTCCGCCGTCGCGCGGTTGCACGCGATGGGAATGTTCCAGACCACGGCCATGCGCAGCAGCGCCTTCACGTCGGGATCGTGGGGCTGCGGCTCGAGCGGATCCCAGAAGAAGATCAGGAAATCGATCTCGTTCGCGACGATCTTGGAGCCGATCTGCTGATCGCCGCCGAGGGGGCCGCTCTGCAGTTTCGTGATTTCGAAACGGAGTTCCTTTTCGAGAATCAGCCCGGTCGTGCCGGTGGCGAACACCTGGTGTTGCGCCAGCAGATCGCGGTTGAATTTCGCCCACTGCACCAGGTCCCACTTCTTGTGGTCGTGGGCGACGAGCGCGATTTTCTTGCCGGGCTGCATGGCGATTTTTTTGTGATTCATGATTCGGGTCGAGGGCGGTGTAGCTTAATCGGGGCCAGCGCCGGCCCCGGGTTAAGCCGTTGCGGGCGAAGGCACCCGGTCTTCGCGTGCGCCCCGGGTTGCAAGATCGTCACGAAATCGTCACACCGCGGCCTGAGGCAGCAACCAAACCCAAGCCATCTTACAAGAGGTCGCAGAGAGCGCAGAGAAAGTCCATGAAACTGAATTCTTCCCTCTGCTTCCTCTGCGAGCTCCTGTAAAATTCAGTGGTTTGAAATCGTCGCAAAGATGAACGCTTCGGATCGATATCAGCCCACCATGCATCGCCGTATTGTCCTGCTTCTCGGAGTCTGCCTGCTGCTCGTCGTTTCGCTTCGCGGCAGCGCCGCCGCCCGCGGCAGCGAGCCGTTGCGGCTGATGTCGTACAATGTCCGCACTTCCGGCGCCAAGGACGGCGAGAACGCCTGGTCGAAGCGCAAGGATTTCTTCTTCGAGACCATCCGGCAGTTCGGGCCCACGTTGATCGGATTTCAGGAGGTGCGCGCCGATCAGTACGATGAGATCGTCGCGCGGCTGACCGACTATGGATTTTGCGGCGTCGCGCGTGACGACGGCAAACGGCAGGGCGAGTGGGCGTTGATCGGCTACCGCAAGCAGCGGTTCACGCCGGTGACCCACGGCGACTTCTGGCTTTCCGAGCAGCCGGAAGTGGCCGGGAGCAAGTCATGGGACGCGGCGTTGACGCGGATCTGCAGCTGGGTCCGGCTGCGCGACCAGGCGACTGGCCGCGAGCTCGTTTACGCCAACACCCATTTCGATCACAAAGGCGTGGTCGCGCGGCAGGAAGCCAGTCGCGTCCTGTCGGTGCGGTTGTCCAAAATCGCCGCGGGCGTGCCGGCGATTCTGACCGGCGACCTGAACATCAACGAGGACAACCCGGCCTATGGGGTGCTCGTGCGACCCGACACGCCGGGCGCAATCCGCTGGATCGATTCGTTCCGCGAAGTGCATCCGCAGCGTGAGCCGGAAGAGGCGAGTTTCCACGCCTTCAAGGGCACCACGACCGGTTCGCGGATCGATTTCATCTTTCACACCGATCACTTCGCCGCGAGCGCGAGCGCCATCGTGCGTTCGGCGGCGCCGAATGGGCGGTATCCGTCGGATCATTATCCGGTGACGGCGGTGTTGGAGCTGCGCGAGGTGGGAGTGGCCAGGGCGAAGTAACAAGTACCAAGTACCAAGTACCAAGTGACATTCCTCCTGGTACTTGAAACTTGATCCTTGTTACTTGCGGCGCATCGCGCCGCCTTATCGACCTCCGGCCAGCGCGAACGGGGGAGCGCTGGCTGACATTGGCAGCCGGCTGCGCAACTCCTCCGCGGCGAAGCGGCGGGTGGCGCGGACAAGGATCTCGCTCCGCCGTTGCGCGTGGGTCAGCACGGCTTCGTAGCGCTGGAAAACGGCGAGACAGCAATCGAGGGCCTTCACGATATGTCGCAAGTCGCCGGCCGACGCGACGGCTCGCGCGTGGAGCGGAGGACTGGACTTCGAGATTTCGCGCAGCGGCGAAGTGCCGAGCTGACGGAGGATCGCTTCGAACCCGAGGCGAAGATTGCGCTCGGCGGCGGATAATCCGCCGACGCGTACGCAGAGGATGGCGAAGGCATCGCCAATCCATTCGGCAATGCGTTGTTGGTCGAGGTCAGTCATGGTGCAACCGGCGAGACCGCCGCGGAAGTGGCTGGGATGGGAAGAGGCGGGACGTTCACGCCCTACTGCGACACGGGCGGCCGGAAAATGGCTGCTTGGGTCTTACGCTACCGATCCCGCAGGCGCAGGCCTACTGCGGTCACCTCGAAATGCGGCGGCTTGGCCAACCGATGGGGCGAAGCCGCGCGGCGGCGGGCGAGCATCGCATTGGGTTAAAGGGTTGTGCGCGAGACGGGCGCGTGGTTTTTTCGCGGGACTTCACTGGAGGTTACCCGATGCATGCGAAGAAAACCTCGCCTGGCGCGACGACACGACGCGCCTTCGTTCAGAAATCGCTCGTTGCGACCGGCGTCGCCGTTGCTCCGCTGATTGTGCCGGCGCGGGTGCTCGGGCGCGGCGGCGGCACCGCGCCAAGCAATCAAATCGCGCTCGGCGGCATCGGCATCGGCCCGCGCGGCCGGCAGGACCTCACTTCGATGATGGCCGAGCAGGACGTGCGCTACATTGCGACCTGCGATGTGCAGAAGAGCCTGCGCGAATCGGTGAAGGCGATGGCCGACGAGCACTATGGCAACAAGGACTGCACCATGTACCGCGACCTGCGCGAACTGCTGGCGCGGCCCGACATCGACGCCGTGCTCATCGCGACCGGGGATCGCTGGCACACGCTCGGCTCGGTGCTCGCCGCCCAGGCAGGCAAGGACGTGTACAGCGAGAAGCCGTGCGGCATCACGATCGGCCAGTGCCAGTCGCTCGCCGACGTGATTCGGCGGACGGGCCGCGTCTTCCAGGCGGGCACGCAGCGGCGCAACGTGCCGAATTTCCAGTTCGCCGTGCAGCTCGCGCGCAGCGGCAAACTCGGCCGGCTGCACACCCTGCATGCCTCGATCTACAAGCTCCAGGTGATCTACGACTGGCTGCCGGCGCAGCCGGAGCCGGCGCCGGAGATCATCGACTGGAACATGTGGCTGGGGCCGGCACCGTGGCGTCCGTACAACGCCGCCTACGTCGTCGATCGACGCTGGCGCGGCTACTACGATTTCGATTCCGGCGCGAAGCTGCTGGATTGGGGCGCGCATACGGTCGACCTCTGCCAATGGGCGAACAACGCCGACGACACGACGCCGGTCGAGTACGAGCCGGACGGCGGATCGATCTACGCGCGCTACGCGAACGGCGTGAAACTTGTCATGCGGCCGGAGGGCTGGATCGGCCAGCCGCCGTCGAATCCCGCTGCGCCGAATCTCCCGGTGGCCGGCACCGGCACGTGCCCGGTGCGATTCGAGGGCGATGAAGGCTGGGTCGAGACGGGCGATAACGGCTCGATCGAACTGCACCCGGCCTCGCTTCGCAGCGAATGGCGCGCGTTCACGATGCGCGGCACCGATCCCGCGCAGCACACCCGCGAGTTCCTCGACTGCGTGAAGTCGCGCGCATTACCGGCGGCGAACTACAACGTGATGCGGCACTCGCACCTGGCGTGTCACGCCGCCGCGATCGCCTGGCAGCTCGGGCGAAAGGTGACGTTCAATCCCGCGACGGAGGAATTCGTGGGCGACGACGCCGCGAACCGGATGCGCACACGCGCAATGCGCGAGCCGTGGCAAGTTTGAATCGCGAGCATGAAGCCCTCACATCTTGGATCGAAAGTGGACGGCGACCTCCCGCCTTCGCCCTGCGGGCTACGACGCGGCGGGAAGATCGTGGCGCGCCAAAGGCTTGGCGAGGGCGGCCGGGCGCCGTCGGCTGGGCGCGCGAAGAACGCGCCTGGAAGTCGCGTTCCACCGCTGGTCTGCAGATCAGTTTTCATGACGTTGATTGCGGTGGCGCTCAGCGCGTCGCTCGGCGCGGCGGACGCCTTGAAAACCCGCGAGCTCATCGCGGTCCTGACCGGCAACAGCGAACTCGCCGCGCGGGCGCGAGCCTGTCAGCAGCTGGCGATTGTCGGGACGTCCGACGCGGTTCCGGCGCTGGCCGCGCTGCTCGCCGACGAAAAGCTCGGTCCCTACGCGCGTGACGCGCTGGAGGTCATGCCCGATGCGGCCGCGGTCGCTGCGTTGCGGCAATCGCTGACCCGGCTTTCGGGCGATCGGCTCATTGGTGTGATCAACTCGCTGGGCGTGCGGCGTGATCCAGCGTCCGTGGCGCCGCTGACGAAGTTCGCGAACGGCAATTCGCCGGCGGCACCGGCGGCGCTGCGGGCGCTGGGCCGAATCGCGACACCGGAAGCCGTGCGCCTGCTGCTGTCGACCCTCGGAAGCGGCAGCGCCGAGCTGAGGAGCGCCGCGGCGAGCGCGCTCCTGATCGCCGTCGAACGCGTGGCGGCGCAGCCGCCGGATGTTTCGCCGACGGAAATCTACGAACGGCTGCGGCGGGCGGACATTTCGCCGGCGTTGCGCGTGACGGCGACGCGCGGTGCCATTCTCCTCGGCGGCACGGCGGCGCTCCCGCTGATGTTGGAACAACTGCGCAGCGCCGACGAGCCGATGCGCGACATGGCGCTCCGTTGCGTGCGGGAATTGCGCGGCGACGAGGTCGTCGCCGCCGTAACGAAGTCATGGAACGCCTTTCCGACCGCGGTGCAGGTCCGGTTGATCGGCGCACTGGCGGATCGCGGCGGACCGGCCGAGCTGGCGGAAATCGAGGGACGGGTGGTCGCGGTTCCGCCGGAGCTGCGTGTCGCCGCGCTGCAGGCGTTGGGCAGGATCGGCCGCGACTCCAGCGTTCCGTTGCTCCTCCGCGCGACTGGCGCAAATGCGGCGGAGGCGGACGCGGCATGGGCGAGCCTTGCGCGGATTAAGGCTCCGGGTGCCGATGCGGCGATCCTGGGGGCGCTGGACACTATTGCGCCCGGGCAGCGCGCCCGACTGATCGGCGTCCTGGGCGAACGGAGCGCGGAGTCCGCGACGCCGGCGTTGTTGCGGCTCGCGGCGGGCAGCGATCCGGCGATTCGGGCGGCGGCTCTGCGGACCCTCGGCGTGATCGCGAAACCGCGCGATCTGCGGGAGATCGTGCAGCTCGCGCTCATCGCACGGAACGAGGAGGAGCTGACGCTGGCGGATCGCGCCATCGTGACGACCTCGATGAAGATCCTCGAGCCGGAGCGACGCGCGGAACCGGCGCTGGCGGCGTACCGCGCAGCCACCGATCCCGTGGTGAAGAGCAGGCTGCTTCGGCCGCTGGGTGCGATTGTGCGGATGATGGGCGGCAACCACGAAGTGTTTTTTGCGATCCGGCCGATGCTCGGGAGCGCCGACGCCGGGTTGCGCCAGGCGGCGTTGAAGGTGCTGGCCGACTGGCCCGACGCTGCGCCGGTCTCGCAGTTGCTGGCGCTGGCGAATCAGCCCACCGCCTCGGCGGCGGATCGCACGACGGCGCTCCGGGGCGCGCTGCGGATGGCGACGAACGTCGCCGCGGGTCGCGAGCGTTCACCGTTGAACGTCGTGGACGCGTTCGCACAGGCGAAGCGGGCAGTCCAGACGAAGGAGGAAAAGCTGATGCTTGTTTCCGGACTGGGCAGCCTGAAGCGTCCGGAGGTCCTCGCGCTATTACAGCCCTACCTCGCGGATCCAGACGTGCGCACCGAGGCGGGGCTCGCGTTGGTGCAGGTCGCGCCGGCGCTCGGCGGAATCCGCAACACACCGGCCCTCAAACCGCTGCTCGAACGAATCGCGGCGGACGATCCCGACGAGCAGGTGCGGCAGAAGGCGGCGCGGCTCGCCAAAGGCGCAGCGCCGGAAGCGGGCAAGGCGAAGGCGAAGGGCAAGGCGAAGATGGCGGCAGCGGCGACGGGCGCGGGCGGCGCGGCGGCCGCGGTCGCGACGAACGATCTCGGCGGATGGGACGGCGATCCGGGCGTGTGGCGGGTGCGCGACGGCGTGATGGTCGGCGGTTCGCTCGAGGGGAATCCGCGTAACGAGTTTCTGGCGACGAAGCGTTCGTACGCCGACTTCGTGCTGCGGGTGGAGTACCGGTTGATCGGCACGGACGGCTTCGTGAACGGCGGCGTGCAGTTTCGCAGCGTGCGAATTCCCCAGCCGCCGAACGAGATGAGCGGTTACCAGGCCGACATCGGCGCCGGCCATTCGGGCTGTCTCTACGACGAGTCGCGGCGGAAGAAATTCCTCGCGCGCGCGACGGACGAGCAGATCAAGCGGCTGGAGAAGCCGGGCGAGTGGAACGCGTACGAAATCCGCTGCCAGGGGCCGCGCATCGAGCTGTCGCTCAATGGCGAAAAGACGGTCGTGTACACCGAGGCGGAACCGGGCATTGCCCGCGACGGGTTGATCGCGCTGCAGATCCACGGGAACTGCAAGGCGGAGATCCAGTTTCGGAATTTCGTCCTGGAGGAAATCTCGCGGTAATGTGCATCACGGTTCCTTGGCGGGATGACTTCCGGTTCGTCCGCGGCCGGCATGGTGACCGTGCCCTCCGCATGCGAAGCACAAAGTTGCCCGAATTTCGACCATGAGTAAACCGACGATTCGCACGATTCGTTACGACGAACTCGTCGTCGGGCACCGCTATGGCGCCGGGACGATCGCCGTAACCGCGGAGGAGATAAAGTCATTCGCGGCGCGCTACGATCCGCAGCCGTTCCATCTCGACGAAGTCGCGGCGCAACAGAGCGTATTCGGCGGGCTCGTCGCGAGCGGCTGGCTGACGGCGGCGCTGACGATGCGACTCATGGTGACCAGCGAATTCCAGCTCGGTGGCGGGGCGATCGGGCTCGGCGTCGATTCACTGCGCTGGCCGCAACCGGTCCGGCCGGGTGATGAACTGACCGCCACCGTGGAGATCGTCGGCAGGCGAGCTTCCGAATCGAAACCCGGTTTCGGCATCGTGAAGATTCGCACGACGACGACCAACCAGCGCGATGAGGTCGTCCAGGTGATGGTCTCGAACATTCTCGTGCGGAAGTGAGGTTGGAGTCAGGGGCGTCTGGCGTTAAGAGCTCATGGCAAGACCTCGCTGGCGAACGCGGCCGTAGCACGGTCAACCTGACCGTGCTCGAGCCTACCCGGTGACGCGAACGCGGTCAGATTGACCGCGCTACCCAAGACGTGCGTTTGCTCCAGGAGGTTTTGAAATGGGCGTTGAGTTAAGGGTTTTATTGTAGCCGGGTCGGCGCCCCCGCGGGAAGGACTCGCCGAGCCCGGCCACAGATCGCATCGTCAACGCGTGAAGCGTTAACTTGGCGCATTACATTAAACGCGGCTTTCTTTTCCGAAGAACCTCGTTCAATTTTTCACCAGTGCGTTTCCCGCAAATCCCCACATTTGCTTCCACGCGCGCGTGCCCATCCCGCGTCGCCCGGTGCCGCCCATGGTCGCCGTGGCTGGTCCGCGTCGTGTTACTCGCGACGGCGGTGAGCGCGGTCGACGTCGCGGCCGACCCGTTGACGTTCAACCGCGACATTCGGCCGATTCTTTCCGAGAACTGTTTCCAGTGCCATGGGCCGGACAAGAATCGGCGGAAAGCCGATCTGCGGCTCGATGTGCGCGAGGTCGCGCTGGAACTGGAGGCGATCGTTCCGGGCAAACCAGAGCAGAGCGAAATGGTGCGACGGATTTTCCTGCCCGACGACGACGAAGACCACATGCCTTCGGCGAAGTCCAACCGGTCGCTCACCGCAGCGCAGAAACAGGTGTTGAAGCGCTGGGTCGCGGAAGGCGCGGCGTACGAGCCGCACTGGGCTTACGCCGTGCCGAAGCGAACGACGGTGCCGGGTGGGGCCCGCTCTCCGAGCGGGCCTGAGTTGTCGCGTGAATCTCACCCTGGCACCCAGGCCGGCTCGGAGAGCCGGCCCCACCCGCAGGCAGCCAACCCCATCGACGCGTTCATCCTCGCCGCGCTCGAGCGCGAACACCTCCCGCCGGCGCCCGAGGCCGATCGCCGGACGCTGATTCGCCGACTCAGTCTGGATCTGCTCGGGCTGCCACCGGAACCGGCCGACGTCGAGGCGTTCGTCCGCAGCCAGGACCCGCGCGCGTACGAGCAGCTCGTGAAGAAGTACCTCGCGTCGCCGCATTTTGGCGAGCGGCTCGCGATTCCATGGCTGGATCTCGTGCGGTTCGCCGACACGGTCGGGTTTCACAACGACGTGGAGATTCGCACGTGGCCGTATCGCGACTACGTGATCAACGCGTTCAACCGCAACCTGCCGTTCGATCAGTTCACGCGCGAACAGCTCGCGGGCGATCTGCTGCCGAATTCGACGGTGGAGCAGCGCGTCGCGTCCGCTTACAACCGGCTGCACCGGATCAGCGCGGAAGGCGGCATCCAGGACAAGGAGTACTTCGCGAAGTACTCCGCGGATCGCGTGCGGACGACGGCGACGGTGTGGCTCGGCTCGACGCTCGCGTGCGCCGAGTGCCACGATCACAAATTCGATCCGTTCACGAACAAGGATTTCTACCGGTTCGCCGCGATTTTTTCGGATCTGAAGGAGAAGGGCGCGTACAACCTCAGCGGCGGATTCACGCGCGAGAATCTCGCGGAGGAAACGATCTTCGAAGCGCCGGAGCAGGAGCAGCGCGCGACTGCGCTCACGGCCGAGACGAAGCGCCTCAACGAGGCGATGAAAGCCGTCGCCGACGAACAACTCTCGAGCGGGCGCGCCGAGTGGGAAACGGCGACGCTGGCCGCCGCCGAGGCCGGCGCGCTGGCGTGGAGAATTCAAACCCCGCTCGCGGCCGAATCGGCCGTCGGTACGCCGCTGACGATCGAGGAGGACAAGTCCGTGCTCGCCGGCGGGAAAAACCCGGTGCACGAGACGTACGTTGTGACGCTGCCGGCGAACCTCGAGCGCGTGACGGGCGTGCGCATCGAAGCGGTGCAGGACGCGCGTTTTCCGGGTGACGAAGTTTCACGCGCCGGCTCGACGTTCTATCTTTCGGAAATCGAAATCTCCGGGGCGACGGGCGCCAGCGCCACGCTGGCGCCGATTCGGGTGAAGGCGGCACGAACCAACGGCGCCACCGAGCCGGGCCACCCGGCCGATGCGGCGATCGACGGCAATCCGGCCACCTCGGTCGCGTTCATCCGGAAGCGCGGCGGCGGGCTCGCGTTGCAGTTCGCCGAACCCTGGAGGGGTGGTCCGGAAGCGCGGCTGGTCGTGCGCATTCGTCATTCAGACCAGCATCCCTACCAGCATCTCGGCCGGTTCCGCGTGGCGTTGCATGCGTTGCCGGACCCCGACGCGCATCCCGACAGCGTGCCGGAGAATGTGCTCAAGGCGTTGCAGACCCCCGCGGCGCAGCGCAAGCCGGCGCAGAAAAAGGAGATTGCGATGTATTATCGGACGATCGCGCCGGAGCTCGCGGAGCTGCGCGCGCAACTCACCGCGGCGACGAACGCGCGCGATTATTTGATCGAATCGCTGCCGTCCGTGCCGGTTTCGAAGAGCGTGGAGCCGCGGACGATTCGCGTGCTGCCGCGCGCCAATTGGATGGATGAGAGCGGCGAAATCGTCGAACCGGGCGTGCCGGCCTTCCTGCGGCAAATCACCCCCGCGGACGGCAGGCGCGTCTCGCGGCTCGATTTGGCCGAGTGGCTCGTCGCCCCCGACAATCCGCTGACGGCGCGGAACTTTGTGAATCGGCTGTGGCGGATCTATTTCGGGACCGGCCTGTGCCGCACGCTGGAGGATCTGGGATCGCAGGGCGACTGGCCGACTCACCCCGAGTTGCTCGACTGGCTGGCGGTCGAGTTCCGCGAAAGCGGCTGGGACGTGAAGCACCTGGTCGAATTGATCGTGACGTCGCGCACCTACCGGCAGTCCTCGGAACCGTCGCGCGACGCCGAGGAGCGCGATCCGACCAACCGCTTTTTCGCACGGCAGAATCGGCTGCGGCTCGAGGCCGAGCTCGTGCGGGACAACGCGCTCGCGATCAGCGGGCTGCTCGTCCCGACGATTGGCGGACCCAGCGCGAAGCCGTATCAGCCGGAAGGCTACTATGCGCCGTTGAATTTTCCCAAACGGGAATACGTGCCGGACATCGGCGACGGGTTGTGGCGGCGCGGCGTGTACACCCACTGGCAGCGGACTTTCCTGCTGCCGAGTTTCGTCGCGTTCGACGCGCCCTCGCGCGACGAGTGCACGGCGAACCGCTCGCCGTCGAACACGCCGTTGCAGGCGCTGGTGTTGTTGAACGACCCGAGCTACGTCGAGGCGGCGCGGGTGTTCGCGGAGAGGATTTTCCGCGCGGGCGGAAAATCCTTTGAGCGGAGATTGGGATGGGCGTTTGCCCACGCGCTGGCGCGCCCGCCGTGCGCCGAGGAAACGCAATTGCTGGCGGGGCTCTTCGAACAACAACGCCGGCGTTACGCTGACGATGCCGCCGCGGCCCGTGCGCTCGTCTCGACCGGCGAAAGGCCGGTGCCGACGGATTTGCCGGTGGCGGAACTTGCGGCGTGGACCTCGGTCGCCCGCGCCATCCTCAACCTGCACGAAACGATTACGCGAAACTAACGGGGGCGAGATGGAACAGAAGGCAACAAAGGTAACGAAGTCGCGGCATGCACCCTCTGTTTGGTCGCGCACATGTTTTGAGCAACGAAGTCATCGGCGCTGCGATCGAAGTTCACCGCGAAATTGGTCCTGGTCTTTTGGAGTCGGTGTATGAGCGCTGCCTGGTACATGAACTCTCGCTTCGAAATATCGAGACCACCAGGCAGCGGGCCGTGTGGGTCGTATTCAAAGACCTCCGCTTCGAAGAGCCGTTGCGGTTTGATGTCCTCGCCGAGGACTGCCTACTCATCGAGGTTAAAGCTGTCGAGCGGGTCCTGCCGATCCATGCGGCGCAGCTTCTCACTTACATGAAGTTGCTCAATGTGCCGCTCGGATTGTTGCTGAATTTCCACGAGACCGTCCTGCGCAACGGCGTTACGCGCCTCATGTTGCCGGGCGCAAACACTTCCTAGCCTTCGTTTCCTTCGTTACCTTCTGTTCCATGTCCGTCCCCGATTGTCATCACTCCCTCACCCGGCGCGCGTTCCTCGGCGGCGGGGCGGCGGGGCTCGGTTCGCTGGCGCTCAACGCGCTGTTGAGCCCGCAGCTGTTGGGCGCCGCGACCGCAGCGAAACCCGATCGCTGGCGCGGGGTGGTCAATCCCCTGCATCATCCGGCGAAGATCAAGCGCGTCATCTATCTCTACCAGGCCGGCGGGCCGTCGCACCTGGAGGTGTTCGATCCGAAGCCGAAGTTGCGCGAAATGCACGGGCAGCCGATGCCGGAGTCGTTCACGAAGGGCCAGCAGATCGCGCAGCTCCAGGGGAAGGAGCTCAAGTGCTACGGCGGGTTGTATGACTTTGCGCGATACGGAAAGTCGGGCTTGGAGCTCTGCTCGCTGTTTCCGCACCTGGGCAGCGTGGCGGACGACGTGTGCGTCATCCGCTCGATGTACACCGAGCAGATCAACCACGACCCGGCGCACACGTTCATGAACACCGGCTCGATCATCGCCGGCCGGCCGAGCATGGGTTCGTGGCTGCTGTACGGGCTGGGCGCGGAGACGGAGGAGTTGCCGGGCTTCATCGTGCTGATGTCGTCGGGCAAGGGCGGGCAGATGCAGCCGATCGCCGCGCGGCAGTGGCACAGCGGTTTTCTGCCGAGCCGGTTCCAGGGGGTGAAGTTTCAGTCGAAGGGCGATCCCGTTCACTACATCCGCAACCCGGCGGGCGTGAGCGGCCGCGACCAGCAGGAAATCGTCGACGTCGTCAACCAGCTCAACCGCCGGCAGCACGACGCCGTGCACGATCCGGAAATCCTCACCCGGATCAACCAGTACGAGATGGCGTTTCGCATGCAGACGAGCGTGCCCGAGCTGATGGATTTGCGCAGCGAGCCGGTGCGGCTGCTCGAGAGCTACGGCGCGCAGCCGGGCGACGGCAGCTTCGCCTCGAATTGCCTCCTGGCGCGGCGGCTCGCGGAGCGCGGCGTGCGCTTCATCCAGTTGTATCACCGCGACTGGGACCATCACGACGATGTGTCGCACGTGAAGTTCAAGGCGGAGGAAGTCGATCGACCGACCGCGGCGCTGATTCGCGACCTGAAGGAACGCGGGATGTGGGACGAGACGCTGATCCTCTTCGGCGGCGAGTTCGGCCGCACGCCGATGGCGCAAGGCAAGGGTCGCGATCACCACATCAAGGGATTCTCGATCCTGCTGGCGGGCGGTGCAATCAAGGGCGGCATGACGTACGGCGCGACCGACGATCTCGGTTACGCCGCGGTCGACCAGCCGACGAGCGTGCACGACCTGCACGCGACGATGCTGCACCTGTTTGGCGTCGACCACACGCGGCTCACGTACCGATACCAGGGCCGGCAATTCCGGCTGACGGATGTGTCGGGGAATGTTTTGAAGGAGATTCTGGCGTGAGGAAATTTGGCCGGCGCATCCTGGAGGGCGCGGCCATTGCGGATCGCACTGGGCAGGGACAGCTTTCGTGCTATCCAAAGTCGGAGCGAGCTTCATAACGTACGCGGCCCGCACGGCGGCGGGCCCTCCACTTACAAAACACGGGAATGGAGGGGCGACCGCCGTGTCGCCCGGGGCCGGGATGGAACTCGTAACCTGCGAGGCCCGTACGGAATCGGCCCCTCCAGGGCGGTTAATTTGATGATCGTCGTTGACCGGGTGCCGGCGCGAAGTTCCGTTTGTTCCTGGTGAGTCGCCCCACACGTACCCCCACCCACCGCTGCCGCGTCGGTTTGCGGCGCGCGTTCGTTTTCGCGGCGGCGGTGTTGGCACCGTTTGCCGGATATGCACTGGCGGGTCCGCCGGCCAAAAGCGAGGAGCCCGATCCCCACGCGCCGGTGAGTTACTGGAAGCAGGTCCGGCCGATATTTCAGGCGAACTGTCAGGGCTGTCATCAGCCGGCCAAGAACAAGGGCGGCTACGTCATGACCGACTTCACGCGACTGCTCGCCGGCGGCGACAGCGGCGACCTGGCCATCGTCCCCGGGCAGCCCGACGCCGGCACGCTCCTGCATGCGATCACGCCGCAGGACGGCGAGGCCGACATGCCGAAGGACAAGGCGCCGCTGCAGCCGGACGATCGCGCGCTGATTGCAAAGTGGATTGCCGAGGGCGCGCGCGATGACACGCCGAAAAACGCGGTGCAGCGGATCGATGCCGAGCATCCGCCGGTGTACCAGCGGCCGCCGGTCGTGACCTCGCTGGATTACTCCCCGGATGGCCGGCTGTTGGCGGTGGCGGGATTCCACGAGGTGCTGCTGCACCACGCCGACGGCTCGGGCCTCGTCGCGCGGCTCGTCGGGCTCTCCGAGCGGATTGAGTCCGTGCGGTTCTCGCCCGACGGCCGGTTGCTCGCCGTGTCGGGCGGGCTGCCGGCGCGGATGGGCGAAGTGCAGATCTGGGACGTGGAAAAGCACGGGTTGCTTCTGTCCGTGCCGATCGGATACGACACGGTTCATGGCGTGAGCTGGTCGCCCGATGGCCGGCTGGTCGCCTTTGGCTGCCCGGACAACAATGTGCGGGCGGTGGCCGCGGAGACGGGCGAGCTGGTGCTGCAGCAGGGGTCGCACAACGACTGGGTGCTGGATACGGTGTTCAGCCGGGACGGCACGCACATCATCTCGGTCGGCCGCGACATGAGCACCAAGCTCACCGAAGTGGAGACCCAGCGATTCATCGACAACATCACGTCGATCACGCCGGGCGCGCTGCGGGGCGGGCTGCAGGCGGTGGCGCGGCGGCCGGGCCGGGACGAGGTGTTGATCGGGGGTGCCGACGGCGTGCCGCAGGTGTACCAGGTTTTTCGCAAGACGACGCGGCGGATCGGCGACAACGCGAATCTGCTGCGGAAGTTCCCGCCGATGGAAGGCAGGATCTTCGCGGTTGCCTACAGCGGCGACGGCAAGTTGATCGCGGCGGCGAGCAGTTTCAACGGCCGCGGGGCGGTCAATGTCTACACGGGCGAGTTCGACTCGACGATTCCCGAGCTGCTCTTGAAGGCGTACGCGGGAAAGATCGCCAGCGCGTACACCGCCGAGGAGAAGGCGGCGATTGAAGCGTTCACGACCGCCGAGGTGAAGCTCGTCGCCACGACGAAGATCACCGGCGGGATCTACGCGCTGGCGTTCCATCCGGACGGCCGGAGCCTCGCCGCCGCCGGCGAGGACGGCCGCGTCCGGCTGATCGGCGCGGCTGACGGCAGGGTGCTGAAGGAGTTTGTGCCCGTGCCGGTCGGCGCGGTGCAGGCCAGTACGACCGCCGTGGGCGCGGGCCTGCTCGCGAGCCCGGGGCCGAAGTCGCGCGCGCGCGGGGCCTCCCAGGCGAACCAATGAACCAGACACCATGCGGATGAAGACAGCGATTATGCCGCTTTGGAGGGCCCGCCGCCGTGCGGGCCGAGGACGACACGGAGGTCGTCCCTCCATCCTGTGTCTGGGCCTCGTTGCGTCGTGGCTTACAAGTTCCGCCTCCGCCGCCACCGCAATCAATCCGATGATGGCGCAAGCGGTGAAGGAGGAGCTGCCGGCCGGCGCGCAAGTCACGGCGCTCGAAGTGACGCCGCCCACGGTGAAACTCGACGGCCCGTTCGACGCAATGCAGATGCTGGTCTCGGCCCGGCTCGCGACCGGCGAGCAAATCGATGTCACCCGGCTGGCGGCGTTTGGGTTCGCGGCGCCCATCGCCGAGGCCGCCGCCAGCGGACAATTGAATCCGCGGGCGAACGGCAAGACCTGGCTCACGATCTCGCTCGCGGGCAAAGCGGTGCGCGTGCCGGTGCACGTCGCGCATTACGATCCGAATCCCAAGGTTGATTTTATCCGTGACGTCACGCCGGTGATCGCGCAGCTCGGCTGCAGCGCGGGCACCTGCCATGGGGCAAAGGAGGGCAAGGCTGGATTCAAGCTCTCGCTGCGCGGCTATGATCCGGTGTTCGACGTGCGTTCGCTCGTCGACGATCACGCCGGCCGGCGCGTCAATTTTGCCTCGCCCGATGATTCGCTGATGTTGTTGAAGGCGACCGCGGCGGTGCCGCACGAGGGCGGGCAGCGCACGAAGTTCGACGACAAGTATTACCGGATCCTGCGCGCCTGGATTGCGGACGGTGCGAAGCTGAACCTGGAAACGCCCCGCGTGGCCCGAATCGACGTCATGCCGAAAAATCCGGTGCTGGCCACGATCGGCGCGCGGCAGCAGATGAAGGTCGTCGCCACGTATGCCGACGGCCGGCAGCGCGATGTCACGGCCGAGGCGTTCGTGGAGTCCGGCAACACGGACGTCGTCATCGCGTCCGAGCGCGGCGGCTTGATCACGACGCTGCGCCGCGGCGAGGCGCCGGTGCTCGCGCGCTACGAGGGAAATTACGCTGCCACGACCGTGACGGTGATGGGTGACCGCAGCGGCTTTGCGTGGCAGGAGCCGGAGAAGTGGAACCGAATCGACGACTTCACGGCGGCGAAGTGGCAGCGGATGAAAATCCTCCCCTCGGCGCTGTGCAGCGACGAGGAATTCCTGCGCCGCGTGTATCTCGACTTGATCGGGCTGCCGCCGACGGCGGATGAGGTGCGGGCATTTCTGGCCGATTCACGCGAGGTGCGGACGAAGCGGGACGCGGTGATTGGGCGACTGATCGGATCGCCTGATTACGTGGAGCACTGGACAAACAAGTGGGCGGACCTGCTGCAGGTGAACCGGAAGTTCCTGGGCGAGGATGGCGCAAAGCTGTTTCGCGAGTGGATCCGCCAGGAGGTCGACGCGAACACGCCCTACGACAGGTTCGCGCACAAGATCCTGACCGCGACCGGCTCGAACCGGGAGAATCCGGCGGCGAGCTACTACAAGGTGCTGCGGACGCCGGCGGAGACGATGGAGAACACGACGCACCTGTTCCTCGCCACGCGGTTCAACTGCAACAAGTGCCACGATCATCCCTTCGAGCGCTGGACGCAGGATCAATATTACCAGCTCTCGGCTTTCTTCGCGCAGGTCGAGCTCAAGAAGGATCCGGAGAGCGGCAACAAGACCATCGCGGGCACGGCGGTGGAGGGGGCGAAGCCGCTCTACGAAATCTGCTACGACAAGAACGAGGGCGAGGTGAAGCACGACCGGACCGGCCAGGTCACGCCGCCGGAATTTCCGTTCGCGGCCAAATTCGGGCCCAAGGCGGAGCACGCGACGCGGCGTGAGCAGCTCGCCGAATGGATGACGTCTCCGGACAACCGATACTTCGCATTGAGCTACGTCAACCGGATGTGGGGCTACCTGATGGGCGTGGGGCTGATCGATCCGCTCGACGACATTCGCGCCGGCAATCCGCCGTCCAATCCCGAGCTGCTCGGCTGGCTGACCCAGGACTTCATCGGCAGCGGTTTCGATGTCCGTCACCTCCAGCAGCTGATCTGCAAGTCGCGCACGTATCAGCTCTCGATCGCGACCCACCGCTGGAACGCCGACGACAAGATCAATTATTCGCATGCGATGGCGCGGCGGCTGCCGGCCGAGGTGTTGTTCGATGCGGTTTTGCGAGTCACGGGTTCGGCGCCGAATTTTCCGGGCGTCAAGGCGGGCACGCGCGCGCAGCAACTGCCGGACTCGGCGGTCGATGTGCCGAGCGGTTTTCTGGCGAACCTCGGCCGCCCGGCGCGCGAGTCGGCCTGCGAGTGCGAGCGGAGCAGCGATATCCGGCTGGGTTCGGTCATGGCGCTGCTGAGCGGGCCGGCGGTGTCGGGCGCGATCAACGACCCGAAGAATGAGCTGGCGAAGCTGACCGCGACGGTCGCGGACGACCGCGCGCTGATCGACGAGATCTTCCTGCGGACGCTCAACCGGCACGCGGGTGACCGGGAGATCAAGACCGCGCTGGAGACGTGGACCCTGATCGACTCGGAGCATGCGAAGCTTGCGGCGGCGTTGGCGGAGCGCGAAACGTGGTGGGCGCCGATCCATGGGCAGAAGCAGCAGGAGCGCGAGAAGGCGATCGCGGCTGCGGCGACGGCGATCGATGCGCGGATGATCGCCATCGCGCCTCAGGTGGCGGAAGCGGAAAGGAAGCGGGAGGAGAAAATCACGGCGGAGACCGCCGCCCTGGCGGCCTACGAGGCGACGAGCGCCGCGCAGCAGGTCGAGTGGGAGAAATCGCTCGACGCCGCCCGACTCGCCACCGCGTGGGTGCCGCTGGAGGTGACGAGCGCGAAGGCGACGAACAACACGATGTTGCAGAAGCTGGAGGACGGCTCGTATTTCGCCTCGGGGCCGGTGACGAGTTCGCTCGATTACACGATTACCGCCGATGCGAAGCTGGAGAACATCACGGGCCTGATGCTCGAGGTGCTGCCCGACGACAGGCTGCCGAACTTCGGGCCGGGCCGGGCCGCCGGCAACTTCGTGCTCGGCGAAATCCTGCTGCGCTGGGGCGACAAGGCCGGCCGGCGCAGCCAGAAAGAGGTGACGTTCAAGGACGCGCGCGCGGATTTCAGCCAGAAGCAGTACGACGTGAAGGGAGCGATCAATGGGAAGTCCGAAGGCGGCCGCGACGGCTGGGGAGTGGGCGGCAAGGTGGGCGAGCCGCATTACGCGCGTTTCGCGCTGGCCGAGCCAATTGGTGACGCCGCCGGCGCGAACCTGACGGTGTTGCTGCAGTTCCGGTTCAAGGATGGTTTCTCGATCGGCCGTTTCCGGCTGTGGGTGACGACGTCGACCGAACCGCTGGAACTTGGCCTGCCGGCGAAGATCACTGGAATTCTGCGGACGCCGGCGGCCGAGCGTGGCGACGAGCAGCGGCGGGCACTGGCGGAGTATTATCGGACGACGGATCTTGGGCGGCTCAAAAAGGAGCAGGCGTTGTTCAAGGCGAAGCTGCCGGTGCCCGAGGATCCCAAGCTGAAGGAACTGAAGGCCGCACTGGCCGCGGCCGAACAGCCGGTGGCGATGGATCCGCAGCTCGTGCAGTTGCGGGCCGACGCAGCGATGAGTACGCGGCAGATGGGGAACAAGCGGCTGACAGGGGCGCAAGACCTCGCCTGGGCGCTAATCAACAACCCTGCGTTTCTTTTTAACCACTAAGCGAAAGGGGTCAGGCCGTTACATGTTACAAGCCATCGTCTCTGCACTCTGCCGAAGGCAATTCCGTGCCGGCTTGTAACATGTAACGGCCTGACCCCGTACACCCCAACCCAAACCAAAGGCCCCGCCATGATTCGACTACCCGGTGGACTCAATACCGACCTCTGTGACACCCACGCGAAGTTGACTCGCCGCGATCTACTGCGGATCGGCGGCTCGAGCATTCTCGGACTCTCGCTCGGCCAACTCCTGCGGCTGAACGCGCAGGCGGCGACGCCGGCGGCAAGCGCGCGCGGCGGGCCGGGGTGGGGCAAGGCGAAGAGCGTCATCATGGTTTACCTGCAGGGCGGACCCTCGCACCTCGACCTGTGGGATCCGAAGGAGAACGTGCCGGACAAGATCCGCAGCGCGTTCAAGCCGATCCCGACGAAAATCCCCGGGATCAACTTCACCGAGATCATTCCGCAGCTCGCGAAGGTGAACGACAAGTTCACGATGATTCGCTCGATGAGCTACACGCCGAACGGGCTCTTCAATCACACGGCGGCGATCTACCAAATCATGACGGGCTACACGACGGACAAGGTCAGCCCGTCGGGCCAGCTCGAGCCGCCGAACGCGAAGGACTTCCCGAATTTCGGCTCGAACATCGTCCGGTTGAAGCCGAGCGCCGAGCCGATGCTGCCGTTCGTGATGCTGCCGCGGCCGCTGCAGGAATCGAACGTGGTCGGCAAGGGCGGCAGCGCGGGATTCCTCGGCAAGGCCTTCGATCCGTACACGCTTTTCCCCGAGGGCGACGACCTCGACATGGAGAAGATGGACCGGCTCAAGACCGAGGACCTCAAGCTGCCGCAAGAGGTCTTCGCGATGCGGCTCGAACGCCGGGCGCGGTTGCGCGAAGCGATCGAGCAGGCGATGCCGGATATCGAGAAGGCGACGGCGTCGTACAACCTCGACGAATACTACCAGCGCGCGTTGAACCTGATCGTGTCGGGTCGCGCGCGGGAGGCATTCAATCTCGCGGCGGAGCCGGACAAGCTTCGCGACCGCTACGGCCGGAACACGTTTGGCCAGAGCCTGCTGCTGGCGCGGCGGCTGGTCGAGGCGGGCACGCGCGTGGTCGAGGTCATCTGGCCGAAGGTCGCCAATTCGGACAACCACTCGTGGGATCATCACCAGGGCCTGACCGAGCGGATGAAGAACAAGTCCGGGCCGATGCTCGATCAGGGACTGAGCGCGCTGTTCGAGGATCTCGATCAGCGCGGGCTGCTGGCCGAGACGCTGGTGGTGGCGCTGGGTGAATTTGGCCGCAGCCCGGAGCGCGGCGTGAGCACCTCGGGCAACAGCAACAGCGCGGACGGCCGCGACCACTGGCCCTATTGCTACACGAGCATCATCGCGGGCGCGGGGATTCGGCGCGGCTATGTCCACGGCGAGTCGGACAAGACGGCGTCGAGTCCGGCGAAGGATCCGGTGCATCCGACGGAGCTGCTCGCGACCATCTATCACGCGTTCGGCATCGAACCCGACACCATCGTCTACAACCACCTCAACCAGCCGCGCGAACTCGTGAAGGCGAAAGCGGTGACGCGGTTGTTTGGGTGAGGACCGCGATCTGTTCGCCGGTCTCGTTCAATACCTCGAAGAGCAGCTCGAGCAGCGCGCCGAGGTCCCGCCACCGAGCAGGGCGACCTATCCTTGGGGGGCCCGCCTCCGTGCGGGCCGAGGACGACACGGAGGTCGTCCCTCCAAAATCTGGAGCGTGACACCGACCCGCCACCGTGGCCGGTCGGTTCGCGCGACGTGGAGCGGCCGGGTCAACGACCCGGCGGACCGCGGCGATTTTCACGCTGCGGGAAGGTTGTAATCTGCCGGGAAATCCCGCCACCATGCCGTGGTGACTTTCGAACAGGATGCCAGCAATGTTGCGCGAGCGGATACGGCTTTGGCGCAGGAGGTGGAGGAGTATGAGAAGATGCTGCGCCAGGCGGTGTCCTCCGGGCAGCTGTTGACCGCGATTGAAATCGCCCGCGACGGGCTGTCGCGATTCGGCAAGACCAAAGTGCTGCAGCAGCAGCTGGCGCTCGCGCTGGCGCAGACCGGCGCGCTCGACGCGGCGCAAGAGGTGTTGCGCGAAGTGGCGAAGGACGCCGACCAGAACGGCGAAACGCTCAGCCTGTTCGGGCGCGTGCAGAAGGAGCTGTGGCGGCGCGCGCATTCGGCGGAGGAGGCGGCCATGGCGGCGCAAAAGGCGTGCAAGTTCTACGGCGACGCTTTCGCGCAGAGCGAGAACTACTATCCGGGCATCAACCTGGCGTTCATGCTGGCGGCTTGTGGCGAGCTGGCGAAGGCGAAGGAGGTCGCGCGCAAGGTGGAGAAACTTTGCCGCGCGGAAATCGCGAAGGCCGAGGGCAAGAAAGTCGACGGCTGGTTGTTGGCGACGCTGGCCGAGGCGCTCGTGCACCAGGGCGACACGACGGAAGCGGCGCAATATTATCGGAAGGCCTCGAGCGTGTTCGAGGGCCGTTGGCGCGATCTCGCCTCGATGCGCCGCCAGGCCCACGAGATCCTGCGCTTTGAGCAATCGCGGAACGAAGCGCCGAGCAGCAGCTGGACCGATTTCGCGGCGATTCGCCGGCGCGCGCGCGAATGGATGAACGGGCCGCAGCCGGCGGACTGGCTGGATCGCTGTTTTCAGTTTCCGTCGGTCGTCGTGTTTTCGGGCCACATGATCGATCAGCCGGGCCGGACCACGCCGCGTTTCCCGCCGGAGCGTGAAGCCGAGGTGCGGGAGGCCATTCGCCTCCACCTGCTCAACGTCAAGGCGGGTGCGGGTTACTCTTCGGCGGCCTGCGGGGCCGACATTATCTTTTGCGAATGCCTGCTGGAGATGGAAGCCAAGGTGAACCTCGTGCTGCCCTGTTCGGTCGAGGCGTTCAAGCGGCAGAGCGTGAGCATCGGCGGACCCGACTGGGAGCGCCGTTTCCACCACGTGCTGGCGAACGCGCAATTCGTCACCAGCACCACGCCGAGCGGGCTCGCGGTTTCCGCGCCACAGGCCAGTTCACGCGTGGGGCTCATGTATGCGAACCGCGTGGCGACCGGCCTCGCCGCCTTGCACGCCCGCGCGCTCGACCTCGAGTTTCAAGCGCTCGCGGTGTGGGACGGCCATCTCAACGGGCAGCTGGGTGGCACCTCCAGCGTCATCGAGGATTGGAAGCGCTGCGGAGTTCCCGCGCATATCATCCGCATCGATCCGCCGCCGGGCGACGGCGCGGGACGTGAAACGAGCGTCGCGCCGCTGGCCGAAGAGCCGGCGGAGGTGCGGCAGGACATCAAGGCGATGCTGCTCGTCGAAGTCGTGAATTTCACGCACATCGCCGAAACGCAGATGCCGGCGTTCGTCGAACATTTCAAAGGCGGGATTGCCGAGGAGATGACGAAGCTCGGAGCGCGCCCCGCCGTCGCGGAGAGCTGGGCCGGCATCCACTATTTCAGCTACGACGATCTCGAGGCGGCCGGACGCTTCGCGCTCGCGATTCGCGATCGCGTCGTGCACACGCGGTGGCAGGACCACGGGCTGCCGGCGACGCTCGGCATCCGGATGGTGCTGCACGCCGGGCCGGTTTTCACCTTCATGGATCCCGCGCTGCAGCGCGTGACCTGCGTCGGATCGCACGTGAATCGGGCGGCGCGGATCGAGCCGGTGACACCGCGCGGCCAGATTTACGTCACGCAGGAATTCGCGGCCCTGTGCGGCGCGGCCGGGACATCGTCATTGAGCTTCGAATACCTCGGCTATCTGCGCACGACCACGATGTTCGAGGACGCCGCGCTTTACCGGCTGGATCACGCAGTCGATGGCGACGCACCGCCCGCCACGAATGGGAAGAGCGCCGTCGCTGCCCGCGGCTGAGTGCCCCGGGAGCCGGCGCCGCGTTGTCCCTCAGGCGTCTTGCGGCGGGTCGGTTTGAACGGGTTTCATTTGGTCCTGATGCGGGAGCCGCGGCGGGTGTTCGCGTCAACCGCCCCGGCGCGCCGCCGAGGGCCCGCGCCGGCGACCGGGCGCGCTGGCGTGAGCTGGCTCCGGACCAAATCGCGGTGCACACGGTTGCTGAGCCCCGCGAGGTGCAGCCGCATTGCTTCGACCGCGCCGTTGGTGTCGCGCGCGGCGATCAGCTTCCCAATTTGACGGTGCGCATCGACAATGCCGTGCACGAGCGCGGCCAGCAGGGCGTTCTCGCTGCTCTTGGCCGGAATCATCGTGTCCGGCAGCCGGTAGAACACGTAATTGCACTCGATCATCAGCAGGTCGAAATCGTTGATGAACCTCTCATTCCCGCTCGCCTCCACCATCGTCTGGTGGAACTGCCAGTCGAGCTCGAGCCAGCGCGACGACGGCGCATTCGGCGTCTCCTTTTCCATGTCGTCGCAAATGACCTCGAGCCGCACAAGATCGGTCGCCGAGCGGTTGTGGCAGGCCGCGCGGGCGGCCGCGAGTTCGATCGCCTCCCGGTATTCATGCAGGTGGGTGACCTCGGCCGGACCGTAATCGCGCAGACGCAGCCCGCGGTTCACCTCGTCTTTCAGCAGAATCCCTTTCGACACCAGTTTCTGCAGCCCCTCGCGCACCGGGATGCGGCTGAGATCGAGCTTTGCGGCGAGGTCGCGTTCGACCAGCCGATCGCCGGGCAGGTACGCCTCGGAAAAGATCAGCCGCACGAGCTTTTGGAGATTGGGCGGGGTGCGGTCGATCCTCGGCTCAAAGACGCGGCGGCGTTTGGGCATGGCGGGGACCTAAGCAGGCCGGCTGGCCGGTGGAAAGTCCCGAATCGTGCCGTTGACTCTCGGTTTGGTATGCCAGTCTGCCGGCGGCCGCGCATGGTCTTCCCTATAGGGGGCGCGAGCGCAAGGGACGGAAAAGACGTTGACATTTTTGACGCGACTTGGGTTTGGTATACCTAAACGAAACGATGGGGCCTCTCCCCGGAGACGGACTTCGCACACCGGACGCAGGTCGCGGAGATGTTTTTCGTCCGCGAGGGCCGCTACCAGCACAACCTCCCGCCCGGGCCGAACTCCGCCTCGACGACTTGCTGCTCCGGCTCGAGCGTCAGTGACGCGCGTCCTCGGCCTGGGCCCGGGCGATGTCGCGCGCGATCCAGGCGCGATACGCCAGCAGGAGCGCCAGACCCGCCACCACGAACAGGAGCGAGATGCCGGCGAAGATGGCATTGAGCCCAAACGCGCTTTTCAGCACGCCCGCCATCAACACGCCCAGGCCGCCGGCCGCCGTCGCTCCGGTGTTCATCAGCCCGATGGCCGTGGAGCGGAAACGCGCGGGCATGACCTCGCACAGCGTCGGGTTTTCGTTCGCCTGCCCGAGCCCGCGGAAAAATGAAAACGCCGACACGGCGACCGCCACGACCGTGAATCCGGGCCGCGTGAGAAACAGGAGCAGGAACGGCGCGGCGGCGAGGTAGCTCAGCCCCTGCACCAGCATGCGGTGGCGCGTGCCGCGTGCCGCCGCGCGATCGGAAATCCACCCGCCGGCGGCGATCCCGAGCACCGTGGAGATTTGGAGCATGAACGTGCCGGCGAAGCCCGCCCCGCCGAGGGTCATGTCAAAGGCCTCGCGAAAATACAGCGGCAGCCAGTTGAGGAAGATCCAAACCCCGACACCCGCGAGCATGGCCTTCGCCAGGAGCACGTGGTAGGAGGGAACGCCCGCCAGATACCGCAGGACCTGGACGAGCGGCGCGCGCGGCGCGGTTGTCCGTTGCGCCAACGGGGGTCCGTCGCGCAGGACGAGCGGCGACGCCACCGCCAGTACGATCCCGCCGCCGCCGAGCACCCAGAAACCAAGCCGCCAGCCAAAATGATCGGCGAGATACCCGGCGAAGGCGCCGCCAATCACCACGCCAAAATTCAGGCCCACGGAATGGATGCTCATGGCGCGGCCCCGCGTCGCGGGTCCGTGATGATCCGCGAGCAGCGCGGTGGCCGCCGGCAGGTACAGGCATTCGGCGAGCCCGAGTCCGCCCCGCAGTGCCAGCAGGACCGCGAATCCGCTGGCGGCGCCGGTCAGGGCGGTCACGGCGCTCCACAACACCAGGCTCGCGACCACCAGCTTCCGGCGCGACCAGCGATCCGCGAAGATGCCCGCGAGCGGCGAACCCACGGCGTAGCTCCACAGAAATAGCGATCCGAGCAGGCCGAGTTGGGCATCCGTGAGAATGAACTCCGCGCGCAGCGCCGGCAGCACGGACGACAGCGCGGCGCGATCCGCGTAATTCAGCGCGGCCGCCAATGCCAGGAACGCCGCGGCGTGCCATCGGGGTTCCCGCCACCACGCGTCCGGCTTCATCGATTGGAATCAGCGTCGGGGTCGCGCCACGCCCCCTCACGCCGTCCGGCTGGCGAGGTCGGGCCCCAGATGCTCCTGCATGAAAGCCGTGATCATGCGTTCGAATTCGGGATCGAAGCGGACACCGGCCAGCGCACCGGCGGTGGTCGCGATGACGCCGCGCTGCTGGAGGGGCAGCTTGAGCGTGTGCAGGAAATGGCAGAACGACTGCTTCACCTCCCGGCGGGAAAAGATGCCCCACAGATTGGTGATCTGCTGTTGGTAACTTTCCGCGCGAGCCGCGTCCCGGGCCTGCCACGCGGTGAACAGCCCGCGGAAGAGGTGCGGTGCAATCGAGCCTTGCGCCACCACGCAACCGTGGCCCCCGGCTTGCAAGGTGGACAGGACGAGTTTCTCGACGCCCTGAAAAAAACGAAACGGCCGTCCCGCCGTGGCGGCCAGCACCTCCGCGCACCGGTCATGTTCCCCGCCGTTGGTGTCCTTGAGCGCGACGATGTTCGGGTGCTGCGCGAGCCGCGCGATCGTCGGAATCGTGAACGCGGACGGCATCCGCAGGTGATGATAGAGGGCGATCGGCAGCGGGCTCTCGTCCGCCACGCGGGTGCAATAATTCGCGAGTTGCTCCGGATCGAGCGCGAGGAAAAACGGGCTCATCAGCACGGCGGCGTCCGCCCCGGCGCGCGCCGCGGCGTGCGCGTTGCGGATTGCGTGACGGTGACCGAGCCCGCTGACGCCGGCATGAATCGTGCCGTCCGGTGCGGCGGCCCGCACGCGCTCGATGATCGCGGGCCGGGCCGTTTCATCAAGCAAGGGGGCCTCCCCGGGCGAGCCGACCACCAAGAAATCGGCGGATCCGGCGCTTTGCG
>Ga0080064_1002396_pt1 | contig 32058 bp, 23 predicted proteins | sample Subgrocontami54m_FD_69260 | JGI IMG/M metagenome (GOLD analysis project Ga0080064, IMG submission 69260) | Subsurface groundwater microbial communities from S. Glens Falls, New York, USA - GMW46 contaminated, 5.4 m (SPADES assembly) (version 2) ...
ATCGCCGAGGTCAGCTGCTGCTTCTTCGGCGCGACCGGTTCTAAGAAGGACCTGTGCCAATCCGATGTATCCCGTCGGAAGAGGGTCGCCAGCCGACACAAGATCGCGAAACACACTCTCCGCCTCTGCGTAGCGGCCAGCTGCCAGGTATGCCGCGCCCAGCCGTAAATGCAAAGCGTAAGACTTCGGGTTGGCGGCAAGTCCACTCTGCACCGCGGTGATTGTTTCGGGATAGCGGTTCAATTCCATTAGCTCACGCGTCAGGTTCAGCCAATGCGCCTCGTCATCGAGTGCGAGGGTGGCGGCCTGACGAAGCGCATTGACGGACCGTTCGCCCTGGTTGAGACGCGCATATGCGATGCCAATCAAAGACCAAGCCTGCGCCTGTTCAGGAGACTTTGGTGCTAACTGGCTCTCAGCCTGTACATAGACGAGAGCTTGTTCAAGTGCTTTTTCATAGTTCTCGGCAAGAAAGTAAGCCAAGGCGAGATCAAATTGCGCCCACGTTGCCTGAGTTGGGGAGTGACCCCTAGCTAATTTCTGAACGAGATCGATTGCCGGGTCATTCTCGTGGATGGACAGTAGCAAGGAAGCTACTTGGAGCGATTGCGTTTCAGTCAAAGGCACTTTCAGAAGTTGCTCGAGCGATTTGCGGGCATTTTGCTGGCGCCCTAACGCAATGTATCCCGTTGTGACTTGGATCAAGGGCTCAACGTCAGCAGGGAATGGTTTTCGGGATAGGTCCAATTCATGGAAGGCCTGTTCGTATCGCTGTGCGTCGAGTTCTACCCTGCCGAGATAGTAGTGGGCAAAGGAGTCGTCAGGGGAAAGCTTTACAGCACGTTCCAACGCCTCGCGGGCCGAGACAAGCTGGTGTTCGGTCCACCTGAGAAAACCGAGATTGCGATAGGCATCTTCCAGAGTTGGATCGAGGCGAATCGCTTCTTGATATTCGGCGGCAGCTTCGGCATTCTTGCCCATCTGGAGCAGCAAGATCCCGCGAAAGTTACGAACGCGTGCGTCATCGGGATGTTCGCGTTCCGCAGCGGTGAACTCTTCGAGGGCATCCTGAGGCCGATCCTCTTTTAGCGCCGTGAGGCCTCTCTGAAATGCATCTCCTTGCTTGGCCACTTGATTTGCGGCTCCGCTGGGAGAGTCTGCGCACAGCTGTTGCCCGTAGGAAGAGAGATAGAAAAGCAGAATCAGGCAGTATTTCATGCTATGGATCTTCGACGGATTTGGTTACTTCTCCCAAACGCTCCGTTCGCTTTTCGAGCTTATTGTGCGAGTCACGATTCAGTGCAGCGGAGAGTGCGAATTCGCGTGCAGCCTTCTCCTTCTCGCCTAAAGCTTGGTAAACCCGGGCCAGCTTGTAGTGAACCGACCCGTCGTGATCGGAGGATACAGCGATCTTGAAGTGTTCTTCCGCCTTTGAGTAGTCGCCGAGCTCGGAGTATGCGGTACCCAAATCACGGTGTATATCGGAATTTGCGGAGTCAGCCGCCAGAGCTCTCTCGAGATAAGGCAATGCCTCATTGGGTTGGTGTTCAAGCAGGTAGGTGTCCCCCAGGTCGTTCAACGCACCGGGGTGACGCGGGTTCAACGCAAGTTCCGCCTCGAGTTCAACGCGTGCTTCAGGAACTTTGAGATCCTTCCACAATAGATGGCCCAAGCTGTAGTGCAAATTGGGCAGGGAGGGCTTCAACGCAATAGCCGCACGGTACTCTTCAATGGCTTTTCCATCATTTCCTTTCGCCGCTTCAAGATCGCCCATCAGTTGATGCATGCGATGCGAATTGGGGTCTGCCTGGTAAAGCTGGAGATAAGCCGCGGTCGCCAGTTTTTCGTAGCAACGCGCGCGCCAGTAGGCCGCCTCCGCCGAACTGTTTTCTGCTGCTGGTAGTCCCTCGAGAGTCTGGAGAGCGCGTCCAGACTGCCCCGCTTCCAGCAATGCGGCCGCCACTCGAATGCGAAGTTCAGCAGAGGATCGTGGAGTGAGAATCTTGTCCAGGCACGCAAGGATCTTTGAATACTCCCTGCGCTGGAGTGCGAGGTTAACTGCTTCTGCGGTGCAGGTCATGCCCGCATCATGCTCCTTGGCGGTGGCGGCTTGCACAAGACGCGACTCTGCGACTGCTTGAGAGAAGTTCCCGTTCTGTTCGGCGAGGAAGGCAAGAGCCAAGTGCGCAGCCGGAGATTCCCGATGTTGCAAGTCTGATGCGAGTCTCTGGATTTTTTCCCGATTGGAATCGGAAAGTTGTTCGAGAGCGGAATCGCCGAATCCGGTTTCGCGGAGGCCCAAGATCCTCTCTGTTTGCTCCAGGTCGATGACAATCGCTTTCTCCCAATCCTGCAGAGCGGCATCCAGATTGCCCTGGATCAACCTTGCTTCGCCGCGACGCACCAGTGTGCGCAAGTTGCCGGGATCGCGCCGTAATTCCTCATCAAATTCCTGAATCGACTGGTTTAATTTTCCGGCGTGGAGAAGAACTTCACCGAGTTCGGTATGCAGCCCGGCGCGGTTCGGCGAGGCCGCCAGGGCATTCTGAAAATGAATCACAGCGGAAGGCCACTCGTTACTGGTGGCATAACTTTCCGCGAGCAGTTGTTCGCTACGCGAAGAGCCTGGTGCACTTTTCTCCAGATGCGCGACCTCTTGTTTCCCCAGTCGCTCGTAAGTGCTCCCCAGAAGATAGAGAAGATCGATGTCCTTAGGTTGCAGGTCCAGGCCCTTGTGGAGGGTGACCACTTCAGCTTGCAGCTGGCCGGAGATCTCTTGCGCAGTGGCCAGCCAGAGCCACGTGTCCGGTCGATTGGGTTCGGCCCGAAGCGCTGCCTTGAGGTAGGGGATCGCTTTCGCACCTTCGCCCAGTTTGCAATAGTTCACTCCCAGGAAAAAATTGGCGCCCGCAAGCCCCGGTTTGATTTTGAGCGCTCGGCGGAATTCCGTCATTGCCTCAGGAGAACGATTTTCAAGCTGATAGACCAATCCCAGGTTCATATGAACTTCTGCGAACTCAGGGGCGAGGGCAAGCGCGGCCTGGTATTCCCGCTCCGCCGTGAGGTAGTCCCTATCGCGCTGGGCCTGTTGGGCTGCGGCGAAGTGGGCTTCGAACGCCGACTGATTCGCGATCGGCAGGGACACATTCTGCCCCGCCAATTTCGCAGCTGCCACCAGGAGAACAATCAGAGATAAGACCCTCCAGAATCGAAGGGCACAATAGCGCGTCGCCATCGATTGCAGGGTCATGATGGAATTCTACATGCGAAAAATACCGTCTTTCACGCTAGTTCTGAGGAATATGTTGCGAGGATTTCTCTTTTCCCAGATTTGAAAGCCGTTCGAATTCAGCAAGTTCGGCGGCACTTGCCTGTGTATCGTGTAAATCACGATAGACCTTGGCCAGCAGGTAGTGTGGTTGGGCGGCCGCCGGGTCCCCCGTGATTGCTGCCTGGAATTCGGCTTTTGCTTTCTCGAGTTCCTTGCGACCCTGATAGCATTTTCCAAGGAGAACGTGGACTTGCGGCATATTCGGCTGCCCGCGCTGCGCAACCAGCAGAAACTGTAAAGCGTCGGAAAAGCGTTGTTCCCGCACTGCAATCTCGCCCAGATACAAATTCGTCATGGCATCGTTCGGGTTTTCCTTCCAGGCTTCGTGAAATTCTTTCTCGGCAAGGTCCGTCTGATGCTGGGCCCAATACGCCACTCCGATGGCAAAGTGTATGCCCTGAGCATCCGGGCGTTTGGCAAGCGCCGCTTGGTATTCCCCAATGGCTTCGGGATAGTGCTCCTGTTCCGCGTAGATCTCACCCATCAAGGCATGAAGTTGAAAGGCATCCGGGTCTAGCGCCTTGAGTAATTCGATAGAACGCAGGGAAGCATTCTTGTGAATGCGCGCCAATTGGTAGAGAGCGTCCGCGTCTTTGGCGTTCTGACTAAGCGACCGATTGAACTGCGAAATCGCTTCTTCGGTACGGCCGGAAGACTGAAAGGCCAGCCCTAAGTAATAATGAGAACGTGGGTGCGGGCTAGGCGTCTTAAGTTCACGGTCAAAACTGTCGATTGATTGGCCTAAGTCATTCTTGCCAAAGTAAGAAACACCGAGAAAGAAATTGACCCCAGGATATGCTGGGTCGATGGCAAGTACTTGCTTAAAAGATTGGATAGAATCGTCGAATCTCAGTTCCGTCTGCAGTAGAACTCCGAGGCGCTTGAGGGTTTCAAGGTTCTCGGGCGCCAGCGCCAACGCTTGTTTGTAGGTACGTTCCGCAGCGGCGTAGTCTCCAGTTCTTTCTTCTCCGCGGGCCTGTTCGAGCAGGGCGTCGAGGTCACTTTGCGATTGCGCTGCCCCGGCAGATGTGGCGGAGACCAAGCCGAAAATAGCGAATAGGCAGGATGCGACCCCGCGCAGGACGTGCAGCCGAGCGAAGGCTGAGCGCCTACCTAAACTCGTCGACACGGCTGACACCCCGCCCGGCAAGGGCTTACCTGCCTTTGGTATGAAACCACAAGACAGCCAATTTCTGCAGAAGTATAGCAAACTGTCCCAGCAACGTTTAGAAAGAGAGAATACTCCCATTGCGCAGCCCACGCGCTTCTCCATGCGAGCTGCTTGAGCAGCCTTGAAACTCACGGATTTCGGCGATAGTTTTAGATGGATAGGTTGCTCCAAGTGCGGGACGCCAATCTACCGAATTCGACGAACGGCAACGAGAGTCGTGGATTTGGGCGCGCCGGAAACCGTGCGGGATCGAATCAGAGCTTCAAACCAGATATTTTGAGAGGTGCTATCCGAGGCAGAAATGCCGAGCGCGTTCATGAGCTGGCGGCGATTTTCCTCATCGGCAAGGAACCGGCCGGCGGCCTCTGTCCCTTCCTGTTGTAGACCCTGTAGTGCCAACACACTGCCGTCATGGGTGGCGTTGGGAAGAAGAGCAATGGTCGCATAATCTTCTCCCACGCTTCCTGTCCACCGAAGGCCTACATATTCCGGTTGTTCGCCCGGTAGCGGGTTCTTGTTCACAAATACTTTGGCGCTTTTCCCGACTACGCTTTCAGTCTCGCGAAAGTTGAGCTTGTCCTGCAAAAGCGTCACCCAGGGATTGGACCCGGGACTTCCAATAAAGACGTAATTGTTGTGGTCGAGGTCGCGCATCCTCAAGTCCCGCGGATAACGGACCACAACCTGCGGTTGCAGGGGGCCGGCCATTCTGTACAAAGAAACGACATCGGCCACATCCGCAAACGAAGTGAGCGTGGAGTTAGAAATATATTCACTCAAGCTCGAATCCACCGCACCGATCTTGCTGACTTCGGGACCCTGAAGAAATTCCTGCCGAAGATACTGGTCGAGGGATCCAGTTTGACTGGCGAGAATACGAGACATCCCGTAGTTAATGTCCGCCACCACGATTATCGTTTGGTGCTGCGCATCGAAGATCTGGGAAAAAGGCCAGGAAAGGGCAGCGGGCGGCCGCACTTCGGTGGCCGTCCGGTGCGCGATAACGCGGTACGCCAACACGGCGCACAACATGGTCAGGATGCCGCAGAGGATCCAAGGCAACTTCGCTCGGTAGCGCCAGGGCAAGACGGGGATCGCCTTTGATTCGACTGCCCCGGGGACAAGAGCTGCTTTCTGAACCGCTCGAAAGATTGGGGCATAGGAGCCTCTTGGTATTTCCAGGATAATGGGCTCATTACGGCCTTCTTCATTGAAATACTCGTGAAGTTTTAGGCGCAACTGCCGGACGTGCACTCGTACGGAGCTGTCCTCCAGGGGGCGGTAATCCGAGGGTTTGTGAAACAGCGCGTTGCCGATATGCTGCTCGGTTAACTCATGCGCACTGCCGCGCAAGGTCTCCTGGACGATGTACTGCAGCAATTCGCGGAGCCGCGTGCTCTTCTGGAAGGGTGCACTGGACACAATTCGCTGAACGAGCTGCCAACGCTCGTCAGTTCGGAGGTCCTCCATCGCTACTGGTTGTGGGCTGCTCATTCTAGGTGAGGACAACAACGATCAGTTTTCTAGATTAAGCGAAGGGGATGCTATCACATAATTTCCCAAAGTTAAAGAGCTAACTCACTTCTTTCCAATAATTTCACGAGATTTTGCCCTGCGATAGCCAGTGAATCATCTTGACTTAACGTGGGACCCGCTCGTCACGAGCTCAAGCATTTGTCCACGCTCCATCGATAGCGCGAGAGCGCATTGTCAAATAGGGCGATGGACGTTAAACGATCGGGGGCGCAGGACAACCCACGAATACTGGACTGGCAGTCTCGAAGTTCTGTCTAATAAGCGAGGGACAAAGGAAACGCATGCCCTACAGATTCATGTCGCGGCGTCTCTTCATCGGAAGCTCCATCACGGGTGGTCTGGCTATGAGTCTTGGATTGGGAGCCGATCCCTTACGCAAAACCGCCCCCGCCATAACCCCTGGTACGGATGGGTTGACTTTGGAAGTGACTGGCGACGCCCGAAAGGGCTACGGTGTTGCCCTTCTCTTCAACGGCCAGCCCATTCTTCGGCACAACCAGGGAGGGGAATTTTCGGCGGTTTTCCAAAACGAAGAACGCAGCCTCGGGGATCGGGTTGACGATTGGAAGGCGACATCATGGACGGGCGATGCCAAGCACGTGGCCCTCTCCGGTGAGTGCAAGCTCAAGAATCTAAACACGACGGTGTTTGTGAACGTGGACTATGAGCGAATCACTCCGCGTGTGGTGCGAAAGAAGATTCGGCTCCGCCAATCCGATATGTTCCTGCTGTTCCACCAGTTGAGCAATCGCTTGGAGCCACAGGAGAGTCCCGCAAAAATGTGGAGTTTCAATGAGTTGGACTGGCGAGGCGGGACGTTGCATGAATACTTTCCAGCCGCCGGATTCCGAATGAAGAATGGTCTCTGCATCGGCCTGCTGACGGATTCCGGTTACCGCAATCAATGGACGCGAATTGTCCGCCGGGATGGCAAGCCCGTCAAACCTACGCCTCGGCGCATTCCAGATGCCAATCTTTATACCGGTGCGTCTTCCGAGGAAGGTCGCGCCGGGAATTTCTTTGTGCAGCAGACCTTCGGTGAGGTTACGCAACAGATCGACCGAGAGAATTCACGGCAGATGGTTGCGCTGCCCGAGACCGCCTCCTGGCGAAAACTTGGCGAGGCTACTCTGGACGAACGCAATGGTGTGACCATTTTGTCCACTCGGAGTACCGAAGAAGGTGTGGTCATTCCCTTTGCTCTAAATGGATCCGCGATCCTTTCGGTGCGAATGGAGTACCGTTCGGCTGCTCCGGCGGCACTTGGGGTTTGGAGAGTGGATGAGCAATTGCGCAAGCTGGAGGACATCACTCTTTACAACGATGTCGTGCCTGAATCACCGGAGGCGTGGTCCGAGTTTCAAACGACAGTATTTGTTCCAGAACTGCGAGGATATGGCACCGCCCTGTTCCTGTCCGTTGCTCCAACTGAGCAGGCCATGAAAGTGGAGGCACCCGCCGGGTTCGCCAAGATCGAAGTGCGTGGGCTGCAAGTTCAACGTATTGCCAGCCGCTGCGAACCATATCACCGGTTGGAAATGGATCATGCCGAAGAGAAAACGATATTCGTGTTTGCGGATGAAAAAATACCGGACACAGTCCGAGGTCACCGGCTCGCGAGCCAGCTCTATCTGGCTGAAGGGCTTGGTTTCAAGGGCGGAGAAACCGAAAAAGTAGTTTATGCCGACCTCATGATGCTTTGCTGGATTGCAGGTCCCGAAAGTTTCCGGCCGATACTTGCACCCAGCATTTGGTATTCCGCCGCTGGTGAGATGTACTTCCGAGACAGTTTCTTCGCACTGAACGGGATACACAACCGTGCATTGAATGAGAGCGTTTTGGGCCTGTGGGGCGAAAATCAAGGAGCGGACGGGTCGATCAACACGCTGGTGGAACCCAATATTGCCAACGTGGAGCGTAAATCGAACGATTCGACGCCCCTTTGGCTAATGTGGGCATTCTTGAATCGCCGGCGCTTCGGCACCAAATTGCCGATGGATAAGGTACGGAAGGCGGCGGAATATTGTCTGCAAACGTATGATGCGGGAGGCGACGCGGTTTGTCGAGCGCAGTTCGTAATGGGCCAACTCGATGTAATCCGATACCCGAAGGGCACTTCCACTATCTGTGAAAACCAGGGGATGCTGGCCGTCACCCTGAGAGTGATTAAGGAATTGCAGATCCCTGGAGTCAGTGAAACGCTGTCCGAAGAACATCTCGGCCGGGCAGAGGCACTCTATCGTAGCTACTACGACCCCGCACGAAAATTCATGCGCCCGGCAAGAGACATCGCGGATGCCATTGGATTTGCAGAGATTTTCCCGGAGTATCTTTCTCTCTGGCTATTTAAGAGAAAAATCCTGACCGACGCAATGGTTGTCAACCATCTCGATCGCATTCCCGTCATGATGGCGAGGACGGATTGCCCGCATCTCGAAGCGGGCGGCACGGTGCGGCCGATACTGATCGGACTTCCGGAAGGGAGCAAGAAGTGGAGCTATTTCGGCGTGAACTGGCACCCCATGGTCAGTGATTCCTTCGCGTTGGGCTACGCAAACCGCGCCATGGACGGGATCTATTACAACGGCGGCAGCTGGATGCGCATTGAAATCTGCGGTTATGTCACCGGCCAGCTTCACGGATGGAGCGGTGCCAGGAAGGCCATCGAAAACCGGCTGTGGGCGGAACTCAATATAGCCCCTGACTTCCCCACCAGCCACGAATACTTGGCCACCGACGCGGCGCACCCGTTCTTTGGCTATCATCGCGTGTTTGCGTGGAATTCATTTATTCTTCAGGCGCTGGAGCAAGCAGGTCTTAGGAACCCAGAAATGGATCCTGATCATCTTCAAGCTCACGCGAGAGAATCCGATTTTTCATAGAAGTCTGAACCTCCTCCGGAGTTAACCTCATTCCTTTCAATGGAGCGTAGACTGGGAGGAAGGGTTTTCCTCAGGTGAATCACAATGAATTCACGTGTTACGCCCTTTCCTCTAATCGGCACATGGGTGGACTATGCGTTGACATTCTCCGCATAGTACAAAAACACTATGTGCGGGGTCCGTCGAAACGGTCGTAAAAGGGGTGTCCAGCGTTGCGGCCGAGAGTTCAAGCTTTGGCGAGAACTTCTGAGCCTCAAGTGTTTCCGATCAGGATGGTAGGGCGGGGGATTCGATGAAAAGATTCCTGTGTTTTTCTGCGTTTATTCTCTTGGTGTGCGCGGTTTCTCTTCACTCCCAGACTACAAATGGCAGCATTCAGGGCACTGTAACCGATCCGAGTGGTGCAACGGTCGGTGGAGCCAGCGTGACTGGTCGAAATCTGGATACCGGGCTTACCCAACGGACCACAACGACGGACGCCGGTATCTATTCTCTGCCAAACCTCCCGCCGGGTCGCTACTCCGTGACGGTAGAGGCGCCGAATATGAAAAAGTACTCCCGCGCGGGAGTGACGGTCGCAACGGGCTCGACGGTGTCGCTGGACATTCCGATGCAAGTCGGTGCCGTCTCCGATAGCGTCACGGTGACTGCTGACGCGCTGCAGCTTGAAACGGCCACTTCCGACATCGGGGCGACCGTGCAGTCGCCCCTGGTGGCAAATTTGCCGCTGGCGGTCTCCGGCACAATTCGCAACCCCGTGGAGTTCATAAAGCTGATACCCGGATTTGTGGGTGGCGTTGACAATAATCCCGGAAGCAATTCGAGTGACGATTTTAAAGTGAACGGCGGTCAGGAAGGTGGAACCGACATACTCGTCGACGGCGTTTCGATCTCGTTGGTGTCTCCAAACACGCAGTGGAACAAGGGAGTTTCATCGGACGCGGTACAAGAATTCAAGGTGCTGCAGAGTAACTTTTCTCCGGAATACGGGCAATCGGGCGACGGCATCGTGAGCCTGACGATGAAATCCGGAACCAACGAATTGCACGGTTCGGCTTATGAATATTTGCGAAACACTGTTCTGGACGCGAACAGCTGGAAGAACAACCTCCTGGGTTCAAAGAGGAGTTTGGACAGGCAGAATGATTTCGGCGCCACCGTTGGGGGGCCCGTCTATATCCCCAAACTTTACGATGGAAGGAACAAAAGCTTCTTCTTCTTTGCTTATGAGGGGTTCCGCTTTCAGAACGGAGGCACCGGAACAAGAAGCTTACCCAACGAAAATTTCCGCAGCGGGGATTTCTCCGCGCTTTGTACGGAAGGGTTCAACGGCGGCATCTGTAACAACGCGAGTCACCAGCTCTACGATCCCACGACCCACGCAGCCATTCCCGGCAACGTCTTGACAAACGATCCTAACTTCACGCCGAGCGTAGTAATGACCAATGTTTTTGGTCTGCTTCCTCCGACCAACGGCAGCCTCACCGACAACGTAACCGACCGCAGCGTTTCAAGGACCACCGCGAACCTGTTCGATATCAGGATCGATCACAACATTTCTGAAAAACACCGAATTTCGGGTGGATTTGACTATGACAACACCCGGACAGGCGGGAGTTCTGCCTTGGGCCCCATTTTCGGCTCGGGACTCCCCCAGCGCACTCGCTACGCGCGTGTCACCGACAATTACGTTTTTACCCCCACGCTCGTTAATCAGATTCTCTTCGGATTTAGCCGTCGCTACCGCGCTGAAGTCGCGAACAGTCTCGGCCAGGGATTTCCCGAAAAAATTGGGCTCAAAGGAGTACGGAACACTACTTTTCCGTGCATCAAATTCACGGGCAGCCCCTACCAGGAACAGCTCAATAATTGCGGGGACTCAGAATTTGCGGACAATGTCTATCAAGTCAATGACGGCCTGAGCTGGATCAAAGGCAAACACAACTTCAAGTTCGGCGGCGAAGTTCGCATGCTGCAATTCAACGTGCGGCGTCTAACAACAGCCTCCGGCGAGTTCGACTTCAATTCCGCTCAGACTAGCAGCACCGGCGACGCGTCTGGAACGGGAGGTGATCCGGTAGCCAGTTCGCTCTTCGGCCTGGTGGATACCGCCACGCTGAACTATGGCAGTTTCAGCGGTGTTCGGTACAAGGACTTCTCGTTCTATGCGCAGGATTCATACAAAGTCAGCTCACGCCTCACCCTGAACTACGGCCTGCGTTACGATATCGATTTGCCGGCTTCCGAAGCATTCGATCGATTCTCTGCCGTTGACCCAACCCTTCCTAACCCGGGTGCTGGAAACATCCTCGGGGCCTACACCTTTTTTGGCAAGGGAGAGGGACGAAATGGACGGACTCGCCCACAAGATGTGTACAAGAAAGCATTTGGTCCACGCCTCGGATTTGCTTACAGCATCAACGACAAGACCGTGTTGCGGGGCGGCTACGGCATCTACTACCAACCACTAAAGGAAGGATCCTTCGCAGACCAGGATGGACTGGGATTCTTCAATCGGCAGACGGTGAACGTCACGAACGGCGGTCCGACCCAGATTGATGACGGCGTGACGAGGATCTTTCCTGATTTCGGACCTCTGACACCGGAAGCTCAAAACAACCAAAACGGCGTGATCCTGGTTCCGGCGAACAGCGGACGCCCGGCGGACATCCAGACCTGGAACCTGGACGTTCAGCGACAGCTCATGAAGAACCTGGTCGTGAGTGTGGCCTACGTCGGTTCGAAGGGAACCCACTGGCCGGCCTTAAACATCATTCCGAACCAGGTGAATCCTACATTTCTCTCGCTGGGTAGCGAACTGACAATGAATGCGTCTTGCCTTGCAGACGATTCCTGTCCGAACGCGATTGCCGCTGGAATCCAATTGCCATATCCAACTTTTTCGGGGAACATCAACCAGATTCTTCGGCCGTTCCCTCAGTACGGAAATTTTAATCAGGAAGACAATTCATTTACTCCCGATCGCACGGGAAACTCCACCTATCATGCGATGCAAATGAAGGTCGACAAGCGCTTTGCCCAGGGCCTGAGTTTCCTGGTTTCCTATACTGTTTCGAAGAACATAACGGATGCTGATTCAGCGGGTCCAGGCGTTTCTGGCTTTATCGGCACAAACAGTTTCATCGGCCAAAATTCCTACAATCGGAAGGCCGAGAAGGCCGTCAGCCAGCTCGATACTCCCCAATCCCTGGTGGCCAGCTTCTTCTATGAACTGCCGGTCGGACGTGGAAAGCCATACTTGAGTCAGGGTGGCGTGACCGACCGCGTATTGGGCGGCTGGTACGTTTCAGGTATCCTGACCTACCATTCCGGACTCCCCACCGAGGTTTATAGTAGTTGCTCCGGCACAGCAGGCGATGTCTTGTTCGCCGGATGTAACTTCACAGGGCTAGCCCGTGTCAACGTCGTTCCGGGTGTTCCCCAAACGAACAAGTCGCATTTTAATCCCGCCACCACACCCTTCTGGAATCCAGACGCATTCACGATTCCAGCTCCCTTTACTTTTGGCAATGAAGGCCGCTCCCTTCCGTCCGCGCGTACGTTCGGTTTCAAAAATGAAGACTTCACGCTCGGGAAGAAAACACACCTCTATGGAGAGAAGGGTACGATCGATTTCCGGGCTTCCTTCTTCAATGTATTCAATCGGCACATTTTCTCGGCGCCGGGTGGTTTCGCTCCCAACCTGAATACGCCGTTCACTCCAGCCGGGACTGGCAGTTGTTCTGGGCCGCTTGCTTGTGGATTCGGCGCGGTCACCGATACGAGCGGACCGCGGACCATTCAATTTGGATTGAGGATCGAATATTAGTTTCGGAAAACTCTGCCTAGGAACCAAACTGGGCAGAGTTCTGTCCACTCGTCGAATAGCGGAATGGGAGCCGTATGAGTCAGTTGAATCGGCGCGGCTTCATGAGAACGCTGCTGGTCGCCGGAGTGGTTGCTGGCCCAGCCCATGCGGGCATCACCGCCGGCTTGGCCTGGCCATTCTCCGAATCAGACCTTTCATCGCTGCCCACAAACCTTGAGCACGGATCCCAGCAACTCCGAATCTCGCCAGTTGGATCACCACTGGCCTTTCAAAACTTCCTGCGAATCGGCGACGAGTGGAAACCGGCAACGCTGGCCAATAATCCGTTCATCGTCGGCGAATCCTTTCCACTGGTTACCGCGCGTGTGCAGCGTGAGGACTCCCGGATCCGCTGCGAAGGAGAGGGCAAGGCGGAAGGCGCGGATGGCAAAGCTCTGTCCTATGGCTGGGAGTCGGAAATCAGCGCTGTGCGCCAGGTTGAAGATGCGCCGTGGTTCCGCTTTCGCACCACGCTCCATCTGCCTGCGCCGGTCAAGTTGCGACAGGACAGCCGCATAGAGCCACAGGTCATCACCTGGTTAAGTTCCTCTTCCACTCTGATGGAAGGCCAGTCAGGAAGTTGGAGGCGCGTGCTGCTGGAGCAGCCTACGCGGAACTCTCTGGGTACCTACGGCAACGATCTTCCCGCAGTTTATCTTCTGGACCAGACGGTTGGCGTCGAGACCCTGATGTACTTCGATGTCAGCGATATGGGTTGGATGTCCACAGAAAACCTCCCCCGCTTTCTGGTTTATCGCTGCCGCAGTCTTTCACGAATCGAGCGCGACGGTACGCAGCGCCTCGGAGTGGGGCTGTTGGCCGATCAGGCTACGGGCAATGTGCTGCCCGCGGGTGACATCAACTTCACCTACTGGCTACTTCAACGGCCTATGACTCGCTTGCTGACGGCGCAGGAGTCTGTGGCGCGCTGGATGCAAGCTCTGCTTCCGCTGTTCGAAGAAAAACTTACCTGGCCCGCTTGTGCTACTTCCTGGAAAGAATTCGCCACAGGTACAGTGCAAGATTTGCAGGACAAGAGCGCGGCGCAGATCGAGGTCAATGGCTATACCGGGTTGCGCGCCTACGTTAAGGCCAGTTCCCAACTTTGGAACGATTCCCCCGACAACTTCGAACTGATGACCGTAGCGGATGTTCTCTGGCCCTCCCTTCTTTACCTTCAGCTACATCCTTCGCCCAGTTTCGAACACGAATGCAACGCTCTTCTAGCCGATCTTCCTGCTTTCTACCACTCAGACACCCACAGCATCAGCAATGATTTCGCGCGTAAGCCGGATGAGCGGGCCGATTCGTGGTATCCCTTCGAGAATGCACTTATCAAATATCCTCTGATTGGCTCCCTGGCGGGATCAAAGGAAGTCATTGATCATTTCCTGGACGCTTTTCAGACTGCCCGGAAGATGGCCCAGCAGTACAACTATCTTTTTCCAATTTATTACCGGGTGGCTACTCTTCGAGCGGAAGGTGCTGGCACAAATTATGCCGTGGGCGGTCTGTATGCCTGGGCCGCGATCCTGGCAAACAGATTGACAGGAGAAAATCAGTATCTCGAAGAGGCGCGGCGCGCGGTCCATGTTTTGTACACCGTTCCCGCAGAACGGCTCTTCCACGAGCCCCAGGAACTTGCCTACGGTGCGCTTGCGGCGGCGGAGCTCGGCATGGCAGAGGAGGCGAAGTACCTGCTCTACGAACAGCTGCGGATGTTTTACTGGTACTCCGATCCCAGTCAGAAGTCTCACGATATTCGCGGAATGGTTCAGGCTGCCGCCTCTATCCTCTATCCAGCTTTCAAAGAGAACGTGGAAGCCATTTTGCCTTGGACCGGCATCATGAAACGCGGAATCATCTTTGAAGGCCTGCTCCGTTTCATGGATCAGCAACGGCGCAACAACTTCTATTTCTTCGAGGACTGTTCGACCAACCGCAAGCGTGGGACCTCCGCATTCATTCCTTACGAGAATCTGGGTACCCTGGAACTCGCGGGCATGACGGGAAACGTTGGCAAAGAAATCTACGGCGCGGGCGAATCGATTTGGATGTATTTGATGTTTGAAGCCCTGGGACAGGTCGGTGACCGGGAGCTACTGCTGGTGAACCTTGACCTTCTAGATGTGACCCACGTAAAGGAATTTCCACCGCCAAAATTGAACTTTATCTTGTATAACCCCACGCTCAGCACCCGGCCTGCAAACATTACGATTCCGGCGGCGCGACAGCGCACCGTTCGTCTGAGCGTGAACGGCAAGGCCGCTGCCGAGACGTTGCAGGTACCGAAACGGTCTTTCATTCAACTGCTGGCCGAGTTTTGACGGTCACTAGTTTGTGATCGCCTAAAATGTTTTTTTCTTGTGGTTGTTGCTTATGTCCGGTCTATTCGGAAGGGAAGGAAGTCCTGCTATGATCAAAGTCTGTTTTTCTGCGACCCGCAGGGCACACACAGCTACTGTTTCAGCGTTGGTTCTCATTACTCTTACGGCTCTTGCGGCCGTTCCTTTTACACCACCCTTCGGAAAGTGGACCCGGCTTTCACCTGACCCCATTGTGTCTCCAAAGGGCGATAAGTTCGAGTCTGCCGGAACATTTAATCCCTCTGTCGTAAAGAAGGACGGAAAATTCCTAATGCTTTATCGGGCGCAGGATCATAGCGGTACTTCATCGCTCGGCTATGCCACGAGCGACGACGGTATTCATTTTACTCGCCGGCCGGAACCCGTCATGGTCTCGGAGGCTCCATATGAAAAAGGTGGTGGCGTGGAGGACCCGAGATTGCAAAAAGTTGGCAACACCTACTACCTGACCTATACCGGATACAACAACGTGGATGGAGCTGCGGCGGACAAGAAGGATGCGCAATTGTGCCTGGCTACGTCCACGGACCTGGTTCATTGGCAGCGGCAAGGCGTTATCATCCCGAGCTTCAAGGGGAAATGGAATGTGAAATGGACGAAGTCTGGCGCCATTGTTCCAGAAAAAATCAAAGGCAAGTATTGGATGTACTATCTGGCCGATGCTCAGGGGAAGGACACCCAAATGGGCGTTGCTTACTCCGAAAATTTGCTCCACTGGACAGAGGCCCTTGACCACCCAGTTCTGGCGAGCCGCCCAGGTTCGTTTGACTCGCAAGTTGTAGAGCCGGGTCCTCCGCCAATCATAACGCCGCAGGGGATCTTCCTGATTTACAACGGCGCCGATGACAAACTGGTTTATTCAACAGGCTGGGTTCTCTTCGACAAGAATGATCCTACCAAGGTCTTGGCGCGTTCGGAAGAACCAGTATTTGCGCCCGACAAAGAATGGGAAAAGGTGGGGCAAGTTCCGAATGTCGTGTTTGTTGAGGGCATGGTTCGGGACGGCAACCGCTGGCTGTTTTACTACGGCGCTGCTGACAAAAACATCGGCGTCGCAACGGCGCCAGTGCTCTAGAGATCACCTGGCCGGGAAGGCTGACTCGTGGAACTTCGCAAACACAAGTCATCGACGATAATCGACGATATAGAGCTGACAAAGGGTGAGAGCCAAGAGTAAGTCGTATGGAACAATCGCTCCTTGCAATGCAGTCACACATCAAACTTCATGCCCTATAACACATGAAAAACGAGCCCCGCGTCGTCGTTGGAGTAGATATCGGTGGAACCAAAGTCGCGGCCGGTCTGGTGAATGCCGAAGGCGAAATTCTCGCACAAAACCGGACCCCGATGCTGACCACGGGTGCGCCATCCAACGGTCTCGCCGCGGTTTCTACAGCGATTCAGGGGCTTTTCTGTGACGCGTCCTCGCAGAATCAGATCGCGGCCATCGGCATCTGCGCCCCGGGACCGCTAGATCCGAAAACTGGTGTCATCATCAATCCTCCCAATCTCCCCATCTGGCATAACTACCCGCTGGCCGAGGAAATGCGCCGCGTGTATAACGTGCCGGTACGAGTCGATAACGACGCCAATGCCGCGGCGCTGGCGGAAGCGAAGTGGGGCGCGGGTCGTGGCTATCGGAACTTCTTTTACGCCACCGTGGGCACCGGAATCGGCACAGGAATTATTCTTGATGGCCGCATTTTTCATGGAAAGACAGGCGCTGCGGCGGAAGGCGGGCATCTCGGGATCGACTGCAACGGACCGGTTTGCAATTGCGGGAAACGCGGCTGCATCGAAACGCTGGCAGCGGGTCCCGCGATCGCCAGACGAGCACGTCAGAAACTTGAAAAGAATCCGAATTCCGTCCTTTGGGAAATGGCGGGCGGCGATATTGAGACCGTGAGCGGCGAAATGGTGGGAAGGGCTCATGCTGTAAATGATCCTGTCGCCAAAGAAGTGATGCGCGAGACTCTGGACCTGTTGGCATATTGGCTCGGAAGCATCATCGATCTCCTGGAGCCTGATGCCATCGTGATCGGCGGAGGGGTTTCTTCGCTTCTCGCGCCCTTTCTTGATGAGATTCGTGAACGCTGGCGAGGAGCATGCATCAATCCACGCCCGCTGGACATCCCTTTGGTGCTTGCTCACTATGGCGAAGACGCCGGGATTGCCGGCGCCGCCGCGCTCTGTGAATAAGAGGAAGCGCAACCAAGAAAGGCGTCAGCAGGACGTTTACTTGCCAAGCCGACGGCTTGGAATCATATTGAATCTTCGAAAGGTGCTATGAAACTGAACTCCTATCTTCTGAAGAGCACTATTGTGGCGGCACTCGGTGGACTTCTCTTCGGGTTCGACACAGCCGTGATCGCTGGCACCACCCATGCCCTGACGGAAACATTTCATCTGTCACCAGCGGCGCTGGGGATGACGGTCTCCGCGGCACTTTGGGGAACAATCCTTGGGTCCATGCTCGCTGGAATTCCCGGCGATAAATTTGGCCGTCGTGACAGTTTACGCATTATGGCCGTACTCTACCTCGTCTCGGCGCTGGGATGCGCTTTTGCCGGGAACTGGTACGCGCTCGTTCTTTTCCGCTTCATCGGCGGCCTCGGCATTGGAGGTTCATCGGTGCTCGGGCCCATGTACATCGCGGAGGTTGCGCCCGCCAAATGGCGAGGGCGGCTGGTGGGTTTGTTTCAATTCAATATCGTCTTTGGAATCCTGCTCGCCTATCTGTCAAACTACATCGTAGGCACGATGCAATTCGGCCCCGCCGAGTGGCGATGGAAGCTGGGTATCCCCGCGGTTCCCGCGGTATTGTTCCTGGTCATGCTGTTTGGAATCCCTCGCAGCCCCCGCTGGCTGGTCAAGAAACAGAGAATCGCGGAAGCGAGAGAAGTCCTGCGGATGACAGGAGAGCAAGACTACGAGCAGGAGCTCCAGGAGATTATCGCCTCGATTGATGCAGAACATGTCACCGATGATTCCCTGTTCTCGTGGAAGTACCGCCTCCCGATTTTTCTGGCCGTCTCGATCGGCATGTTCAACCAGCTTTCCGGAATTAACGCCATCCTCTATTACTTGAACGATATTTTCGCCTATGCTGGCTTCAACAAAGTGTCTTCTGACTTGCAGGCTGTGGCCATCGGAGCTACGAACTTGATATTTACCATGCTCGCGATGTCGGTCATCGACCGCATCGGCCGCAAAACATTGTTATTGATAGGTTCGGTGGGCACGGCGGCGTGTTTAGGCGGCGTCGCCGCTATCTTTTTTACTCGGAGTCACCAGAATCTTCTGGTATGGCTGCTGATCGGCTACATCGCCTTTTTTGCATTTTCTCAAGGCGCGGTCATCTGGGTTTTCATCAGTGAGGTCTTTCCCAATCGAGTCCGGGCGAAAGGTCAAAGTTTGGGCAGCTTTTCCCACTGGTTCATGAATGCGCTTATTTCCGGAATTTTTCCACTTTTGGCCGCCTCTTCCGGCGGATACCCCTTCGTTTTCTTCTCTCTCATGATGGTGTTGCAGTTTTTCGTGGTCCTCTTTTTCTACCCTGAAACCAAGGGTGTTTCGCTCGAGCAGATGCAGAAGAAGCTGGGGATTGCTTGAGTTGATGCCGATGAAAATCCTGTGAACAATCGTCAAACATTGCGCTTATGAATGACCGTGATGTAGCAGACCGTAGCGCAATGCGGCAATTTCTAGCAGCGGAGCATGGCGGCTAGGCCATGCTGAACGCCATCTCTGGCTCTCAACTCAGTACTACCTGGAGTTTAGCTATGAACAAGAGAACCTTTATCAAACTCTTCGCTGCTGCCATAGCGATCCCGGCAGTCTCGCGCCTGCTGGCGCGGGTGGGAGGGGAAGGACTAAAAAACTGGGCGGGTAATCTCGAGTACAGCACTGACCGCCTATATGCCGCGACATCGATCGAACAAGTGCGGGACTATGTCAAGAAGGAAAGCAAGCTTAAGGTACTGGGCACGCGTCATTGCTTCAACAATATTGCCGACAGTACGGACAGCTTCCTGTCGGTGAAGCCGATGGACAAAGTAATTGCAGTCGATCCGGCGAAGCATACTGTGACAGTCGGTGCCGGTATTACGTATGGTCAGTTGTGCCCATATCTTGACAGTAAGGGGTTTGCGCTACATAACCTGGCATCCTTGCCGCATATTTCTGTAGCCGGGGCGTGCAGCACGGCGACGCACGGCTCAGGCGAGAAGAATGGAAATCTGGCTACCGCGGCGTCTGGACTGGAAATGGTGACGGCGTCAGGCGACGTAGTGAGTCTATCGCGCGAACGCGATGGGGATAAGTTTCCCGGGGCGGTAGTGGGGCTAGGGGCGCTCGGCGTGATCACAAAGGTCACGCTTGATATTCAGCCGACGTTCCTGATGCGGCAGTATGTTTACGAGAACCTGCCGCTCAGCCAGTTGAAGGATCATTTTGATGCGATCGAATCCAGCGCGTATAGCGTGAGCTTGTTTACCGACTGGCAAAAGCAGCGCATCAACGAAGTTTGGATCAAGAGCCGCGTCGAAGAAGGACAGGCGTTTCACGCTACTCCAGAATTTTTCGGGGCGAAGCTGGCGACCCGTAATCTCCACCCGATTGCAGAACTATCAGCGGAAAATTGTACCGAGCAGATGGGCGTGCCCGGTCCTTGGTACGAACGGCTGCCTCACTTTCGTATGGGTTTTACTCCGAGCGCCGGCAAAGAGCTGCAGTCCGAATATTTCGTTCCACGACAGCATGCGGTCGAAGCGTTTCTGGCGGTGGAACGACTACGCGATCGGGTGAGTCCGCGCCTGCTGATCTCCGAGATCCGGGCGATCGCCGCCGATGAGCTGTGGTTGAGTCCCTGTTATGAGCAACCTTGCGTAACGATTCACTTTACCTGGAAGCAGGACTGGCCCGCCGTGAGAAAGTTGTTGCCTGTGATCGAGAAAGAATTATCCCCGTTTCATGCGCGGCCACACTGGGGAAAGCTGTTTACGACATCTCCGGCGGAACTGAAGGTCATTTACAAGAAGATGCCTGAGTTTATTGAGCTGAGTAGGAAGTACGACCCGCAGGGCAAGTTTCGCAATGAGTACCTGAACAAGAACATCTTCGGCAGTTAACGCCGGGTTGCGTTGGCGACCAAAGACTAGAATCGGATGCTGCATACATTCTGTGACATTTGGGCTCGACCGCATGACCCAACTTTACCCACTCCTGATGTCGCCGGCATTCGATCCGCGCCCCTGGGGAACGCTTGATCTGGCGCCGATCTATCCGAATCGCAAGTTCAGCGAGAAGATCGGCGAGGCATGGCTCACAGGCACAGCTGCGCGGTTTCAAACGGTCCGCTCGCGAAACGCACGCTCTCCGAGCTGAGCAAAGAATTCGGTACTGATCTCGTGGGTACCGCCGCGTCTGACCCGCAACGATTCCCGCTACTGCTGAAGTTTCCGTTTCCGGAAGAGAAGCTCTCCGTTCAGGTGCATCCCGACGACGCGACTGCTCGGCAATTTGGCGAGCCCTGGGGCAAGACGGAGTGCTGGTATGTGGCGCATGCGCGGCCGGGGTCGCAGATTGGGTTGGGTTTGAAGCCGGGCGTTACCCGTGGGCAGTTCGAGCAAGCGATCCAGGACAATCGCGCAGAAAATCTGCTGAACTGGATCAACGTCTATCAGGGCGAGATGATCTACGTGACTTCAGCTAGAACCTTACGAAGATAACCGGCGATGAATCGCCATCTCACAAGTAAACATGTTAAGCGCCCCTGGTGCTTCCCGCGGTCGCGGGCGGTTACGGCCTAACCGGAAACCATTCCGGGGGCGAGAAGTCGCCTTCGAGGAAGTTGGGACTCACGGCATCCAGAATTCGGAGACATTGTCCCAGGCGTGTTCACTCCTGTGCTCGCCAAACACTCAAAGTCGTTCTCGCTCGTCGACTGCATCTCGGTTGGCGTCGATCGAATGCAGCGAAACTTTGAGCCGATGCGAAAGCAGGTGGAAGCGTGGCAGAGAAGTGAATTGACGGACGTCACCGCCAAGGTGGTCATCTACGAAGCCTTCATCGAGGGCAGGCTCGAAGCTCCCAAAACACCTCGCCCGCAGCGTGCATGACCTCTACTTCGAGCCAAAATACAAGGAATTCCGACCGCGAACGATCTGGAGTCTCTCGAATGCGTTTACATCTGCATTCAAGGAACTGGATCCCATCCCACAATTCAAGGCTACGGCCAAGCTAGGCGAATTCCTGGAAGCCCAGTTCTCACACTTGTTCTAGCCTGCGGGGCGGTGTCGGCCGGCCGCCCCTTTCTCAACAAGTAATTCCAATTTGCTTTAGACGCCCCATTCGGGTTTGCTTCGCCCGGGATGGGCTGAAGAGAGGAGTCACTGACATGGTTGCATTATTCTCACTTGGGCAAATTGTGGCGACTCCAGGTGCACTCGCAGCGTTGGAGAGAGCGCACCAGTCCCCAGCGTTCTTCCTGGCACGCCATGCAGGAGGGGACTGGGGCCAGCTTGACCCAAGCGACATTGCAGAGAACGAGCACAGTATGGTTCACGGGTTCCGATTGCTGAGCAGCTACCAGACGGCTGTTGGGGACAAGCTATGGATAATCACCGAAGCAGACCGGTCGGCAACCACTCTGCTTTTGCCAGACGAGTATTGACCAGTTGCATGAATCGTATCATCAGTAGGCGAAGGCTTTTTTGGGGGAGCACATCGTCTTCCTTGCGGAGCGACCAGCATGCTACAAGGCCATGGAGGCCGCGGAAGACACCGAGTTCCTCGATGCCATGCACGCGGCCAACATCAAGGGTGCGCTGGTGGGAGTGGAGTCGGTGACTCCGGAAGGTCTGAAGGACGTTTACAAAGAGTTCAATGCGGCCGGGGACGACCTGGTCGAGCGGTTGAGAACCTTCCGCCGCCATGGGGTGTACGTGCTCGGCTCCTTCATTTTTGGCTTACCCAGCGACCGCCCCGAAACCTTCGACGCCACTGCGCTGGTTGCGGCCCAGGCGGAAGTTGCGTTTGCCCAGTTCGTGATGCTGACCCCGTATCCCGGGACCGTGGACTTTATCCGCTGGGAAAAGAATATGGGGGCGTCTCCGGTAAAGATTGCGGGCATTCCAATCACCCGGCGCTGGCTCATTCCGCCGGCCCTTCGGCCCAAGGTCTACTGGCCGCACCCAAGTATGTCCGCCGAAGAAGTTCGCCAGCGCACGCAATCGGTTTGGGACACTTTTTACAGTCTGAAGTACATTTGGGCGCGGTCCGGATTCATCAAGTCCATACGCGCCCGCCTGGCGTTCGTCTTGATCTCGAAAATCTACCGGCAGATGTACGCGGATACGGGGATCGCCACGGACAGTGCGCGGGTCTCGCGGTCTGCCCGCTGGGCACGCTGGCTAGCCAAGCCGTGCCAACGACTGTTTGCAGCTCCTCCCATGCCGCATCTCAAACTGCCGGAGCCGTGGAGCACGCCAACCCCAGTGGAGCAGATAAGTCCGGCGAGCTAAGCAAGCTCAGCGCGTTCCTGCTTTGCGGTTCGGGGCGATGCTGGGCCGGATCGCGCTGTTGCCGATACCCACGGGATAGATCGGCGGTGGCCCCGCTCAAGTAGCGGAATCTGTCTACAAAGGGCTCGGCGAGGAGGAGTGTTGCAAAAGTGGCGGAATATCGGGCAATTTCGGCGGTGCTGGTGCGGATCTCAGACCGTTGGGAGCGCTCCGGATGAAAATCGTCTCAACACCGTCGGAGCAGGCGGCTCCGCTTGTTTGCAACAGCGATCTTGCGTTGATCGGGTGGGGGTACTTGCTAGGTAGTCCTATCGTTGCGATTGCTCGCGGTCAATCACGTTCAAGGATATAGGGTTTAAGCATTGCATCGGCAGCCTCTTCCTCGCCGAAATCGTCTAGTGTCTTGCTCTTGGCCAGAGCGACGATGTAGTCAGCTCTTTGGGAAGCTAGCTCGTTGACGGTCTTTTGGAGCTTGTCGGAATCAGTTGCGAATTCTGGTTGACCGGCTTCGATTACCACACGATCATGGTTGTGCATCATGGTCTGCACGATCTTTGCCTGCTGCTCCAAGTCTTCAATAGCATCCTTCGACAAGATGCACTCTCCGTCAAAATACCTGTCCCGGATTAGTTCGCTCGCTGCCTGAAGCGCACACACGTCTGTCACAAACCCCCGAAGACGAGCTGCCCATTTGCTTAGGTCTTTCGCGTCATCATCAGACAGAGCCGCGCTGCGGAGTTGTTCGTGTAGAAGGGCGATCTGCAGCCACCGGCATCGGCTGTCATCGAGAATTACGCTGTTCGTTCGGCTGACCAGCAAAATCAGGAAGTCTGCGTACATCTGGCCCTGTCGCACCTTCGCTCGAAGAAATCGTGGCGATGCTGAAGGTTCTCTCGGAGCCATCTGCGGCAGCTGTGGCGACCGCTGCCTTCACGGGGCTGCGGCTGGGAGAACTGCGTGGTCTCACGTGGGAATCCTACGAGCCTGCACAGGATGAGGAATCGCTGGGCTGGCTAAACGTCACTCGATCCGTGTGGCGTAATACCGTCGGTGATCCCAAGACTGCGAAATCGAAGGCTCCCGTTCCAGTCATTTCACAACTTGCCCAAAGGCTGGACGCGCATCGTAAAAGGTGTGGCAATCCAGTGGCGGGCCCGATCTTCGCAAACTCACTCGGACATCCGCTCGATTTGAACGCTTGCTATCAGCGGGAAATGAAAGATGTGCTCAAGCGTGCGGGACTTTTGTGGCACGGCTGGCACGGGTTCCGCAGGGGCTTGGCGTCGAATCTGAACCGCCTGGGCGTGGATGACTCGGTGATCCAGCGGATTCTGCGGCACAGTACGGTAGCAACAACTCAGAACCACTACATCAAGACCGCATCGCCCGATGCGATCGCTGCGATGAGACAGTTCCGAGGCCTTAATGTGCTCCACTTGTGCTCCAGATGGCGGCCTTAAGCCTGAAGGGTCCGTACAGTAGGAGTAGCTAAGTGCCCATCTTTGAGTGAGTGGCGGAGAGAGTGGGATTCGAACTCGGCCTTTTTCCTACCGTCTTGCACAAGAAGGAGATAGCCGAAAACCCTTGTAAACACTGGTATCTTAGCACATCTCGTCTTTCACTTGTTTCTCAAATCTCACTCCGTTTAACTATTTTTTCGACTTTTTGGAACTGATGGAACTGATGCAATGGGCCGGCCGTTTCCGTCACGCGGCGGAATTTCCGCCGAGCGCCTTTTCAAGGACGGGCACGATGCCCGGGAACTTTCCCCATCCGCCCGATACCTTGTCTATCGCCCGCCCGGTCTCCAGGTTTGTCAGCCAACTCGTCCTCTTGATCCCGTCTACGATCTCTTTTTTTTGAACCGTCTTTTCCTCATCAATGCCGAACACCAACTTCCTCAAGGCTTGCATCTCATGGCGTGAAGTGAAGATGTGGCGCGAACCTGCCACGGGATGAGTCTTGCCATTCCGGTATTCCGATGTGATGAGATGCATGATCGCGAGTTGTTCAAGATCTGCAGGTCCCGGCGTGCGCCTAAGAATGGGTTTGGCACTATCGCTCAGCACGCTTACCGCAAGCCTTCCAATACATAGCTGCGAGGCTATTTCGGATGGGGACAATGATTTTCTCTTCTGTGATTTGTCGAGGACCGTCTCTAAATTGGGTCTCAATGAGTTACGCATCTTATCCGACAATCCCTTGCCAACATCGATGAACGCCTGGGTATCGCCCAGGACAGTACGCGCGACATCCGCCGAAATCGCCCCCAGTTTTTCATTCAACAACATTTCCAGTCCGCGGCAGAGGTCGAGCAGCCCCGCGGTGAAATCGGGGTTGTGTGGATAACCCGAACGAACTTCCGGCGGTCGCACAACGCGTCGGCATGGCACTGCGCAATCAGTATGTTCTCGCCTACCGCCCGGAGAAGTCCGCGCATGATGGCAAATGGCACGCGATCAGGATTCGGCTCAGACTCCCCAAAGGGCTACCGCCGCTTCATGTATTCGCCAAGACCGGCTACTACGCGGCGTCACGCTGACCGAAAGCGAGCGATGGGTCAGGAATTCCCACGCGCATCCATCCGGGCTGTAGTCCTCTCGCACGCTCCCCCAGGAACGCTCGCAGACGTAGGGTCCCCACTTGCGCCAGGGCGCGACCATCTCAGTGGACGGCTCGGCCAGCCGCTGGTGTTCCGGGCTTAACGAAGGACTGCTGGGTTTAGCACTCATGGTTAGCGGCTTCCCTTCTCCGCGGACAAGAGCGCGCTCACCTTCTGCATCTGCGCCGCAAACCGGGGTGCGTTGTACGTGGACGGGTCGTCGAGTTGCGGGAAGAGCCCGTTGATCGCACCCTTAATTTCCGTTTCGTCGAGATTCTTTGCATTCTGCTTGTAGACCGCGAACAGGGAGTCCAGCGACATGGCAGCCTGCCCGGCGGCGCGCTGTCCCTGCTGGGAGATCGCGCGGGAATCGCCCGCGATTTTCCGCATGACTTGCAGCGTGAACGCCTGATCGTAGCTGCGGCGGTTCAGAGCGCCGGCGAGAGAATGGGCGAGGTCGGCGGCGAGGTCGGCTGAAGCCGCAATTTGTTCGCGGCCACCGCTGAGTTGTCCCATCAAACCGCTGAGCGTTGCCATCTCGGATACGAGCTTGCCCGCGGTGGCGGCATCCGTTTCCGCCGCAGCGTAACGGAGTACCACGAAGCTCGCCGAATTCCATGCCGGGACACCCGGTGTGCGACCGGCATAACCAACTTCCTGACGCCAGCTATCTTTCGGGGCCGTTAGGCTATGGTGGCAGGCAAGGCAATCGAGCTCGGCATATTCCGGCCAGGTGGAACTGCGGGCGCGGCGGGCAAGCCGTCGCAAACTGTCGCGCAACTGCATGCCCTGTCCCACCGCCCACTCTTTGGTTCCGAACCAGGGAGTGTCGTCGGAGTCTTTCCAGTGACGGGGCATCACCGCACTGAACAGATTGAGTTCGAAGGTGAGGTCAGGATGGCCAGCCGCAATCATCTGGTGATCGACGGATTGTTCCTCCGTTCCAACGTGGCAATGAAGGCAAGTATGGCTGCGTACAGCCAGGTCGCGCAGATCGCGCATGCCGAGCTGGGCCTTCTGGTCTGCGGTTCGCGTCTCCCAATCTTCGACCGTGTGCGTGCCCAGCCAACCGGCCGCTGGGCCGTGGCAATGCTCGCAGCTCACGCCGTCGCTGATGTCGAAGGTCTGAGCGCGCATCTCGGGCGGAACGGCGAGGGCATGGCAGGCCAGGCATTTCTGGTTCTGGTTGGGAGGTGACTTCAGGTTCAGAATGCGCGCTATGCGGACGGAAACGTCATTCGACAGCACCTGGTAGGAGCGTGCGTGTTTATCCTGCCCGGCCCAGATGCTGTACTCGTTCTGGGGAACGCGCGTGATCTGTTTCGGCTGAATGCTGCCATGGCAACTGCTGGAGGCGCATCCGCCCGGTCCGTTGTACTTGCCCACCACCGTGTTCTGGGCTGAGGCGCCGATGGCGAGTGTCAGACACGCCGCCCATCGCCACCCCACTCGTCCCTTGTCGACCATTCCTGCAGCCATGGTTCTTCCGGCACGAAGCCAGGATTCCGCTCACATTTTTTGGGGCAATGGTCTTGCTTATACCCACTCTGTAGCACGAAATCAATAGATTCCTGGTAACCTTGTCGTTATGTGGAACTAAGGGGACCCTGGCGCTTGATTGACGAACTCAGGTCCATTCAGCATCAGTTCGGCTACTTGCCAGCCGATCGGTTGCAGGAACTTGCCGCCAAGATTCAGGTGCCGCTCAGCCAAATCCACGCGGTAGCCAGTTTTTATCCCCACTTTCATCTCACACCGCCGGCCCAGGCCGAAGTGCGTGTCTGTGCCGATATGTCTTGCCATCTGCGGGGCGCTCCCGACCTTAAACGTGGCTTGGACCAAGCTTTCCGCGCTAGCGGCCCGGAAAAAGTGTCTGTGCGTGACGTGTCCTGTCTCGGTCGCTGCGACCAGGCGCCCGCGCTCTCGATCAACGACCGGATCTACAGCACCCTCGACGAAAGTCGGGCCGTGACGCTGGTGCGTGACGTGCTCGCCGGTCGCGAACTTCCCGCCGAACAGCACGCCCACAAACCGTCGCCGGTCACATCCGATCCTTACGGGGGAGATCCCAAATATTCCTTGGTCCGGAAATTTGTCGAGAATCCGGACTGGAGCGCCGTGATCGCTACCCTGAAAGCCGCCGGACTGCGCGGCATGGGCGGCGCCGGCTTCCCCACCGGCAGCAAGTGGGAAATCGTCCGCAACGCTCCCGGCAAGGAAAAATACATTGTCTGCAACGCCGATGAGAGCGAGCCCGGCACCATCAAAGACCGCTTCATCATGGAAAACGTCCCCTACCTGGTGATCGAGGGCATGATCATGGCCGGGCTGGTCACAGGCGCCCGCCGCGGAATTCTGTACATCCGGCACGAATATGAACGACCCAGAGAAATCCTCCAGGAAGAAATCGACCGCTGTTATCGCGAAGGGCTTCTCGGTCCCCGCATTCTGGGCAGCACTTTGGCTTTCGACCTCGAAATCTTTGTGAGCCCCGGAGGCTACATCTGTGGTGAAGAGAGTGCACTGCTCGAAGCCATCGAAGGCAAACGTGCCGAACCGCGCAACAAGCCGCCCTTCCCCGGCACCAATGGCCTCTGGAACCAGCCGACGGCAATCAACAACGTTGAGACCTTCACCTTCGCCACCGTGATCCTTTCCCGTGGAGCGGAGTGGTTCAAGGCCCAAGGGGTGAACGCCGCATCCGGCATGAAGTTCGTGGGGATCAGCGGCGATGTGAATCGTCCCGGAATCTTCGAAGTCCCGATGGGCACGAAATATTCTCAGCTCATCTACGAATACGCCGGCGGCATTCCCGGAGATCGCAAGCTGCTGGCCTACGCGCCTTCGGGCCCTTCCTCCGGATACCTTCCCGCATCCATGGTTGACCTTCCCCTCGACTGGAACGCTGTAGCAGCAGCCGGTTCTATGGTCGGCTCCGGAGCAATTGTGGTGTGCGCTGAGGGCCGATGCATGCTCGATATGGCGCTCAACGCAGTCCGCTTCTACCGCAACGAATCGTGTGGCAAGTGCGTCCCGTGCCGCGTGGGTTCTCAGAAGCTGGTCGAAATGCTTACGGGATGGACCGAAGGCCGCTCCTCGAGCACCGACCTGCAATTGCTCGATGAGCTCTCGCATGCCCTGAAGCTGACTTCAATCTGCGGACTCGGCCAGGTCGTCCCCGTACCCATTCTTTCTGTGTTGAAACATTTCCGCGAGGTCGTTGACGACCATCTCACTCAGCACCGCTGTCCCGCTGGTGTCTGCTTTCCCCAAACACAAAGAGGAACAGCATGAGTTCCAAACCCGCCGACGAGATTCAACTCACCATCGACGGCAAGCCCATCTCAGTTCCGGTGGGCACGACGATCTTCGACGCCGCGCGCGTCAATGGCATTCCGATCCCGACCCTCTGCCACCAGCAGAACGAGAACCCGGTGGGCGTATGCCGCGTATGCGTAGTGGATGTCGGCCAGCGCGTGTATGCCGCTTCCTGCATCCGTCAGGTGGAACCCGGCATGACGGTGAAGACCTCGACCGACCAGGTGCAAGCCGCGCGAAACACTCTCGTCGAACTGCTGATGTCGGACCATCCGTCACCCTGCGCTCGCCAGCAACAATCCGGAGACTGCGAACTCGAGCGTCTAGCCGGCGCCGCTGGCATCAAGGAGCCGCGTTTTCCTCATCGCACCACTCCTCGGGGCAAGGACGATTCCTCCGCTGTCATCGCCGTCGATCACGAAGCCTGTATTCTCTGTGATCGCTGTATTCGCGGCTGCGACGACATCCGCGACAATTGGGTCCTGGCCCGGCGCGGTAAGGGATACCAGGCTGGCATCGCCTTCGACAACAATCTGCCCATGAGCGAGTCGTCCTGTGTATCGTGCGGCGAGTGCATGGTTTCTTGCCCCACCGGCGCGCTCACCAACAAGCGCGTAGTCGGGACTCAACTCGGCGAGGGGGACGTGCTCGATCCCGCCGAGCTGCTGAATCTGCCAATTTTTCAGAACGTCTCCGGAACGTTCCTGGAACTCAATCAAAAGGCAGTCGTAAAGCGGAATTTCAAGGCAGGAGAAATTGTCTGTCGCGAAGGCGAGTTCGGCTCAACCGCCTTCTACATCCTTGAAGGTAAAGCAGAAGTTTTTCTCTCCAGCCCGATTGCGCACGTCAAGACCGAAGGCAGCAGCAAAGGCTTCTTCAGCAAGCTCCAGAGTCTGCTGGCGCCCCGCGAGGGGGATCGCCGCAGCGAAGAATCCGACCGGCCCTTCATTCCCATCGACGCATCGGTTGACTTGCCCTACGACAATCCCATCGCCGAATTGAACCCCGGCGACATGTTTGGCGAAATGACGTGCATGAGTTACTATCCGCGCTCGGCGACGGTGCGAGCCCGCACCGACTGCGTGATGCTGGAAATGCTGCGCAACGTGCTCGACATTCTGCAGCGCAACAAAACCTTCCGCGCACAACTGGAACGCAACTACCGCGCCCGGGCACTCGACTCGCACCTGCGCAGCGTGCCCGTCTTTGCCTCTCTGACGCAGGACTTCATCGACCACCTGCGCGATCGCGTCGAATTGTTGCGCTTCAATCCTGGCCAGGTAATCTGCCGCCAGGGAGATCCCGCTGACAGCTTCTACCTCGTGCGAATCGGCTTCGTGAAGGTTTCGGAACAGCGTCCCGGCGGAGAGCTGGTGCTCGCCTACCTGGCACGCGGCGGCTACTTTGGCGAAATCGCGCTGCTCAGCGGCAGCCCGCGCTCGGCGACCTGCACCGCTCTCGACCATGTCGAAGTCGTGCGCATTTCAGGCGAAGATTTCCAGCTCATGCTCGACCGTTTTCCCGACGTGCGCCAAGAACTGGAGGCCATCGCCCGCGAGCGCATCGAAGAGAATCTTCGGCACACCGTCCAGGCCCAGAACGTTCCCGTTGATCAATTCCTCGCCCAGGGATTAATGGAGGCGCAAAGCCTGCTCGTACTCGACCTTGAGAAATGTACGCGCTGTGACCAATGCGTTCGCGCCTGCGCGGATGCCCACGATGGCGTCAGCCGCCTGGTCCGCGAAGGACTGCGCTTCGACAAGTACCTCGTAGCCACTTCCTGCCGTCAGTGTCGCGATCCGCTCTGCATGGTCGGATGCCCGGTCGGATCAATTCGTCGGCGCAACACACTCGAGGTAATCATCGAGGACTGGTGCATTGGCTGCGGCCTCTGCGCGACTAACTGTCCCTACGGAAATATCAATCTGCATCCCTTCCCAGCCGAACTCGACGACCCCGCGCATCCCGGACACAAGATCGCCGGCGTGCGCGTCAAAGCCACATCCTGTGATTTATGCCACGACCACGCCGAGCCGAGCTGTGTCTATGCATGCCCGCATGATGCGGCGCACCGCGTGAATCCGCCGGAGTTTTTTGCCGGCCTGCTGGCGCAACCCGCGCCCAGCAAGAGCAAAGTCAGGAGCTGAAGTCCCGTGCTGATTGATCGCACCCACCGCAAATGGTTCGTCGGCAGCATAGTAGGACTGGCCGTCGCAACCGCGGTGTACATCCCTTATGCCCTGCGCTCACCCCAAGGACCCAGAGGCGGCAGCGCCCTCGGATTGACTTACGGAATCGTAGGCTTCCTCTTCATGCTATTCGCCGGATTGTTGGGCCTTCGCAAGAAGTTTCCCGTATGGCGCGTAGGACGCGCGCAATCCTGGATGCGCGGCCATCTCTGGCTTGGTTCTCTCAGTTTTCCGCTGATTCTTTTCCATGGCGGATTTCACTTCGGCGGATCGCTCACCCGCGTGCTGATGTGGATGTTCGTCTTCGTTTGGATCAGCGGCATTCTGGGTGCCGCGCTGCAGCATTTCATGCCTCGCTTCCAAACCGCGCAGCTTCCTATGGAGACCATCTACGAGCAGATCGACCGCGTACGCGGACAATTAGCCGAGGAGGCCGGCCAATTGGTGGAGGAAACCTGCTCCGCCCTGGAAGGCGAGGTCTCACGCGCTAGTGAACGACAGCGGGCCATGTCCGCCAGCGCCGGCACCCAGGGAGGACTGACGGTAGCTTCCGGTTTACAGGCCAACCAGCAAGTGAGTGCACAATTACGCCAGTTCCTGGATGACGAAATGCGTCCGTATCTGGAGCATGCCGGAGCGCATGCGATGCGCCTGGGTCAGACAGCGCAAGCACAGAAACTGTTCCAGCAGTTTCGGGTTCTGCTTCCTCCCGAACTCCATTCGAACCTGGATGACCTGGAAAACATTTGCGAAGAGAAGCGGCAACTGGATAAACAAAGCCGCCTGCACAAGATTCTGCACGGCTGGCTGCTGGTGCACATCCCGCTTTCCTATGCCCTGTTGCTGCTGGGAGCGGTGCATGCGGTAGTGGCCTTGAAGTTCTAACATTCGAAATTCTGAGATTCGGCGATGTTACGACGGACGCGAACAACCAAGAAGCTCGCCAAGCGCATTGACCTGCAGTACTTCGCGCGTCCACATCCGTTCCGGCGCTGGCGATTCTGGCTGTCCGTGGCGGTTCCCGTGCTTGCACTGACCTGGTTTATCGCGCAGCGCGCGCAGGGCGGCCAGAAAGTGTATTCGAGCGGCCAGCTATCCTATGCTCACGCCGTATTCACACAACAATGCGCGCTCTGCCACGTCAAAAAGGCTGAAGAATTCACCGCGCACGTTACCGACCAGGCCTGCCTCACCTGCCACGATGCGCCCATCCACTACGCCAATCAGACCTTCACTCCCGAATGCGCGGCCTGCCCCGTCGAGCACAAGGGC
>Ga0080064_1002397_pt1 | contig 32056 bp, 32 predicted proteins | sample Subgrocontami54m_FD_69260 | JGI IMG/M metagenome (GOLD analysis project Ga0080064, IMG submission 69260) | Subsurface groundwater microbial communities from S. Glens Falls, New York, USA - GMW46 contaminated, 5.4 m (SPADES assembly) (version 2) ...
CACTTCCAGCATTAGTTTGTTAAGTGCCCTTATAGTAGCACGTCCTAGTGAACGTGGTTGTAGTTATTTTTGCCCGCGTTTTTTTAGTGTACTTAGACGGGGGATGAACGATTGGGAGGCGCCATCGAGTCCCAGTACTTTAAGCGCACCGATCAGTACGTACAATTCGTCTAACTTGGCTTGGCTAAGTGGTATGGTTTTTTCGGCGTTCGCAAAGTAAAATTCAATCTTTTTCACTAACCACTTCTCTTCGCCCTCTTTAATTTGGTTAGTTGCCAGTTTGTTCTCTTGCGTAGTATGGATGATTTCCAGTGAACGTGCCGAGTGGTCACGCTTGCGCAAATGTCCACGCTTGATGAGGCTGTTGACATGCAAAGCCACAGTCGCTACTGAGGTGTAATTAAGGCCAGCCATAATTTCGCGGTAACTGGGGCTATAGCCACGCTGGCCAATAAATTGCTCGATAAAAGTTAGGAACTCACGCTGCTTTTTGGTCGGCCTAATAGTTTCAGCCATCACACACTCCTCTGGCTGTAAACTTCAAACTCCAAAAATCAAAATTCAAAGTTTGGTATTTGGACATTTGAATTTTATCTGAAATTTGGTGCTTGAAATTTGAAATTTTCATATTCTTATGCCCTGTAGGCGCTATGTCCATGGGCTCGGTGGGCAATAATGCGGGCTGGTGTGAGCCTGGCCTTGCGCCGCTCTACAAATTTCTCCGGGAACACCCAGAAGCGGTACCACAGGTAGTTCCAAAAGGTAAAGAAGCCAGATGAGACGAATTGGCCAATGTATGGTGTGACGCCAACCGATTTTAAGGTAGCCACTATCAAATAATCCAGCACAAAGTCAACTAGTGTAATGATGATGTAGCGCGTGGTAACTTCTGTTTGGTGTTTGGCAAGCTTAGGATTTTTGAATACCCAGTAACGCTGCAATAGGTAGTTGATTGTCCAGCCAAAGACATTGGCTGCCAGCTTGGCCCACCAGAGATTCAGGTGCAATACTTGGTCACCTACAAAAAAGGCCGCGTAGCCGGACCAGAAGTAAGCCCCACCACTAATGAGATATTCTGCAATCCGAGTTATTTCACGACGCTGATTTTTCTTTAGTTTTTTCATGTTGATCGTATTTAGTTCAGTATACCACGGCGGTGTTACAATAAGAGCGTCTCTATGAAAAACAGTGCCTCGTTTGTATTTGCCTTTTTTTTGGTTATTGGGGATTTCCTTGCGCTACTAACAGCTTTTGCCGCAGCCTATGCTGTGCGTGTCAAGATAGACCATCGTCCCCTTATAGAACAAATACCCGCATTAACCTATATTAAGGCATTTTTATTTGTGCTACCCCTTTGGATTTTAGTGCACGCATTTATTGGTCTGTACAGCCAATCGGTTTACGAAAAACGCTTTTCGGAATTTGGCCGGTTATTGGTCGGTTCGTTTATAGGAATCCTGGTGGTCATTGGTTACGATTTTGTTGTCAATGATAACCTTTTCCCTGCCCGCCTGGTACCTGTCTATGGGCTGGCAATTGGTTTTAGTTTTTTGTTCTTGTTTCGCTCATTTGCCCGAATGCTTCGCCGTTTGCTTTACAACTATAACGTCGGCATCAGCAATGTTTTGATTATTGGTGACACGGAGGCCAGTGAGAACCTAACCCAAGTGATTCGCGACACCAAGCAAAGTGGTCAATCAGTGCTAGGCATAGTAGGAAGACATGTTCCGCCCCTTCACTACTTTAAAAACTTCGCCGACGCAATTAGCAGCTTACGGCGGCCTATCCATAGCATTATCCAGACTGAACTGTATCATGATCAAAACAGAAATAACGAGATATTGAAGTATGCTCAGGAAAACCATGTATCATACCGATTTATACCGGGTAACAGCGATTTATTTGTTGGCAATATCCAGGTTGAACTGTTTGCGGGGTTGCCCATTGTTGCCGTTCATCAAACTGCCCTCATTGGTTGGGGTCGTATCGTCAAACGGCTATTCGACTTAGCCGTATCTGCCTTGCTTCTATTATTGCTCTTACCGTTATTCATAATAATTGCAGGCCTCCTTAGGCTGCTTGAGCCGATGGGCAAAGTTTTTTTCCGCCAAACCCGGCTGACACGCTTTGACCATAAATTTAAGGTATTTAAGTTCCGAACTGCCAAAGTAGCTTTTAATGGTCTCACGCACGAGGAAGCATTTGCCAAGATAGGTAAACCAGAGCTTCTAAAGACCTTCTATGAAAATGGTGAATATTTACCTGATGACCCTCGTTATAGTAGTTTTGGCCGTTTCTTGCGCAAAACCAGTCTTGATGAACTTCCGCAACTCATTAACATTTTAATGGGTGACCTTAGTCTTGTTGGCCCCCGTGCGCTCGTCCCGCACGAACTTAACGCTTATGAAAAGCGGCATGCCATTCTGAGCGTAAAATCAGGTATGACGGGGTTAGCGCAAGTTTCTGGCCGACGAGCTATCAGTTTTGATGAGCGTCGGCAATTGGATATGTACTATGTGCAAAATTGGAGCTTCTGGTGGGATTTAGTAATTTTGGCTAAAACCATTCGGGTAGTATTAACGGGTTTTGGAGCCAAGTGAAAGATTTGCCCGGCGGTAAGGTTGCTATCGTCCATGACTGGCTAGTTGGTGGTGGCGCTGAGCAGGTTGTGCTGGAATTACACCGTATGTTTCCGGATGCGCCTATATACACGTCATATTGTACCAACGAGTGGCGCACGAGACTTGATAACAAAGTCTTAACAGGTTACTTGCAATATTGGCCGTTTTCACGCCTACGTAAATTCATTCCGTTTTTGCGGGCTTATTGGTTTTCTCATTTAAAGTTGGTAGGTTTTGATGTGGTTATTAGCAGCTCCGGAGCCGAAGCTAAAGGTGTTAAGGTGCCCAAAGGCACGCTACACTTTAACTACTGTCATTCGCCAACGCACTATTACTGGCTACGATATGACGAGTACATGAAGCGCCCGGGGTTTGGTATATTCGACCCTCTGGCTCGCTTAGGGTTGAGATTATTAGTTGAACCGATGCGTCGTTGGGATTATAAGGCCGCACAGCGCCCAGATGTCATGATTGCTAACTCCAGCTTCACCCAAACAAATATCGAAAAATACTATGGCCGCGACTCTGTTGTTATCCACCCACCAGTCGACGTCGAGCGGTTCAGCTCTCAGCTCTCAGCTCTCAGCTCTAAAAAAAACCGTTCTGGTTTTATAACGGCCGGTAGGCAAACTCCATACAAACGTATCGATTTAGCTGTAGCCGCATGCACCAAACTCAGCTTACCACTCACCGTAATTGGGAAAGGACCGGAACATAGAAAACTAGTAAAAAGGGCCGGATCGACTGTTACCTTTTTAGAAAACGTTGCCAATGAGGAACTCCCACAACACTTTCAATCGGCCGAGGCTTTTATATTCCCTGGTATTGATGACTTCGGCATCGTGGCAGTAGAAGCCATGGCAGCCGGCACACCCGTCATCGCCTATAAAGGCGGCGGTACGCTCGATTATGTCATACCCGGCAAAACCGGTGTTATTTTTGAGAAGCAATCAGTTAAATCTCTGTGTACCGCTTTGATAGAATGCCAAACACATGGATGGCAATTTAAAAATATTGCAATACATGCACAGCCATTTTCTGATATAAAATTCAGACAAAAATTTCAAGAACTATTAAAAGGAGTTAGGTCTTGAAAGGAATTATTTTAGCCGGTGGGGCTGCAACGCGCTTATATCCTATAACTTCAGCCGTTAGCAAGCAGTTACTGCCCATTTACGATAAACCTATGGTCTATTACCCACTGAGCACGCTTATGGGGGCTGGTATTCGTGACATCCTTATTATTTCTACAGAACGGGATTTACCAAGGTTTGAAGAGCTGTTGGGCGATGGGCAACAAATCGGCTGCAACTTTGCATATGAAGTACAAGATAAACCACGTGGGCTGGCAGATGCTTTTATAGTCGGTGAAGATTTCATTGGCAACGATAGTGTAGCTATGATTTTAGGTGACAATATATTTTATGGATCCGGTTTAGAGGCTAAGCTGCAGGCGGCCACACACCCTGATGGCGGTGTTATTTTTGGCTACGAAGTAGCTGACCCCGAACGCTACGGTGTGGTTGAGTTTGATAAAAGCATGTATGTAGTTACTATTGCGGAGAAGCCACGCAAACCTAAATCGAATTACGCCATACCTGGATTATATTTCTTTGACTCAAACGTTTCGAAAATCGCTAAACAGGTTAGGCCAAGCAAGCGGGAAGAGCTTGAAATTACCGAGATTCACAACGAATACCTGCGACAAGGTAAACTGACAGTAATTTTACTGGATCGTGGTACGGCTTGGTTGGACACTGGTACATTTGTCAGCATAAACCAGGCAGCCCAATTTGTGCAGGTAATTGAAGAACGGCAGGGACTTAAGATTGGCTGCATAGAAGAAACTGCCTACCAAAAAGGCTACATTGACGCAAAACAGCTCAAACTACTGGCACGCACTCAGCTTAAAAGTGGTTACGGGCAATACCTATTGAAATTGCTGAAAAGGCCGCAGAATTAGGGGAAAAGGTTATACAACATGCATAATTGCTTCAATGGCCACCGCCGTCTCTTTCCAGTTTGAAATCTGAATACAGTCAATGCCTATTAATTTTACTGGATAATCATTACCGCCCTCACGTATTCTGTCGCCAATAAAAAGAATATCCTTTTTAGTAACCTTAAGCACTTCCATAAGTTTGCTCATACCATAAGCCTTATCAATTCCTTGTTTTGTTACATCTATCGACGTAACACCGCCAACTCGTATTTCAATCTCTGGGATTAGCTCTGCAATATAATCCCTTAGTTTTTGTTTCTTTTCGTCTGTTGAATCCCACTCCTCTTTAAACCGGACTCCCTCAAGACCTAACTCATCAACAATATCTTGCCCCAGCGCCGAAAAGGTAATTTGGCTTTCCCTGTCTTCTATACATTCCCCCCAGGTTTTTTTCTCGCGGTACCCTAGATCATCAAAACCTTTATCCAACGCCCAGATAATTTTTTTCTTCTCGTCTTCTTCAAAGTTTTCAGCGTATACTTCTCGCCAACTATGTTTCTTCTTGTCATAAACATAGTATCTTGTGCCACAGGTTGGCATAAGGTGTAGGTTCTTTAATAAGTCTGAAGAAACGCGAAGGTTAGACAGTAGTTGTTTTTCAAACTGCGAAAACTTGCCACCAGAAATAATACACACTTGAAATTTCGAAAGTAAATTGACAAGTTGTTCAGACATATGGTCTGTCATAGGTGATTTGCTTGGAGCTATCGTGCCGTCTAAATCAAAGGCAATAACTTTTTTCACTTTTGCCTCTTTATTTTTTTTGAGAATCGTTTACTAACTTCACCAACTTGCTGAGCCAAATCTTTACGAGTCACCAACAAACCATCTCTTGTATTAACCACTACTACATTGTCTAGACCAATCACAGCCACCGGCTTACCTTCGTGATCCTGTATGAAGGAGTTTTCGACATTTTCTAGCTCTATCTCGTTACCTTTTACATGGTTTCCTTTTTCATCGCTCCCAAAGGCTTTTTGCAAATCACCATAAGAGCCCAGATCCATCCAATCAAAATTAGCCGGCACTACTAGTAAGTTCCCTACTTTCTCGATCAGCGCATAATCAATTGAGTTATTTTCGAAACCAAGGTAGGTCTTGTCGTAATCGGCTTTGTTCGTTGCAGCCCGCAATGCATCATAGTTCTTGAACAAATCTGGTGCGTGTTTTTCCATAGCCTCCATAAATGCCTGTACCGAACCCACAAAATAACCGCAGTTCCATAAGTAGTTGCCACTATTAATATATTTTTTGGCTACATCATATTCAGGTTTTTCTTTGAACGAATCGACATTAAAGACAAAGGCTTTATCGTCAAAAATACCGTCTTTTTTGATATATCCAAAACCAGTTGCAGGGTAATCAGGCTCTACGCCGATTAATACTATCCGTCCCTCTTGTTTGGATGCTTGGGCAGCTATTTTAAACGAATGCACAAAACCAGCGGTATCACGTATATAGTGATCGGCTGCAAGAAAGGCTATGGGCTCCTTGGGGTCATGACCCTGATTGTTGATGTAGTGTAGGGCAGCAACGATGCAGCTAGCTGTCCCACGCCGCCCGGGTTCTATAATAAAAGCTTCGTCTTTTAAGTCTGGTAGTTGTTGCTTAACTACATCAGCATGACTAGCCTCGGTTATGACATAAATATGGTCGCTAATAGCCGCAGCCCGCTCATAGGCATAGTGAATAAGCGCTCGTTTACCAGTGAGGGCTAATAAATGTTTGGGATAGGATGGCGTAGACAGTGGCCACAGGCGGGTTCCCGACCCTCCCGCCACAATTACTGAAATCATACATGAATAATAAGATAATTAGCTGTGGAAGCCAATGTTGGTATACTAAAGCATATATGAATCCCGTTAGATCCCAGAGATTTAATTTAGGTTATGTAAAGTTTGAATCCATGCGAAATTACCAACCGTTAACTAACAGCAGAAAATTAAAAGGGTTCTAACGGGATGAAGCTCTTGGTAACGGTCGGCGGCTTTATCGGTAGCAGCTTGGCTCGTTTACGCATTGTCATGCGACTAAAAATCTCTTTATGTTATATGCCAAAAATATGCCCTGGTGGTTGTAAACGACCCGAAAAAAATTCCTACAATTTCTTAGCTGCTGGGTCTCTAGCGCTGATTACCGCTCCCGCAAGTAGCCACCACTGGGCAGCAACCGCTTCGTTGGCCCAAATATGCATTACAAGCCCCATTACACCGTAGGCTATAAAACTAGCCATTAAACATATGCTCAAGCTTGTCCGTCTTTTCTGTAGTTTCAAGTATATAATTATGCTTGTGGTCACAAACATAATTAACCCCAAAATACCGACTTCATAGCCAATTTGTATGTAATAATTCTCTGTTAAAGTGCCGCCGTTGGGGTTATGTATGGATACAATTCCAGCTGTTCCTGGACCATGCCCAAGTGGTTTGTGTACTATCCCACGTAAGCCATTTTCCGCCAAGCTAACATGTAATTCATTAGAGTCTTGACTGGCAGTAGTGCTTTTGTCGCTATGCAGTACTATGTTTTGTACAACGTACTGATTACGGAACGTGTAGCCAAATACCCCGATTATAAGCAGAGTAATCATAACGGCTAGCATCGGCCTTTTGTGCTGAGTTAGCTTGGCTTTATACCTATAAAGCAAATATACACTAAGTACAGCAATAATTGAGCCCACCCATGCTCCTCGTGAAAAAGTTAGGAAAAGTACCAATCCATGTAGACCGAGTAGCCCGCAAACGAGCATTTTTTGTTTACTCTTCTGTAGTTTTTGCACTAATAAACAAATTGGCAAGATCAAAAATGCCCCAAGTGAATTTGGGTCACGCAAAGTAGACATAATGCGCGGTAAGTCGGGCTTGTCGTCAATAAAAAAGGCTGGCTTAACCCCACGCGCAAGAGAGTAGCCTACATGCGTTAAAATATCTTTGGGCAAAAAATACTGTAGTATTCCGAGTGCACAAACAACGGTGCTTACAACCAAGACATACTTGATAAGCTTCGTCTCGAGAAATGCCTTTGGCCATAATAAGACAGCCCCACTCCCCAAGACCGCAAAACATAACAAACGCACGTTATAGACTGTGCCAAGTAGTGCCGTGTCGCTGAAGATATGGGGGTTCAAAGCCCAAACCAATACATGAATCAGCCCATAGACTGCTGTTACACTTACTAAGATCGTAAAAGGCTTGTTTGACCGCTTATTTTGCCACACAAGAAAGATAGTGACTAAAGTCAAAGCAGCTAATAATACATCTTTGGCTACTTTCCAAACATTTAAGCCGCCAGTAAGTAAACTGAGTGATTGGGCAAAGAAAATGTGAAACGGCATGTATGCAAGTAGTGTGTATACGCCCCAGGTAGGTAGGCGCTTGGACAAGTTCATCATATAATTGTAGCTGTAAATGACCCAAAACCCGCAAACAAAACATATTGTCATTGATGCCCGTATCCGTCGCTCCGGTACTGGTCGCTATGTCGACCGTTTGGTAGAGCACTTGCAGGCTGTAGATACTGACCAGCACCATTACAGTGTGTTGGTGCAACCAAGTGACGACTGGCAACCAAGTAGTGATAACTTCAAACGAATTAACTGCGATATACCCCAGTTTTCGCTGAACCTACTCGATCAAATCAGATTTACTTTGGAATTATACAAACTCAAGCCTGATCTTGTGCATTTCCCCATGAATCAGCAGCCGCTTTTATTTTTTAAGCCCGTCGTTACCTCTACATTAGATCTAACCATGCTCCGTTTCACCAGGGCTGGCAAGACGCCAGTACCTATTTTTAAACTCAAGATGCTAGCCTATCGTTTTTTGTTTTGGTACAGCAATAAAAAATCACGACACATTATTACTCTTACTAAGTTTGTACAAAAAGACCTCGCCAAACACTATCCCTTCACTGCCAACAAAACTACTACTACCTATTGCGCAAGTGAACCACCACTCCCAGTTAAAGCTAAACTCCCGAGCTTTATTGATCCTAAAACACCATTTTTGCTCTACGTAGGAACGGCATTTCCACATAAAAATCTTGAGACACTTGCCAAAGCTTTTCTTGTGCTGAGTAAACAAATGCCTGCTATCAAGCTGATTCTAGTAGGGCAAAAAGAGCAGTACTACGAGGCACTGGAAGTCAAACTCAGTAAAATCCCCGAAGCAAAAAAAAGTATATTAATCACCGGTTTTGTACCAGACGAGGAACTCAAGTGGCTCTATGAAAACACTGCCGCCTATGTCTTTCCGTCGCTTAGCGAGGGTTTCGGCCTGCCGGGGCTGGAGGCCATGATACATGGCGCACCGGTTGTATCCAGCAACGCCACGTGCTTGCCCGAGGTCTACAAAGACGCTGCCGAGTACTTTGACCCGAAAAATGTCGAGGAAATGGCAGACGCTATCCAGAAGGTCTTAAGCGACGATAAGCTGCGTAAGCGCCTGATCAAACGCGGCAACGTAGTGGCCAACTCATATTCATGGCGGCGCATGGCCGAACAAACCCTGGATGTGTATAAAGAGGTTTTGGACAAAAACTAAAGTATTGACTAGTAGTGTATGCATGCATACACTCTTATTATGACAAATATCCAGTACACAATCCGTAACATTCCGCCAGAGGTCGACAAGACCTTAAAAAAGCGCGCCCGTATTACTAAAAAGAGCTTTAATCAAGTAGTAGTCGATGAGCTTTCTAAGAATGTTGGCAGCCCCACTCATGGTAAATTCGACTGGCTCATAAATACGATGGATTCTGATGAGGCCAAGAAATTTGATGAGGCTCTGGCAGACCTTAATCGACCAGATTTTGACTTTTGGCGATGAATCCCGTTAGAGCCAACCCTACGTTCACCATTCACTGTTCACCGTTAACCATGCGTTATCCGTTTGCCGTTATCCGTGAAGCTCAATGGCTAATAGATAATGGTAAATGTATGGTAAATAGTAAATGGCAAATGGTAAATGCCTCGATAGGAGGCTTGGGATGAATCTTCTAATAGACACAAGTGCGTACAGTGCCTTGCAAAAGGGCTCTATGCCAATCAAAAAGATTCTTGAAAATGCTGATCAGATCTATATACCGACCATAGTTATTGCTGAACTCAAAGCCGGTTTTGCCTTTGGCGCTAATATGACTGTGAATGAAAGCCTGTTAGACAAGTTTACGTCTGACTCAGCCGTATCTGTAGTAAATATCGACGAAAGCACTCCAAATATTTTTGCTGAATTATATGCGCAACTGCGCAATAAAGGACGAGCAATTGCCCAGAATGATTTATGGATAGCCTCTTTGGCGTTGCAATATCAATTACCCCTGCTCACCCTTGACGTGGGCTTTGCGAGTATAAAACAGCTTGAACTGGCCACCGCTAACTGTTAACTGTTCTTGGGGCACAGATAAAGCGGGGCGTACGATTATACAAACGTAAGACGTTGACAATCGTCTTACGTTTTGCTATAGTTGAACGTATGAAGAACGATATTGTAACTGTATCCAGCAAATACCAGGTAGTCATCCCTAAAATAGCTCGCCAGAAGATGGGACTGAATAAGACTAAAGGCCAGCATTTACGAGTCAAGAGTGTTACCCAAAACGAGATAGTATACCGTAAAGAACCCTCCATTGAAGATTATCTAGGGGCCTTCGGACATGTTTTCCCCGCTAATGCCACACAGGCGCTACGCAAGATGCGCGATAAGGATCGAGGCTAACAAATATGCTAGTTGCTTTGGATAGCAACGTATTTATTGCTGCCCTGTCACCCAAAGAAAATCATTCGTCAGCTGCGCAACAGCTTGCACGGAACATTGCTAGTGCAAAATACCAAGCTATTGCTTCATCAATTGTTTACGGAGAAGTTATCGGGTTAACCAAGGAAGCCCAGCCAACCACTTTGGACCTTCCGTCGTTTTTCCGTAGTCTTAGAAATCTTGAGACCGTTTCGGCTGACGACAGCATCTGTGCAACAGCAGGTAGACTGCGGCAAGAGCATGGGACAAAGCTCCGTCTGGCTGATGCTATACACCTCGCCACCGCCCTTGAGCAAAAAGCCGAAGTGTTTATCACAAATGACTTGACTCTGGCCAAAATTGCCAAGGGGATTATACCTACCAAAACACTCGCTGACTACGATAAGGTACTTGAGGGCCGTTAGCTGTTAGCAGTCTGATCCGAACCCGTCCACTGGTCACGGGTAGCTGTGAACTGTGAGGGGCTTTAGACCTTTACTGCTGTTTTGGAGTGGGCAGAGAAAGTGTTTGTAGCTTCCACTGGCCATCGATCTTCTTAAAGTTTAAGACGCCGAATGACGGCTGCTGGTCGTTTTTATCCAGTTTAGTAAAGCGCATGGCTGCCGAAATTTCATTTGGCGCGTACTTTACGCCGCTAATGGTAATACTACCGTTGGTGTAGGCGGTTGCCGCCTTCATAGCGTTAGCAAGTTCAGCTTCAGTATTTTCTGCTATAAAATCGGGTGAAGCCAAAGCGTACACTTCACGGGCTTTTTGGGCCTTTATGAGCTCAGCGGTGGATTTAACCGCTTGCTTGATGGACTCTACTTCATTTTTAAGATCACTTTTCTCAACATCTATCATTGATTTTTCAATATCGCTGAGCCCGCTGGTTGATTCCTGTTTAGCAATTACTGCCGCTGGATGTTGTCCGGCTTTTATGTATATGTAGCGCAACGGCCGGCCATCTTTTTTGGCGATAATACGGACATTTTCCGCGCCATTGGCTTTGCCAAACTTTACCTGTACATCACTAACGGAAAGGTTCTTTTTGAGATCGGGTACAAACCTATCGTTGACGTATTTTTTAAAAGCATCGCTGCTTTTATCTGTTAAATCAGTAACCGCATACGACGAAATACCGCCGGCATTATAGACATCTTCTAGTGTTTTGGCGGTTATCTGCCCAGAGAAAATCAGCTGAGCGCCCGGCACGGACTGCTCGTCCACGGTATAATTTTTAGGTACGCTAAAAACGTAGCTGCCCTCAAAGTTCAGATATTCAGGATGTTGCGGTTTGGCAATCTTATTAGAGTTCCCACGTATATAAATAACCACTCCTGCCGCTGCTGCGATTAATAAAACTACCCCTACTAACAATACTTTTCGAGAAATAAACCCTTTATTCATATTATGTTAGCTTATCACAATGCCTAACATTGTTTCAAATTCAGCTGAGAATACACTGCAAAGGTTCGTTATTATTTAGGGTGTCGGCAGTTGTATTGCCTGTAATTTCCAGGCTTTTCCACTTTTACGCATAGAGATGACACCACTAACGGGATTTTCGTCTTTTGTTTTGGGCTCAAAGATGAGTTGGGCAATAAAATCCTTGCCGTTGTACGACCCGCCAACAATTGTAATCGACCTGCTCAGATAACTGGATGACGATTTAAGATCGGTTGCTAGCTTGTCTTGGCTGACACTTTTACTGAACTCGCTACTGCCTTCTCTCATTATGCCCGAGCTATCTAGTTTCTGCATCATTTCTACCAACGATTTGGTTGATAAAGCGGCTTGGTCAATGTCAGCTTTTAGCTTTGACTTCTTCAAATCCTCCATCGTACTGCCAACGATCTTTAAGGTATCAGTTTCGTCTTTGGCTGCCATCATTACTGGTTGTGGCAGATTAAGCGCGTAAATTGCTCTCAGGCGTTTACCTTCATTTGTAGAGGCAAACACTTTAAACGCTTCAGGATTTTCTTTCTTAACTTCTCTGACGTCAGTGGCACTGTTCAGAGCTTTTCTGAGGTCAGCTGCCAGCGTATTGTTTACATAATCTTTAAATGTTTTAGGGTTATCATCCTTCAGCGCCGTGATTGGCTGTACCGCAACAACACCAGCCGCATAAAGCTCCTCAAAGTTTTTAGCTTGGACTGAGTCACCGGCATACACGAGAGCAACACTGGGTATTGAAACTCCATCCACGCTACGGCCAGATGGTATTGAAAAAATGTAGTTACCACTAAAACTGATATACTTTGCCTCTATCTCAGTGGTTTTAGTGTGTTTGGTATTTGAGTTTTGCCAAGCCTCGTAGCCGCCGATCCCAACCGCCAGAAAAACGATAGGTATCAACACCCGTAAAAACGGACGTTTTTGGCGAGATGAATTGCGCATTTGATACATGTATTTTGTCCTCTAATACTATAGCAAGTTCAGGTTTTTTCGTTAACTATGAATTCAATTCAATAACAAAACAGGTCTCTTTCGAGACCTGTTTTTGACTTCTGTCACTGACTAGTTTAACCGGGATTAACAACTCCCTACTATATCTAGTTAGCGAAACAGTGGTAAGACCACGCAGATGCGGTTGTGGATGCGGCCATGTTAATAGTCATGGTCGTAGCAGCTGTCGTCACAAACGCACTGTCTGTTGCACCGTTAATCAAACCAGCGGCTGTGTTAGCTGGAGAAATTACACAGAATGGAGCATTGGTCCATGTAGTCGTGAAGGTCGTAATGACCGTGGTGTGCGAGGTGGTCGAAGCAGTGATGATACCAGCTGTGTTTCCAGAGTTGGCAGTGTAGGTTGGTACACCAGCACCACTTTCAGTTGCGGTTACTGTACCGCCGACCATCTTGATCTGACCAGTAACAACTACTCGGCCAGTTCCGGCGGTCAGGTTCAATTCAGCCGCGCCGGTCGTCGTACCAATGGTGATGACATTACCGATAGCACCTGTACCGATGTTGACGGTCTTGATACCAGTACCACCAGTACCGACGTTTACAGTCTGAGCACCAGTACCGCCACCGAGGGTGATTGTACCAGTCTGGACACCGCCGCCGATGGCGATTGTGCCTGAAGTCTGAGCGCCACCGAGAGCGATTGTGCCAGTAGTCATGGTTGCCCCCACAGCGATCGAACCAGCTGTTTGAGCGTTACCAATAGCTACTACGTTAGCAGCTGTACCGCCAGCAATGGTTACGGTCTTGATTCCCGTGTCACCACCACCGATTAGAACTGATTGGGCGCCAGTACCGCCACCGAGGGTGATTGTACCAGTCTGGACACCGCCGCCGATGGCGATTGTGCCTGAAGTCTGGGCGCCACCAATGGCGATTGTGCCAGTAGTCATGGTCGCACCAGCGGCAATTGAGCCACCAGTTTGGGTATTACCAATAGTTACTACGTTTGCGGCTGATCCACCAGCGATTTGTACGGTCTTAATGCCCGTTCCACCACCACCGACATCAACAGTCTGAGCGCCAGTACCGCCACCAAGGGTGATTGTACCAGTCTGCAAACCTGTGCCACCAATAGTGATTGTACCGCCTGTCATCAGCGCACCTATTGCGACAGAACCGGCTGTTTGGGTGTTAGCGATAGTCACAACATTAGCAGCTGTGCCACCGGCTATGGTTACGGTCTTAATGCCCGTGTCACCACCACCGACTGCGACTGTCTGAGCACCTGTACCGCCACCAATGGTGATTGTACCAGTCTGGACACCACCACCTATGGCGATTGTGCCAGTTGTTTGGGCACCACCAAGGGCGATTGTTCCTGTAGTCATGGTTGCACCAGCGGCAATTGAGCCACCAGTTTGAGCGTTACCGATAGTCACAACGTTAGCAGCTGTGCCACCAGCGATGGTTACGGTCTTAATGCCCGTGTCACCACCACCGACTAGAACTGATTGGGCGCCAGTACCGCCACCGAGGGTGATTGTACCAGTCTGGACACCGCCGCCGATGGCGATTGTGCCTGAAGTCTGAGCGCCACCGAGAGCGATTGTGCCAGTAGTCATGGTTGCCCCCACAGCGATCGAACCAGCTGTTTGAGCGTTACCAATAGCTACTACGTTAGCAGCTGTACCGCCAGCAATGGTTACGGTCTTGATTCCCGTGTCACCACCACCGATTAGAACTGATTGGGCGCCAGTACCGCCACCGAGGGTGATTGTACCAGTCTGGACACCGCCGCCGATGGCGATTGTGCCTGAAGTCTGGGCGCCACCAATGGCGATTGTGCCAGTAGTCATGGTCGCACCAGCGGCAATTGAGCCACCAGTTTGGGTATTACCAATAGTTACTACGTTTGCGGCTGATCCACCAGCGATTTGTACGGTCTTAATGCCCGTTCCACCACCACCGACATCAACAGTCTGAGCGCCAGTACCGCCACCAAGGGTGATTGTACCAGTCTGCAAACCTGTGCCACCAATAGTGATTGTACCGCCTGTCATCAGCGCACCTATTGCGACAGAACCGGCTGTTTGGGTGTTAGCGATAGTCACAACATTAGCAGCTGTGCCACCGGCTATGGTTACGGTCTTAATGCCCGTGTCACCACCACCGACTGCGACTGTCTGAGCACCTGTACCGCCACCAATGGTGATTGTACCAGTCTGGACACCACCACCTATGGCGATTGTGCCAGTTGTTTGGGCACCACCAAGGGCGATTGTTCCTGTAGTCATGGTTGCACCAGCGGCAATTGAGCCACCAGTTTGAGCGTTACCGATAGTCACAACGTTAGCAGCTGTGCCACCAGCGATGGTTACGGTCTTAATGCCCGTGTCACCACCACCGACTAGAACTGATTGGGCGCCAGTACCGCCACCGAGGGTGATTGTACCAGTCTGGACACCGCCGCCGATGGCGATTGTGCCTGAAGTTTGGGCGCCACCAATGGCGATCGTACCTGAAGTCATTGCAGCACCCACAGCGACAGAACCAGCCGTTTGAGCGTTACCGATAGTCACAACGTTAGCGGCTGTGCCACCGGCTATGGTTACGGTTTTAACTCCCGTGCTACCACCGCCGAGGTCAACAGTCTGAGCGCCAGTACCGCCACCGAGGGTGATTGTACCAGTCTGGACACCACCACCTATGGCGATTGTGCCTGAAGTTTGGGCGCCACCGATTGTGTAGTTACCAGTTGTTAGCGCAGCTCCCGTGGAAATGTTGCCTGTGAGCAGGGCATTGTAGAGAGCGACAGTACTACTAGTTGCTGAAGCCGCTATGGTATTAGCAGTCAGTGTGCCGCTAAAAGTCGCGCTAGTAAAGGACGGTGTCGCACCAAAGGTAATAGTGTCGCCAGCAGCGTCACCGAGTATGACGTCACCATTAACAGTCAAGTTTTTATTGACTAGCGTATTACCAGTAGCACCAACGGAAAACTGGGTTGTGCCGGCCGTATCTTGAACATTCAAGACGTTCGTCACAGCATCATTGGCCTTAAGCGTCAGAGCAACCGTCCCGGCACTTGCCTGGATAGTTTGGGTCACTGCCGCTGGGCTAAGAGCAACTGAACCGGCAGCAGCAGGCAGGTTTGTGAACGTTGTACCAGCAGCAAAGTTGACACTAGTGGCGTCAACAAACAAACTGTCATCCGTAGCGATGCGCAGGTTGCCGTTGTCGTAGATCCTAGAACCGGTATATGCTCCCGAGACTTTATTCCTGATGTTCAGGTCGTCTCCAACCGAAAGTACTTTTTGTACAAAGGTGGCGGACCCACCATTTAAGTACAGGAAGTCATCAGTAGTTACGACTAAATTACCATCATCGTAAATCTGGCTACCACCTCGATTAAAACTGATTATGTTGGCCGCACCGCCGGTAAACTGCCATAGATGATCGCTAAAAGTCGAAGCAGCTAGGGCGGGTGCAGAAACCAAAGCCATAGTGCTTAACAGCGAACTAATGCTTCCTATTATGGTTTTTTTGCTAAAAATCCTCATTTGTATTAAATCTCCTTGTTTTTCATGTGGGACTCCAAATGCCTCCACGTGATTAATTTGTGAACTAAGACTATTCTTATGCTTAACTTCAGGATTGTCAACAATAAAATGTCCAACTTATCCACATGCTGCATATATCTATAAGAATTTTCGCTGCGAGTACGGGTTTAAATACTTGACTGGACTTGCGCAAAATCCCTGTCAACCCCCTGTCACCAGGAACGCCCATAACTCCTTTTTATGCTGTCATAGTATCTTTGGATACTCTTCCATCAGAGAAAAAAAGTTCTGAATCTTCCCTAGATGATTCTAGTTTTGACGAGGTTTCGCGTAAGTCCAGTTAAAGTAATGGCTCGCTAATTTTCCTTTGGCCCAACCAATAAGGTATAATAATCACAATGTCGTACATGAAATCCAGGTTAAAGCTCGCTGCTATATTGGCAGTTATTATTTTGGCTGCCGGCGGTGTAGGGTTTTGGATATTGCGGGATTCGCCCCAAAGTACCACCACTCAAAATCCCAGCAATAATTCTACACAGGACAGTAATAATAAGAACCGGCCCAGTTCACAAGCCCCGCAGCCAGCAACAAGTGACACAGCAGATTTTACCTACCAGAAGCCTGCGGATTGGGTTAACCTGCCGCAGAAACAGCTAACCGCTAGCGGTGCAACAAATGGCATCACCCTTCCCGATTCAAATACCTCATCATCCACCACCCCTCCACCGCTTGCCTCGTTTACTGTCAAGGTATCTGACGCTACTCCCCAAAATGCGGCAGACCAAAAGAGCGCTACCCTCAGTGAATTACAGAAGCTTTCCAATTTTGAGCTACTTAGCTCAACTGGTACCACTGTGAATGGGAAGTCCGGGCAAATATTTATCTATACGTTTGGTAATCAAGATAAAACAAAACAAGAATTAAGAGTCGTGGTTAATAAACAAAAGACTTTTTTCTTATTATTCTCGAGCGCAGAATCGAACTTTAGCAAATACAACGCAGATTTCGCTAAAATCCTTTCTAGCTTCAAGTTTAAATAGCTGTAGATGCAGCATTTACAGCCACTCAGCTGATATTTTGTATTACGTTGCTACTTCGGTTTTAAAGTAATGTATCGTTTCGACCAGTCCGGGCTTTAATGGTACATTCGGTTCCCAGCTAAGTAGCTTTTTGGCTTTGTCAATGATAGGTTGTCGCTGCAAGGGATCATCTTTTGGTAAGGGCTTGTGACTAAGTTTTGATCTACTGCCAGTAAGCTTAATTACCAAGTCAGCAAGCTCACGTATGGTAAATTCGCTTGGATTGCCTAAGTTTATCGGCTCACTAATATCAGAATCAATAAGCTTAACAATGCCAGCAATGAGGTCCGACACATAACAAAAACTTCGGGTTTGGCTGCCATCACCGTAAATTGTTAACGGCTGGTTGGTCAAAGCCTGCACAATCAAGTTAGAAACCACGCGACCGTCCTGCGGGTCCATACGCGGACCATACGTATTAAAGAAGCGGGCGATCGAAGTATTTACCGCGTACTTTTCATGGTAGACATAGATAAGAGCTTCGGCGTAACGTTTAGCTTCGTCATACATTGCACGTGGGCCATAGCAATTGACACTGCCTTTATAACTTTCAGGCTGTGGGTGTACGTCAGGATCTCCATAGACTTCGCTTGTAGAGGCATGGAAAAAGCGGGCCTTGTTAGTCTTTGCTAATTCCAGGAGTTGCAGTGTACCTTCTGAGCCAACACGTAATGTTTCAATTGCCAGTCGTTGATAATGCGGTGGGCTGGCAGGTGAAGCCAAGTTAGCAATAATATCATAGCGTTGGGCTTTGAGTCGTTTGGGCAAGGGTTTGCATATGTCATGTTCTATAAAAGTGAAGTTTGGTTGTTCAATTAGGTGGCTGATATTTTGTTTTCGTCCTGTTGAAAGGTCATCAACAACGATAACTTTGTAGCTTTGGCTTATATAATAGTCGCTCAGATGCGAGCCCAAAAAGCCTGCCCCGCCGGCAATTAGTATTGCCTTCTGTATCATAGTTTAACGATTCTGCGGCCAATGCTTTCATAATAGAATTGTTGCTCGGCCATTTCATCTAAATCATACAGGTTGCGCCCATCAAAAATTACGGGTGCTTTCAACAATTTCTTGACGCGATCCAGATCAGGTGTTTTAAATTCCGGCCAATCAGTCACAATTATAAGGGCATCGGCTCCACGCAGTGCTGCATACTCATCTTTGGCAAATGAAAGCCGTGTTTGCTTTCCTTTGTAATGATTCCGGGCGTTGCCCATAGCTTCAGGGTCATAAGCAACAATGCTTGCACCTGCAGATGTGAGCATATCAATAACTTCCAAGGCAGGTGTATCACGAATGTCATCAGTATCTGGCTTAAAGGCAAGGCCCCATAATGCAAATATCTTATCTTGTATGTCTCCGCCGTAATACTGGCTAACCTTTTCTGCAAGCCGCCGTTTCTGTGCCTCGTTAGAGGTTACAGCCTTCTCTAAAATAGAGAATTCGAAGTCGTGGGCATTGGCAATGTGCAGTAAAGCCAGCGTATCTTTGGGGAAGCAGCTACCCCCCCAACCCGGTCCGACATATACATTTGGAATACGATGATCACTACTAATACCTCGACGAACTAAGTCAACATCGGCACCAATTTTTTCAGCTAACCAAGCAAGTTGATTCATAAAACTTATGTCCTTAGCCAGCCAAGCGTTAGCTGCATATTTGGTCATTTCTGCAGAGCGTACATCCACGCGCATGATAGGGTGCCCTTGCATAACAAAGGGTTTATACAAACGACGCATAACGTTGAAAGCTCGGTCTGATGAGGTGCCTATGACTACACGGTCTGGGCGTCTAAAATCATCAATGGCTCGCCCTTCGCGTAAAAACTCAGGGTTTGAAACTACGTCGAACTCTTCGGATGTATTTTTAGCAACCAGCTCCTGCACTTTTTCTGCAGTGCCTACTGGTACGGTGCTTTTATTAACAATGACGGTGTAGTGAGCCAGAAGTGGACCAAGCTGCTTGACCAAATCAAATATATATGACAGGTCGGCAGATCCGTCTTTTGCTTGGGGCGTAGGAAGAGCGAGAAAAATTACCGCAGCTCCGGGTGCGCCATCACGCAAATCGGTTGTAAAACGCAATCTTCCTTCTTGGATATTCCGTTTAAATAATGGCTCTAGCCCGGGCTCGTAAATGGGAGCAATGCCATCCTGCATCTGTGCTATCTTTTGAGCATCGATATCTATACACGTCACCTCATTGCCTGCCTCTGATAAGCACGTTCCTGTGACGAGACCAACATAGCCTGTTCCTACTACGGCAATTTTCACCCGGCTATTTCCTTGATTTGTTTATCGGTAACGTTTTTCCAAATCACAAATTTTGACCACCCGAAGTTCCACATAAGAGCAATAAGTGAACTTACTACCAAGGCAGCCAAATTATTCAAGTGTAAAAATCTCACTCCGGCATCAACCATGACTGCACTTCCCAAAATGGCTGGCCATGATGAAGCGTGAAATTGAGCCAGTAGACTGGGGATTGATTTATTTATTTTCTTGTTTCTATACGTCCAATTGTGGTGCAGCAAAAAGTTACTAAATAAGGCGAACTCGGCGCCCACTAATTGGGCTATAAATACCGGTGCATGACCAAACTTATGTAAAAGTGTCAAAATAACAAAATTGATAACAAAACCAGAGCCCCCAACCATGCAAAACCGTATAAAATCAATCCTAAGCAGCTGAGCTACTTTTGACCTCGTGTATACAACCATTATCTAGATATGTTAGCATAATTTTGAACCGTAAATTATCTGGAGGATTATGCCCAAAACGGAAAAACTGTCTATCGTTGTGCCTTGCTACAACGAAAGAGTTACTATTGAAAAGATTATTGAAGAAATTATGGAAGTGAACCTAGGTGGCACTCAAAAAGAAATTATTATCGTAGACGACTACTCAAAAGATGGTACCCGGGACATTCTCACGCGTTTAGCAGCTAAAAATAAGATTATTAAACTGTTTTTACAGGATAAAAATCAAGGTAAAGGTGCTGCCTTAAAGCGAGGTATTTTAGAAAGTACTGGCGACGTTGTTGTAATTCAAGATGCCGACCTAGAATATGACCCACAAGAATATAAACGCTTATTGTATCCAATCGAGCGTGGCCATGCCGATGTTGTTTATGGCTCACGTTTCATTGGCGGCGAACCACACCGCATTATTTATTATCGTAACCAAGTAGCTAATAAGTTTTTAACTTTTTTGTCTAATGTGCTTACCGGGTTAAACCTCACTGACATGGAGACGTGCTACAAGATGATGCGGGGTGACCTGGCTCGAAAACTCGCCAAAAACCTTAAGGCGCAGCGCTTTGGTTTTGAGCCTGAAATTACCGCGCGCGTAGCCAAAGCAAAAGTTGCTGTCTATGAAATCGGTATATCTTATTATGGCCGCAGCAAAGAAGAAGGCAAAAAGATCGGCATGCGTGACGGGATCAAGGCTATTGGCGAGATTATTCGCTATAACTTTACTGTGCGCAAAAAGCGCTAGAACAATATCCGATCCGCTTATTCGTACTTGGCACTTAAAATAATTTGGCGCACAATTTCTACTTCTGGCAATTTAAAGAATTTGTCAGCGCTAAGATCCTCGTATTCTCTTGCTAGGCTAGTTATATGTAGCCAGCCTTTCCGGCCTATTTCTTTGGTTTGAAACGCAGGAGTGTATAGATTACATTTATAGCCGTCTTCGCCAACCTTTGGTTCTGCTCCATCCCAGTCAGTCAGATCTACGCCTTTACTCACTCCTGTTTTCGTAGAATTGGTACTGCCGTCAAAGTAAGAGTAAGATTTATAGGTTTCAATGAGATATTGTTGGCTGCTAACGCCAATGTCTACTTTTTTTACGGAACGCATTGTACCGCCATTAGAATTTGGATATCTTTGGCAATCGGGGGTGTATGTTGATTTATCAACCCCTCCATCGTTAAACGAAAAATATATGCCCTTGCTCGGACTTGTAAGTGTTATGGCACCAGGGCTCCAATCCTTCCTGTCTACATCCCAAGATTTGGGGTATTTGAAAGCAAATCCTTTCGGTGACTTGTAAGCAATATATTCATCGGACTTTGCTGGATTTACAAGGCTTTCAATATCTTTCTCTGTTTGTTCCTTGGGAATTGGCACAATCGGGTCGTTTGCTTTTGTCTCTAAGATTTTTTCGGTAATGGTTTTAGCTAGTTCGGTGTTAGTTTGGGTATTTTTATTGGAGTTATCACTTCTAGCCCGCAACACATACCAGCCCACGAACCCGATAATACTAACAAGTACGACGACTAACAGAACTTCAAACACGCTGAACCCAGCTGAGTTCTTAGATAATTTTTTCATGAATATCCTTATTGGTTACCTATTAGCTTAAGTATAATACACGCCTTCAACTTTTCTACAACTAAAAAAACTCAAAAGGCTTATAACTAAGTTCGATGACATGCGTGCCTGCTGGGATATCAAGTGATTTAAGTAGTGGGCTGCCGGCAACCACGTAGGTTTTGAGTATGGCTGGGCGGCCATCTATTTTGGCATGCCAGCCGGTGTAGGCAATTTCGGAAATAATCGCTGTAGTGGCCGTATCTACAGTCACGACATACTTTTGGGTCCGGTCAGTATAGACTTGTGTCAATACACTCAAGGGATGGTACGTAGCACGATCGGTGGAACCAGGCACATCACTCATAAAAAATTTTGGCAACGCTGAGGCTCGCCTAACAACATATAATTCAGAGTTACTGTAGGCAATGTATTCATTGGCCGCAGGCTTTTGCTTTGTGACTACCAGTTGCACGCCCAGCAAGTCTCGTATAAATGCTTCATCTAGCCCGCTCTTATGTAAGAATTCGTAATAAGGCGCGTAGATAGTTGCCGCATAGCCGCCAATGGTTTGCACCTTGTAGACATTACCAATATTGACCGGCAAGGCATCGTCTTGAATTTCTACTCGGTACCTTCCATTTGATTGTTCAAGTACGGCGATCAATCGAGCTAGTAATGAATACGATGTAGTGAGTTTTGTGTCGGTTTTTATATTAGGCAAAAACCATAGGGTATTTACCGCCAGAGTTGTGACAACTAATATACCAATTATTAACCGCCGAGCCCGAGTGACCTCTAAAAGAGCTACCGCAAGCAAGATTAGCGCCGATAATCCAACCTGTAAGGCATGATGAAGACTAAAAATGTGCTGGCGCAATAATAAAAGATAGACTGCATTAATGAGAAGAAATATGCCTATGAGCGTAAGGTTCTGTTTTTGTCGCTTTGATAATTTAAGACCCCCCATTACTTCCAGTGAAATTGCTAAAATAGCCATAAGCGCTAGGTGGAACAATATGGAATAACGACCCATTTCCCTGATTTGATAGACAAATGGCAGCTCGTACAACACAACTGCAAACCACGTGGCATACCCAACCATCGCAACAATACCAAAAATCAAAAGAAACGTAACAAAAGAGGCGTGCTTAGTCCACAATGTGGTTCTTTTTAGGTGCCGACCAGCTAGAAATACTGCCAGCACAATAATTGTTAAGGGGACAAGCCCAATAAAAACATTGTTCCCATCGCGAATTGGATACGATACAGGGTCAATGAGATTCGCAAATTCGTGTATATCAACGCTAAAAGATTTGGCAAAATCGCCATAATCTATCTTTTCCCCTGGGCCAGTGTAGCCACTCGCTTGAATTCGATAAGCATTGGGCAAGTAAGGTGCGCTTATCACTATTTGTGGCGCCGCAATCACTCCAACAGTCACTAGAATTACTACGAAAGCTTTAATACTTTTTAACAATGACTGCCCCAAAGATCGAACGCTTGTGAAATTTTTCCATAGGAGAGCTGGTTCAAAAATACCAAGTGCTAAAAACGCATAGAAGAATGGTGCTACATGCCCCGATAAAATTATAAGCCCCAGGAATGCTCCGCTGGCAATCAGCCAGCGTACTCTTTTCTCAGTATCATCATGGAATTTCGCGAAAAAGTAGAGGGGATAAGGTAACAGTGCCAGCCCAAAAAATATTACCGTCTGAGAAATAGATCGGAAAGCAACCATCCCGGAAAAAGCAAATACCAGACCACTGAGAAAGGCCGCCCATTTTTTTGCTCCTAGCTGTTTCAGTAGTAAATAGCAGCCAAAAGCTCCTATCAAAAAATGAATGGCCATTAAATAATCAAGTGCAAGTTGTGAAATGCCATGCACGCTACCAAAAAGCAACACCCACAATATATTAAACGGGTAAAATACGCCTGGTTGAAGTTCGCCTGCAAAAGACTGGCCGCCAAATACATTAGCGTTCCAAATCGGCAGATAGCCATGATGCAAGCTTGTGGCAAGTTTTTGGTACCAAGTATAAAACTGATCGACATTGTCGAGATTAGTGAAGAACGTGGTGCTATGGAATACCAGAACACCAGACAGTAGGGCAAAAATAACTATAGAAAATATCGCCGCAATACTCCAATTGGTACCCAGCCACGCCGATATGGAGATTGCGGTTTTTTGTACTCCTACTTTGAATTTATTTACCACAGCTTTATCTATAATATGCAAAGTGGGCAATTCTTCCTAGCAGAACGTGGTGAGCGATTATGTACCCCTTCGGGTCTTTACTTTATTAAGCATAGCTGCTATAGTAGTCGAAGTATGTCAAAAAATAAAAAAAGTAGCTTAAAAAAACATCGTAATATGAAGTGGGCGATAGTACTTGTTGTTGCCTGTATTCTTGGTGGTGGATATTTGTTAGCTAGAAGTAACAAAGGCAATGACCGGCCTGGTGATACAGCGGTAAATCTCGAGTCAGCTGCTGATGCCGATAAACGAGAAGCTGAGCAAAACAAAGAGCGGCTTGCCAAAACCAAGGATGGATCAGATACAACGTCTAATAATAACCCGGCTAGTAGTAATCAAAAAAAGAGCGTTAAACCTACTGTAACTGAAGCAACCCGGACCAGTGTAAGAGCCTATGTATCAGGAATATTCGAAGAGGGTGGAACCTGCACCGCAACCTTTACCAAAGGAAGTGAGACCCTAACTAAAACTTCTGCCGGCTTTGGCAACGCTTCTTATACCCAGTGCACACCTATTAATTTTGATAGTAGTTTTTTAAGTGCTGGTAAATGGTCCGTGGCACTTACCTATAGCTCAGCATCATCAGAGGGCGTATCAGACGCCAGATACATAGAGTAAAATAGAGTTATGAAGAGCTTTCGCTTAAAATCAATTTTGGGGTTTGGCTTAGTCATAGTGGCGGCTTTTTGTTTATTTGTAAGCCTACCTAACAAAACCTCGGCACTATCAGGCAATGAGTTTCCGCGCGGCCATATAATTGACGATAATATCTTTTTCAATAGCAATGCTATGAGTGCCCAAGAAATCCAAACTTTTCTGAATGCCAAAGTTCCCACATGTGACACCAACCATGCCGGTAGTGGCGGCAATAATCCTCCTTTTACCTGTCTTAAAGACTATTCTGAGAGCATATCGGGAAGATCAGCCGATGCCTATTGTGGTGGTAGCGTAGGTGGCGGCAGTAAGTCTGCAGCCCAAATAATTTATGATGTGAGTCAGGCTTGTGGCATCAGCCCCCGCGCTTTGATAGTCATTTTGCAAAAAGAGCAAAGCCTTGTTACAGATACCTGGCCCTGGAACATTCAATATCGGAGTGCTACTGGTTACGGCTGCCCTGATACTGCGGCTTGCGATTCTACTTACTACGGATTTTTCAACCAAGTTTACTCCGCAGCCCGTCAATTCCAACGCTATTATAAACAATCAAGTAGTTTCAACCATCGCCACGGCGAAACAAGCTTTGTGCAGTATAATCCTAATTCTGGTTGTGGCGGCTCAAACATTTACATGGAAACTGTGGCGACTGCTGGCCTCTATAATTACACGCCTTACCAGCCTAACAGTGCGGCTTTAAACAACCTGTATGGCACAGGGGATTCCTGTAGTGCCTACGGCAACCGTAATTTCTGGCGCTTATTTAATGACTGGTTTGGTTCAACACGGGGCGACTCCTTTACCATTGCCAACACCGTTCACCCCGATGGCTCTTTAGTGAAAAACTTTGGCGAACCAGAGGTATATTTGATTGTTGCTGGAACTCGCTACCACGTACCTGATATTGATACTTTTAACTCCCATGGCTTTTCGTGGTCACAGGTACGTATGGCCACCGCGCCCGACAAACAGCTGCCGATAAGCGGTAGTACCCTAGCTTTTCGTGGTGGTACGCTGGTACGCGGTGATAGCACGCCGCAAGTATATAGTCTGCGCTGTATGGTAACCTTCTGTGTCAAAGACCATGTATCTTCATTGAACGTGTTTATTGCCCAAGGCATGGCCTTTATGGATGTATATGTAATTGCTCAGTCTCGGGTTGATAGCATGACGTCTGACCAGACGATTACCTCCACAACTGCGCATATTCAAGACAGTTTAGTCCTAGATACGAGTAGCGGCAAAGTGTACCGCATAGACACGGGTTCAAAGCGATGGATTCCTTCGCTTGAAGTCTTTGCTGCCAATCATTTCTTCTGGAACAGAGTAAAAACTGCTACTTCAAGCGATCTGGCCCTGCCTACGGGCAGTGACGTTGAATTCCCGGAAGGAGCTTTGGTACGAGAACACGGCAACCCGGCTGTCTATGTAATCAACCAAACTGGCGGGGGAACCTATGAGAAACGACATATAACCGCAGCAAGCACTTTTGCCGGCCTGAGCTACAAACCCAGTGATGTGTTTGTGGTAGGCTCTTCTTTCATCCCGACGGCCACGGGCGCAGTTATAACAGAGTAGTTCCGATTGGCCAAATACTTCTGTATACTTTGGTAGTGAGCTTAAAAAGAGTATTAAATTTTAGTAATTAAATCTCGTGAAAAATAACCCATTGGTTTCTATTGTGGTACTAAATTGGAATGGCAGACGTTTTATTGACCCATTTATGGCCAGTTTTGAGAAACAAACATATCCCCATTCAGAAATCGAGCTGCTATTCGTAGACAATGGCTCGTCTGATGGTTCAGTTAGTTATCTCGAGAAGAATTATGCTGCAACGCCTAACTTGCGGGTTATTAAAAACGGCGATAATTACGGCTATGCCGGGGGGAATAACCGAGGCATGCGCCATGCTAAAGGACAATATGTCTTAGTCTGCAATAATGATCTTGTGCTTGATAAGAATTTAGTCAGCGAGCTAGTAAATGTGGCAAGAGAGAAAAACGCTGCGGCTACCGTACCTAAGCTTATGTACTTAAACAAACCGGGTATTATTAATAATGCTGGTTCGCGGCTAGCACCTGATAGTGATTGGCCGGTGTATGAAGATGGCGCTAATGAAAAAGATACTGGCCAGTTCGACACCACGCGTGAGATAACCGCTTTTTGTGGCGCTTGTGTTCTATTTAGTAGAGAGTTTCTGAATAAAGTTGGTATGTTCGACAGAAAATTTTTCCTGTATTTTGAAGATGGAGACCTATCCTGGCGTGGCCAGAAAGCTGGTTACAGGTTCTTTTATGCGCCTAAAGCCGTAGCACTTCACGCTCATACCGGTTCCACTACAGAGGGTTCCCCGATTTTTAATTATTACGTTGGGCGAAACCGGCTACTTATTCTGCTGAAGAACGCTAAGTTTAAGGTTTTCCTGCGAGGCCTTGCCAAAACACTTCGGGACCATATCATGTTAAGATTAAAAAACTTGTATCGAGCTCTAAGAGGACGTTACAGTAAGCGACAAGCTTGGCATGAATTTATCTTAAGCCAAAAAATGCTTTGGGCAACCCTGCTACTCTCGCCTTACATTCTGCTGAAACGTTGGCGATTAATCAAAGAGGAGACCCTGTGAGAAAAATCGGTATTTATAATCCTTATCTAGAAACCAGAGGTGGTGGTGAAAAATATACTTTGGCTCTAGCCGAAACTCTAGCGAAAGATAAAGACAACCAAGTATACCTTATTGCACATTCCAAAATTGACCTTGAGTATCCTGGAAAGTATTTCCAGGTTGATGTCAGAAACTTTAAACTTTTAGTTATTAACACTAGCTCTATTTTCCTTAAGATAATTCGCAGCTTACATTTGCCTACTATGACCCAGAACCTTTTTTTTGACCATGCCGCTCTAAAGGCAATAAAAAAAGAAGATTTTGATGTATTTATCAACAACTGTTATCAGAGCAATATGCCGGCTCCCACTAAAACAAGTGTTTATATGTGCATGTTTCCCCAAAAACTTGGGAACAAAGATCCGCGTATAGATATATTCAAAAAGATCTACCTTGTCATTATGCATATGCTATATAGGTTAACTTTGCACCCGCGTAACAAATATGCGGTTAATACCTATAAATATATAACCAGCAACTCGGAGTTCACCCGTCACCATATAAAAAAGCGGTGGGGACGAGACAGCACTGTATTGTATCCAATCAGCGAGAATATGCGGGCCAGTAACCCGCCGGATAAAGAAAAAATAATTTTAAATGTTGGTCGTTTTTTTGAAAACTCCGGGCAAAATCATCATAAACGGCAAGATATGTTACTTGATGCCTTCAGTGAACTTAAAGACTTACACAAAGATGGCTGGCAGCTGCATTTTGTTGGCAGTGTGGCTGAAGATGTGGGAGCCCTTAAATATGTTTTAAAACTTATGAAAAGCGCTAATGGGCTACCGGTTTATTTTCACTTTAATAGCTCTTTTAAAGATCTTAGAGAATTGTATAACGAAGCTAGTATCTACTGGCATGCCACTGGTATTGGTAGCGATGTTCAGAAGAAACCCGAACGTCAGGAGCATTTTGGTATATCCACAGTGGAGGCCATGTCTACCGGATGTATACCGGTAGTCATCAACTCTGCCGGGCAAAAAGAATCCGTTGTTCATGGCAAGAATGGTTTTTTGTGGGAAACAGAAAAAGAGCTGCAGGACTACACCAAGCAAATAGCTTCATTACCGGTGGCCGAGCTCAAACAATTACAGGCCGAAGCCATAAAAGATGCCGCACGCTTTAATAAGACTGCTTTCAATAAACAAATAGAGGCTACTTTCCGTGAAATATTTTCTTAGTTTTCCGCTTTGCAGCGTACATTTTTGTTAATATTCGCCAGCCCTTTGAATTTTTTATAGCGTCTAGTGTTTCGTTGAGTTTTTGCTTTTCTTCCAGCGCATTTTGGTAGGCTTGTTTTTGGTTTTTTAATTCATTCCTCAATTCTTCTAGGTCATGGTTGTGAGCCTCCTGCATTTCATCGATTTTCTGACTCACGAAGTCGTGGGGAGTTGTTGATTGTACTTTAGTAGCCTGGGCTGATAGTTTTTGGTTTAATGGTTCCGCTACGCCAATAAACTGGAAGGTTATCGCATCAAGATCGTTGGTCATTTTAATAAATTTTGGGCTAGCATTAAGTCCCACTTTTTTAAGTTGATCGAGTAATATCTGTTTTGGTACGTCGCGTATGGTGTTGTTATACTTTTTCACCTTAAAGCCGGCGAGGTTCATCACCTTTTCAAACTCTATCCGGTCATAGTAATGCAAATGGGTTTCGTCCAGTAATCCAAACTCAGTGTACTCAAATCTGCCGCCCAAGAGTTCAATCCTGTTGGCTATATTGGCCATGTTTGGTACAGAAAAAACCAACTTGCCATTTTCGCTTAGTAACTTTTTAATTTTTTTTAGCACGCTAATGGGATCTATGACATGCTCGATGATATCAGCCATGAGGATATAATCGAATGTGCCAAGGTCAGATAGGTCATCCTGCTCAATATTTTTACGAACGGCTTTGGTAAGATTTTTGGCCGCAGTTTTTAGATCATCCTCATTAATGTCTATGCCAACTACGGTACATTGCTTTTCTTTAATGAGGGTTTTGCCGAAATTACCGCTGCTACAACCAACATCAAGTACTTTTACGCTTGCCGGAAAAAGCTCAAATAACTTTGTCCAGCCGTAATTCTTGTCTAATTCGTTAAATTTAACTTTTGCGTATGCTGAGAGTGTCATGATGTTATATCTACGACAACAGTGGCCTTAGGTAGAGCCACTGCTGTGGTTATTTTGTCCTTATCAATAACAAACGATGTTGCCTCCTCCCACCAGTCATAATAGTCCGAACCGTCATGGCTGGAGATTGCGGCAGTGACAGTCTGGAAGCCATTGGTAAAGATATCGGCAATTTCCCACTTGACTGTTACTTTTTGGTCTTTCTCGATGCTGCCGATCTTTACTCTTTCCCACCCCGTATTGGTTTCAAATATCTTGATACCGACCGGGTTTTTGATATATATGCCGAATATGGGGTCCCGAGCGTCCTCATAAAATTCACTTTCGAGCGTTACGATTATCTTGTCGGCCTTTTGTATGACGTGTACAGTCTTTAGCTTAGCCTGTCCGTTGCCCCAACGAGTCTTATCACCAAGTTCTTCTGAAGCCCTGGCGCTATTTAGAAAAAGCCTGGTGTAACGCTGGGCAACCTTATCGACCGATCCGGAAGTGAGAATACGGCCTTTTTCTATGAGCATTGCCCTGTCACAATATTCCCGGACTGCATTCATGTCGTGGCTGATAAATATTACTGTTTTTTTGTCTTTTTTGAGTTTTCTAAAGTAATCAAAGCATTTTTTCTGGAAAGCGGCATCGCCCACGGCCAAGACTTCGTCAAGTAAGAGTATGTCGCTGTTGACCTTTATGGCAATCGAAAAAGCTAAACGCACTTGCATGCCCGACGAGTAATTTTTTAACTTTTGATCCATAAACCGTTCAAGCTCGGCAAAATCAACGATATCGTTGTACATGGTGTCCATCTCTGAGCGATTAAAGCCAAGTAACGCACCGTTTAAAAATACGTTTTCTCTACCAGTAAGTTCCGGGTTAAATCCAACCCCTAGCTCAATAAAAGGTGTCAGACTACCTTTAACCGATATAGTGCCCGCATCTGGCACATAGATGCCAGCGAGTAACTTGAGCATAGTGCTCTTACCGCTGCCATTGCGGCCAACGATGCCAAAAAATTCGCCCTTTTTTACATCGAAAGAAATGTCGCTTAGAACATGCTGTTTCTCAAATTTACGTTTTGACCGAAAAATGTTTATGAAGACATGCTTAACAGAAGTACTTCTTTCATGAGGCAATCGAAAGCTTTTGGCAACGTTTTCGACTCGTATTGCAATTGCTTCGCTGTCTACCATTTAAATATTCTCTCCAAAATATTTTGACTCCCGCCGGAAGTACAGCACTCCAATAATTAGTACAACAATAGTCAATATATAGGGCAAAAGCCGAAAAATACTATTGTGTAGCACATTATTCACGGTAACGGTTTCGTGCGTAACGAGTGCATATCGTGCATCCTGAATAGCTTGAGCCATTGGGTTTAAAAACAACATCTTAAGAAGCACTGGGTCCTTAATTCTGGAGATAGAATAGAGAATCGGGGTGAGGTAAAAAAACCCTTGTATGCCAACTTCCCAGATATACGTAATATCACGGTATTTGACAAAAGCTGCCGACAAAAACAGAGACATGCCAAGTGCTAACACATAAATCTGTACAATAGTTAGTAACAGTAGTGGGGCAGTCTCCATCAAGCTAACGTGGTTGAAAACCATAAAAATGGCGACAACAATAAGGTTGAGACCGAGGTTGATCAAAGCTGAGACGCTACTTGATAGAACAATAATCCACCGAGGGATACGAATTTTTCGGATTAGATCACCTCTGGCAACGATTGAGCCTAGACTCTGTGTAGTCATTTCTGCAAAGAAATTCCATAGCACAATACCCAGTAACAAATAGATGGGATAGTGTGGAATATCGGCGCCAAACTTTAAGAACTTGGCAAATACGAGGTATAAAATAAGAAATAATAGCAAAGGACGGAGTAAAGACCAGGAATAGCCCAAAATTGAATTTTGATATCGCAACTTAAAGTCGGTTCGAACTAACTCACTCAATAAAGCGCGGTTCTTTTTTGTAAAAACATGTTTCATCGTAGTCTAGGGTATTATTATAGAGTACCTCTGTGTTTTAATAAAACGCCTGAATGATAGAAAAAATGAATATCTACGTTGTTATACCAAGCTGGAATGGCAAGGAGTTATTGAAGCCTTGTCTTGACTCGGTAATGGCCCAAGGACAATCAGCTGAAATTATTATGGTAGATAATGGTTCTAGCGATGGCTCCCAAGCATTTGTTAAAGCATCCTATCCTGGTGTAGAACTTATTGAGCTCGATAAAAACTATGGGTTTACCGGCGGTGTAAATGTGGGGATTAACGCTGCGCTAAAGAAAGGCGCTGAATTTGTAGTGCTTTTTAACAATGATGCAGTGGCTGAACCGGATTGGCTGGAACAACTTAGTAAAACCGCCCAGGATAATAGATCAGTTGGAATTGTAGCCAGTAAAATTTTACGGACAGATAAACAACACCTGGATAGCACGGGAGAGAACTACTCTATTTGGGGTTTACCATTCCCCAGGGGGCGAAATGAAGTCGACAATGGCCAGTATGACAAGTTAATAGAAGTGTTTGCGGCATCGGGTGGCGCCAGTATATATCGGGCTAAAATGCTCGGCGAAATTGGACTGTTTGATGAAGATTTTTTTGCTTATTTTGAAGACGTAGACATTGCATTTCGGGCTCAACTGGCTGGCTGG
>Ga0080064_1002398_pt1 | contig 32046 bp, 29 predicted proteins | sample Subgrocontami54m_FD_69260 | JGI IMG/M metagenome (GOLD analysis project Ga0080064, IMG submission 69260) | Subsurface groundwater microbial communities from S. Glens Falls, New York, USA - GMW46 contaminated, 5.4 m (SPADES assembly) (version 2) ...
CCCCCCCCCCCCCCTGCTGAAGGGGGGGGGGGGGGGGGGGGGTGAGGTTCGGGGAGATCGAAAGGGTGAGGGGGCGCAGTGCAGACTATTCATGAGCCGTCCGCGATCGGTCGCCGCTGTGAGTCGCTTCGGCGCGAAGGGAAGACCATTGGACTCGTACCCACGATGGGCGCCTTTCACGAGGGACACCTGTCGCTCATGCGGAGAGCGCGCGCAGAAAACGATGTCGTCATCGTGAGCATCTTCGTAAATCAGATCCAGTTCGCGCGGGGCGAGGATTTCGATAGCTATCCGCGGGACCTGCAGGGCGATCTGGCCCAGGCGGAGAGGGCAGGGGTTGATCTGGTGTTCACGCCATCCGCAGAGGCGATCTACCCGGATGGCTTCCAGACATACGTCGACGTGACCGAGATCACCGATGGGTTGTGCGGCGCCTCCCGTCCTGGGCACTTTCGTGGCGTGACTACGATCGTCACGAAGCTGTTCAATCTCGTTAGGCCGCACCGGGCCTATTTCGGGCAGAAGGACTACCAGCAATCGGCGGTGGTTCGGCGCCTGGTGGACGACCTCAATTTGGACCTCGAGATCGTCCTCTTACCGACGGTCCGGGAGGCCGACGGCCTCGCGATGAGTTCCCGAAACGTTCGGTTGGCTCCTGAGGAGCGACAGGCGGCATGTGTCCTCTATACGTCCCTCAGGCTTGCGGAAGAGCGGGTCGGGGCAGGGGAGCGGGATGCCAAGGCTATACTCGATGAGATGCGAGCCATGATCGAGGCCGAATCGCTAGCGCGGATCGATTATGTGGCCCTCTGTGATCCTGAGACACTGAAGCCGCTCGACCGGATTGAAGGCCCCATGCTGGCCGCTCTCGCCGTGCGATTCGGTGAGACGCGCCTCATCGATAATCTCCTGCTTAGGCTTCCCTGACGGTTGTCCTGCCAGCAAGCCAGTCTTCAGCTATCCGCCGTCGGCTTTCGGCCACACACCCAACTGATACCGTATCACAACTACCTGCTTTCGGGTGATCTCTAGGTCCAGAACCTGTTCTTCCGCACTTGTCTAGCCAACGGCTGAAAGCTGACCGCTGATAGCTGCATCTTGCCTGCATATTTCTCTTGACAAGGCTAACGGGGTTCACTATTGTTGCGACACAGTGGGATGAAGTGGGATACAGTGGTATAAATTACCATAGAAAAGTGGTGCGATCCCATGTTCCGCGGAAGTTTCGAACACGCCATTGACGACAAGGGGCGGCTCAGTATCCCGGCCAGATACCGCGAGATCCTCAAGCGGCGACGGGAGCGTGAGCTTGTCCTGGTCGATCTCCTCTTTGACGCCTGCATCGCAGCCTACCCGATCAAGACCTGGCAGCAGATCGAGCAGAATCTCCTGAGTAAGGGAAACTCGGATAAAAAGTTCCGGGAATACGCTCGCCTCATCTCGGCTCGTGCGGTCGAGTCGACTGTTGACAGTCAGGGGCGAATTCTGATTCCTCCGCAACTCAGGGAAAAGGCGGATCTACGCCGGGATGTCGTGATTGTTGGGGTATTGGACAAGATCGAAATCTGGAATAGAGATCGCTGGGCGTCCTTTTGCGCGCAGGAGCGGGACCCTGAGGATTACGCCGGCAAGCTGGCGGAGCTGGGGATCCGGGTATAGGTGCGAAGGCCTGCCCCCGCGAAGGCGGGGGTGCGGGGTGCGGGGGCGTGTTGGCGGCTGGCGTGACCATCGGGGGACAGCACGTCCCTGTCTTACTTGCTGAGATGTTGGATGTCCTGCGGCCGCATGCTGGTGGTCGCTACCTGGATGCGACCGTGGGATTGGGAGGACACGCTGAAGCCCTCCTGATCGAGAGCGCGCCGGCGGGTCATCTGTACGGGATTGATCGCGATGCCGAGACCCTGGTCTTGGCCAAGGAGCGCCTCAGGCAGTTCGGGGATCGAGTCGAGTTGTTCCAGGGTGACTTCGCCATGCTGGGTGCCATCGCCGCCGAGAACGGTTGGGGCCCTTTCGATGGCATCCTGTTTGATCTGGGCTTCTCATCCTTTCAACTTGACGATGCTTCCAGGGGATTCAGCTTCATGAGGGACGGGCCGCTGGATATGCGGATGGATCGTCAGGGGAGTGGGAGGTCGGCGGCAGATCTACTAGCCAGACTCTCGGAGCGCGAACTCGCGAGAATCCTGCAGGACTACAGTGAGGAGCGTTGGGCGAGGCGGATAGCGGCGCGGATCGTACAAGACCGGCAGACGCAGCCACTGATCTCTACCGCCCAGCTCGCGCGTCTGGTGGCTGCGGCGGTACCAAGGCGTGCCTGGCCGCGCCGGATCCATGTCGCGACGCGAACCTTCCAAGCGTTACGTATTGCCGTGAACGATGAGTTGGCCAGGCTTAGCTGTGGCTTGCAGAACGCCATCGAACTGCTCGCTACTGGAGGAAGGATCTGTATCATCAGTTTTCATTCCCTCGAGGATCGGATTGTGAAGGAAACGCTTCGAGGGTGGGCCCGTTCGGATCCGCCGCGTGTCCATCTTCTAACCAAACGGCCGGTTGTCCCAACGGAGCGGGAGATTGAGGTTAATCTTCGTGCCCGCAGCGCAAAGCTTCGGGCCGCGGAACGGTGCTAGAGGAGGGGATGAAGTGAGAGAACAGAGTATCGCCGCGTTGACGTCGGTTGGACGAGATCGGGTAGGCAGTTTACTGAAACCGCGGGTTGATCAGATCCGAGGGTTCGATCTGCTCCCGTCGCTGCTGTTGGGTAGCCTCGTCCTGTTCGGGGTCCTGTGTTACGTGTGGCAGCCTATTCAGGTGGTTCGACTCGGGTACCAGGTAGAAGGCCTCGCGGGGGAGCGCGCCGGCCTCATTCGACAGCAGAAAGAGCTGCGCCTTGAGGTCGCCCGACTCAAGTCGCTCCGCCGCGTGGAGGAGATTGCCCGCGGTCAGCTTGGACTCACGAGCCCTAAGCCAGGTCAAGTGATCGTGATCGAGTAGTCTTTGGAAGATGTGGTATGCCGATGCAGCGTCGTACTCGCGAGAGATCATCCAAAAAAGGAGAGACCACACCCGCACCAGCGAAGCGCGGCCGGTTACGGCGTCGCGTGATCGTGCTGTTCTGTTCGCTTGCTGCAGCCCTCACGGTCATTTCCGGCCGACTCTTTTCTCTCCAGGTGTATCAATACTCGGATCTGGTCGAGGCCGCAAAGCGGCAGTCCTCGGACCGGGTTTCATCGGTCTCCCGGCGCGGAACGATTTACGATCGCAATGGTCGGGATCTGGCTATTAGCCTCGGGGCTTCCTCAATCTCCGCTCGGCCGTCCCAAGTGGTGGACCCGAAGCGTGCCGCCACAGCCCTGTCTGCCGCGCTCAGCCTGCCTGCCGAGAAGATCCTTGAGCGACTCCAAGCGGGGAAGCCGTTTGTCTGGATCAAGCGATCGGTCTCCACGGAGGAGGCGCAGGCTGTCACGCGCCTTATGCTGAAGGGGATCGAATCTGACACGGAGAGCAAGCGATTTTATCCAAAACAGCAACAGGCGGCCCACCTGTTGGGATTTGTTGGGACAGACGATCGCGGGCTGGAAGGACTTGAGCTGCAGTACGATGCCTACCTGGCCGGCAAGCGTAAGTGGATTGTACAACAACAGGATGCCAAGCGTCGACCGATCTTCAGAGAGGAAGCAGGTGGGGCGCAGGGTTCAGATCTGCACCTGACGATTGATGAGGTGATCCAATATATCGCTGAGCGGGAGCTGGAAGCTGCGGTGACCCAATCCGGCGCCCTCAGTGGCAGTGCCATTGTGATGGATCCTTTCAGCGGCGAGATCCTGGCGCTTGCCAACTACCCCACGTTTGACCCCAATGCGTATGCTGAGGCGTCGGCTTTCGCTCGCCGAAATCGGGCGGTGGCTGATTACTACGAGCCTGGGTCGGCTTTTAAGGCCATCGTGGGTGCCGGCGCCCTGGAGGAGAAGCTCGTACGGCCCGAAGATCGGTTCGACGGCGAGGGGGGCGCCATCCAGGTGGGCGGGGTCACCATTCGGGATCATGAACGATTTGGGGTCATCACGTTCGCCGAGATACTGGCTCACTCCAGCAATGTGGGGGCTATCAAGGTCGGCATGCGGCTGGGCAAGAGCCTCTACTACAATTACATTAGTGGGTTTGGGTTTGGAAATCTCACCAAGATCGATCTGCCAGGAGAAACGCCCGGCATGATCCGGCGTCCGAAGGAGTGGTCGGCCCTCTCGCTCGCTTCGCTCTCCATTGGGCAGGAGATCTCCGTGAGTCCCCTGCAAATGCTGGTGGCGATGAGCGCGATTGCGAACGGTGGCATCCTGGTTCGTCCCTACGTCGTAAAGTCAATCGTCGCGGCGGATGGCAAAGTTATCCGCGAGAACGCGCCGATACAGATCAGACGAGTGATCTCGGAAGCCACATCGAGAACCCTCGCGACTGTCCTTAAAGGGGTGGTGACGGAAGGGACGGGGAAGGCTGCGGCCGTAGAGGGATTCGATGTAGCAGGGAAGACCGGGACCTCTCAGAAACTGGAACCAGTCACCGGCCGTTACTCTCGGCAGAAGGTGGTGGCGTCATTTGTCGGGTTCGTCCCGGTTGAGCAACCTCGACTGGCCATCATCGTGATCATCGACGAGCCGAGCACACTCCGTTGGGGTGGATCAATTGCGGCGCCGACGTTCCGGGAGATCGCTCGAGAGTCCCTGAAGCATCTCAGGATGACCCCTGACACCCGAGAGCGGCTCCGGTTGGCAGAAGGGATTCGCAGTGCGGCTTTTCGCCTTAATTGAGGGGACCGAGTACCAGGTCCTTCACGGGTCTGTCGATGTAGAGGTCCATGAGATCCGATACGATTCCAGACTGGTGAGGCCCGGGGATCTGTTTGTAAGCGTCAGCGGATTCAGGCGTGATGGCCACGATTTCCTCCGGGCCGCCTGGGCAGCGGGTGCAGTTGCAGCCCTGGTAGAGCGAAGCGACCTGCCGGAGGAGGCGCTCTTGGGCGGGACGGTGGTAAGGGTGGCCAATGCCAGACAGAGCCTTGCCATGGTCGCGTGTCGATTCTACGGTCATCCCTCGCGTAAGCTCGCCATGGTGGGGGTGACGGGGACTAACGGCAAGACGACCACCACCTACCTGATCGAGTCGATACTGCGACGTGCAGGACATCAGGTCGGACTGATCGGTACTATCGGGTATCGCTGCAACGGGGTAGAGATGGATGCGGTGCGGACGACACCGGAGTCCTGCGATCTGCAAGTGCTTCTCGAACGGATGGCGCATCTGGGCACTGACAGCGTCGTCATGGAGGTCTCGTCCCACGCCCTAGCCCTGCATCGTGTTGATGGCTGCGAGTTTGACGTCGCCGTGTTCACTAATCTGACACGGGACCATCTGGACTTTCATGGCACCATGGAGGCGTACCGGAGCGCAAAGCTTTCTCTGTTTGAGGGGCTAGGTGTCGGGTCAACGAAAGCGACAGAAAAGGCGGCGGTCATCAATCTGGATGATCCGGCTGCTGCCCTCTTTCTCGGGGCGACGCGGGTGAGACGCTACACCTACAGCGTGCAACGGCCGGCGGACCTGTCGGCCACTGATATCGATATAGGACCGGATGGAGTTCGGTGCCAACTGCAAACCCCGTGGGGAACGACGGCGATTCACTCTCCGTTACTGGGGGGCTATAACCTGTCCAACATCCTGGCAGCCGCTGCCACAGGGTTACATCTCGGCGTGGATCTGTCAGCGGTGACAGACGGGATTGCAGCGCTCCACCACGTCCCGGGTCGGTGTGAGCGGGTAGAGGCGGGACAGGAGTTCAGGGTGATCGTCGATTATGCGCACACCCCTGACGCCCTGCGGCGCGTCCTCCATATGGCACGGCAGTGCTGTTCGGGACGCCTGATTGTCCTGTTCGGGTGCGGGGGAGATCGGGATCGGGGGAAGCGTCCAGTCATGGGAGAAGCGGCTCTGCAACTAGCCGACTTTACTGTGATCACTTCCGACAATCCCCGCAGTGAGGACCCTCATCAGATCATCGAGGATGTCGAGGCTGGGGCGAAAAAGGTATGGGGTCAAGGAAAGGGCTATGTTACAATTTTAGACCGAGCAATAGCCATTCGTGAGGCCCTCTCGCTGGCGGGACAAGGCGACATGGTGGTAATCGCGGGGAAAGGGCACGAGGCCTATCAGATTCTTCACGATCGTACTATCCCTTTTGATGACCGACTGGTGGCCCGAGAGGCGCTTCACGAGCTGGGGTTCTGCCGAGAGTGAGGGGGTGATGGTGACGCTCCTGACGTGATCCAGCAGTTGGGTTCGCTTAGGGCCATGAGGGAATGGTGTGCTGATACGTGTCGGTGACCTGGACACCCATTTTACCGTGTGGGGAGAGGGGATGCCGGTAGTTCTCCTTCATGGGTGGGGTACCTCAGCCGAGTCCTTGGGTGCAGTTGCCAAGGCTCTGGAGGATCGGTTTCGGGTGTACGCCCTTGATCTACCCGGTTTTGGCTGGACCCCATCTGCTGCTGCGGTGTGGGGGACATGGGAGTATGCCTCCTATGTCAAGGCATTTATGGATCGCGCCAATATCTCCGTGGCCAGCCTGGTCGGCCATTCATTTGGAGGCCGAATCGCGCTAGCCTTGGCTGCTCAGTGCCCCGATAGGGTCAGGAACCTTGTCCTCGTGGCCAGCGCGGGGATCCGCCCGAGACGAGGGCCTCTGTTCCGTGTGAAGGTTGGAGCCGCGAAGCTGGCGAAGCGGCTCTTTTCGTTGCCTATGTGGGGTAGGCTGGGCGAGCGAGTGGTTGACGAACTCTATCGGCGGATAGGGTCACGGGACTATCGGAACGCCGGATCACTACGCGCCACGCTGGTCAAGGTCGTGGGCGAAGATCTCCGAGGGATCTTGTCGTCGATTCGCGTGCCTACACTGATTATCTGGGGAGACAGGGATCAGGAGGTGCCTTTCTCCTCGATGGAGATCATGGCGCGCGGGATACAGGGCTCGCGGTTGGAGGTGTTCGAAGGGGCTGGCCATTTCCCGTTTGTTGACAGCCCAGACCGTTTTGGCCGGTTGGTAAGGGAGTTCTTGTGTCAGGACAGCCAGTAATGCGGTCGGGCGGGGTGCTTGGACCTTCACTCGCAGGCCGGGCCGTCACTGGTCTTTTGCCATATATGGCGGTCGTTATAATGCGCCATCTGGATCTGATATACCTTACCCAGTTGGAGCGTTACAACAGCGCGCGCTTGCGTGGTTGGATCGCCAGGCACTGGGGCATAGTTCTGGACGGCCGAGGGGCCCTCGTTCAGGTAGCGGTCTTAGGGGCTGGTATCCTCCTTGCACGGTTGCCTCTCCCTGTTATTGCATTTTACATCGTGTGGCTGGCCGCCGGGATGTGGCTGAGATCCCGGTGGTCCTCGCTGCAGGTCAGCCAACAACTGCAGTGGACACCCCGAACGGTACGCTTAGTAGCAGTCACGTTCCTCCTTGCGGTGGTGGTCATGCTTGTAACCTCCGGGCTGACTGTGATCTTACTGTCCCGACTCATAGTGGCTCCTCTCGCCCTCCTCGTCGGTATCGGCTTGGCCGCCGGCCTACTTGTGATGTCCGAGATTGCGGCGGGCACGGTCCTTGTGGCAAACCTGAGCCTCGCTCCACTGGAGCAGGCGGTCAATCAGCGCTTCTATGTGCAGGCTAAAGCGCGCATGCGTCAGTATCCCGGGGAGGTCGTCGGGATCACGGGAAGCTATGGAAAGACGACGACGAAGTTCATCGCCGCTACGTTACTTCAGAAGCGCTACTCGGTCTTTAAGACGCCTGACGGGGTCAACTCCACCATGGGTATCGTTCGGGTTGTCCGCGAGGCGCTTCGGGACGATCACCAGTTCTTTGTCGTCGAGGTGGCGGCATACGGCCCCGGCGAGATCAGGGAGGTGTGCGAGATCCTGCGGCCCCGGCTCGGTATCCTCACGGCGGTTGGGGTCCAGCACCTCGAGCGGTTCGGCACGCCGGAGCGGATCGCCGAGGCGAAGTATGAGCTGATCGATTCGCTTCCACCGGATGGCTTGGCGATCGTGAACGCTGACGATCCAGGCTCTCTGCGATTGGCCGAACGCGCGAGGCGGGAAGGTCGACGCGTGCTCTTGTACGGGGTCGGTGAGGACGAGCGGGCTCTAGACGTTCGGGGGAAAGATGTCAAGCTCTCTAGCCATGGCTCGGCCTTTCGCGTGGAGACCGGGTATGGCACGGCCATGTTCGAGACCAGGCTGCTGGGAGGCTGGAACATTGCCAATATCCTGGGGGCGACGGCTGCTGCCTTAGAGTGCGGTGTGCCCCTGGAGGAGATTGCCGACGGGGTGAAGTCTCTTACGCCGGCGCCCAAGCGATTGGAACTCCGCGAAGAGGGTGGGGTCATCAAGCTGATCGATGTGGCCAACGCCAATCCGCTCGGGGCGCAGATGGCCCTGGAGGTCCTCAGCCAGTTTGAGGGTGGCTCGAAGATTCTGATCACGCCGGGCCTGGTGGAGTTGGGCCAGATCGAGGCGGAGGAGAACCGCCGGTTTGGACGGGCTGCTGCTGCGGTCTGCGATTATGTTCTGTTGGTCGGGCCACAGCAGACACAACCGCTGCGTGAAGGGCTTCTCGAGGGTGGTTTTGCGAGTAGCCGGGTCCTGGTGGCTCGACACAGCGGTGAAGTGACCGACTGCCTCAAGGCGATCGTCCGAGAGGGCGATGTCCTGCTGTACGAGAATCGACTGCCTGATACGTATCTGGAGCTCGCATGAGTGGCGCCATCAGACGTATAGGATTGATCTTCGGAAGTCGCTCGGTGGAGCGAGAGATCTCAATCATGACCGCCAGTAAGGTCTACGAGGTCCTCCTCTCGTTGCAGGACCAGTTCGAGACACTGCCGATCTTTCTCACAGCAGAGGGCGCATGGCTCACCGGTGAGGCGGTTCGGGATCTGTTGGTGGTCGATGTCGAGATACGAAAGCTGGCGGAACGAAGCGTCATGGCGGGAACGGCTGAGCGATCGAAACTCGACGCGGAAAAGCTGCGATTGAATCGGGATCGATATACGCCCCAGCTTGACAACCTGGATCGGGGCCTGAGTGCGACGGGTGTTGAGCCGCTCTTTCTGGCGCCGGACCCATCGGTCGGCGCGTTGGTGCCGCAGCAGGAGCGAAAAGGCTGGCTTCGCAAGCAGCTTCATCCCACAATCGATGTCGCCTTCCCGGTCATTCATGGGACGCATGGTGAGGATGGAACGATTCAGGGTCTGTGTGAATTGGCCGATCTGCCGTATGTGGGGGCTGGGGTCACCGCCTCGGCCGTAGGAATGGATAAGATCATCTCCAAGCTCATCTTTCAGGGCGCAGGCCTTCCGGTTGTTGAGGGGATCGGTATCACCAGACGCGAGCTGTTGGAGGATGAGGCGGCCGCTGTGAAGGGGATTGAGCGCAGGTTGAGCTACCCGGTGATAGTCAAGCCTGCCGTAGCCGGTTCCAGCGTGGGCATAGGTATGGCTCATGATGCGGCCGAAGTGCTGAGCTTGGCGAAGCGCGCAATACGTTTCAGCTCCCGCGTGCTGATAGAGCGGGCTGTTGAGCAGCGGGTCGAGGTGCAATGCGGCGTCCTGGGCAATCACGCGTTGACCGTCTCGGAATGTGAAGAGATCATCAGCTCGGGCGAGGTTGTGGGCTATCGTGACAAGTACCCGGAGGACAAGCAGCCAGGGAGCGCAGACCTGGCGCCGAGCATCATTCCCGCCAGGATTCCAAAGACCCTTGCAGATGAGATACGGTCCATGGCAGCAGCAGCCTTTAAGGCGATCGACTCGCGCGGGATCTCCCGGGTCGATTTTCTTATCGACTCGGTCGCGATGAAGCCGTACGTCAATGAGGTCAATACCATGCCGGGGTCGCTTTCCTTTACCCTCTGGGAGGGAAGTGGGGTGAAGCCTGCAGAGCTTGTCGTTCGTTTGGTGGACTTGGCGCTCGAGGCCCATCGAGAAAAGCGTTCAACCCATTTCAAATCGACAGAGGGCAGGGCGCTGGTGGATCGGCGGCATCTGGTGACGCCAGGGAAGTAGGGCTAAGGAAAACGGACTCTTATGTTGTATCACCTGCTTTTTCCATTACATCAGAGCTACGCCGTCTTAAACGTCTTCCGGTACGTGACCTTCCGTACGGCCGGGGCCATCCTCACCGCGCTGCTGATCAGTTTGCTGATGGGACCTGCGCTGATCCGCAAACTTCAGGAGTTGCAGATCGGTCAGAGCATCAGGGACGACGGGCCAGCGGGGCATCTGCAGAAGGCCGGGACGCCTACGATGGGTGGCCTCCTGATCCTGGCCTCTGTGCTCATCGCCACGTTGCTCTGGGCGAATCTTACCAACCGGTTCGTCTGGCTTGCCTTGTTTTGCACAGTCTGGATGGGGGCGGTGGGGTTCATCGATGACTACCTGAAGGTGGTGTCCAAGAATAGTAAGGGACTCTCGGTCAGGACAAAACTGTTGTGGCAGGTAATTCCCAGCATGCTTATTGGACTCTTCCTGTATATCAACCCGGTTGATCCATTTACTACGAAGCTGACTATCCCCTTTCTCAAGGACTGGATGCCCGATCTGGGCTGGGGCTATGTCCTGTTCGTGACGCTGGTCATTGTTGGCACCTCAAATGCGGTAAACTTGACCGATGGTCTGGATGGGCTGGCCATTGGCCCGATCCTGATGACCGCCGCAGCGTATACGGTTCTGGCGTACGTTGCAGGGCATGCCAGCATCGCTCACTACCTGCAGGTGGTCTTTGTGAGAGGGAGCTCTGAGCTCACCATTTTTGGCGGTGCCATCGTCGGGGCCAGCCTGGGATTCCTCTGGTACAATGCGTACCCCGCGCAGCTCTTTATGGGCGACACCGGCTCTTTGGCGCTTGGGGCCGCCTTGGCCACGCTCGCTGTCCTGGTCAAGAACGAGTTGCTCCTGCTCATCGTCGGGGGGGTGTTCGTGGCAGAGGCCATCTCGGTGATCATGCAGGTCTTCTCCTACCGGACGACCGGCCGACGAGTCTTCAGGATGGCGCCCCTCCATCACCACTACGAGCTGAACGGGATGGCGGAGCCGAAAATCATTATCCGGTTCTGGATCGTCTCCTTTATCCTGGCCCTGCTCTCGCTCACCACGTTGAAGTTGAGATGAAATGAAGCCAGCGATGATCGATCTGGCCGGCAAGCGGGTGGTGGTCGTCGGGTTGGCGCGATCCGGGGAGGCGGCCTGTCGCCTGTTGCTCAAACAGGGCGCCACGGTCATCGGCACCGACCGCAGGGGTGAGCGTGAGATTGGCGCTGATCTTTGCAGCCTGGAGCAGGACGGGGTCAGCCTTGAGCTGGGCGAGCATCATCTGCACTCCTTACTCTCGGCCGATCTCGTCGTGGTAAGTCCTGGGATCGATCTGCGTGAGCCGCTGTTTCAGCGGGTTCGTGAGGTGGGCATCCCGCTCATCGGTGAGGTCGAACTGGCCTACCGGTACAGTGAAGCCACATTCATCGGGATCACCGGGACCAACGGGAAGAGCACCACCACGACCCTTCTCGGCGCAATTCTGAAGCACGCCGGCCTGCCTTCGCATGTGGCCGGCAACATCGGTACCCCCCTCTGCCGAGTGGCGCCTTCCCTCGCGGCGGGTGAGTGTGTGGTCGTGGAGCTATCGAGCTTTCAATTGGAAACGATCGAAGAGTTCAGGCCGCGCGTGGCGTTGCTTTTGAATCTCGCGCCTGATCATCTCGACCGATATGCCTGCGTCGAGCAGTATTACCGTGCCAAAGCCCGCATCTTCGAGAACCAAAGGCCGTCGGACTTTGCCATTGTGAATGCGGACGATCCGCTGGTCCTCCAGGCGGCAGCACAGGCCCAAGGACGGAGGATTGCATTCAGCCGGACAAGACCGCTCGATGCGGGGGCTTACGTTGGGGAAGATCACCTGGTTCTCAACCTTGACGGGAGGCGAGAGGTCATCTGCCTGGTGTCCGAATTGAAGATCCAGGGGGTGCATAATCTAGAGAACGCCCTGGCTGCCAGCCTCGCGGCGGCAGTAGTTGGTGTGTCCACGATGGCGATCCGAAATGGGCTCACCAGATTCGAAGGTCTCCCGCACCGCCTGGAGTTTGTCGCCGAGATCGGTGGCGTTCGGTATATCGATGACTCCAAGGGGACAAACGTCGGGGCAGTGGTCCGATCGCTTCAGAGTTTCACTGTCCCCATTGTGCTCATCGCTGGCGGCAAGGACAAGCAGAGTGACTTCAGGCCGCTGGTGTCCATTGTCCGCGAGCGGGTAAAAAAGCTGATCCTGATCGGCCAGGCCGCTCCAAAGCTACGGTGCGAGCTCACCGGGGCCTGTCCCATGGAGGAGGCATCGAGTCTTGAGGAGGCCGTTCGGCGAGCCGCAGCCGCCGCATCGTCAGGAGAGGTTGTGCTGCTTTCTCCGGCCTGCGCCAGCTTCGATATGTTTACCGATTTTGAAGAGCGGGGGCGCGTGTTTAAGGCGGCGGTACGGGAGCTTCTGCCCCCCGCTTACAGCATGCTGGGGCAAGCATGATCGCTAAGCGCCTCTCCTATGATAAGCTGCTGTACAGTGTCGCGCTGTTGTTGGTCGGACTCGGTATCGTTATGGTCTATAGCGCGAGCGCCATCAAGGCCCAGGATAAATACGGCGACCCATTCTTTTTCTTGAAGAAGCAGATCCTCTGGGCCTTGATCGGGTTCGCGGTAATGGTCTGGGCCATGTACCGCGACTACCGGATATTTCAGCGGTATGCGCCCCTGTTGTTCTTCTTCTCGCTGTTCCTCCTCATCCTGGTGCTGACCCCGTCAATCGGGGTCAAGGTCAATAGTGCCAGGCGATGGTTCCGGCTGTTCGGGATCTCCTTTCAACCTTCCGAGCTTGCCAGACTCTCCATCGTTCTACTTACGGCCAGGCTCCTCGCCAGAAGCGCCGATCGGGAGGAGCACTTCGCCAAACGCTTTCTCAAGCCGCTTATCCTCTCCGGACTCGTATGCAGCCTGATTGTGTTTCAGCCACACATTGGGATGGCGGCGGTCCTGATGTGTGCAGTATTGGCGCTGTGTTTCGTGGCAGGCGTTCGCCTCAGCCACCTGAGCATTGTTGCTCTCGTGGTCGTGACGCTTGCCTCCCTATTCGTCCTGGCTCAGCCGTATGCCAGAACGCGAGTGATGACGCTGTTGGACCCTAATCACGCCTCCCTCCAAGCAGCGCACCAGACCCACCAGTCAATCTACGCATTGGGGCCGGGTGGACTTCTGGGGCGGGGGCTCGGCGACAGCTTTGGGAAACTGGGTTATCTGCCCGAGTCCCACACCGAGTTCATCTTTGCCGTCGTCGGGGAGGAGGCAGGATTCGTGGGGGCTCTGTTGGTGGTCTTCCTCTTCGGTATTCTCCTGTGGCGCGGGACCCGGATCGCACTCCGGGCGCCTGACCTGTTCGGCGCCTACGCGGCGATGGGAATTACCTTTACCATCGTTACACAGGCAGTCATCAACTTTGGGGTGGTTGTCGGACTGCTACCCATCACGGGTTTGCCTTTGCCATTGGTCAGCTTCGGTGGCACATCCCTGGTCACCACCTTTTTGTGTATCGGGATCCTGCTCAGCATCTCTCGTTCCCAGACGGCGAGAGGACGACTCGCGTGAAGGCCATCATTACAGGAGGCGGGACTGGCGGTCACCTCTTTCCTGCCATTGCGTTAGCCGAGGAGCTCAGGTCAAGAAGGACGGACCTGTCGCTCCTATTTGTTGGCGTAGAGGGAGGGTTTGAGGCATCTTTGCTGGCTACGAGAGGTTGGGACTTCGAGGGGATCAGGGCTTCCGGCCTACAGGGGAAGCGGCTCCTGTCGCGACTTCGGAGCCTCACGCTGATCCCCTCAGGCCTCATCCGGTCTCTATCGATCCTTCGACGGTTCCGTCCCGATGTCGTAGTCGGGTTTGGTGGCTACGCCTCGGCTGCCATGGTACTGTCGGGAGTGCTTGCGAGGGTCCCGACCGTGATCCATGAACAGAACGCATTGCCAGGGCTTGCCAACCGATGGTTGGGGAGGATCGTTAATTGCGTCGCGGTTGCCTTCGAAGAGGCATCTGATTTTTTCCCTAAGAGTAAGGTGCGGGTAACCGGCAATCCAGTCCGAGCGGAGCTCTTCGGCGTGAGCAGGGCAGAGGCAGCGACCCGCTTGGGTCTCGATTCAAATCGATTCACCCTTCTGATCTTCGGCGGCAGCCAGGGGGCTCACCGGCTGAACCAAGCGGTCATGGAGGCGCTCCCCATGCTTGCAGATGAGCGAGAGCGGATCCAGTTCATCCATGCCACGGGTCCGCGCGACCTTTCTCTTGTCCGGCAAGGGTATGACGCTCTTGGGTATCCCGCGGTGGTAGAGCCGTTCTTTCAGACGATGGCCGTGGCGTATGCCACCGCTGATCTCTGTTTCTGTCGGGCCGGCGCCGGCACTGTGGCAGAGCTCTGCGCCCTGGGGAAGCCGTCGGTGCTCGTTCCGTTCCCCTTTGCCGCGAACGATCACCAGCGCTACAATGCTGAAGCGCTGGTCGCCTCCGGCGGAGCCCGGATGGTGCTGGACCGCGATCTGAGTGGTGCCACGGTGGCCGAGATCATACGGACGTTTCTTCGCGACAGAGAGGGACTTGAGGTCATGGCGCATAAGGCCAAGACCTTGGCGAAGCCGGACGCGGCGGTCCGCTTAGCCGATCTCGTGACGCTGACTGCGTGCCAGGCGCCAGGCGCCAAGCTCCAAGTGCCCAGCCCACAACTGCGAAGCGGAACCCGGAGTTGCGGATATGTTTAAGAAGATCCGGCACATCCACTTCGTCGGAATCGGGGGGGTCGGAATGAGCGGGATTGCCGAAGTCCTCCACAATCTTGGCTATCAGGTCAGCGGCTCCGACCTAAAGGTGTCAGAGCATGCCCTTCGCCTCCGGGAGTTGGGTGTTACCGTACAGATCGGTCACGATCCCGCCCACGTACAGGATGCCGACGTCGTGGTCCGCTCCTCGGCGGTCTCTCCAGAGAATCCCGAGATTGTCGCGGCGAAGGTCCATGCCATCCCGGTCATTCAGCGAGCTGAGATGCTGGCCGAGCTGATGCGGATGAAGAAGTATGGCGTGGCCGTTGCCGGCACCCATGGGAAGACCACGACAACCTCCATGGTGGCCACGGTTTTGGCCAAGGCGGGCCTCGATCCCACCGTGGTTATCGGGGGCAGGCTGGATGCGCTTGGCAGCAATGCGAAGCTCGGGCAGGGCGAGTTCATGGTCGCGGAGGCCGATGAGAGCGACGGCTCTTTTCTTAAGCTGGCTCCCACCATCGCCGTGGTGACCACCATCGATGCCGAGCACCTCGATTACTACCGCGATCTGCAGCAGATCAAGGAGACGTTCCTCGAGTTCATCAATAAAGTCCCCTTCTACGGCTCCGCCATTCTGTGTCTCGATCAAGAAGAGATCCGAGACCTGTTGCCCAGGGTGCAGAAACGCATTGTCTCGTATGCCTGTAACGCGCAGGCCGATTTGACGGCAGAGGGGGTCTCGCTCACCGGACTCAGCTCCACCTTCAAGGTGAGGTTCAGGGGAGAGCCTCTGGGGGAGGTACAACTCAGGGTTCCTGGGTTGCACAATGTGTCGAATGCGTTGGCAGCAATAGCAGTAGGCCTCGAGCTGGAGATCGAATTTGCCGAGATCCGGACGGCGCTCGGGGAGTTCTCCGGTGTCGCTCGACGTTTCCAGGTGAAGGGGAGTCCTCAGGACATCATGGTGGTAGACGATTACGCCCATCACCCGGCAGAGATCCAGGCTACGCTACAGGCGGCCAGGGCTGGATTTGAGCGGCGACTGATCGTCGTTTTCCAGCCGCATCGTTATACCAGGACCTTCAGGCTCCTCCTCGAGTTTGCTCCCGCCTTCGATCTGGCCGAACAGGTGATCATCACCGAGATCTACCCGGCGGGAGAGGCGCCGATTGCCGGCGTCTCCGGCAGACAGCTTGCGGATGTAGTTGCCAGCCGGAGAGGACCAAAGGTCCTGTACGTGGAACGCAAGGAGGAGATCCCGGACCGGGTCATTGATCTGGCCCGTCCTGGCGACATGGTCATCACCATGGGCGCGGGCGACATCTGGAAGGCCAGCGAGCAGATTGTCGGCCGTCTTCAGCAGTCAGCCAGCAGCCATCAGCCTTCAGCTGACGGCTAACCGCTGATCGCTTCCATATCATGCAGTCGATGATGGATACGCTCAGTCTGAAGGAAAAGCTCCAAGGGCTCGTCAGGGGACAGGTCCTGATAGAGGAGCCGCTCGCGTCGCATACCTACTTCCGGATCGGCGGCCCAGCCGAGGTGATGATCTACCCTGCTGGCCTTGAAGATCTGAAGGCCTTACTCAAGGTGGCGCGGGACGAGGCGATTCCTCTCCTGATCCTCGGTGGTGGAAGTAACGTGCTGGTGTTAGATGGAGGGGTCAGGGGTCTGGTCATCAACCTCTCACGAACCTTCCTGGAGCTTGAGGCCTCCGGCGAACAGATCAGGTGCGGGGCTAGCGTGCGGACAAGCCGTCTGCTGGCCTTCTCTGCGATGAGCAGCTTGACCGGTCTCGAAGGGCTGACAGGTGTGCCGGGGACCGTCGGAGGGGCGGTCAAGGGGAATGCCGGGACGCCCTTAGGCGCCATCGTCGATCACCTTGACTGGATTTGCCTTGTGGACGGCTTAGGCGAAGAGCGGCATCTCACGCGGGAGGAGCTCGGCCCGGGTTACAGGCACTGTACCCTTCCGGCAGGTTCAGCGATTGTTGAAGCCTGCTTCACGCTCAGGAGGGGAAGAGCGGCAGAGATCAGGGGGACGATCTCGACGTTGCTGGCGAGAAGGAATCTGACGCAGCCTGTGGAGGTCAGGTCCGCCGGTTGCTTCTTCAAGAACCCTCCGGGGGACTTCGCGGGGCGTCTGGTGGAGCAGGTGGGGCTCAAAGGGCTGCGGCGAGGAGGAGCGCAGATCTCTGAGAAACACGGCAACTTTATCGTGAATCTCGGCGGGGCTACGGCGGCAGATGTGTTCTGGCTAATCGAGCGAGCCAGAGCCGACGTGATGGTCAAGACAGGAGTGGAGCTTGAACTGGAGATCCAGGTCGTCGGATCGCCCATCGCAGGTTGAGGAGGGTGTTGGGTTTCGCCCAAATCGGCGCTTCCTGAGATTGGTATCGGCGAGGTCAGGATGGCGGCGGAAGGGCGTGACTCGCATGGGCCAGCGGCTTGGTTCGCGCCTCAGACGGGGTGCGGGAGTAGCCATCCTCTCTGCGTTGCTGGTCGTGCTTGGATGGCTGGTTTGGCAGCAGGTTTCACGCTCCATGCCCCTGCACTATTTTCTGATTAGCGATCTCATCGTTGAAGGAAACCAACAAGTGCCTACAGCGGCGATTATCGACAGCCTGGCCCTGCCCTCCCATGCGGGCATCCTGCAGGTCGATTTGAAGGAGTTGGCGGCGGTCATCCTACGCAATCCCTGGATCAAAACAGCCAGGGTGAGCAGACGTCTTCCAGCAACCTTGCTGGTTCACGTGTCGGAGCGCGCGCCACGCGCGGTTGTGGCGGCCGATCGTCCCTACCTCGTCAGTGAGGATGGGCTGATCCTGCAGGAGGCTTCACCAGCGGAGATGTCCGACCTTCCGCTGCTGAGGCTCCACGCCGACCACCCACTCGAGACGGGGGGGCGGATCGATCCCGCTCGTGTCGAACAGGGGACGCGTCTATGGCAGCGGTTTCATCAGGGTACCTTAGGATCGGATGTGCAGGCGAGGGAGATCCAACTGGAGGGCGACGGGAGCTGCACCGTCTTACTGGGCCACGGGTTGCCATACCTGCGTTTCGGAGAGGAGGATGGCTTGCAGCGGCAGTTAGATCGGTTGGCGCGGGCGCTTGAGATACGTGGGACCACCCTGCGCGAGTTGGAATATGTCGATCTCCGGTTCGCCGATAAGGTCATCATGAAGCCGCTTCCGAAGGAGGGCGCATGACCCGAAGGGGCGAGATCGTGACAGGACTCGACATCGGCACGACCAAGATCTGCGTCATCGTCGCTGAGCTGACGGAGAACGGGGTCGAAATCATCGGATGCGGGATCAGCCCCTCGCAGGGCCTGAAGAAGGGCGTCGTCGTCAACATCGATGTGACCGTTGAGTCGATTAAGCAAGCGATTGAGGCAGCGGAGGCGATGGCAGGGGTCGCTCTGGATTCCGCATTTGTGGGGATCGCCGGAGGTCACATCAAGGGGATTAACAGCCGGGGGGTCATCGCCATCTCCGGCAAGAGCCAGGAGATCACACAGGCCGATGTGGATCGGGTTATCGAGGCGGCCAAGGCCATCACGCTGCCTGCCGATCGCCGAGTGATCCACGTCATCCCACAAGAGTTCATCATCGACGATCAGGGGGGGGTGAAGGAACCGGTCGGGATGAGCGGCTCTCGGCTCGAGGCCGAGATCCATATCGTGACGGGCGCCGTCGCCTCGGCAGAAAATATCATCAAGTGCGCGACCAGGGCCGGGCTGGAGGTGCGGGACATCGTGTTGCAGCCGCTGGCCTCCAGTGAAGCGACGCTGACCGCAGATGAGAAAGAGCTGGGAGTAATCCTGATAGATATCGGCGGGGGGACCTCTGACATCGCCGTCTTCGTAGATGGGAGCATCCGCCATACCGCGGTACTGCCGCTGGGCGGCGACCATCTGACTCATGACATTGCCATTGGACTCAGGACCCCTCCCCAGTGTGCCGAGGATATCAAGCGCCAGTACGGGTGCGCTCTGGCCTCCCTCGTGGGGGGTGAGGAGGCGGTGGAGGTCCCGAGCGTTGGCGGCCGTAAACCTCGTCTGCTCTCGCGGGCGATGTTGTGCGAGATCGTTCAGCCAAGGATGGAGGAGATCTTCACGCATGCAGGTCTGGAAGTGAAACGGGCCGGATTGATGGAACAGGTAGCCGCCGGGATTGTAGTCACTGGTGGATCCTCGGCGATGGCGGGTGTGCCGGAGCTGGCCGAGCAGCTCTTCGACCTGCCGGTACGGCTGGGGATACCGTCTGGCGTCGGCGGCTTGAAGGAAGTGGTAAGCTCACCGATGCATGCAACCGGCGTGGGCCTAGTACTGTACGGCGCGGCGCATCTTGACCAGCATCGGTTTAGCAGATCATCGGAGCAAAGCCTGGTGGACAAGATCATCAAGCGGATGAGACAGTGGTTTAGCGATTTTCTGTGAAGCTCATGGGAAGAGCAGGGATCTTAGATTTGTGGGGCTTCTAAGATCTAACATCCAATAACCGCTTTCGAGGGGAGGTGGAAATGCCATTCGCGCTGGAGATCGATACCAAACACGCGGCCAAGATCAAGGTGATCGGAGTTGGGGGCGGGGGGTCCAATGCGGTGAATCGGATGTCGACATCGGATTTTACCGGGGTTGAATTTTTTATAGTCAACACTGATACCCAGGCGCTCAGGATGTCCCCTGTGGACACCAAGCTTCAGATTGGCGCCAACGTCACGGGGGGTCGGGGGGCAGGGGCGAATCCGGAGATCGGGCGACAAGCGGCACTCGAGGATACCGACAAGATCCTGACTATCCTGGAAGGCGCAGATATGGTGTTTATCACCGCCGGGCTGGGCGGCGGGACAGGAACCGGCGCCGCGCCTATCATCGCGAATCTCGCCAAGGAGTTGGGCATCCTGACAGTTGGGGTGGTGACCAAGCCATTCGGCTTCGAGGGCAAGACTAGAGAGATTCAAGCAGATCGGGGACTTGCTGCGCTGTGCGAGAGCGTCGATGCCTTGATCACTATCCCGAACCAGCGGCTGCTACAGGTGGTGGAGCGACAGACCTCCCTGACTGACGCCTTCAAGATTGCCGACGACGTATTGCGCCAGGCGGTGCAAGGAATTGCGGACCTCATCGTGGTGCCGGGTCTGATCAATCTGGACTTTGCCGATGTCAAGACTATTATGTCGGAGCGTGGGATTGCCATGATGGGCATCGGAGTTGCGTCAGGGGAGAACGCAGCCTCCGAAGCGGCCATGAAGGCTATTAACAGCCCGCTCCTGGAAAATATTTCCATCGACGGCGCCAGGGGCGTCCTCATTAACATTACCGGCGGTTCGTCGCTCTCGCTGCACGAGGTAAACGAGGCCAGCTCCACGATCTGTAAGTCGGCCCATCAGGATGCCAACATCATTTTCGGGGCGGTGGTCGACGAATCGCTCAAAGATGAAGTCTGCGTGACGGTGATTGCCACCGGATTCGAGTCCACTGCCACGGTGAGAGAGGAGGGGTCCTCAAACATGGTCGAAATGAAGGCGTACGCAGCGAAAGCAGCGGAGCGCGGGGGCTTCCTCAGGAAGCGTGGGACGGGTGGATACGAGACCCCCGATGAGCAATTTAATCTCCGCGGCACGGATCTCAGGCCTCAGGATCTTGATGCGGACGAACTGGACATCCCGACCTTTTTGCGGCGCCAAGCTGATTAGCGATTTTGGGAAAACTCCTCCTCGATACGGGCCAGGGAAGGGAGGGTACATCAATGAGGCGACTTAGCACACTGTTCCGGCTGTTTCTATGTTCAAGCAGTTCGACGGTGACCTGTCCGCACTGCTTGTTGCCGATTGGCGGCTCGGAGAATGTCTGTCCGAGCTGTCATCGGCTATTGCGGTTTGAGGGGATTGCGGAGCTCCGGGCGAATAGTCATTCGGATGGACCACGCCTTGCGGCGGTGCATGCAGGGGCGGGAGGTGAAGAAGGGTAAGCTTGGCGGAACGGGTGAGAGATCGAGTTGAGCAGGTAAGGCGGCAGATGGTCGAGGCGGCCCGCCGCGCCGGTCGCGACCCTGATGAGGTGGAACTGGTTGCCGTCACCAAGACCGTGCCGGTTCCCCATATCCGAGAGGCAGTCGATGCTGGCGTGATGCTGCTGGGCGAGAATCGGGTTCAAGAGGCTTCAGATAAGATTGCCCTCCTGAGTTCGCTCCCGGTCACATGGCATCTGATCGGTCACTTACAGACGAATAAGAGTCGGCCTGCCGCTGAGCTGTTTGATCTGATCCATTCGCTCGACTCCTTGAAGCTTGCTGCCGCTCTGGACCGGCATGGGGCTTCCTTACGGAAGCAGGTACGGGTTCTCGTAGAGGTGAACCTGGAAGGCGAACCGAGTAAGACCGGTATCCTCGAAGCTGACCTCTTGCCGTTGCTCCAAGCCTGCCGGCAGTTCACGCATCTGGCTGTCGAAGGCCTGATGGCGATCCCACCATTTCGCAGGACTCCCCAGGAAGTCCGTCCTTTCTTTCGGAGGCTCCGGTGGTTACGAGACCAGGCGGCCAAGGCCTGTCCCGACTATCCTCTCCGCCATCTCTCAATGGGGATGAGCCACGATTACGAGATCGCCATCGAAGAGGGAGCAACGTTGGTACGGGTCGGCACAGCGATCTTTGAGGAACGTCCCGCAATTTAAGGCTCGTAAATTTTCGTTGACACAAATAGAACACCCTTTTACAGTCATCCTACCTCTTCCTTCCATCTTAGATCGAATCCCAGGCAAAGCGATGGCAGGGTATATTGAGACAGCGTTTCCTTGCTTTGCCGAAGGGTGTGCGAGGGGTGCATGGACCATCGAAAGGAAGAAAAGGCGTCCGTCGATCGAGCGCTTGACATCCTGGAGTCGTTGTAGCTACTCAGGTGTTTAGGCTGTAGACTGTTAGTCGTTGCGCATGGACCGAATCGGGGCGCCCAGAACCTTTTCGGTCTCCATCATTTTCGCGTCGCATTCGGAAACGCCTGGCTCATCCGTGCGCGTGCCTACAGTCTAAAAGCCTACAGTCTATCTACCTGAGTAGTTAGGAAGAGAGATGGGTCAGATTCCTGCCGAATGCCTGCCTCCAAAAGAGCTCTGGCCGCAGCGCATCTACGCGCTCCCGGAGTTCGCAAATCTCCCTCAGCGGTTCAATAGCACCGAGGAGTTGCTGGATAAGACCGTTACCGCAGGGAACGGCGGCCGAGCGGCCCTCTACTTCGAAGACAAGCAGATTCCGTACAGGGCGCTCTTGGGCCAGGTCAATAGGCTCGGGAGCGCGCTCACGCGACTGGGAATCGAGGAGGCGGACCGGGTAGTATTGCGGCTGCCGAACATCCCGCCGGCGATCGTGGCGAACTTTGCGGTCCTGAAGATCGGCGCGGTGATCGTTCCGACCTCCGTCCTCTTTTCCAGAGTCGAGATCGCGCACATCTGCAACAGCACGGAGGCCAAGGCGATCATCGTTGCCGCCACACTGTTGGAGGAATTCGAGCAGGCACGGCCCCTGCTTCACACTGTCAGGCATGTCATTGTCGTCGGTGGAGCGCAGGAGGAGATCGAGCGGAAGGGATATCTGGCATATCAGGCACTTCTTGATGGGGGCGATCCGACATGCGATCCGGTGCGGCGGGATCGGTTGGACGTCTCGGTCCTCCTCTTCACCTCCGGAACGACGGGGCCGCCGAAGGGGACGGTTCACTTCATGGAAGAGGCGCTGATCGTCCCTGACGGCTTCGGCAAATACTGCTGGCGCGTAACTGAAGAGGATGTGCTCCTCAGTCCGGCTCCTCTGGCAATGGCGGCCGGTTACTCCGTTGCGGCTGCCATCCCGTATCGATTCGGGGCAGCCCTCTCCTTGTTACCGCGCTTTACGCCGGAGGCGGCGTTTGAGACGATCGAGCACCACAAGGTCACCATCCTCTCGGCCCTCCCAACCGCCTACCGCAAGATGCTCCAGGTGCCGGATGCCCGGATACGCTACAACCTGAGTTCGCTCAAGCTGTGCACGGGCGGCGGTGAGTCCTTGACCGCTCAGACCTACTTCGACTGGAAGGCGAAGTTCGGCCTCGAGATTTTTGAGGGACTCGGGACCACCGAGATGATGTTTGTGTTCGTCAGTTCGGCCGGGCCGAGAAAGGTCAAGCCGGGATCGATCGGCCCCGCCGTTGCTGGGTACGAGCTCAGGGTGGTCAACGAAGAGGGGAGGGATTGCCAGCCTGGCGAACCCGGCGAGTTACTGGCCAGGGGTCCAACGGGGACCGTCTACTGGTGCGATCCAGAAGCGCAACGGCGTGCCGTGACGGAAGGCTGGTGTCGCGCTGGGGATATGGTGACCATGGACGAAGATGGCTATATCTCGTTCCTCACGCGCGAGGATGACCTGATCAAGAGCTCCGGATACCGGATCGGCCCCGAAGAGATCGAAGATGTCCTGCTGACCCACACGGCCGTGGCTGACGTAGGCGTGGTCGGCCTGCCTGACCCCGTCATGGGGCAGCGGACGAAGGCCTTTGTTGTGCTCAAAGCCGGTCAGCAACCTTCCGAAGGGCTCAAGACAGAGCTGATCGAATTCTGCACGGGGAAGCTTGCCGTGTACAAGCTGCCGCGGGAGGTAGAGTTCCTGGACCGGATGCCGCGTGCCACTGGCCCCGGCGGCCCTGGCACCGGCAAGCTGCTCCGTCGGCTCCTCCGCCAGCGGGAGCCAGACCAAGCAAGGGCAGGTTAGTGCCGTTCTCACCTGCCGCCATGCCTTTGCGACCCACCTGGGGGAGGACGGAGACGACACCCGTACGGTCCAGATACGGCGCGATCCTAGCGACGTGAGCACGACAATGATCTCTACCCATGTCCTGAATCGAGGGGGTAGGGGAGTTCGTCGTCCTGCAGATTCATGGGCGGTGGAAGGGGGTATCGCCTTGCAGCCATATGGGCAATATGCTGCCCAGTGGTTGGAGGCTTGATAGCTTGCACCAGAACATTGACAACCACGTGGAAAAGCAAGACGATGAGCGCGGTATTCTGAAATTGAACAATCGTGCTATGCTGATCAATATACTCACTAGATGGCGCGGACGCTTCGCGCCGAACCGAGTCGGCGTAGAATTAGTCTCCGGAGGTCTCTATGGCGCGTCAGTTTGATGTCGTTGTCGAAAAGGACTCGGCAGGGTATTTCGTTGCGTCGGTGCCCGCGTTGCCCGGCTGCCATACTCAGGCGAAGTCACTCGATGAGTTGATGGAGCGTATCCGTGAAGCTATCGAGCTTTGCCTTGAGGTCCAAGGCGAACCACCCGAGCCCCTCGATTTCGTCGGGGTCCAGCGGATTACGGTTGCTGCATGACCTCCCTTCCCAGCCTCACCGGCAAGGAATTGGTCGCCGTATTGAAGAAAGCTGGGTTCGAGGTTCTACGGGGCAAGGGTAGCCATCATTTTCTTCGGCATGCCGACGGTCGATCCACCGTTGTTCCGGTGCACTCCGGCGAGACTATCGGCCCGGGGTTGTTTACCAAAATCCTGCGCGACTGCGATCTCAGTCGAGAGCAGTTCCAAAAACTTCTCTAGGCTATCGGTCATATGAAGGGTGCGCCGGCCATCAAGCGGCTGCAGCGGACGGTCGTCCACGCACGCAAGCTCGTGCGTTCGCCCGCCGCTGATCCGCAACCTCGTTAGGCCGATGAGAGCAGGAGAAACTAATGGCGCAAGTCTCCATCATACAAACATGGCAAGACGCAGGGGCTTACCTGCAGATGCTCAAGGCCACGGTTGTTGCGGACATTCGTCCACTCCTGGACCTTCCTGGACATGCCCCATTCGCAATCTGCAGGGAGGTCCTGAGCTATATCGATCATCTTGGGCACCTTTACTCTGGACGAGGCCAGGTCGGAGATCGATCCTGCGAGTTTATGAAGCAGATCATGGCAAAGATCGACCCGAATTATGGAAAACGAGCGGCTGAGCTCTACCAGATGTTTCGCTGTGGGCCGGTGCACGAGTTCGAACCCAAGGTTCTCGAAAACAAGAAGGGCGAACTTCTGATGTGGTTCTGCTACGCGGGACTTCGCGTGGATAGTTTCGAATCCGACGGGCGAAGGATATCTGTCGTTCATCTGGAGCCGGTCGCGTCCACCACCACGAACCGCTTTTGGCTGCCGGTGTCGACCAGATGCCTGATCGATGACGTGATGTGCTCAATCGAAGTCTTCGAGAGAGCTAGGCCTGAGAACGAGCGGATCACGGCTTGGAACCGTGCCGCGCGTGATCTGGCAATACCCGAATCGCACGACTTCACACTATGAAAGTTGAGCCGGCCCAACTGGCGGCTGGAGGCGGCCGCGCGTCGCGCGCTGCTCAGCCGCCGCTCCGTTCGCTGAAAATACGATGACGACATACAACACCAATCTGGCAGCAGAGTTCTATGTCCTTTCCATGCTCTACCGTCTTGGATTTGATGCGAGCCTCACCCTTGGGAACAAGAAGGCTGTAGACATCGTGGTTGTGAGAGATTCTGGTAATGTCGTGACCATTGATGTCAAGGGATTAGCGGGCACCACCAGTTGGCCAGTAGACAACGTGAAGAAGATGGCAAAGAACCATTTTCTGATCTTCGTGTCATTCCTGGGGAAGATGAACGACCACGCAGTCCAACCGGAAGTTTACGTTGTCCCATCCAGGAGCCTGTCGCCGCTTGTCTACCATTCACCAAACGGGGAACGACATGTTCTGCAAGTGTCACGCATGCGAAAAGATGGCAAGGCGTTCCGGAATGCATGGTCTCTGTTGAGAAAATGAAACCACTGTTTACAGTCCATGCCGGTGAGTACCTCGTCGGGTCACACATCGAAGCACACTACCCGAGATGGAACGTGTGGGTTCCTTCGAAAGACACGGGAGTTGACCTGCTCGTGACAGATGGCCACAACACAAAGACCGTGTCGCTCCAAGTAAAGTTTTCGAAGGACTTCAACCCCACCCACCGCCCGATTCTCCTCCAGAGCAAACTCATGGCCGCAGGATGGTGGACGCACCAAGAGGTGAAAATCAAAGACTCGCCCGCGGACTTCTGGGTTTTTGCCCTTCCGTCATTTACCGAGCATGCAACCAGTTTCATCATCATCACACCCAGAGAACTGCTCCGCCGGCTGAGGAGCATTCACGGCAAAGCGGAGAAACGAATCCACTCCTACCTGTGGGTTACCAAGTCGGGGCGTTGCTGGGAGGCACGCGGACTGAACAATGCCGATCAGGAGATGATTGCCTTTGACCGATTCAGCAACGACGCCCGCGACTTTAGCCAATTTCTTAACGCTTGGTGTGACTTAGAAAAACGACTGAAGAAATGAACAGCGAATCAGCGCTTCCAGTTTACGTTTTGCCCGCCGCGGGCAAAACGTAAACTGGAAGCGTAACGTGTGCGCCTCGCATGACGCTCGACTTCCGGGGTGCAAGTCCCCGTGCCAGGTGTGAGCGGAGCCGAAGGCGAGGAGAAGAGCAAGGGCTCAATCTTGAGGTGAGGTCTGGAGGAAGCCCAATCCACAGAGGCAGGGCGACGAATGATCCGCTTGTACGGTGGCGTGACAGGGAAAGCCCGTAAGGGCCAACCTATGTCGATTAGGTCGCAACGACTCCCTGGGGACGGAGAGCACGTAAAATGAGCGAAGAGCTGAATGCGTGGGGCCTCCTGCGAAAGCTCACATGGCAGCACGTGTTGCTTGTCCTGACCGTGCTTCTTTTGGCCAGGCTGCTGTCCTTCGCCGTTCGATGGGCGCTCCGCCATTTCGCCGAGAACGCTCCGTCCCGCTGGCGCCTTTCGATCCTACGCGCCATGCCGATCGCGCGCCTGCTTATCGGTGCCGGCGCCGTCGTTGTCGCGGTGCCAATTCTGGTTGAGCCGACCTTTCGCAACGTCGCTACGCTGATAGCGACCGTAGGTCTAGCCCTGGCCTTTGCGCTCAAGGACTACGCAAGCAGCCTGGTTGCCGGACTGGCGACGGTGCTGGAGAACACCTACCAGCCAGGAGACTGGATCGAAGTGGGCGGTATCTACGGTGAGGTCAAGTCCATCGCCCTCCGAGCCGTGCGTCTCGTGACACCCGACGATACCGAGGTGATCATTCCGCATTCGCTGCTCTGGACGACCAGCATCTCCAACGCCAGCAGCGGCAGCAGAAGCCTGTTGTGCGTGGCGGAGTTCTACCTGCACCCCGACCATGATGCCGGAGCCGCGCGACGGCGGTTGGCAGAGATTGCGGACACCAGTTGCTACCGGAAGTTAGAAACACCAGTGACCGTGATCGTGCTGGAGATGCCCTGGGGCACACAATACCGGCTGAAGGCCTACGTGAAGGAGAGCCGCGACCAATTCCTGTTCATCACGGACTTGACGATTCGAGGCAAAGAGGCGCTACGGGCAATGGGCATCCGATTTGCCCAAGCGCCCTACGCCGAGACGAAGCGGAGTTGACCCGTATTCCGTTTCATGGGGTCAGTCAGCCGGGGTCGTGAGGCCGAGCCTAGCGGGCATGCGGGCTAATAAAGTGATAAAGACTGACGCCAGAAGGCGGCACCGCTCCGTGAGCGGGTAGCGGCGCATCAGTCGAAGACCGCGAAAGGAGGAACTATGGTGGCGTCGCGTATTCGTGTCGTGGCGATGGGATTACTCGCGTGGGTAGCGTTCGCGATCTCAACGGGGGACAGCGCCGTTGGGCAGGGAACAGCACCCACGTCTGTCCAGCCGCGTCAGGCGCCGCCTGCGCAGACTTGCATCGGGTGCCACAAGCAGAAGACGCCCGGAATCGTCGGAGATTGGCAACTCTCTAAACACGCCCGAAACGGCGTCGAGTGTGCAGTCTGTCACGGGGGGGCGCACACGAGTGCAACAGATGCAGCGAAAGCCGATATCCCGACGCCGGAGACCTGCGGTATATGCCATGCCGAGCGTGTGGCGCAGTTCAAGAAAGGGAAGCACGCCGCCGCCTGGGCGGCGATGAAGGCGATGCCGACCACGCACTATCTGCCGATGGCCCTCACGGAAGGGATGAAAGGGTGTGGGGGCTGTCACAAGATCGGCCTCAAGAGCGAGAAAGAGATCCAGGAGCTCTCGCGCGAGGGGCATGCGTTCGGAGTGGCATCCTGCGATGCGTGCCATACTCGCCATACCTTCTCCGCCGAGGAGGCACGCCAGCCACAGGCGTGCCAGACCTGCCACATGGGCTTCGATCACCCGCAGTGGGAGATGTACTCCTCATCGAAGCACGGAGTCAAGCACCTGCTCAAGCAGATCGGTGTCATCTCCGGGCAAGCTGCGGCACCAACCTGCCAGACGTGCCACATGCCTGATGGCGACCATGGCGTGAAGACCGGGTGGGGGTTCCTGGCCGTGCGGCTGCCGATGCCCGAGGACAAGCAATGGGCTGCGGATCGTGCAACGGTTCTTCAGGGGCTAGGGGTCCTCGATCCCGACGGCAAACCCACCGCGCGACTCGACGTGGTCAAGGCTGCCGCGGTTGCCCGTCTTACCCAAGAGGAGTGGCAGGCTGAGCGCGATAAGATGATCGCGGTCTGCGGCCGCTGTCATTCGGAGAACTTCGCGAAGGCAGAACTGGCGAAGGGTGACGACATGATACGCCAGACCGATCGCCTGATGGCAGAGGCCATTCGCGTAGTCGCGGGCCTCTATAAGGACGGGATTATCGCGAAGCCTGCGTCCTACGCGTACGCCTTCCCAGATCTGCTCACGTTTCACGACGCGGCGACTCTGGTAGAGCTTCGGCTTTTCCGGATGTTCCTGGAGCATCGCATGCGCGCCTTCCAAGGCGCATTCCACGCGAATCCGGACTACGCCCTTTGGTACGGGTGGAGCGAGATGGTTCAGGATCTCGCGGAGATTAAGGCCATGGCGGGTGAGATGCGACACGCAAAGGGAAAGTGAGGGACGGAGAACTGCGCCCGCTAACGGAGCCGCGCACCCTGCTCCATGATACGGACGTGCCCGAAAGAGACCACGCCTCACATAGCGATGGAGACTGACGCCGGAAGGCGGCGCCGCTCCGTTAGCGGGTGCTAAGCGGATGGACAACGATCTACACTTCGGTGATGCGTATCCGCCGCGCGAGATTGCGCGGAAAGTCGAGGGCCTCGGTGTTGCGAAGGCGCGTACCGATCCACTCACGTTGCTCGTGCTGGCCGTGCTGGCCGGCGCCTTCATTTCGCTAGGGGCTCTCTTTTTCATAGTAGTGGTTACCAAATCCGCCCTTGGCTTCGGCATAACGCGGTTGTTCGGCGGCTTGAGCTTTAGCCTTGGGCTGATTCTCGTCGTTGTAGCGGGCGCCGAGCTGTTCACCGGGAATAATCTCATTGCCATGGCCTGGGCGAGTCAACTGATCGGTACCCGCGAGGTCATGCGCAACTGGTTCCTGGCTTACCTGGGCAATGTGGGCGGCTGCCTAGCCACGGTTCTGCTCGTCGTGTGGGCCAACGTTGCCGGTCTGGGCGGGGGTGCTGTCGGCGAGATGGCCATCAATATCGCTCGCACGAAGGCCGATCTTTCGGTTATCGAGGCCTTCACGCGCGGCGTTCTGTGCAACGCGCTGGTGTGTCTGGCGGTTTGGCTTGCAATGGGCGGGCGCAGCGTGGCCGACAAGATTCTGGCAATTCTCTTTCCTATTACCGCATTCGTGGCCATGGGCTTTGAGCACTCTATCGCAAACTGGTTCTTCCTGCCATATGGGCTCGCGCTGGATAGGGAAGGCGCGGTGTCGGTCGTCGAGGCCATGAGAAATATCGTCGCCGTGACCGCCGGCAACGTGGTCGGTGGAACCCTGCTGGTCGCCGGCGTGTACTGGGTGGCCTACTTACGAGGCGAGCGTCGGCCGAACGATGGGCCCTCCTAAATCCCGACTGGCGTTCGACCCCCCCCTCTGGCATACCCTATCCAGCGAAACCGTCTTCGCTCACCTGAAATCTACACCTACCGGTCTGACAGGGGCGGAGGCGACCCAACGGTTGGCGGAACATGGGCCGAATGAACTACAAGCCGCCCACCGCATCTCGCCGTCGATAATTCTTTTTGAGCAGTTCAAGAACGTGTTGATTGTCATTCTGCTCGTGGCGACGGCGCTCTCCGCTTTCCTTGGACACGGGATTGAAGCCATCGCCATTGCCGTCATTGTGCTGTTTGCCGTGCTCTTGGGTTTTGTGCAGGAATACCGGGCCGAACGTGCTACCGAAGCATTGCGCAAAATGGCCGCGCCGACAGCAACCGCCCTCCGCGATAGGGAGGAAGTTGAAATCCCGGCGCGCGCCCTCGTGCCGGGCGATGTCGTCCTGTTGCGAGCAGGCGATAAAATCCCCGCCGATGTCAGATTGATTGAGGCTGTTAATTTGCAAATCGAAGAGGCCGCGCTTACGGGCGAATCGGTTCCGGTGGAAAAATACGCCGCGCCCCTCACGAACGGCGAATTGGCCTTAGGCGACCGCAAGAATCTGGCCTACGCCGGTACAGCCGCGACCTATGGCCGGGGTCGCGCGGTTGTCGTTGCAACGGGTATGGATACTGAGTTTGGCAAGATTGCCCAAATGCTCCAGACGGTTGAAACCGGCAGGACCCCGTTGCAGGACAACTTGGATAAGGTCGGTCACGCGCTGGCGTGGGTCGCCTTCGTGGTGGTGGCAGCCATTGTGGCCCTCGGCCTGTATCGTGGGCAACCCTTCATTGAGATGTTAATTTTCGGTATTGCGCTGGCGGTTGCCGTTGTCCCGGAGGCCCTGCCCGCTGTGGTCACGATCTCACTCGCTATCGGCGTGCAGAGGATGGCCAAGCGCCATGCGCTGATGCGCCGCCTCCCGGCAGTCGAAACGCTCGGCAGCACTTCGGTTATCTGCTCCGACAAGACCGGCACACTGACGAAAGACGAGATGACGGTGTGCAAGATCTTTGTGGCCGGACAAATACTGAACGTCTCCGGGGCGGGCTATGAGCCGCACGGCCGGTTCTCACGCGATGGCCTCACCATTGAACCCTCTAGCCCGCTGAAACTGCTATTGCGGGCCGCCGCGCTTGCCTCCGACGCGCACATCGTTCACAGTGAGGCCAATGGCCGCTGGCACGTCAAAGGCGATCCGACGGAGGGCGCATTGGTCGCCGCCGCCGCCAAAGCCGGGTTGAACAAGGCCGACATTGAGTCGCAATTCCCCCGCGTGAACGAAATCCCCTTCACCTCCGAAACCAAACGCATGACTACTCTGCACAGCGAGCTGGAGGGCCTCGTGGCCAATGCCAAAGGCGCGCCGGAAATTATCCTTGATTCGTGTGTCTGGCAAATGACGGCAGATGGGAAAGCAGCCCTCGACGCCGAGAGCCGGGAGATGATTGTGGAAATAGCCCGCCGGATGGCAAGCGAGGCATTGCGGGTTCTAGCGGTGGCTTCCAAACCAAGCGCAACATTAGAAAACGCCGAATACGATATGACATTTCTTGGTTTGGTGGGTATGATTGATCCACCGCGTCCTGAGGCGAAGGCCGCGATCGAAACGTGCGAACAAGCCGGGATTAAGCCGGTAATGATTACCGGCGACCACCCACTGACCGCGCAAGCAGTAGCCCGCGAATTGGGATTGCTCAAGACAGGCCGCGTCGTGAGCGGTGCAGAACTGGAGGCGATGAGCGATGCCGAGTTTGAGCGTGAGGTCGAGAATATCGAAGTCTACGCTCGCGTGTCCCCGGCGCATAAGTTGCGTGTAGTCACGGCCTTGCAAAAGAAAGGTCACATTGTCGCGATGACGGGCGACGGGGTAAATGACGCGCCTGCACTCAAGAAGGCCGACATCGGCATCGCGATGGGCATCACCGGTACGGACGTGACCAAAGAGGCCGCCGCCATGACGCTCACAGACGACAACTTTGCTTCCATTGTCGCGGCGGTGGAAGAGGGCCGTGGCATCTTCGGCAACATCAAAAAATATCTGATGTACCTGCTCTCGTGCAACATGGGTGAAATCGTCCTGATGGCCGGAGCAACACTGCTGGGCTTGCCCCTGCCATTATTACGGGGAGCACAATATACCTTGCCATCAGATCGCCGCATACCGGACCGAATCTTTGTGAAAATAGCGGCTGACAACATCGGGTTGGCGTTGGCGACCACGGAGGAAGCCCCGCACGG
>Ga0080064_1002401_pt1 | contig 31985 bp, 28 predicted proteins | sample Subgrocontami54m_FD_69260 | JGI IMG/M metagenome (GOLD analysis project Ga0080064, IMG submission 69260) | Subsurface groundwater microbial communities from S. Glens Falls, New York, USA - GMW46 contaminated, 5.4 m (SPADES assembly) (version 2) ...
GCGTTTCTCCAGAGCTTCGAAATCCCGCTTCGACTTCATGCGTTCTCCCGGTCGTGATGCTACCGGGAATAACGCACGAGGGGGTCATTCGGTTGTCATGCATTTATACGAGTCTCATTAGGTGCGGAAAGAGATGAGATTATGGGTACTGACGAAGTCAAGCTATCGCCATCTACTGAACAAATGGAAGCGTCTGAGGAGGATCTGCGGGCGCTAGGTTTTACGGAGTACGAGGCGAGGGCGTATCTCGTACTCCTACAGGCGGGTCCTGCGACTGCTTACGAGGTGAGCAAGACTACCAGGATACACAGGGCGAACGCCTATAGCGTGCTGGAGAGTCTTGCCGCCAAAAAAGCTGTCCAAGCAATTTCGAAGAACCCTATGCGTTACGTTGCGGTAGAACCAGAACGTCTGCTCACAAAGATTGCAAGAGCCACACAAGACCGCTGCAATAGGTTGTCCACATCGCTCGCCATGCTGAATGCTTCAAAGCTTGATCTTGACGATCATGTTTGGACGATCACAGGCGACGCGGATCTGACAGACAAAATTAACCAACTGATCGATTCCGCCCGGCATCACGTATGGATAAAAACCGCGGAGTCACTTCTGTGGCCTTTCGAAACCGCCCTGAAGAAGGCGTCTAAGCGGGGCGTTCAAATACTTATCATTTTGTTTGGTGAAAACCCGGAACGATTCAGGTTTGGACCTACCGTAAAAGTCTACTTGCACGAAGGCACCGGTATTCCTGTGGGGAATGCAAATCACCTAATGACACTAACTCGGGATTTCGAGGAGGCCATCATTGGCTACCTAAGGGATGTGCCGTACGCTGCACAGACGCGAAACAGGCCTGTAGTCTTGATGGCAGATACGTTGATACGTCACGAAATCTATTTTGCTGAGATCTTCAAGCATTTTGGTGAACGCATTCAGAAGAAATTCGGCCCGTCGATCATCAATCTGCGGCGCCATTACTTACCCAGAGATCAGGCCAAACTCTGGGACCGCATGGTGAAACAGAAGAAATAGAGATATTGGCTCGCTGCCTTTGCCAGATTGGGCCTTTCAGGCGCCCCCACCAGGGGATCACGCGGGCTAATGGCGGGACCTCCAGTCTGTGTCCGCATCGATTGCAGCGTCTTGCGGTCTTCCTGGTTCGAGTATACGATCCGTAGTAGTGTAAGCAACTACGTGCGTTATGGAAAGGATCACTTTGATGTCTCAGGATCGAAAAGCCTTAGAGCGTCTTACGCTGCGATTTGCCGAGCATATGGCGCAGCTTCGTTATGAAGATGTGCCCACCGATGTGGCAGACAAAGCGAGACTGATAATTCGGGATGCGATTGGCAATCAGATCGCGGCATCGGCGATCAGCGAACCCGCGCGCAGGATGGTGGAATTGATTGAGTCGTGGGGAGGTGCGCCGCAAAGCACAATAATTGGTCACGGTATCCGAGTGCCTGCGCCAAATGCAGCGTTGTGCAATGCAATGATGGGACACGGAATTGAGCTTGATGATGCTCATGGCACCGGACTAATAAAGGCGGGTTCAGTGCTTGTGCCGTCGGTATTCGCTGCAGCCGAGATCTCCCACTCGAGCGGCCGTGACGTCGTCGCGGCGGTCGTAGGTGGATACGAAATCGCGATCCGCGTTGCGAAGGCAATCAATCCTGGGCATCGTCAACGTGGATATCACACTACTGGGACAGTCTCCACTTTGGGTGCTGCGGCCGCAACAGCAAAATTGCTTGGCTGCAATGTGGAGGCGATTGCGTGGGCTATTGGTTTAGCCGCCATGCAGTCGGCCGGGATCCAGGCTTATTTAGACGACGCGTGCATGGCAAAACCATTCAGCCCAGGAAAAGCTGCTTTCAACGGGATTCTGGCTGGAATTATGGCAAGTCGCGGATTCACGGGGCCAAGAATGGCCCTGGAATCAAGAGAGGGGTTTTTCAATGCGTTTACGGATAATGTGAGGCTTGATGAATTCGAGCATGACCTCGGGCACCGATGGGCCATTCTGGAGGTGGGGTTCAAACCGCATGCGGCCTGTCGGTACGCGCATGGTCCAATAGATTTGGCACAACAGGCGTTTCATGAGAATGGCGTCCGGCTCACGTCAATGGAGAGCTGCACGGTCAGTATGAGTGAGCTCGCCATTCGGCAAGCCTCAAAACCTAAGGCGGCTAATCTAAACGCGGCAATGGGTAGTACAGAATTCAGCATTGCCTTGGCACTTGCGGTCGGAAACAACGGACTGAAGGAATACTGGGAAGGATTCAAGAAACCCGAGATTCACGAAATGGCGAAACGCGTTCGGGTAATGCAGGAGCCTGCTTTCGGGCTTGCCGGGCGCCAAGCGGCGCTCGATATCACCTTGACCGACGGGCACCATGTTCAACTTCGGTCGCAGGAGCCGAAAGGCGAACCCAATAATCCCATGTCTCATGAAGAGATGGAGCGCAAGTACTTGGCTATGACCACGATGGTGGTGGACGAGGCGCAAGCACGGAAAGTCGCCGATATGGTTATGGGATTGGAACTGATCCGCGATGCGTCAATCATTCCCCAATCCACGCGGATTGCGAGTGGTCCCGCGTTGCGCGCCGCCTGAGATGGCAGAGAGCAGTTCCGCGCTGCCCAAGGATGAGCAGCAGCTTGCGGTCCCGTGTCTCTTCATGCGAGGAGGGTCGAGCCGAGGGGGCTTCTTTCTTGAGAAAGATCTTCCGAGTGATCCGATCGAGCGAAATGCCGTGTTGCTCGCATGCTATGGATCACCCGATGAACGCCAAATCGACGGAATCGGGGGCGCGGATCCACTAACGAGCAAAGCCGCCGTTGTCGGTCCCTCTACGAACGATGGTGCGGACGTTAACTATACTTTCTGCCAAGTGGGCATTGGGGACGCCCGCGTATCCACCGGTGGCAACTGCGGGAACATGCTCGCCGCTGTTGGCCCGTTTGCATTGTTGCGAGGACTTGTTCGGGCGACGGAGCCAGAGACGCGTATTCGAATATACACAACCAATACACGTCAAGTTGTTACTGCTCTTGTTCCCGTGTCCCACAATGGTCCGAAATGGGATGGAGATTGCAGAATTGCAGGCGTACCTGGCGCTGGTGCCGCTATCCAGCTTGACTTCGGAAATTGCGCCGGTGCCGTCTCTGGAAAATTACTTCCGACAGGAGCACCGTTTGACGTCATCCGCGTTGATGGACGAGACGTTAGGGTGTCCTTGATTGACGCGGCAACACCGTTTGTATTTGTACGTGCTGACGATGTAGGTGCAACAGGTACTGAGCTCCCTGAAGAGATACGCGCAGACGAGGGGTTGATGAGGCGACTCGAAGACATTCGGGGTTGGGCAGCAATGATGCTGGGACTTGTACAGAACCCTGGTCTTGCGCGTTCTAAATCGCCGAATGTTCCGCGCGTAATGATGGTCGCATCTCCAGCAACGTACACCAGCACCACCGCAGTAGAAATTGCAGCGGACTCGCTAGACGTAATTGCTCGGCAGCTTGCGATGCAACGTCCCCATCGGGCGCTTGCGGTAACCGGGGCGGTGTGTATCGCCGTGGCTGCCGCTGTGCCGAACTCTGTTGTCGCCGGCTGCGCGGGTTCCAAAAAGGTTGTGCTTCGTGTGGGTCACCCGAGCGGAGTGATGTCGGTGTCAAGTAAGGTTTTCGAGAATGAGAGAAAGGAATTGCAAGTCGAGAGCGCTGTCGTTGAACGTACGGCTCGATTGATCATGGCCGGAATGGTATACGCGAGGCCTAGTGCGGTTGCTGATTTGGTTACCAGCCACCGCAGAGAAACTTAAAAAGGAGCCAAATTGCCACGAGCCAAATTCGATGCAGATGTAATTGTGGTTGGCGCCGGCAATGCCGCCGCTTGCGCGGCTCTGGCCGCACGGGACGCTGGAGCTAAGGTAATCATGATTGAAAGTGCGCCGATGGAGGCCCGAGGCGGCAATACAAGTTATACAGCGGGCGCGATGAGGTTTGCCTATCGTGATGTGCAGGACCTGATCTCTGTGGTCGGCCCCTTATCGGATTCGGATCTCGCCAATATTGACTTTGGAGCGTATACGGAATCAGAGTTTTTTGATGACATGTTTCGTGTTACGGAATTCCGTACGGACATGGATCTATGTGAAGTGCTCGTGACCAAAAGTCGAGCTACGCTTCAGTGGATGCGGTCCCAGGGCGTGCGTTTCCAGCCGAGCCTCGGTCGCCAAGCATTTCGGATTGAGGGGAGATTCAAGTTTTGGGGTGGAGTGAGCTGTGAGGTCTGGGGAGGAGGGCCCGGTCTAGTGGACGCTCTCCTAGCTACAGCGGAACGGAAGGGGGTACAGATTCAATACGAGACACCGGCGGTCGCGCTCTTGCATGACGACGATGGTGTTCATGGGGTACGCGTACGGCATAAAAGCGTTACACGTAATCTCACGGCACCCGCTGTTGTGCTCGCTTGCGGTGGGTTTGAATCGAACGCCGAAATGAGAGCTCGGTATCTGGGGACGAATTGGGATTTGGCAAAAGTGCGGGGAACTCGGTACAACACAGGCGTTGGAATTCAAATGGCGCTCGACATTGGAGCGATGCCGTATGGGCACTGGTCGGGGGCGCATTCGGTGGCGTGGGATCAGAACGCGCCTGCGTTCGGGGACTTGCGAATCGGGGATGCATATCAAAAACACAGTTATCCGCTCGGAATAGTCGTGAATCGCAATGGAGAGCGATTCTTGGATGAAGGCGCTGATTTCCGCAACTACACTTATGCGAAATACGGAAGTGCAATCTTGCAGCAACCGGGAATGGTGGCTTGGCAGATCTTTGATAGCCAAGTCAAGCATCTTCTTCGCGATGAATATCGAATCCGTGAGGTTACAAAGGTTCAAGCGCAGACGATTGAAGAGCTCGTTGCGCAAATGGAGGGTGTTGATTCGCGGCGCTGCATTGAGACGATTAGAGCCTTCAATGAGGCCGTAGACAGAGATGTTCCATTTAGTCCCAACATCAAGGACGGTAAGGGGACGCGCGAGCTAGTGGTGCCTAAATCAAACTGGGCGAATGCAATTGAGGTGCCGCCCTTTGAAGCGTATGCGGTTACATGTGGAGTAACGTTTACTTTTGGGGGGCTAAAGATCGGTACTGACGCATCCGTTGAGGACTCCTCAGGCCACGTCATCCCCGGACTCTTTGCTGCGGGAGAGATCGCAGGAGGGCTCTTCTACCATAATTACCCAGGGGGAACAGGGCTTACTTCGGGCGCGGTGTTCGGAAAAATCGCAGGTGAGAATGCGGCTCGAGTTGTAGGGCAGGCGATTTCGGGGAAAGCGGGTGTTGTTACCGATACAAATCGGCATGACGAGCTTGCTCAGGAACAACGAGGTGCAGAGCGATAGTTTTTCTTTTGAAGGGTAGGTTCTACGGAGGAGAATGCAATGACCACAAGTCTTAGCATCACGAGATTCATACGAGCCATGTTGATCCCCACGCTTTTGGCACTCGGGTTCGCGAGCCCGTACGCACTGGCCCAAAGTGGCGGTAACAAGCCAATTCGGATTGCTTGGCAACCAGATCCCAATGTGCCTCTGTACCTGGCGCGAGACAAGAAGTGGTTTGAACAAGAAGGATTGCAGCCCGAGTACATCAAGTTTCTTGCTGCTCCACCAATGTTTGCCGCGCTTCAGAGCGGCAGCGTGGACATCGCTGACATGGGGCTTGCTCCAGCAATTATCGGCAAGAGCCAGGGCATTGACCTGAAGATCGTGATGGTCGCGTTGGATGTTTCCGCCACGAACGTTCTCGTAGCCCAGAAGCAACTAGCTATTTCGTCAGCAAAAGACTTGAAGGGCAAACGCGTCGGTGCTCAGAAAGGGACGACCCCATACTTTGGACTGGTGCGGTACCTTGAGCGAGACGGACTCGGTATTCAAGATGTGCAATTCATAGACCTGACGGCTCCCAATATCGTTCCGGCGTTTCGCAAAGGCGAAGTGGATGTCGCCTGGGTTTGGTCTCCGTGGCAAAACATGCTTGTCGGGATGGGCGGAAAACCCGTAGTGAGCAATAAAGATATTGGTGCACTTGCTCCACAGGTATGGGCCGTCCGCACCGATTGGGCAATGAAGAACGCAGATGTCCTGCAGAAATTCATGAAGGTGATTGACAACGCCTTTCAACAAATCGGCGCCAACCGTGATTTAGCAATAAGTCAGCTTTCGGAAACGCTGAATGTTGACAAGGATGTCGCTGGACAAATACTTCAAGCAAACGACTATCCTGCTCTTAAGACACAGGCATCCGCTGGATACGCCTTGTCCGCAATTGTCGGGTATCCGGGCGCGACCGGCGGCCTCAGCAAAGCCACGAAGGAGGCAGCGGACTTCCTTCATTCTCAGGGCATCATTAAAGTCAAAGTCTCTGCGGACGACATCATTGATCCAGAGCCCCTGAAACAATTCTTGAAAGTGAAGTAGTGTCGTGGGCTTGCGCCGCACCCACACGTCATTGAGCTGGCTGACAGGTGGGGTGTTGTTCGCCCTCTGGGCGCTGGTAACGAACCGTGGATGGGTCGATCCAGTAATCCTGCCGTCGCCGCAAGTCATGTATGCGACGGCAGTGAGTTTTTTCACGGAAGGTTACTCTGATAATAGCGCATGGCACCACATCATGGCGAGTGTATTCCGTACGTTCACAGGGCTGGCGGGAGGAATCATCTTCGGCCTTCCTGTGGGATTGCTGATCGGCTATTACCGCCCGGTCAATGCGATCTTGGGTCCGATATTTTCGTTCATCAGACCAGTACCGCCGATCGCGTTCATTCCACTGGTGATCCTTTACTTTGGAATCGGGGAGTTTCCGAAGATTCTTTTGATCGGTACGGCTGCGTTCTGGTACGTCGTATTGAATACCTCTCATGGCGTGCGTTCGGTTTCAATTGATTTGATTCGCGCAGCGCTGAATCTCGGAGTAAGACCTCACCAGCTGGTTTTTCGTGTCATATTTCCAGCTGCCTTACCTCACGTGATGACTGGCATAAAGACGGCGACGGCGCTCAGTTGGGCGATTGTCGTCGCGGCTGAACTCGTGGCAGCCCAGAGTGGGCTTGGGTACCTGATAATGGATGCGGCCACGTTCTTTCGAGTACCCCACGTTTACCTCGGAATAATCATCATAGGTGTAATCGGTCTCGCGCTCGAGGCACTGACGAATGTGTTAGAGAATCGCTTGCTGCATTGGCGCGGGCGCTGACGTGCGGCCCAAGGTGGAGTTGATCAACGTAACGCACGAGTTCGCTGCGCAGGGCAACTCGCAGAGTGGGACAGTTGCGCTTGCGTCCATTGATCTGCACATTAATGAACGCGAAATAGTGGCGCTTGTTGGACCTAGTGGCTGCGGCAAGAGCACGGTTTTAAATGTCATCGCCGGTTTTGTCCACCCGACGTGCGGCCAAGTATTGCTTGATGGCTCAGCACTTTCGGGAATTGGTCCAGAGAGATTGGTTGTATTTCAATCGCCCGCACTTTTTCCCTGGTTAACCGTCCTGGACAACGTAACCTTTGGACCGAGAATGCGGGGGGTAGCAGATTCAATCTATGGAACGCTAGCCGCGAAAATCATCGCGGATGTCGGGCTTAGTGATTTCACGCACCACTACCCGTATCAACTTTCTGGTGGTATGCGACAGCGTGCACAAATTGCACGTGCGCTAGTGAACAATCCAAAGGTACTTCTGTTGGACGAACCCTTCGGTGCTTTAGATGCGCAGACGCGCCTCGAAATGCAGGAGATGCTTCTCGGAATCTGGGAGCGGTATGGGGCGACAATCCTGTTTATTACGCATGACGTAGAAGAGGCGCTGTTCCTAGCAGACAGGATGTATGTCATGTCAGCCCGCCCTGGCCGTGTGCAATGCGAGATCAAAGTCCCGTTCGAGCGTCCGCGCGCGTACTCAATATTTGGGCATGAGGAGTTCGCCCGACTAAAAGGGGAAATCATTTCGCAGTTGCACGAGACATCTGGTACGCCACCACGCGAAGAAGGTAGTAGTCAACCAAGTCTCAGCGAGGCGCGAGCACTGCGCAAGGGCGCCTAGACGGCTCGTTTTGACCAGTCCACTTGAGGACCAATTATGCCTTTAGCATCTATTATCCATGCGGACGAGCCAGCTACAGAGGGGCGCAAGCGCGAATTTATCGACGAGTTTGTCGTCGCGGTCAACGCACATAAGTGGACAGACGGGCGTTCCAAGCACCGACATTTGTGCTTCATATGGCGGTTCGGTGCTACGTCGTTTTGGTTTAAGGTAGTCGGCGGGCGGATTGCCGAGTTCGTTTTTGATCCGGGCATTGCTTTGAGCTGGGATTTCGGAATATCGGCGCCTGACAATGTTTGGGAGGAATTCCTTCGACCGTTCCCGAAATCCCCCTATCACCACTTGTTCGGGTTATGGGCGCGCATTCCAAGCTTTTCCCTTGATGGTAATCGGGAGGTGCTCGCACAGAACGCAGCATTTGTGAATGAGCTCTTGCGGATCGGTCGTTCGATCTGGAATGGGCGATCCACGCCCCAAATTAGCGCGGTCCTAAATCAACGCACCGAAGCGCTGACGAGAGAACAAATTGGCGGCTCGTATCACCGAATGCGCATTGGAGGCGAGAATTGCCGGGTTTATGTCGAGGAAGCCGGCCAGGGTGCGGATCTTCTGCTGCTGCATACTGCGGGATCTGATAGTCGACAGTTCTACCATCTGCTAAACGATGAGCGTCTAACCAAAAGGTGGAAATTAACAGCTTTTGATTTGCCAGGTCACGGTAAGAGCCTTCCGTCTGCGCAGTGGTTTGGTCGGGAGTACCGTCTGTCCGCGTCGGGATACGTAGAGGCAGTGCTCGCCTTCGTCGAGCAAGCAGGCCTTAAGGAACCGGTTGTACTCGGTTGTTCTATGGCGGGTGCAATATGTCTGCGATTGGCGCAGGAACATCCTGAGAAATTCGCGGGCGTAGTAGCGTGCGAGGCCGCTGAACGGGTACCCGGGCGTCTTCACGACTGGCTACGGCATCCGCGTGTAGACAGCGCGGAATTTGGGCCGCAATGGATCGACGGGTTGATGTCGCCTTATAGCCCGGAATCTTATCGCAACGAAATTCTCTGGGAGTATTCCCAGGCAGGTGCGGGTGTCTTCTTCGGGGACGTGGCCTTTTACAGCGGGGAATTCGCTCTGACCAATCCTGAAACAATTGACACCAAGCAATGCCCCGTATACATGTTGACGGGCGAGTACGACTATTCGTGTACTCCAGAAATGTCACGCGAAACTGCACAGAAAATTCCAGGCGCAAAATTCCAGGAGATGAAGAAACTGGGCCATTTCCCGATGTCAGAGAATCCCGATGCATTCATGGATTACTTTTTACCGATTCTCGATGAGTTGCTCGAGAGCAGCGGACGTGGAGGCATGGACGTGGATGCGCAACCGTGAGTATCTATACTAATTTCGTGAATGGCCGATGGACTGAGACGCGAGAGAACGATGCTCGCATCGCGAGTTTTAATCCTTATACACAGGAGCAATGGGCCGAAATAGCGCAGGCATCTGAGAAGGAGGTCGCCGAATCCATTGACGCCGCACATCGCGCACTGACCGCATGGCGGCGAACCAGTGGAACTCAGCGGGCGCGGCTTTTGAATCGACTCGCGGATCTTATTGACCAGAACGGTGATCGCTTAGCGGTGCTCGAGTCTACGGACAACGGGAAGGCGATTCGCGAAACGCGTAATCAAATGAATTTCGCCGCACGCAATTACCGATTTTTTGCCGGGTTTGCGGATAAGCTTTATGGAAGTTACATACCCCTAGACAACTATGCATCAGTCGACTACGCAGCATGGGAGCCTATTGGGGTATGCATTCTTTTAACGGCCTGGAATTCCCCGATTCAACTGCTTTCGAATAAGTTGGCCCCCGCGCTGGCTGCGGGGAATACGGTTGTCATCAAACCTTCGGAGTATGCATCGGTTACTACTCTTGAGTTCATGAGACTCGTGGACGAAGCAGGGTTTCCAGCAGGTGTGGTGAATACAATCACCGGTGATGGACGTGTCGGCAACGCGTTGTGTGCTTCACCGCTGATAAATAAGATCAGTTTCACTGGAGGCACGCAAACAGGTCGCGCGGTGATGCGGACGGCAGCGCAGAATCTGGTCCCGGTAACGCTAGAACTGGGCGGCAAGTCTCCGAATATTATTTTTGCGGATGCTGATTTGGAGCGCGCAACAGCGGGAGCTGTAGCAGGTATTTTTGGCGCCACTGGACAAACTTGCATGGCGGGATCGCGTCTTTTGGTTCAGCGAGAAATTTTTGATAAAATTATCAGTGCGCTTGCCGAACGAGCGAATGCCGTTGTTATGGGAGATCCGCTTGATCCGAACACTGAGATGGGGCCAGTGTGCACAAAAGGTCAACTCGATCGAATTCTGGAGATGATCGAAACGGCTAAAAGCGCCGGCGCACGATTGCTGGCGGGCGGGCGGCGCCCGAGCAAGCCAACGTTGAACAGAGGCCTGTTTGTCGAGCCCACGGTCTTCTGCGACGTTGGACCGGGCATGGAGATCGTTCGTGAAGAGGTTTTTGGTCCAGTTGTCGCCGTTATGCCATTCGTAGACGAAGATGAAGCCGTGGCGATTGCGAACAGCAGTACGTACGGACTCGTTGCTGGCGTATGGACACAGCACGTGAGCCGAGCGCACCGTATGGCGAAGGCTTTGCAAGCTGGTACGGTGTGGGTGAATACGTATCGAACTAGCGTATGCCAGGCGCCCGCGGGAGGCACGAAACATAGCGGTTTTGGACGTGAGCGAGGCTGGCATGGCCTGCTGGAATACTTGCAAGTTAAGAACGTAATGATCGACTACTCGACCGATGCTAGGGATCCCTTTAGCATCAAGACTAGCTGAAACGGGTGTCATTCGCCGAGCAGCATCGACATGCCGAGCATTGCCAATCGGACACGGAGTCGATCTCGGCGCCAATTGATCTGCGACCGTTAGCGATACGAACTGGCAGTGGGTAATTGCCGAGAAGGTGTTCGTTTCCGCGTCCGTTTGCCCCACTGCTTTGATTGCGGGACTAATCCACCATTGGGACATCGAGACATTGACCGGGTTCGAGTTTGTTCCACTGTGGGCGTGACGTGCTCCCCGGGAGTAGTACGGCGCTGAGGTGGAGTCCGCCACTGAAGGGAGGCGGACGCGAAGAGGAAGAACTCAAGCACGGCCACGGCTGTAAAGTTTGAGTAATGCACAAGCCGGCATGTGAAAAGTACGTCGCAACCTGGCGCGATTGTCAGTAGGCAAGCATCAACGTTTTCTGCTTTATCAAACGCAACGCCAGTTCCGCGCATACGGGATCAAGTACAGCGCGGTCGGTGACCCGCTGCGCAATTCTCAGATGAACCTTACGCTTGGCTTGCCGCCGAGCAGATGCTGGCCGGCCGACTGCAGATGCGACGCGCTCGCCTGTACTTGCTGAGCTACTGTGTGCATGTCTCGAAGGCGCCGTTCAAATGGATTGGATTCGAAGATAGCCGTAGTACCGGCTTCGATATAGGCCATGTCCACTACATCCCGCGCTTGGTGAATCGCGAATGTCGAAGCGAGTCGCAGCTTTACGCGCAGTTCGAATCCCACTTCGCCAGTCGAATCACATTCGTCCCACGCTTCGCGTGCGAGTTGCAGCAGCCAAGCCTTCGCCGAACAAAGCTTGGCCTCGCATTGCGCTGCGCGAACTTGGATCCAATTGTCGTCACGAAGTGCGAGCGTAGTGCCGGACGGCGTCTTCTGCCGCGCGAGGGCAATAAATGCGTCCAGCGTGGCGCGCGCAATGCCTAGGCCGACAGACGCGAACCCGCACTGGTAGATGTTCATAGTCGTGATCTTATAGAGCGTCCCCTTTTCGCGTCTCTCGGGTTCCGGTTCCGCAGAAACTCCCTCAGCTAGTTGCTGGTCCCGGCCAACTGCACGCGGCACGAGCGAATGCCGGGAGGGGACGAACAGGTCCTTAACCGAATACGTATCACTGCCCGTGCCTCGCAGCCCAATTACATTCCACTGGTCATCGCGAATCGCTGCCGAGGATCGGGGGAACAACATGGTCCTTTCAACGATGCGTCCGTCGGGTGTGGTTTGTGGCGTCCCGTTCGCGTCGCACAGGCGGCAGTGGCCGCCCAGCCATGCGGAATGCCGATTACCGCTACCGAACCCCCATACGCCGCTAATCATCCATCCGCCCGGAACCGGCACTGCGCTGCACTTTCCAATCGCGAAACCCCAGGCCACTACGGCGCGCTGGTCACCAAATACCTCGCGCGCGGCGTCTGGCTCCATATATGCAGCCGCCACAGAGCAGCCGGAGTTCTGGCCAAGGCACCAAGCCACGCTACCATCAGCTTCAGCGATCGCTGCAACGACTTCCGCGAACGTGGCGAGCGTCACTTCACCGCCGTCCAGCGATCGAGGCAGCAGCATTCGAAAGAGCTGTTCCTTGTGGAGGGCATCGAGCACGTCCAACGGTATTTCACAAGTGGCGTCAATACGTGGGGCGGCCGCCTCGATCAGGGATTTCAGCGCGCGTGCGCGTGCAATCCATTTGTTGTCCTCGCTGCTCCGGTTTGGCGTCTGGCTAGGCAGCGATCTCATGCGCCCTCCCTTCAAATGCGACCGTCGTACGCGCTGCGCGCGAATTCGCAGCTGATTACGGTAAAGCGAGTCGCCTCCAATGCGGCCGCAAGCGCCTCTGCTAGCTCTTCACGACTGCAACATCTATAGCCGTTTCCACCCAATGCACGTGCGACCGCGGCGTAATCGGTACCTGGAAAATCCACGCCGGCATTGGTCAGCCCCATGCTGCGTTGCTTCATTTCAATGAGTGCTAGCGATGTGTCCGCGAACACGACGACGATAACCGGCAACGCCAGATCGCGCGCTGTCGCGAGCTCGCCCATCACCATGTCGATGCCACCATCGCCAGTAAAGGCGACTACGGGCCGGTCGCGGTTCGCAAGCATCGCGCCCATCGCGAGAGGAAGTGCGCACCCCATCGTGCACAGACCCGTCGATTGCAGAAGCTCCCTAGGGGCGTAGGACTCCCAGATTTGCGACAGTACAATTCGATGCGCGCCCGTATCAACCGTAGCAATTGTCTCCCGGGGTAGGGTGCGACGAGCTGCATCAACGATTGCCGATGGCCCCCAAGGCTCGTTGACTCTGTAGGCTTCGCGCAGGCGGCTGCGGATCGACGTGATCTCAGCCGGCTGCCAGTCGGAGGCGCGGCTTAGCCCCTCGCCCAGCGCGCGAATGCCGCCGCCGACATCACTTAGAAAACTCATCGATGCCCGATGCACGTAGTGCGTGTTGGGCGTCGCCGATAGCTCGATGACCCGCGTGCCGTCAGGCCAAGGATCGCGCCATCCAATACGCATCTCGATCGGATCGTAGCCAGCCAGGACTATGCAATCGCTCTCACGCAAGAGCGGAAGTAGCACCCCATCCGCAACGGGTGAAAGTCCTGCAGCACCAAGGGATAGTGGATCGTCCTCGGGGAGGACACCCTTTGCCTTATAGGTCGTGATGAGTGGCACCCCTAATCGTCCGACGAACGCGCGTAATTCGTCCCCGGCATCGTGATTGAGCGCCTCCACTCCCGCAATCATCATGGGCCGACGGGCGGCAGCTAGCCACTCGCGCGCTTTCGCAAGTGCCAGTCCGCTCGGTATACCGCGAAAAGGGCGTACGCGACGAACCAGCGCACAAGTCGACACCATGCTCGCCGCAACCGAAACCGGCACATCGACATGGACTGGACCGGGCGGATCGTCAATCGCGATCGCAATTGCCTTATCGATTGTGATATCCACAGCGTCCGGGTCGGCACAAAAGGTCGCCTTCGTGATGGGACGGAGTAGTGCACACTGATCGAGCCACTGGTGTGTGTAAGTCTGTGCCGTGGCGGGCTCGATGCAACCCGTGAGAAAAATCATTGGAACACGGTCCTGCTGCGCATTCGCCACGACATTGATGGCATTGACCACGCCAGGACCCACAGTAGCGACCAATACGGCCGGAGCTCCAGTGCGATGATGCACGCCTTCGGCCATGAAACCGCCGCTGTTTTCGTGCTTCGTGAGAATGAATCGGATGCCGGTTTCCTGTAGCGCATCCACCAGTGAGAGCACCTCGCCGCCCGGGATGCCGAACGCGTAGCGAACACCGGCCTCATGCAGACGCCGAGCGATCAGCTGTGCCGCACTGGCAGTTACTTCTCGTTTCACTTGCCCGGGCCCTGTTCGAGATATCCGTCGCGCGTCTGCGGGGTCCGCATGCCGAGAATCGCGCCAGCCACCTGAGTACGAAGTATCTGCGCGGTGCCGCCGGCAATTGGGAACATGCGTGCGTCGCGAACTTTTCGCTCCAGCGCCAGGTTGCGCGAATATCCCATCGCGCCGAAAACTTGCATGGCGTCGTTGGTCACACGGACAGCCGTGTCCGCAGCAAAAACCTTTGCTTGCGCAGCGTCTAGCTTGTTTGGAAAACCCTCACCCGCGCGTGTCGCAGCCCTGTAGATCAGCGCTTGTGCAGCAGCGAGCTGAATCGACATGTCTGCAAGCATCCACTGCACGCCTTGAAACTCGGCAATAGGGCGACCGAATTGGCGGCGCTTCTTGGAATATTCGATAGCAAGTTCGTAGGCGCTTGTCGCGATTCCAAGCGCCACGGTAGCAGCCCCAACGCGTTGTCCGTTGTAGGCGTCCATCAGACCGGCGAATCCTTTCCGAATCCCTTTAGGTGGGATGAGCACTTGGTCCTCGCGTACTTCGAGGTCTTCCATGATGACCTCGGCCTCCGGAATGCCCCGAACACCCATGGCAGGTTCTCGTTTTCCAATGACAAGACCCCTCGGTTCGCCGGTCTCGGCATTTCGCTCGACGATGAAGCCTCCAATTCCCTGCTCGACACCATCATGAAAAACGCGCGCGAAAATCAAGTGCAAGCGCGAAATGCCCGCCCCGGTGATCCAGTGTTTCTTGCCGTTGAGTACGTAGCCGTTGCCTTTTCGGTCGGCACGAGTCGTCATCTCGGACGCAGCACTGCCAGCGTCAGGCTCAGTGATGCAGATGGCAGGTTTATCTCCAGCCAAGACGAGCGCCGCGGCGTGGCGCCTCTGCGCCTCACTTCCGTACTTCATGATCGCCCCAAGAGCGCCCATGTTTGACTCGACGCAAATGCGCGCCGTCGAGCTACAGGCCTTGGCCATTTCCTCAATGAGAACAACGGCTTCGATGTAGGAAGAGCCGCGTCCTCCATACGAGGTCGGGATTGTCATCCCCATCCAGCGCTCGCGCTTGAGAACTTCGACGCACTGCCAGGGATAACGCTCGGTTCGGTCGGTTTCGGCAGCGTGCGGCGCGATCTCGGTAAGCGCCACCTGGCGGACGCGGTTCCGAAATTCCAGCATACCCTCCGGCAAATCGAAACTTATGGCTTCATCTCCTTACGCTCGATCGTCCGCACGTGATGTGCGGGCCAGAGCGATCGAGAAGCGGACCGGCGAGGAATTCATGCGATTTCACAACCTAGCAGAAAAGCGCGCAGCGACTAATTTATTCATCATATGCCCCAATAATGCACCGGTCGTCGTTGGTACGCGGTCGCCCGATAGAGTCATTGCAACAGCCAGCGCAGGCGTGCAAAGCGCCGGCGCGCTGGGCGTAACGTGTGGTCAACGCTTGGGCTGAGCGCCTTGGCGCGCGGCCAGTCGTGCGCGGGCAGTGCCAGGCTGATCCGTTACGCTCGAAGCGGAAATGAGGGTCGAAACCTGCTGCACTTCTTCGACCATGCGATTTGCCGCGATGCTCTCTTTTGCGAAAACGAGAAAGCCACTGATGAGGCGCGAGTGAATCCTCTCCCTCGGGTAGATCATCGAGACCGGGCGCAAGAGGTGCGGCGATAGCGGAATCCTGCGTAACTCCCCGAGCTTGGTCTCTCGATGGACGCTTGTTCTAGACATGATGGCGAAGCCGACTCCCGCAACAACCAGCGCCTTCACGGCATCCGGGCTGCTTGCCTCCATGACGACTTGAAGCACGCCAGGGGAAATGCCGGATGCTTGCAGATAACCATCTATAGCTTTGCGGCTTCCCGAGCCCGGCTCTCTGCTGACGCAAGGATACTGCGTGAGCAAACCGGCACTGACAGAATCCTCACAGGCCAGAGGATGCGAGGGCGCGCACACGAGTTGCAGTTCGTCGGTACAACATACCTCATCCACTAAAGCCGGATGTTGTGCCTCACCCTCAATAAAGCCAATGTTGAACGTTCGGTCCAGAAGCCGCTGTTGAACCGTCTCCGAGTTCGCCACGGTGAGGCGCGGTACGACTGCCGGATAGCGTTCCTTGAATTCAGCGAGGACTCGTGGAATCAGCGTGCTGGCATACGTAGTGCTAGCGCCAATCAAAAGCTGCCCGCCAATCTGTCCGCCCATCTCCTTGAGCCGCGTCTTGAGTTCGGCTGATAACTCAAGCATACGATCCGCGTATTCAAGAACTACCGCCCCGGCCGCAGTTAGTACAACCCCCCTATGCGTTCGGTCAAAAAGCCGCGCATTAAGATAGTCCTCGAGCTGCCGGATCTGGAACGTCACCGCAGGCTGCGACATGAACAGGATTTCCGCCGCCTTGGTAAACGAGAGGTGCTTGGCAACTGCGTGGAAAACCTTTATTCGCCGATCGGACATAGGGGGATAACGATTTCCTTCCTCTGACCGCCATTCAAGCACGGAACCCAACCACCCAGAAACCCTTAAGGAATTAGGCTCAATGGTGGTGCCATTCCAAGGTAATACTGGCCCACCGACTGCATGCGCGCGATACTGCCCTGCACCTGCTGCGAAACGGTGTGGATGTCGCGCATTCGGCGTTCCAGTGCGCTACTACGGAATATCCCGGTAGCGCCGGCCTCTAGAAAGATCATGTCGACGGCCTCGCGTGACTCTGTAATCTGATGAGTGCACGCTGAGCGGATCTTTATGCGCATCGGAAAACTCAATTCACCATTCGCACTGCACTCATCCCACGCTTTCTCGAGCAATGTCAAAAGCCATGAGCTCGCCGCGCTAACCTTCGCATCGGCCTGTGCTATGCGCGCCTGGATCCACGTATCGTCGCGCAAGGCGTGTATCGCGCCCGCGGGATTTTTCTTTTTCGCGAGTGCGATGAAGATTTCGAGCACCGCGCGCGCGATGCCAACTGCTACCGAGGATAATCCAATCTGGAATACGGCCTGACTGGAGAACCGATAGAGAACTTCAGCTACGCGTCGTTCGGAATCCGGTTCTGCGCGCACACCCTCGGCGAGTTGCTGATCCCTCGGAATCGCACGTGGCACTACCGAGAATTCCGCAGGCACATAGAGGTTGGTCACGGAGTAGCTGTCGCTGCCCGTGCCGCATAGACCCATCACGTCCCAAAGGTCCTCGCGAACCATCGCCGAGGATCTTGGGAAAATCATCGTTCGTTCGATGACTTGGCCATCCGGACGCCGTTGAGGCATCCCGTGTTCATCGCAGATCTGGCAGTGTCCGCCAAGCCATTGGCAAAGTCTGTTACCGCTCGCGAAGGTCCAAGCGCCGTTGACGATCCAACCACCCTTAGTAGGCACGGCTCTGCATGGTGGTTGGCCGCTGGTAAAGCCAAACGTAAAGACAGACCGCGAGTCGCCGAATATCTCGAGCGCCACGTGCGGCTCAAGGTAAGCGGCCGCGACGGAGCATCCTGAAATTTGCGCAACGCACCATGCCGCGCTGGCGTCACCCTCGGCGATGGTGGCCACTACTTGCGCGAACGTGGCCAAGTCCAATTCCGCGCCATTAACTGAGCGTGGCAACATCATCCGAAACACTCCGGCGTTATGCATCGCGTCCTGAACGTCGGCAGGTAGATCGCGCGCCTGCTCGATACGTCCCCCAGCTGCGTCCAACAATGGTTTCAGCGTGCGCGCTCGCGCCATCCACTCTTCCGCGTTCTTCGGAAGGGATATGTCGTAAATCTCCATCTTCATTTGCGTCGCTCCAATTGGCCCACGCTAAAGTCTATAGACGTCGGAGACACTAGCAGAAAACAAACTTGGCCAAGTATGGCGGCCAAGCTTTACTTTTGGATTGGGCAATAAAGGAACAGAATCGCAGCATCATCGACGATTAGCTAAGCTGCCTTGAGAGAACCAGCGCCGGGGAAAGTGTTTCTTGGAGGATAGCAAGTTCGATGAGCGACCAAGGACCTAGAGCATGTGTAACCCATGCGTCTGACGGGTATCGTAGGCTTTCTTGGCCCACAGTGGCGCGGTGGAAAACGACCGTCAATTTTGCATTGCAGTGCAGCGTGCGCGTTTTTCGGGAGCGCATTTGGCGGACATGAACACCCAGGAATCACAGGTGGGAAGAAATGTGGTTCAAGCCGTGAAGTTTGACGAACCAGATCCCGCGCCAAACGCATTCGCAGCGCTTTCTGGCGTAGGCCAATTGTTCAAGTCGCCCACGTCGGCGCTAATGCGAAGCGTCTTTGGCACCTATGCGACTGGAATCACGGTGATCGGCGTACGCAGGCGCGATGGAACGCTGGACGGTATGACCGCCAACTCGTTCACTTCCGTATCGCTTGATCCGCCACTAGTACTATTCTGTCCCGCGCGTTCGCTTTCGGCCTTCGAGGCATACCGCACGGCAACTCACTTCTCTGTGAGCGTACTTCCTGCCCATGCAGAGGGAACCGCAAGTCATTTTTCCAGGTCGGGTAGTGGAAAGTGGAGCACGGTGCCGCACGGTCTGAGCGAGTCCGGGATGCCATTCCTCCACTTTGCGCTTGCCTGCCTCGAGTGCGGCGTTGCGGCACGCTATGACGCTGGCGATCATCTCGTTATCGTGGGCCAAGTTGTGGCAGCAAGGATTGCTCAGGCGGAGGAACCCTTGGTTTTCTTCCGTAGTCGATACCGCCAATTGGATACACGTGCGGGATCTGCGGCAGAGGAAGGGGAGCCGCCGTTCTCGGTATGGGGATAACAGTGTCGCGAGGAGGATTTGTCAAATTAGTGCACCCGTCTAGTGCGCGACCGCAGGTTGCGGGGCTGTATGAATAGCAAGTTTGCTCCAACATCTTCCAGCAGACACGAGCCAGGAAGCATTTGGGCCGGGTTGTCGGATCGGGATTTAGATTGATGCTGTAGGTATCGGCGAATCCGAGAACCGTGAGTTGGATTTCTCCGTCGTCACCCACGCAACTTCAAGATGGGCAGATTTGCATGTAAGTAGATCGTGAATGCCGTCATGCGACGATACCAGCCATGCGCAATCGGTCGATATCAGCATCTTTCAAGCCGAGTAACTCGTGCAGGATTTCGTTTGAATGCTGGCCCAGCCGCGGAGGCGCATGCCGATATTGGACCGGCGTTTCCGACAAACGAATCGGGCTGCCGATCAGGTCCACCGAACCGTCCTCGCTTCCGGAATAGGGGATTCGTACACGCATTCCCCTGTGTATTACTTGTGGATCTGCGAAGACCTGATCGATTCGGTTCGTAGGCCCGCCGGGTACCTGCAACCGTTCCAGCCCCTGCAGCCATTCATCCATAGATCGGAGCATCGTCACCTCCTTTAACATTGGGACGAGGACGCTCCGATTGCGCACCCGCATCGCGTTCGTAGCGAAACGTGCATCGTCGGCAAGTTCGGGACGGCCAGCTAATTGGCAGAATCGACGAAATTGCGCATCATTGCCGACAGCTAAAATGAAGTGTCCATCGCTTGCGGGGAAAACCTCGTAGGGCACGATATTGGGGTGGCCGTTGCCCAATCGAGGCGGAAGCTCTCCAGATGTGAGATAGTACTGACCCGCATTAATCAACCACGCGACCTGCGTATCTAGCAGGGAAAGATCAACTTGCTGACCGCATCCAGTTGCATCGCGATGACGGAGCGCAGCGAGAATGGCCACCGTAGCGTACATTCCGGTCATCACGTCGGTAATACCAACGCCGACCTTCATCGGTGCATCTGAAGGCTCACCGGTCACGCTCATGATCCCACCCATTCCTTGCGCAAGAAAATCGTATCCGGTGCGCGCAGCATAGGGCCCGTCTTGACCAAAGCCCGTAATCGAGCAGTACACAAGTCGCGGATGCGTTTTGCGCATCGCGGCATAGTCCAGGCCAAAGCGTGCTAGGGCGCCTACCTTGTGATTCTCCACTAAAACGTCGCATAGGTCAGCGAGCTGTCGCACCAAGCGCTGCCCGTCGGGACGCGATATGTCGATAGCGACAGAACGCTTGTTCCTGTTCGCGCATAGATAGTAGGCGCTCTCCTTAGTGACCCGTCCGGCCGCATCGTGCATGTAAGGCGGTCCCCACTTGCGCGTGTCATCGCCTTCGCCCGGCCGCTCGACTTTAATGACGTCGGCACCGAGATCGCCCAGAATCTGCGTGCATGCAGGACCAGCGAGAATGCGTGACAGGTCGAGAATTCGTAGACCGGCGAGGGCGCTCGCCCCAGGTACCTGCGGTGCAGCATTTCCGACATTTTCTCCATCCACACGAACCCCTGCTTTCATTTACGGTGGGTCCCGCAACTATAGAAACAGAGCGAGCGCGTTCGCTATGGCCGATTAATTATTGGGGTATATCATCAATAGATTAGTAGTGGCGCGATTTTCTGCTAACTTGCACTTGGCTATGGACCCTTCGCGAGTGTGCCGACAGAAGGTACGCTTGAGCTGGGGAATCCGTGTCCTAGGGGCGCTGGCCATGGCGGCGCGGGATTATTGGCGCGGCGACCGGCGATACCGGGATCTGCAATAACGACAAGGAGAGGGAATAAACCATGAAGGCCTGGCGATCCGTTGTCTTAGTAGTCGCTTCGTTGCTTGCATCGTCCGTGGCGAGCACTGGCGCGTTAGCGCAGGGAAGCATCAAGATTGGCATTCTCACTGTGCAAACTGGGCCCGCAAGACCGATCGGCGATGACATCGTTGCCGGCATTCAAACTGCCACGCAGATGTTCGGTCCAGTGCTTGGCCGCCCGGTAGAGTTGGTCGTGGAGGACAGTCTCTTTAATCCACAGAATTCGGTAACAAAGGCCACAAAGCTGGTGCAGCAGAATCAGGTCGCCGGCATCCTTGGAACAAGTACGATTGAGACATTTGCGCTCCTCCCTGTCGCGGACAGGCTCGGCGTGCCAATTGTGACGTCGAATTCCGGCTCCGCCGCGATCACACGCGAAAAATGTAGTAAGTGGGTTTTCCGTACCAATGCTGAAGATCATATGTCGATCTACTCGCTTCAGCATCTGATCGCCCAGACTCCCCGTTTGCAGAACGCCAAGTGGTTTACCCTCGGCCACGATTACCCTTGGAGCCGCCTCGTCGCGGGATCGGTCAAGGAGGTTAAGGGCTTGGCCTATGTTGGCGAAACATTCGCGCCGCTCGATACGACCGACTGGGCACCGTTCATTGCGCGTGCCCGCTCCGCGGGCGCCACTGCGGTGATCATGCCGGTGACGCTTGGTACACCGCTCCTGCAGTTCATCCAGCAAGCGAATGAATTCGGCCTGACCAAGGAGGCAGTGCTTGTGTCGCCGATCGGATTACCCGACTGGCTGGTGGCAAAACTTGGCGCAGTGTCGACAAGCGTAGTTTCCGCAGGATCGTGGGCGGCGTGGCGCTACGAGGAAAGCGATTCCACGACCAAGGCGTTCAACGAAGCCTTCTATAAACAGCATGGTCGGGTCGCCGGGATGCAATCGCTGCAATCCGCGAGCGCCGCGCTCATGCTTTACAGCGCTATGAATAAGGCGGGTTCAATTGATCCTGCGGCCGTAGTCAAAGCCCTCGAAACCATTGAGGTGCAAACGCCTGTCGGGCCACTGAAGTTTCAGCCCGGCGGCCGTCAGGCACTTGTGCCGCTCTTTATGGGGCCGTATGAGGCGGTAAATCCTCCGCGCTACGGGGCGCAGTACGCGCAGCGCGCCGAAGTGTTCCCGGCGACAAAGTCGCTGCCGAAATCGGCTTCGGATTTGGGCTGCAAGCTCTGAGCAAACGCTAATACTTCGCCGCCGTATTTGACGCCACGACCGCGTGGACCTCAACTTCCTTTTGTCCAACGCGCTCAATGGCGTCGTGTACGGCGCGTTCCTATTGCTTACGAGTTTGGGACTGAGCCTCGTTTTCGGGCTCGGTCGGGTCGTAAACTTTGCGCACGGCGCCCTCTATGCGCTCGGCGGTTATGCGGTGATCGCGACGATGAAGTGGGCAGGTGTGGGGTACTGGACGGCTCTCTTGGTGGCGCCGCTGATTGTTGTCCCTATTGCGATCGTTATCGAGCGAGCGACCATATACCCGATCCGAAGTCGCTCGGACATCTACACACTTCTCGTCACGTTCGGCGTGTCGTTCGTACTGATCGGCGCGATTGAGTATGTATGGGGCACGGGAACCACGCTCCTCAAGACGCCGGCACCATTCCAAGGCACGGTGGAAGTCTTCGGTAACCAGTATCCGATATACCGACTTTTTGCGGCAGGCGTGTCACTCCTCGTGTCCGGCGGCGTCTTCGCCTTCATCCAATGGACGCCAATTGGACTTAGGATCCGCGCTATCACCGATGACCCTGGAATGGCCGAAGCACTCGGCGTGCACACAAAATGGCTCCTCACGATAGTATTCGGAGCCGCAGCCGGACTTGCTGCGTTCGCGGGAGCGCTCGGCGCGCCGATTTTTGCCGTTCATCCGGAAATGGGCATGGGCATTTTGCTCGACTCGTTCCTCGCCGTAATACTCGGCGGGCTTGGTAACCTGCCCGGTTCGGCCATCGGCGCAATGGTAGTCGCCCTAACAAAGTCGATCGGCGGAGGCTACATTGCCGACTGGTCCGTGGCGCTGCTCTTCGGGGTGGTCGGCATAACGCTGATCTTCCGTCCAACCGGCGTCTTCGGGCGCGGCCGCGTCGCCTAATCGTGCAGCACGTGGCCGTTCGGGATACGTGGGCTAAGGTACTGCTCGCCCTTGCGATCCTACTGTTCGCTACGCTGCCGTTCCTAGGGGTGCCGCCGTTCACCATCACCCTACTCACTGAGGCCCTGATCCTCGCCATTTGGGCCATGAGCCTCGATCTCCTCGTCGGCTATGCCGGGCTCGTGACCTTCGGCCACGCTGCCGCGTTCGGTCTCGCCGGCTATGCGGCCGGATATTTCGCACGAGAGGTAAGCAACGATTTCTTCTTCGCGCTTCTCGTCGCCGAGGCCGTTGTCGGTATTGTCGCGCTCACTACCGGATTCGTCGCGACGCGCGTCTCAGGAATTGCGTTCGCAATTCTCTCACTTTGCATCGCGCAGGTTCTGTTCCAGATCGCCATTGTTTGGCGTTCGGTGACTCAAGGCATGGATGGCCTAGTGGGTGTGCCGTTGCCCCGGATTCTTGGCGTGACGCTCGGGGCGGGAACCCCGTTCTACCTGCTAACGCTCACGTGTGTTGTCGTGGCGTACCGGGCGCTGTCGCGATTAGTCGACTCGCCGTTCGGCAAGACCCTTCGCGCCATTCGTAGCAGTGAAGATCGCGCGGAGGCTATAGGCATCAACGTTCGCCTGCACAAGTGGATTGCGTTTGTCATCTCTTGGGTCTTTGCCGGGCTGGCTGGAACGCTGATGGTATTCATGAAAGCGGGCACGACGCCAATGTCGTTGCACTGGTCTGAATCCGGCAACGTCCTCGTGATGGGAATCCTTGGCGGAATCGGAACTCTTCTTGGTCCGGTTGTAGGCGCGATCTCGTTCGTTTTCCTACGTGATGAGTTCACGACGCGCTTTTCTGCATGGCAGCTTGCATTCGGTCTCGTCTTCGTGGTGGTCGTACTCGCTTTCCCGACCGGTCTTGCGGGAATCTTTAGTCGAGCGTGGAACTCGCTATGGCGAGCGCGCTCGTAGTTCGCGGCCTTTCCAAGACGTTCGGCGCGTTAAGCGCCTTGGTCGATTTTGGCCTCGATGTTGAGGCCGGGCACGTGCACGGGCTTATCGGTCCAAACGGAGCAGGTAAGACGACCGCATTCAACTGTATCTCTGGTTTTTACCGTCCTGGCGCTGGTCAGGTGATGCTGAATGGTTTGGATGTCACGGGTTGGTCACCGCACCGGCTCGTAAGCGCGGGAATGGCCCGAACATTTCAGGTGACCAAGGTATTTGGTGAGCTTACAGTACTGGAAAACATCACTCTCGCAGTGCGTTCGCGCATGGGTTTCAACTTGCATTTCTGGGGTAGTGCTCAGAATAAGAAGTACGCCATCGCGCAAGCCGAAGAGATTCTCGAGCTTCTCCAACTTACCGGGCAAGCCGAGTCGAAGGCCGAACATCTTGCACATGGCGACAAGCGGGTTCTCGAGATTGCTATCGCGCTTGCGCTCCGCCCGGCCGTGCTCCTGCTCGATGAGCCGACCGCGGGCATGTCCACGGGGGAAACTCAGCGCGTCGCCGCACTGATCCGCAGCATAGCAAAGCGTACGAGCGTTTTGCTCGTGGAGCATGATATGGAGATCGTGCTCGGCATATCCGACGTCATCACAGTGATGACGCAAGGCCGCGTAATTGCGAGCGGGCCTCCCTCGGTAGTTAGCGCCGATGGCCGCGTTCAGGACGCATACCTCGGTGCAGTAGACGCTTGGGACAGCTGATGCTGGTCCTTGATGGCGTACATTCGCACTACGGCAGCGCTCACGTGCTACACGGCGTTGACCTCCAGGTGGAGCGCGGACAGATCGTATGCCTTGTCGGGCGCAATGGCGCGGGTAAGAGCACGTCGCTAAAATCCATCATGGGAGTCGTTCCCGTGAGCTCCGGGACGATTACGTTACACGGCAAGCGCATTGACATGCTCGCGCCGCATAGCATCGCGCGACAGGGAATCGCGTGGGTTCCGGAAGACCGTCGCGTGTTTGGTTCTCTTTCCGTCGAGCAGAATATTCGGGTTGCCGCGCAGGCCACACCTCGATCGGGTACTCATTGCGTCGCTGAAGCTCTGGCGTTTTTTCCTGATTTGGTATCCCGCGCAAACCAGCTCGCGGCGAGCCTGAGCGGTGGTCAACAGCAAATGCTCGCCATGGCGCGCGCACTCGCGAGCCAACCTGAACTTCTGCTTCTGGACGAACCAAGTGAGGGTCTAGCGCCAAGCGTCGTGCAGGCCATTCGCGCAGGCATCTTGCGGAGCCGCGAGAAAGGGATTTCGGTCCTTCTGGTCGAACAAAACTTTCGACTCGCTCTTTCGGTGGGAGACGTATTCTTTGTAATCGGCAGAGGCCGCATTGTGTACCAAGGGAAACGCGAGGACATTATCGCGTCGCCCGAAGTCATCCGCGACCACCTTGGTCTTGGTCAAGCAAAGGAGATTTCGAAATGGCGAGAATGACCGGTGCTCAAGCTGTCGTTAGATGCCTTGAAGCAGAAGGCGTGCAGTACATGTTCGGCATGTCGGGCCACGCCAATCTGACATTTCTGGATGCAGTGTTCGAATCCGGTATCCGCTACATCTCCGTGCCGCACGAGCAAATCGCTGTGCACATGGCAGATGCGTATTTTCGGGTTACGCACCGTCCAGCGGTTGTGCTCACTTCCGTCGGACCGGGGTTTACGAACACGGTGACTGGCATCGCCGACGCGATGCACGATTGTTCCGGGCTGATTCTCATCGCAGGAAATGTCCCTATCGCTCATCGAGGTACCGAGGCCTATCAGGAGATCGCGTTCCATCAAGACGCCTCGCAGACCGAGATTCTGCGGCCGGTCGTAAAGCGCACGTTCCGATTGGATCATTGGCGACTGGTCGGAGAGATTATGGGCCGCGCATTCAACACGGCACTCGGCGGCGTTCCAGGCCCGGTCGCGATCGATGTCCCGATGGACATCTTCTCGTACGTCGACGACTATGAGATTCCGGATATGCGCACGCGCCGCGCCAGCACGCAGCGTTCAGGCGCCGAGAATTCCGAAATGCGCAAAGCAACCAATCTTCTTACGCAGGCGAAGCGGCCGCTCATTTACGCGGGTGGTGGCGCGCTACTTTCCGAAGCGAGCGTGGAAATCCAGGCGCTTGCTGAGCGCCTCGGCTGCCCCGTTATCACCTCTCTCATTGCGCAGTCCATCATTCCCAATGATCATCCCTTGTTTGGTGGGGTCACCGGCGCGGTGGGCACGCCTACCGCACATTGGCTTGCCTCGCATGCCGACGCAGTGCTAATTCTTGGTAGCCGGTTCTCCGATATGGATTCTGCTTCCTGTAACCCGGAGATGTTCTTTAACGTGCCCCCTGCCCGCGTGGTGCAAATCGACATCGATCCTACTCAGGTCGGTCGGCGTTTTCCGGTTGAGATCGGCATCGTGGCGGATGCGCGTACCGTGCTTCGGCAGATTCTCGAAATAGTCCCGACCAACTCGGGCCGTGAAGCGGTCTCCGGATGGCTGCGCGACTTCGGTGCGCAGCGTGAACGCTGGCAGGCCGAGATCGGCCCGGCACAATGCTCCGATGAAGTACCGATTGCCGTGGAGCGGCTCGTAGCTGAGATCGGTGCGGCGTTATCACCCGGTGGCACTATCGTGGCACCAAATGGGCCACGCTACTTCGTTGCCCAACACTTTACGGCGCGCGCACCGCGTACCCATCTTGTGGCGAGCGGCCATGGCACGATGGGCTGGGCCGTCGCCGCGGCGCTAGGTGCGAAGCTCGGGCGCCCCGACGAGCCCGTCGTCTGCCTCACAGGAGATGGTGGGTTTCGTTCCACAACCCCTAGCCTCGTAGTTGCAGTGGAGTCGAATATTCCTGTGGTCTGGGTGGTCCTTAACAACGGCGGTTTCAACATCATTGAGCTCTACCAGAACCGTTTCTTCAAACGCGGGGTAGGCGCCGCGTTCACATCGACCGACGGCAGTCGTTACAACCCGGATTTCGTCGCGCTGGCTCACGCTTACGGCGCGGCGGGTATCCGCGTTGAGCACGCTGCCGATATTCGCCCGGCGCTCGAAGAGGCAATTCGTTCGAATCGACCCTATGTCGTGGACGTGGTTACCACCCAGCAGCCGCGCATTCGCGCGTCCGGTTATTGGGAAGCAAACCGATACCTCAAGCTCGGCTGGAACGAGTCTGAAGACACCGAATCGGCTCGCGGATTCGGTGACTCTGCATGACGGACGAATGTACCTGCTCGGAAACCAGCAGATCTGTTTCCTTATGGGCTGAACCCAGCAAGGAACGGAACTTCGGGACTTAGCGGGACGCCTGCAAACGCCGCCATTAAGGTTAATATGGAACACACATCAGGCGCCGAATGCGATGTTTTGGTGATCGGTTCCGGTGCGTCCGGGATGGCGGCAGCGCTCGTCGCACGACATCATGGACTCGATGTCCTGGTCGTAGAGAAGGCGGCGGTTTTTGGAGGGACGACTGCGATCTCTGGCGGTTGGGTGTGGGCACCCGGCAATCAGCTTGCTGCCACCCAAGGCATCGTGGATGGCGCCGAGGCTGCGCGAACCTATCTGCGCGCCCTAACCGGTGAATATTTTGAAGCTGAGCGGGTTGACGCGTTCTTGGAGAGCGCGCCGCGGATGATCGAGTTCTTTTCCAAAAACACTGCCGTCCGGTTCGCGTGTCCTACAACGGCACCCGATTACCACGCGGAGTTGCCCGGAGGTGTGCAGGCGGGACGGGCGCTAATAACCGAACCTTACGATGCACGTCTCCTGGGATCGTACCTCGAAAAGCTTCATCCTCCGCTGCGTGAACTTACGGTACTTGGCTTGATGTTGGGGCCGGGCAAGGATGTTGCTCATTTCATGCGCGCCACCCGTTCGGTCGTGTCCGCGGCCTATGTGGCGCGGCGTCTCGCTCGCCAGGCATTTGACGTACTGCGCTACGGGCGTGGCATGTTGCTCTCAAATGGTAATGCTCTTGCCGCACGAATGGCGAGGACCGCTCTCGATCTCGGAATACCGGTATGGCTGTCATGCCCTGGGCTTGAACTCGTCGCGGCAGAGCGCCGCGTGACGGGGGCCATGGTCGAGAAAGATGGCAAATCAATACAGGTACGCGCGCGTCGTGGTGTAGTTCTCGCTTGCGGCGGTTTCACGCATGATGAGGCACGCCGCAAGGCGATGTTCCCGCAAATTGCTAGAGACAATGCTTATGCGTCACCAGTGCCGCGCGAAAGCAGTGGCGACGGCGTGCGAATGGCGGAAAGCCACGGTGGATGGGTCGACACAAATCTCGCCGAACCTGCAGCCTGGGTCCCAGTTTCGTTGGTCCCCTACGTTGACGGAAGCCGAAAACCATTTCCCCATTTCATAGGTCGAGCGAGACCGGGCGTCATCGCAGTTACTCGACGCGGTGAGCGATTTGTCAACGAGTCGCTTTCCTATCACGACTTCGTCCGCGCTCTGGCAAGAACCTGTGATGCAGAAGATCCCGCCGCCTTCTTGGTTTGCGACCATCGCTCCATCAAACGCTATGGATTAGGCATTGTGAAGCCTGCCCCTTTCCCTATGACATCCTACGTACGCTCCGGTTATCTGTATCGCGCCGACACTCTGGAAAATCTTGCAACACAGGCGGGGATCAAACCCGCACAGTTCGCCACTACGGTGCTTACCTTTAACGCGGAGGCACGTTACGGGAGGGATCCGCAGTTCGGCAAGGGCAGTACTCACTATGGTAGGTATATGGGAGACGCAATGCATCAACCCAACCCCTGCCTAGCGCCGATCGAAGTGCCCCCGTTCTATGCCGTCAAGGTGGTGGCGTCCGATCTCGGTACGTTCGCTGGAATCAAGACCGACACCAAGGCGCGCGTACTCCGTAAGAGTGGCGAGCCAATCCTGGGTCTGTATGCTGTTGGCAATGACGCCATGAGCATTATGGGTGGGAGGTACCCGGGTGCCGGCGCGGTACTGGGATCCGGCATGACATTCGGGTTCATTGCAGGCTGTCATCTTGCTGGACGGGAGCCTTCAGCATAGCCATATGCGGTAAAGGAAAATTGTCCGTTGCCGTCTGTGGTATTCACGCTCGCCAGTCCTCTGAAACGAGCGCTGGATCGTAAGCAGACTGTCTAACGAATTAGGCAAGTCCGAGCGGCTGCGACGTGTTCCCCGATTTAGTACGGAATCGAGGCGGAGTCCAGAGTTAATGACACGTCAGTGACGTCCAACCCGTACGAGGAGCTGGCTGAGTTCCTTGCCCCGATCGCAAGCGGCTGGCGAGGCGACATCGGCGCAGACCTGCACGACTTCCGCGAGGTCGTTGGAGCGGGGCGATTCGGGTGGTACTCACGCGGGTACGGGCGGGGGCCCGACCGGGCCGAATATGCCGTTCACCGGGCGCTTCGGGAGTTGAAGTGGATGCAGGCACGTCTCCGGGACGCCGATGGAGTCTTCGTCACGTTGCGGGCAGGACAGGACCTTCGGCTTTCGGAGACTAGGTCCCTGATGAACACAATCGCATCGCATATTCCGGACCAATGTCGCTTCCGCCAGTATGCGATCGATGAAAAACCAGGTGACTTGCAGGTGTCGGTCATGGTTCTCGCACGCCCCACGGATCAATCAGGCTCACGTGGCGAGCCCCCAACTCCATACACTGGCACGATAAGGCGGGAAGCGGAGGACGTGATGCGCCTTGACTGCAAAGGCGGACTCGTTGGGAAATCGTGGTCGTAACACGTAGCCTTGCCCGTGGCGCGGTTCGCGAGGCGGTCCGCTTGCGCAGTCGGGCGCGAAGCGAGATGTTCCTGCGTGCCCGGAAGGGCGGCATGGCGTGTCCCGTCCGCAAGTTATTGAGCCGAAGTGCCGGCGGCGCAAGGCGGCGAGCAAACACGCAACGCTATTTCCGCGATCAGACGCAGCAGTTGGTCCACCGCTCGTATTAATCGAAGCCCCCTGGCACCTCGCCGCCAGGCGAGAACCGGAGCGGCCTCGGAACCGTTTGCGTTTCCCTTATTGTTCGTCTAATTGTGCTTGCGCAGGTTGCGTGAGATTTGCGTGACTTTGTTGGGATCAGTCCGGACAAGTGCGGCGAAAGCGGCGACGTGCGGTCCGGTTGGGTTCCAACAAATCAGTTACTTACCGACAGATAGCTCCCTACGAACCAAGGGGTCGTGGGTTCAAATCCTGCCGGGCGCGCCAGTCATTCACGAAGCTGGGCACTTCGCCGAGCTTCCTTTTCTCCATCAAGCCGATGGCGTCCGCCAAGCGCCAGTGGCTGCCGCGGACAATCAACAGGCTGAAGAGCTTGCTCGCCATCTCGCCAGCCGCGTCATCGCCCGTCTGCTGGGTGATCGAGGCGATTCCGATCCCGACCTTCTTCAGCATCCGCTCGTAATGCAGGAACTGGAACAGGTCCCGGAAGAAGCGCGAGCGGCTGTGCACCAGGATCGCCTAGAACGGCGCAGGCGGCTGGGTCGCGTCGGCAATCATCTGCTGGAACACGGCGCGCCGGTCATCGGTTGCGGAGGCGCCCGGTTCGACGTACTCCGCGGCAACCGGCAGGTTATGGTTCTTGCAGTGCTTCCGAAGCTGGCGCAGTTGATCCGGGATCGACAGATCGTTCTCGGCTTGGCGGGTCGTCGACACCCTCGCATACAGGGCTACGGCCATGGCGGTTCGCCCTCGAATCGAAAGAAGGGTCGGAATCGACTTCTGGCGGTATTACCCGATGCAAGAGCCCCGCAAGGCGGGCCCAGATGAATTCCAGTTCGCCGGGAACCAACGCTCTGGCAGCCGCGGGCGCTCGAGCGCGCCCGCGCCCGCACCGCAGCGCACGGCGGTTCCGCACGCGAGCGGGGCGCATGATCTATCGTTCTGCGTGACCTGGCGCAAGGCGTAGCCTTCCCACGACGCGCCGACCCCACTGGCCCCCGACGAACGCGACCGGCTGCCGCGCGCAGGTGTTCATGACGTGGCTCATCCGCGCACCTCCAAAAGCAAAACGGCGGTCGCAAGATCGCCGTCCGCCAAATGCCATCAAGAAAACGGGGCCAGGTCTTGTATCAGCAAGAGAACCGGACACTTCCCCGGTTCGTCTTCTTCCATTGCCTTCCGATGGTTGGTCATATAAGATGACCAAGATGGATGCGCGAGGAGCCGACCATGTCCAGATTCAACATCGCCGAGGCCAAGAGCCGTTTCTCCGAGCTGGTGCAGCGGGCGCTGCTCGGCGAGGAGGTGATCATCGCCAGGGACAACAAGCCGTTGCTCAAGCTGGTGTCCCTGGATAGGCCGAAGCAACCCCGCAAGCCCGGCTCGGGCAGAGGCCAGATACTTCACATTGCGCCGGATTTCGACGCCACGCCGAAGGGGTTCGAGGATTACCTGTGATGCGCGTGCTGCTCGACACGCATGTGTTTCTGTGGTGGGTGGAAGGCGACCGTGCGCTGCCGGCCAGGGCCCGCGCGGCGCTTGCGAACCAGGACAACGAGTGCCTGGTGAGCCTCGCGAGCGCCTGGGAGCTGGCGATCAAGGCGCGCCTCGGCAAGCTGAAACTCGCGCTCCCGGTGAAGCGCTACGTGGCGGAGCATGTGGCCGCCAACGGTTTCCGCATGCTCGACATCCGCATGGCGCATATCGGGCGCATCGAAACGCTCGATCTGCATCACGGCGATCCGTTCGACCGCCTGCTGGTCGCGCAGGCCCTCGAGGAAAAACTGCCGATCGTCAGCGCCGACCCCGTGTTTCGCAAGTACCGCGTGAAGCGCATCTGGTAGTTGGTAGTTGCGCTGCAAACTGAAGGCCTGGATGAAGGGCTGCGTCCCCTTCTAATGAGACTCGTATAAATGCATGACAACCGAATGACCCCCTCGTGCGTTATTCCCGGTAGCATCACGACCGGGAGAACGCATGAAGTCGAAGCGGG
>Ga0080064_1002402_pt1 | contig 31970 bp, 31 predicted proteins | sample Subgrocontami54m_FD_69260 | JGI IMG/M metagenome (GOLD analysis project Ga0080064, IMG submission 69260) | Subsurface groundwater microbial communities from S. Glens Falls, New York, USA - GMW46 contaminated, 5.4 m (SPADES assembly) (version 2) ...
CGGCGACCTTGCGCGCCGGCGGCTGAAGTCGATGCAGCGCCGACCGAGTCTCATCCGCTCGTTCTGGCAGCAAGCCGAGTTGGCGTTCTGAGGCCGTCATGTACTTATACGAGTCCCATTAAAGTGCGTAATCGGGGTGATGGTTCATTCGCAGCGATCATAAACGAACTGGGTCGTACTTAAACCTACGTCCAGTGACGTGACCAGGGAGTTCTGGACCGTTCAAGACGGTACTCCAGGTTCAACCTGTGTCGAAATTACGGGACGACGTCATCGCCGAATTCGAGCGCGCCATCATCCAAGAGCGGGTAAAGGCAGGCATCGCGCGGGTACGCGCTGCTGGTAAGCGTTGGGGACGCCCGCGGGTATCGGCAGCTAATGAACGAAATGTCCGCGCCCTCCGGCGTCAAGGCAAGGGCATTATCAGCATCGCGCGTGAGGCGGGATGCGGGGTAGGTACGGCACAGCGAATCTTGGCGGTGCGACTGTGACGAGAGTGCCGCGATCGGGCAAGCCAAAGAGACCAAAAAGACTAATGGGATGCTCCTTTCCTTAGATATTCGTCGATGTCAAAACGGAAAGTACCGGGTGGTGGCTCGAGATCCTTGACAAAATTCGTCCAAGTCGAGAGATACCGGATGAACGATTCCCCTAACCCCTCGCCGCGTAAATAGTCTGCCGTAACCGGTATCCAGAGGGGAGTGAACCCCAGATTCCCGGCAAGCCGCATGGGATAGTCATGATGCAGGATGGCAACCTTGCCCAACGTGACGAAATCGGCACCGTTGTCGAGGCAGTGAACGGCGTCATGCGGCTTTATGACCTTACCAGCGACACCCAATCGGACATCGCGGCGATCTAGCTCGGTGAATAATGACATCAGGCTGCGTCCGCGAAACCGCTCGTCTTCCGGTTCCTTGAAAACGTCCCAAAGTGACATGTCCACAAAATCTATATCGCGTTCAGCCACCAACCGCCGGACGACCTCGCGGATTTCTGCCAATTCCTGGCCAAAGCGTTCGGGTGATAAGCGCACGCCCAGCTGGAATTCGACGCCGCAGCGCGCGCGAATTCCTTTGACGATTTCAAACAGGAACCGGCTCCGTCGTTCCGGCGAGCCACCATAGTCATCTTGGCGGCGGTTGTAAATTGGACTTAGAAACTGACTGATTAGATAACCATGCGCAGCGTGGAGTTCGACGCCGTCAAAGCCCGCCTTCTCAGTGCGTTCGGCAGCCACGATGAAGCACTCGATCGTCTCGCCGATCTCCTCTTCGGTCATAGCAGGTGAATTGGTTTCAGCGTTTCCAGACGGACTGATGCACCGGCCGACGATTGCACGCATCCCGCCATGGTAGAGCTGCACGGCGGAACGACTACCTTCCCCGCGCAGCGCCGAGGCCAGGCGCTTCAGTCCCTCCATGTGTTGGTCCGAAAAAATGCCCAACTCACCCGGAAACCCCTTGCCATTTTCTTGGACGTGACTCGCACAGGTAATGATGTAGCCGAATCCACCGCGCGCACGGACCCGGAGCCAGCGCAGTTCGTCGTCAGACCGCGTCCCGTCATTGTGGCTCTGCTGATTCGTCATCGGCGCCAGCATGAATCGATTCCACATGGTTGCGCCTCGCATGAACGATAATGGGCTAAGCAGACTGTCCACGTAGAATCCTCCCGACTTGGCCGCCGCGTGATATGGGTGGCTTCGCTCCCGATCGCTTAGTGTTAGACCTTGCCGTCAATTTCCGCCGAGCCCGCTCCAATTGACTATGTTGTTTTTCTGTATTGCTGTTGAACCTCCAATGATAGGCATGAGAAGCGCATCGCGCACGTATCGCTCGGTATCAAACTCCTTCACGTAACCATAGGCCCCGAAAATTGTTTGACACTCCAGCGCGATGGTCTTTGCGGCTTCAGTGACAAACATCTTTGTCATCGAAGTTTCAACGCCACACCGCTCTCCACGGTCGGCCAACCACGCCGCGTGATATAGCATCAGTCTTGCTGCGTGAAGTTGTGTGCGCATGTCGGCAAGCTTGTGGCGGATTGACTGGTACGACGGGATCACCTTTCCGGACTGGCACCTCTGTTGGCTGTATTCCCAAGCGTCTTCAAGGGCCGCCGAGCCGATGCCGAGGGCTATCGCGGCGACCTCGAGCTTCTCGACATCCAGGCCAGAGCCGGTGATCATCCCCCAGCCGTGGTTCCACCCTTCGCGACCACCCAGCAGGTTCTCGATTGGAATGCGCACGTCGGTAAACGTAACGTCGGTCGTCGGGACGCCTTTCATTCCCAGCGAATCGATCAACTCAATGGTTACGCCCGGCGTGGTCGGCGGAATGAGCACGATCGCCAGATTTTGGTGGCGCGGAGCCGCAGCATCGCTCCGCGCGACGGTGTAGATGTAATCGCACATTCCAGCTCCGGAGCAAAACCGTTTCGAGCCGTTGACCACCAGCTCGTCGCCGTCCTGGAACACGCTTGTCCTCACGCTCGCGACATCGGCGCCCACATCGGGTTCCGTCCAGCCATATGCAAAGATCAATTCACCCGCGGCGACCTTCGGCAGGAGCGTGCGCTTCTGTTTCTCCGACCCACATTCGACGAGGTTCATCCCCGCGTAGCAGGACGCCATGATGTATGGAACGGAAACGGCCAGGCTACGCTTCGAGAGCTCCTCGATAACCACCATCGTCGCGAGAATGTCTCGACCGGCGCCGCCGTATTCTTCCGGAATCGTCAGCCCCATGACGCCAAGCTCGGCGAGTTTGTCGAACACCTCTCTCGGAAAGCGATTTTCCTTATCCCACTGCGCCACGGCCTGCCGGGGCATGTGCTGTGCGACGAAGCGGCGAAGCGTGTCTTGCAGCATCCGAACATGTTCGGGCAGGCTGAAATCCATGGCGCGGTCCTGATCCGGTACGAAAGATAATTAGCGGCCGACGAACGTGGGTAGACGACCCTCTCGGAAGGCAGCCACCGCCTCCGCATGATCGGCCGTGCGGTTCGACTGCCCCTCGTACGCAATCGAGGCATCCATGATCGAATGCGCAAGCTGCTTGAGACCGATATTGATCGACAGTTTGGTCCACTTGATGGCCTTCAGTGCGCCTTTGGCCAATCGCCGAGCGAAGGCGTCCACGGTCGCGTCCAGTTCTTCCGGCGGAACGGCTCGGTTGATGAGTCCCATTCGAGCCGCCTCCGTAGCGGTCATCAGGTCGCCCGTCATCAAGTATTCCTTGGCCCGGGCATAACCGATCAACTGAGGCCAGATAACGGCTCCGCCGTCGCCCGCGACAAATCCGACACTGACATGCGGGTCGCCAATCTTCGCCCGGTCCGACGCAAAGATGACGTCGCAAAACAGTGCAATCGTCGCGCCCAATCCCGTGACATGACCGTTCACTTTCGCGATGATCGGCTTCTCGCAATCGAGCAGCGAGAACACGATCTGCTTGCCTTCGCGCGCCGTTTTCTCGAATCGCGAAGGTTCATCGATCATCTGCTGCATCCAGTCGATGTCGCCCCCGGACGAGAAAGCGCGGCCAGCGCCGGTCAGAATGACCACGTCGATGTCGGGATCACCATTCAGATCGATAAAGATTCGCGCCAATTCCTCGTGCATGCGCTCATCAACTGCGTTCAGCTTTTCCGGTCGATTCATTGTCACCGTGGCGATCCGCTCCGCCAGCTGGACAATCATCGTTGAATAGTCGTTGTATCGCATGTAGGGTTCCTTTTTTCATTGGACCCCGAGGCCGTCGCCTCTCGCCCAAATTGATAGAGTCGGCTTAATGGCTTCCGAGATACGCTTTCACCAAAGCGTCTGAGCCGGTGAATTCGTGCCATTTGCCATGCGCAATTTGGTCGACCACACGTCCCAGCGACATCACGTAGGCTCGATCCGAATTTTCGGCTGCAATGGCGACGTTCTGCTCGACGAGAATGAGGCTCAAGCCGCGCTTCCGTAAATCTGCAACGACCGACACGATATTTTTGACGATTTTCGGAGCCAAACCCGTCGACGGTTCGTCGAGGACTAAAAGGTCCGGCTTCAGCAGTAGAGCCCTGCCAATCGCAAGCATCTGCTGCTCTCCTCCGCTTAAAAGCTCGACTGGCGAATCGAGACGCTCTCTCATGAACGGGAATAATTCCAGAACGTCTTTCATGTCGAACTCGACGGTTGTCGACTTGCGGGTTCGTCCGTTGAATAGGGCAAGCTCCAGATTCCGCCCAACGCTGAGTTCGCCAAAGAGATGGCGATTCTCAAGGACTACTGCGATGCCGATCTCCGCACGACGGTGGGCAGGCAGACCGTGAATCTCTTGGCCGTCTTTCACAATTCGGCCGCGGCGCGTCTGGACCAGTCCGCAGATTGCGTTGACCAGTGTGCTCTTGCCCGCGCCATTGGCGCCGACAATTGCCACGCTCTCGTTTTGGCCAACCTCGATATTGACGCCAGACAGGACGTCCACGGCGCCATATCCGGCCGACAGATCTTCGACGACGAGCACTATTCCTTTCCCCTAGGCACCGAGATACGCCTCACGAACCCGCGGATCGGCCTGCAGTTCAGACATGCTGCCTGTCGCGATAATCTCGCCGAAATACAGGACGTGCGTCACCGAACTGATTGCCATCACTTGCATGTCATGTGATACGAGCAGGATCGTGATTCCGGTTTCGTTCAAATGGCGGAGGATGAGCATGAGCTGTGCGACCTCGTCGGCGCTCAACCCCGACGACGGCTCGTCAAGACACATGAGTCTGGGTCTGCTTATTGCCGCCCGAGCGAGCTCGACCAAGCGCTGTTTGCCCGCTGGCAGACTTCCCGCCAATTGATTGCTGACCGCTTCTAGGCCGAACGCCGCGCAAGCCTGGTCGGCCAGCCGCGCCCCTTCGGCAAACTCTTTGCGCACGGCCGGGAGCTTGAAAAGACCCGCGATGACGCCCGTGCGCCCTTCCTTGTAGCATCCGGCAATCAGGTTTTCCCGAACTGTCAGGTTACCGAAGACCTGCGGCGTCTGGAACGTGCGCAGCAGTCCTAAATAGCTTCGATCATGAATAGAAAGGTTCGTGATCGATTGACCTGAGTCGATGACATCGCCATCTGTAGGGCGCAGAAATCCAGAGATTATGTTGAACAGCGTGCTCTTTCCCGCCCCGTTAGGACCGATCAACCCAGTAACGGAACCCTCGGCCACCGAAAAGTTCACGTCCCGCAGCACATGCAGTCCTCCGAACCGGTGCGAAATTCGACGGACTTCGAGAATGGCGCTCATGGTCGGCGCACGGAACCAAGGATCTCGGCAACGCGGGACTCGCCTCCGAGCCTCCTCCACATCTGCGCAATCGCGCCGCCAAATCCGCCCGGCAGAAAAATGACGGCCACGATCAACAGCACCGCGAAGAGCAGCGCATGTACATCACCGAACTTGCTGAGCCAGTGGGGCGCCGCAGTAACAAAGAGCGCACCCAGCACTATCCCTGCGATGCTGCGGACGCCGCCAAGGACGGCAATCAGCAGAAAAGTAATCGCCTTGTCCACGCCGAAGCTGTCCACACTCACGAACGAGACGTAGTGCGCAAAAAGGCTGCCTGCGAAAGAGCCCAAAACCGCGCTTAAGACAAACACTTTTACTTTGAGGTGCGCGATGCTTACGCCAATCACGGCTGCCGCCGAAGGGGCATCGCGCATCGCCTGCATCGCGATTCCAGTTCTTGATCGAAGCAGGTTGTAGTGCAGCCAGATCACGACGACCACGATCGGCCATACGAGATAATAGAAACGGAATGGGGTATTCAGCGGATAGCCGTAAAACGAGATCGGCGCGATGCCCCCGATCCCCAGCGTTCCCCCCGTCAGCCACTCCCATTCAAGGAAGAGAACATGCCCGATGATGGCCAGAGCGAGAGTCGCCAATGCAAGAAAGTACCCCGAGAGCCTGAGCACCGGGAATCCGACAGCCGCCGCAATCGAACCACTGATCGCCACGCCCACGAGCATCGCCACAACGGCCGGCATCTTAAACGCAGTTAGCCCGTACGCCGTGCTGTACGCGCCAATTCCGAAGAACACGCTCTGTGCCAGTGAGACGATGCCGCATTGGCCCAGCAAGAAGGCCACGCCTAAGCCGGCAATCGTGTAAAGCGCCGTAAACACCAGGATATCCACGATGCTCCGTCCGACGATGAACGGAACAACCGCCCATGCCAGCACCAGAATGCCGATCCCCGCCCACGGAAGGAGCCGGCGGCTGAAAGTAGGCGATGCAGACATGCGCGAGCCTAACCCCCTTCCCGGCCGCGACGTCCGAGAAGACCCTGAGGCATCAGGATCATGATCAAAATTAGCAGCACCATCGCGATCACGTCCTTGTAACCGGATGAAACGGAAACGATCGCAAGAGATTCGATCAGTCCGAGCGTTACCCCGCCGAAGATGGCGCCGAACGGGCTCGTGAGACCGCCGAGAATGGCTGCCGCGAACCCCTTGAGCGTAAGAAGCAGGCCCATCTCATAGTGGATGTTGATCAACGGCGCGACCAGAACGCCTGCAAGCCCCCCCATCATCCCGCCCGCGATGAAGGTCAAGGTCCTCATGAGCGGGACATTGATGCCAATCGTAAGCGCACCTTGGACATCTATCGACGCCGCGAGCATCATTTGACCGAGCCGCGTATAGCTATAGAACAGCTTTAACCCGGTTACGACAGCCGAGCTGATCACTATCAGCCAGATGGCATGCACGCGAATTGCCGCGTCAAAAACATCCACCGAGGCGTTACCACCGAATCCAGGTAACACGTGCGAATCCCGGCCGAAATATAGAAGTACGGCTGCCGAAACCGCGAAGGCGCCGCCCAGTGTGACCAACAGAAAACTGTCGTCCGTGCCGCCGCGCCGGTTGGTTGGCCGTATCAGCAGCCGTTCGACCACGAATCCTAATACGCCACCACCGATCACGCCAGCAAGGTATGCAAGCAGCATCGGAACACCAAGCCGGCTCAACGAGAGATAGGCGACAACGCCACCCAGAAGCGCGAAGTCACCTTGCATCGCATTGATGATTCTGGCTCCGCGAAAGATAACCGCGATCCCGAGCCCGATCAGGCCGTAAACGAAGCCGTTAGTGAGTCCCGCGAGGACCGCTTGAACAAATAGCGTGAGCGTCATGTCCTGTAGCCGAAGATTCGAGTCACGCGCGCCGCCGCTACCGCACTTGGTTTGCGTGACATCGTTGCGCCGGTCGAATCGGACCGGACGAGCTCAGAGTGAGCCCGTCCGGCCTTCAAGCGTCGGCGCGTCTTTGCTCTACTTCGCCGTAAATGGCAGACGCGTGAACTTACCCTTCACGAGCTTGGAATAGATGTAGCTCGACAGATCGATTCCGGTCATGTCATCGGCCGCGAAGTTGTACTTCGCCATCACTCCAGCATGGGGTTGCCGAATGGCCTTCGCGATCTCCTGACGCGTCGCATTCACACCAGCGGTTTCCAACGCCTTGGCGACAACCTGCACAGCGTCCCAGCCAGCCGCGTCGAAGTTCTTAGGAACCGAGTTGTAGGCTTGCTGGTAGCGCTTGACGAAATCGGCCTGTTGAGGCGTGGGGTCCTCACCGACGACGAATTCCGGAAAAACGATGTCGTCGCCGAATTCGCCCATGCCTCGCACATAGTCGTAGGTGGCCGACCCGATTGCCGACACGATCGGCTGCGTGATCTTGACTTGCCGTGCATTGCGGAATGGCACCGGCGAGGTCGCGATGACGAACACGACTGCGGGATCGGCCGCACGAACTTTCGCAGCCTGGGCCGAAGCGTCGGTCGCACCCACCTCGAACTTCTCGACCGAAACGAATTCGACTCCGTACTCGCCTTTCAGCGCGTTGAGCGAGTTTGTCACGACCTGACCATACCCCGTGTCGTGGAGAATCCCGATCTTCTTGGCCTTTAGCGCTTTAGTCGTATATTCAAGCATTGCGCGCGCATTTAGTTCTTGCGGCGGAAGCAGGTGGTAAAGCGACTTGTAGGTAAGCTCGATCTTCGGTCCAAGTCCAGTGAACGCCAGCTGGGCCATGCCCTCTGCGTTGGTGATTGCTGCGATCGCTCCGGTGCTCGCCGTCAGCGACGGTCCGATCATCGCAACCACTTTCTCCTGGAAGATCAACTGCTCGGCTTTGCTCTTTGCGTTATCGGCCTTTGATCCGTCGTCCTCGATCAAGATCTTGATCGGCCGCCCCTTAACCCCCCCCCGCTCATTGATCATCTTTTCGGCGAGCAAAATGCCACTGCGCTCGGGTTGACCGAGCCCAGCACCCGGGCCAGTCAACGACAGCACGGCCCCGATCTTGATCGGCTCGCCTTGCGGTGCCTGAGCCCACCCGGTCTGAGCACTCGCTGCGAGTAGTACCGCGGCCACGAATGCAACCTTGCGCCTGATGCCCTGTTTCCAAAGTAGATCCATACTCTCCTCCATTGGCTGTCGACCTGAAAAATGTGTGCGAACAATCGCCCCTTACCACTAGAATTCTGGTTCAACATTCGGTAATCTGTCAATCAGTTTTTACTACGGAGCGCAGTTGCCTCAATTGCGTCTAAGAACTTGGCCTTGGCCGAGCATCCGCCCCCCTTTGGTGCACGTGGGGCGAAAACAGGTAAGCCGCTTATCTTCTTAGGTTTCCGGGGAGGTATTGATGCGTCGTGATGTGGGCGGATGGACCGTTAGACTCGACGAGGAGAAAATCGCCCAATACCGTTCCGACGGTACCTGGCGCGATCATACGATCGCGGATTTTCTCGACACGCTTGGCGACGATAGGCCTGCTCAGGCGCTCGTGATTGATGGTATGCGCGTCATGACCGCAGCCTCGGTTCGAGATGAAGCACAACGGCTCGCCAGAGCGCTCGCTGGTCGCGGGCTGCGTGCGGGGGACGTGGTGAGCTTTCAGCTGCCCAACTGGCATGAGGCCATTCTTGTGGAGCTGGCATGCAGCTACGGTGGCTACGTGTGCAATCCAATCGTACCTATATATCGAGACGCCGAGGTTTCATTCATCCTTGCCGACTCGGGCAGCCGAGTGTTTTTTGTGGCCGAATCATTCCGTGGATTCGACTACGCGGCAATGATCGGTCGGTTGCGCGCGGATTTGCCTAACCTACAAGAAGTTGTTTTCGTACGCCCCCTGGACCAATCGCTTTCGTCTTTTGACAGGTTCATGACGGAGTCTTCGCAGGCCCTCCCGACTCGACCTGACCCCAACACCGTAAAGCTCATTCTGTACACATCGGGAACAACAAGTCGCGCGAAAGGCGTTCTTCATACGCATAACACCATCGACACCGAAATTCGCAACGTAATTGACTGGCTACGGCTCGATGCAACTGACATTATTTTGATGCCATCGACGCTTGGGCACATTACCGGGTATCTGTACGGCATTCAGTTGCCGATCGCTCTCGGTTGTCCGGTCGTCTTAATGGATACGTGGGACACACGAAGGGCGGCAGATCTGATCGAGCACCATGGCGTCACATTTACTCTTGGAGCCACACCGTTTTTGCAAGAATTGACGCGTTTTGCTCAGGACAATGGACGGACATTGCCGTCTCTGCGTTATTTCCCGACCGGTGGTGCTCCAGTGCCTCCGGAGGTCATCTATGCCGCCAACAAGGCATTCGAACGATGCGTGTCCTTTCGACTTTACGGGAGCACCGAAGCTCCAACCGTAACGCTGGGTGTTCCTGACCGTCAAAAGGAGCAGCTAGGGGCAACGACAGAGGGCTATATAGTTGGCCATGAGATACGATTACTCGATGCGAACGACAAGCCTGTGTTGGCTGGGACTGAAGGAGAAATCGTCACTCGCGGGCCAGAGGTTTGCGTAGGTTATGCCGCGACGGAGCAAAGCGCCGAAGCTTTCGATGCGGATGGATATTTTCATACGGGTGATCTGGGTCGATTGACGCCCGAGGGTTGCCTCATCATCTCCGGTCGAAAAAAGGATCTCATTATTAGGGGCGGAGAGAACATCAGCCCCAAGGAAATTGAAGATGTTCTTTACACGCACCCAGCCATTCGCGAGACTGCTGTAGTCGCAATGCCTCACCCAAGGCTTGGCGAGACGTGCTGTGCGTTTGTGACTTTGAAGACCGGCGCCGTATTCGATTTCAGTGAGATGTGCCGGCTGCTCGAGGCCAGTGGCCTCGCGAAACAAAAGTACCCGGAACGTCTCGAAATCTTAGAGGCGCTTCCCTACACCGCGGCCGGCAAAATCCGAAAAAATCTGCTTCGTGACCAAATTGCAGCCCAAATTGCGAAAGAGCATGAACGCGAGCCGTATGCACGCTAAGAGGAAGTCGCGAGAAGAGAGCGCGCGCGAGACTCGTGAGTCCCTGGTCAAATCCGGTTTCAAGGTCGTCTCCAGACATGGATACGCAAAGGCCTCCGTTTCGCGGATTACAGAAGCAAGCGGAGTTGCCGCAGGAACGTTCTACTCATATTTCGAGTCTCATCAGCAGTTCTTGGATCAACTCCTACCTACCGAGGGCGTTCGCCTCTTAGACATACTGGGGAAAGGTGCGCATCAGTCAGCTGACTACTTCGATCACGAGAAACGCACTTTTTTAGCTTTTTTCGCGTATCTAAAGCGTAAACCTTATTTTCTTCGAGTCTTGACAGAAGCAGAAATAGCAGCCCCTCAAAGTTTTGCCCAGCACATGCGCAATATCGAGCATCGGTATCTTCGCGCACTTCACCGAGCCCAGGGTCGGGGAGAAATCCGGCCACAGGGTGATCGCTCTTTCCGCGTCATCGCCGAAGTTCTATCCGGTGCACGTGGCCACATTGCGATTGGATTTAGCGATCGATCAAGCGCGCGTCCCTTTCGCCTAGGGCATGTGCCGGATTGGGTCGTGGAAAGCTATGTGAAATTCGCTCGATACGGACTCCGCAACCGCGGTTTGAGCGAGCATCCAGCCGACCTGGTCGGTTCACGAACACGTCGCGAAAGACCACAGGACACGCGCTCAATTCTCTTGGACTCGGCTGCCCGCGTCGTCCACCACGCAGGTTACCCAGGCGCGTCAGTTCAGGCGATTACGGATATGGCGGGCGTTGCGGTTGGAACGTTTTATGCACATTTCAGCTCGCGGCAGACGTTATTCGAAGAACTGTTGACTCATGTTCGTTCCGATATGCTGTCGGAGGTCACTGAAGCAATCCGCGGCAGCAAGTCTTTCGCCGAGCTTGAATGCCGCGGTTTCTACCGTTTCTTCGACTACCTGGTCCGCAATCCTTGGTATGTTCGGATCGAGACGGAGGCGGCCGTATGGACTCCGGCCTCCTACCTTCGGCATTTCTTTTACCTTGCCGATCGTTATAGTAAGACCATGCGGAGGAGTTGGGCGCAGGGCGAGTTGCAGGCCTACGAAGAACGGGAGCTTCCGGTACTTGCGTGCATCTTCATGGCTGCAAGGCACTATTTGGCGACCAGGTATGTACTCGCGACATCCACGCCGAAACGAATTCCTTCGTGGGTAGGTAATACTTACATCGATTTCTTGTACCGAGGTCTCGAACACCCATCGCAAAAGTCATGACAAGAGACCAAGAAACGGTTGGAGAGCGTGCCTCAAGCTATCGCTTGCGTCAAATCGGTCGCCGCGCCCGTCGTCGATAATTTTTGCGCTGACCCGCGCAGAGACCCCAAGGTGGCTATGCAACACATACTTGTTTACGCAGATTCATTGTCTTGGGGAATTATCCCCACCACGCGTAAGCGACTCGAGCACGATCAGCGGTGGCCCGGTGCCATGGAGATCGAGTTAAACCGTTCTGGGAAATCTGTGCGTGTCATTGAAGACTGCCTAAATGGACGTCGTACCGTTTTTGATGACCCCTTCAAAGCTGGCCGTAACGGGCTAAATGGCTTGGGACAACGAATCGAGGCTCATTCGCCTTTAGCGCTGGTCATATTGATGCTTGGCACAAACGATTTCCAGTCCATGCATCGGCACAACGCATGGCATGCGTCCCAAGGAATCGCGGCTCTCGTTACAACGATTCGGCAAGCGCCGATCGAGCCAGGAATGCCGGTTCCGCCTATTCTCATTGTCGCGCCGCCACCGATCGACAATCCCAAGGGCCCACTTGCTCCAAAGTTTGAAGGGGCAGCCCAGAGGTGTGAAGGCTTGGCCGTCGCCTACTCCAAGATTGCAGTGGAACTGGACTGCCATTTTTTTGATGCGAGTACCGTGTCGCCAGCGAGCCGAGTTGACGGCATCCATTTAGACGCGGATCAACATCTCCTGCTGGCCAGAGCAATGGTCACCGTCGTATCCCCCTTGCTGGCCTTGCCGCGCTAATCACGTTCTGCCGTTGGTGGCCGATACGGTTCTTAGCTGTCCCGTGGCAACTTTGAAGTTCCCGAATATTGGTTCAATATTCGCTTGACATGAGGCATCAGAAAAGGCACATTTTTGTTTTCGGCGTATGGGCCGCGACTACATAGGAGGATGCCGTGACGGAAAAGGTGGAATTCAGGAGTGGCAGCGATACCTGCAAGGCTGTTTTGACGAGGCCTGCGGGCAAATCAGGAGACGTGCCGCTAGTCGTCATGGCGGGCGGATGGTGCTACACAAAAGAAATCGTGATGCCTTGGTACGGGAAGTTCTTCGAAGAACTGGGCTGTGCAACGCTGCGTTTCGACTACCGCCGGTTTGGCGAAAGTACTGGCGAACCAAGGCAGCACATCAATCCGTGGGATCAGATCGAAGATTATCGGAACGCGATAACTTTTGCCGAAACTCTTCCCGGTATTGACAAATCGCGTATCGGAATTTGGGGAATTTCCTACAGTGGCGGACACGTCCTCATTACCGCCGCACTTGACTCACGTCCGGCATTCGCGATCTCTACGATTCCCGTCGTGGATGGCTTTCAGACAATGCGACGCTGTCACGGGGAAGTACGATTCGCTCAATTGAACCGTCTGCTTGCCGAAGATCGCCGCGCACGTTTCGCAGGCAAACCGAGCGGTCGGATGCCTATGTCTCCAGAGAAAGATCCATACGCGGAACTTACGGCTTGGCCGTTCCCGCACGTCTACGCTGGATTTATGCCGATCAAGAAAAACGAGGCCCCCTTGCACGAGCACTGGAATACGATCGAATCAGTCGAACTGCTACTCCAGTACAGGGTTGCACCGTTTTGTGAGCGCATCGTCGAGACACCGGTCATGATGACACTTGCTAAGGGTGACAATATAACCTCTGCAGACTTGGAAGCACATGCGTTCAATGCCATCACGAATCCGAACAAGACATTCGCCTCTGTTTCCGGCGTGGAACACATGAGCCTTTACACCAACCGAGATCACCTTGGCAAAGTTGGCAAGGTACAGTCTGCGTGGCTAAAGAATCTACTGTCGAGCATGGGTTAGCGCACCGGTCCCTGCTTCAGTTCTCTAAGAACAACGGCGAACTGTCGCGCGTTGGCTAATCGCTCTGCCGTGGACTTGCCTGAAGCAGACTGCGCTGACCTCTGCAGGCGCATGCTTCTCGTCCGTAAGGCAGAAGAGCGCAATGCGCGCGACTTCAAGGCCGGTCTTTTGCCTGGTCCAGTACATCTTTATATCGGCCAGGAAGCAGTGGCAGTCGGCGTGTGCTCCCATCTTAAGGATACGGACTGGATTACTAGGGTGTGTTGACATTTACCGCAAACAGACGATAGTGCCGACGAGACAGATGAACGAAGTGAATCGTTCGGCGAGTTTTTCGTAGCGCGTGGCGATGCGGCGATAGTGTTTGATACGGCAGAAGAAACGCTCGATCAGGTTGCGATGACGATACATGGTCCTGCTCCAAGCGATCGGCGTGCGGCGGTTGGATCGCGGCGGGATTACGGCACGTGCTCCCGAGGCCTGGATCTGGGCGCGCAAGCTCAGCGCATCGTAAGCCTTGTCGGCGACCACATGCCTGGCCGATACGCCCTTGAGCAGCGCTGGCGCGTGGGTAATGTCGTGCACCTGCCCGGCGGTGAGGCGGCCATGAATCAACCGACCGACCGCGTCGACCAAGACGTGGATCTTGGTCGTCAACCCGCCGCGGGAGCGTCCGAGCGCCTGCGGGCCGTTTTTTTGGAGCACCAGCGGCATGCTGATGAGCGCGAACGATGGTGGAGTCAATGAACACCGCGCGAAATCGCCGCTCCTTGGCCAAGGCCGCGAAGACCCGGTGCCAGACGCCGGCGCGCGACCAACGGGCAAAGCGCTGGTAGGCGCTGTTCCACAGCCCAAACTGCGGCGGCAGATCGCGCCAGGGACTCGTAATGATTGCGCGGGAAGCTTTTGAGGGGAGAAAGTCCTCAAAACTCCCCATGCAAATAAAAAGCGGCTAAGCGCTTTCGCACTTAACCGCTTGATGTAATTGGCGCGCCCGGCAGGATTTGAACCCACGACCCCTTCGTTCGTAGGGCGCCATCCGTCGGCAAGCAACTGATTTATTGGAACCCAACCGGACCGCACGTCGCCGATTTTGCCGCACTTGTCCGGACTGGTCCCAACAAAGTCACGCAAATCTCACGCAACCCGCTCGCGAACAACGCTGTCAGAAACATGTGTATAATTCTGACAATTCGGTGATCCCAATGGAAGTCCTGACCGAAACGATTTTGAGGCTCGCCCGGGAACTGCCCGAGGGCGGCTCCCTGTCCGCCAAGGCGCTCCTGCATCTGGGGAGCCGTGCCGCGGTGGATCAGGCGCTGTCTCGCCTGGTCCGGCGCGGACGGCTGATGCGCGCCGGTCGCGGGGTCTACGTGCGTCAAGTCGAAGGGAAATTCGGCACGCGTCCGCCGAGCGCGGCGATGCTCGTGCGCACGATGGGACAGCAAAGGGGCGAGACGGTGACCCTCCACGGGGCGGCAGCTGCGAACGCACTGGGGCTGACAACCCAGATCCCGGTGCGCGAGATCTACCTGACATCCGGACGAAGCCGCCGCCTCAAGCTCGGCGCCCAGGTGGTGGAGCTGCGCCACGCCCCGTCTTGGCAACTGCTGATGCCGGAGCGACCCGCAGGGCACGCGCTCCGAGCGCTCGCCTGGCTCGGCCCGAAGCACGCCGCCGAAGCGCTGCGGACGCTCGGGCGCAAGCTCTCGAAGGCCGAGCTGCGCGAAATCGCCGCCGCGCGCAGTCGCCTTCCCACGTGGATGGCGCAGGAGGTCAGCGCACTGGCCCGCAATGCCTGACAAGTTTCTTCGATTGCGAGCCGGCGACCGCCGCGAGGCGCTGGCGGTGGCGGCAGCCGCGTCAGGCCGTCCCGTGCACCTTCTAGAAAAAGATGACATGAACGGGCTTCGGGCTCCCGTCAGTAGGCGCAGAGTTGTCCTCGCTAAGCCTCATACCGCTGCCGAGTCGATCATCACGAACATCCGACATCTCCGGAAAAGCCGGACAACACCCACAGCCCGGCAGGCGCACGCCCATGCTCATGCCGATCGTTTCCGCCCCTAGCAGCGTGATCGCCAAACCGCTGCCGCATCGCGCACCGTGGGACGGTTTTCCTGATGTCGTGATCGTCGCCGCCCAATCGTCGGTGAAGAAACATCCGGACTACGATCAGGCCAAACAAGGCAATGTCCATGATGCCGCACCCGCGGCGAAACGACTGGCTACGGCCATGCTTACGACCGCCTCGGTCGATGCAATCGGGCGATTGCCACTCCAAGGGGCGCTTATCGTTCCTGTTCACGCGCTTGAGGGACAGGGGTTCAATCGCATTCCTGCCGCGTTTGCCGAATTGCTGGCAGAGGAACTGAACCTCGACGTTGAAACGGGCATCATCCAAGTCAACGTTGTGAACCATACCGGCGCTACTGGCTGGCAGAGACTGGTGAGCCCGCCTTTGTTCGAGGGACCGGTTGTCGCGGATCAACGATACTTCCTTGTAGATGACTTCGTCGGACAGGGCAGCACTCTTGCGAACCTTCGCGGCCATATTGTTCGCTACGGCGGACAGGTTGTCGGAGCGGCCTGCTTGACGGGCCGCGCCGACTCCTCCAAACTGGCATTGACCTTGCACACTCTTGAAGGATTGAGGCGCAAACATGGACCCGAACTCGAAGCTTGGTGGGCCGAAACCTGCGGCTACGATTTTGCGGCCCTCACGGAAAGCGAAGCCCGGTATCTCCTTCGTGTCGAGGATGCTGACACCATCCGAGTGCGCCTTGCTGAGGCAAGATCTGAAGGAGACGGTTGAGATCGCCAGGCGAGTAAAGGCCGCCTGACCGAGCGTAACTGGATTGAAAAAGGGGCCTCGCAGCCCCTTTTTTGTTTGATTGGCGCGCCCGGCAGGATTTGAACCCACGACCCCTTGGTTCGTAGGGCGCTGCCTGTCGGTAAGTAGCTGATTTATTGGAACCCAACCGGACCGCACGTCGCCGATTTCGCCGCACTTGTCCGGACTTGTCCCAACAAAGTCACGCAAATCTCACGCAACCTGTAGACGCACAAATCAATCGACTGCAAAGCCTTTTGCCGGAGCTCATGTGTTTTGGCGATCGCCTAGCTGGCGGATGGCAGCTTTCCTCACGCGGGAGGCGCCTCCTTCGTGACGATATGCACCTCGCTGTGCAGGGTGCGATGCACCGGGCAGCGGTCGGCGATTTCCAGAAGGCGTACGCGCTGGGCCGGTTCGAGCGGCCCCTCGATGCGGATCGTGCGCTCGATCCGGTCGATCCGGCCTTCCTTGGTCTCGCACTCCGCACAGTCGGCCGCGTGGATCTTTTCGTGTTTCAGATCGACCGTCACACGCTCCAACGGCCACTGCTTCTGCGCCGCATACATCCGGAGCGTCATTGACGTGCAGGTTCCAAGCCCCGCGAGCAGCAGCTCATAGGGCGACGGGCCAGAATCATCACCGCCCGCGGCCATCGGCTCGTCGGCGCGAAATCGATGCCTGCCGGCGACGATCAGCTGGGAGAACCGGCCGGCGCCCGTCTCCGTGACGCGAACATCCCGTACTGGCGCATTCTGCCGCGGCTCGGGATCCAGGTAACGGGAGGCCCACACCGCGAGTACCTGCGCCGCATAGGCAGCGTGTTCCTTACTTGACAGCAGGTGATCGGCATCGTCGAGAGACACAAAGCTCTTGGGATGCTTGGCTGCCATGAAGATCCGCGCCGCGTTGTCGATGCCGACGATCGCGTCGCGCGGCGAGTGGAACACGATCAGCGCCTTGCGCAGCGCGCCGATCGTCTCAGCGGGTCGCTGCGCAGCGAGATCGTCGAGCAACTGCTTGCGCACCAGAAACGGCCGGCCGCCGATGTTCACGCGCGCTTCGCCCTTCGCCTCGATTTCGGCGCGTCCCGAATCCACCAGGTGCGTGACATGCGCCGGGTCGAATGGTGCGCCGATGGTCGCCAATGCGCGCGCCTCGGGCACGCGGGCCGCCGCCGCGAGCACAGCCGCGCCGCCCAGGCTGTGGCCAATCAGGATTTGCGGCGCCGCCCGATGAGCGCGCAGCCAGTCCACTGCCGCCAGCAGATCGTCCACGTTCGAGGAAAAGTTGCTGTCCGCGAATTCGCCGGCGCTCGCTCCCAGGCCGGTGAAATCAAAACGCATCGTAGCGATGCCTTGAGCGGCGAGCGCCTGTGCAACGTAGATCGCGGCCTTCGAATCCTTCGAGCAGGTGAAGCAATGGGCAAACAGGGCGTACGCCCGGGGGGTGTCGGGCGGAGCATCAAGCAGGGCGGCGAGTTGCTGGCCCTGGGAGCCGGGAAAACGGATGGACGCGGCGGACATGGGGTTCCTCTCGTAGTCGGGGACCGGGACAAGCCATTACAGCAGTTGCGAGCGTTCGCGGCACACGCACGCGCGCCTGTAAGAAATGCTGATCGCGATGCGACTTACCTTTCTGACATGACGCGGAGGCAATGATGCTCAAGGGGAAAACAGCGCTCGTGACCGGCTCTACGAGCGGCATTGGGCAGGGCATCGCGGAAGCGTTCGCTGCCCGCGGAGCGAACGTGCTTCTCAACGGGTTCGGCCCGGCGGACGAAGTCGAGCGACTGCGCGCGCAAATTGCGTCAGCGCATGGCGTGCAGGCGCGCTACGACGGCGCGGACATGAGCCGGCCGGATGCCATCGAGGCGATGATGCGGCGGGCGATCGGCGAATTCGGCGCGATCGACATCCTCGTCAACAATGCCGGCATTCAGTTTGTCTCGCCGATCGAGGACTTCCCAGCCTACAAGTGGGATGCGATCATCGCAATCAATCTCAGCGCCGCTTTTCACACCATTCGTCACGCGGTGGCGGCGATGAAGCAGCGCCGATGGGGTCGCATCATCAATATCGCCTCGGCCCACGCGCTGGTTGCGTCGCCGTTCAAGTCCGCCTACGTCGCGGCCAAGCACGGCATCGCTGGACTGACCAAGAGCGTGGCGCTCGAAGCGGCAGAGCATGGCATCACCGTCAACGCGATCTGTCCGGGCTACGTGCTGACACCCTTGGTGGAGCAGCAGATTCCGGATACGGCAAGGGCGCGCGGCATCACCGCCGAGCAGGTGGTGAAGGACGTCCTGCTCGCCGCCCAGCCGACCAAGCAGTTTGTCACGGTCGGCCAGGTCGCCGCCATGTCCGTCTTCCTTGCGAGCGAGAACGCAGCGTCGATCACCGGAGCCATTCTGCCGATTGACGGCGGCTGGACCGCACACTAGGCGAGCGTGCATTGAGGGGAAACTGGCAATGGCGATGACACGCAGGCAATCGGCACCGGCGAAGCCGGGCGGCGACAGAGAGCTTCCGGGCCAGGTGGTGCTGGTGCTCCAGGGCGGCGGTGCGCTCGGCGCCTTCCAGGTCGGCGTCTACCAGGCAATGCACGAAGCGGGCATCGAGCCGGACTGGGTCATCGGAACTTCGATCGGTGCGATCAACGGCGCGATCATCGCCGGCAATCGCGTCGAACACCGTCTGGAACGGATGACGGCGTTCTGGGAAACGGTGCGGACAGACGCGCCGGTATCGAGCCGCTGGTGGCCGAGCGCGGAGAACGCGATGGTGAATCTGGGCATATTCATGCACGGCGTCCCTGGATTCTTCGACCCGAATCCGCAAGCATGGTGGGGATTGCACGCGCCGCTCGGGGTCGAGCGGGCATCGTATTACGACACCGCGGCGCTGCGCTCGACGCTGCTCGGCCTCGTAGATTTCGAGCGACTGAAAACGAGGCAAGTGCGCCTGTCGCTAGGCGCCGTCGGCGTCGCGCACGGCAAGATGCGCTATTTCGACAGTCGCGACACTAATCTGGGTTTGGACCACGTCATGGCATCCGGCGCACTGCCGCCTGCGTTTCCGGCGGTGAGAATCGACGGCGAGCCGTACTGGGACGGCGGCATCTATTCCAACACGCCCGTGGAAGCGGTGCTGGACGACAATCCGCGCCGCGATTCGGTGATCTTTGCGGTGCAGATGTGGAATTCGGGCGGCCCTGAGCCGGAGTCCCTCCTGCAGGTGCTCGGTCGACACAAGGAGATCCAGTACGCGAGTCGCGCAGAGAGTCACTTGCGGCGGCAGGACCAGATTCATCGGCTGCGCCACGTGATTCGTGAACTCACCCGCCATCTTCCGGACAAAGCGCGTGACGATCCCCACATACGGGAACTCGAGTCGTTCGGCTGCGCAACACGCATGCACCTTGTCAATCTGCTCGCGCCCAGAATCGAGGGCGAAGATCTCAATCGCGACATCGATTTCACCAGCGCCGGTGTGCACGCGCGCCGGGAGGCAGGCTATGCGGCGACCCGGCGCGTGATCGAGCAGCAGCCCTGGCGGCGCGAGGGCGCTCCGCTCGACGGCATCATCGTCCACGATGCGGCGCTCGAGGTCTCGCAACGCGCCGGATGAAAGCGACCAGCGCGAGAAAACCCCCGCAGAGTGCGAGCGCCAGCCCGGATACGGCGGGATCCGGCGAAAATATCAGGATGAAGTCCCGGCCCTTCACCAGCGCGGAGAAACTGGAGACGCAGAACGGCACGAGAAACAGTCTGAAAATCTGCCAGCCCTCCGGACGCGATGCCCGCGATATCGAGACGACGCTCAGGTTCAGGGCGAATCCGATCACCAGGCTGAGCCCGACCGAAGTCAGCCACAGTCTCGGCGACGGGTCGAAATAAACTGCGGCCATCACCAGATACCAGATCAGATAGCACCAAAGGACGCAGCGACCCGTGCTCAGGTTCTTCAGGTAAAAGGCCATGCCGCCGAGGATCGTGCGCCAGTAACCGAGCAAGCCTTTCTCCTAGAGGCCGAGTCCGCGCAGCGCGACGATTCCCTGGCCGAATCCGCTCACCTCCAAACCGCAGGCGAGGCCGCGCCACACCCCGGCGCCGCGCAGCGCGCACGCGGGCCCGGCCATCAGGCCACGCCGCGCGACCCCCGCCACTGGCTTGGTCATCAGGCCCGCTCGATTCATTACAGGTCCCTGCCGGGTCCCCCGGGCGTCGCGGTGCGGTCAATGGCACAATGCCACCATGCAGTCCTGACCACGGCGAGGAGACGCGGCACGGTGGGCGACGACGAAGACCGGGCGCAGTCCCTGGAAACGCATCGCAGTTATCTGCAGCGTTTTGCGCTCTTTCATCTGCACGATACGGCCCTCGCCGAAGACGCGGTGCAGGACACGCTCATTGCCGCGCTCGAACAGGGCCACCGCTTCGAGGGCCGCTCGCAACTGCGCACCTGGCTCACCGCGATTCTGAAGCACAAGATCGTCGACCTCGTGCGCAAGCGCGGCCGCGGATTGCCGGCGAATACGCTGTCACTGGATGAGAGCGATTCCGGCGACGCCTCGTTCACCTCGAAAGGCGCGTGGATCGATCCGCCGGCGTACTGGGGGCTGCCCGACGCCGCGCTCGAGTCGCAGCAGTTCTGGCGCGTCTACCAGGAATGCTGCCGGCTGATGCCGCAGCGCTACGGCCTGGTGTATTCGATGCGCGAAGTGATGGATCTGTCCTCGGAGGAAATCTGTAAGAAGCTGGATATCTCCACGTCCAACCTGCATGTCATCCTCTTCAGGGCGAGGCTGCGTTTGCGGACCTGCATGACCAAGAACTGGTTCGGAACCGAACATGGGTAAATGGATGTATTCGTGCGAGCAGGCCGCGAAACTGTCGTCGCGGGCGATGGATCAGCCGCTGGGGCCATGGGAACGCATGCTGTTGCACGCGCACCTGATGATGTGCAAGCGGTGCACCAACTTCACGCACCAGATCGCGTTTCTCCGCCGCGCTGCGCGCAAGGTTCCCGAGGCCTTCGAGAAGGACGGGGATTAGCCCGACGGGCTGGGCCGCCCTCGGGTGGCGATCAACGCGCTTTGTCGGGCACCGCCAGGCGGTAGGGCTTGGGCAGGAACCACAGATGGTCCTGGTGCTTGACCGCCAGGTGGCAGCCGATGCAGTACTCGACCCGCTTTGACCCTGTGCCATTGGTCTCCCCGAACAGCGTGCCATCCGCCTGGAAGAGAATGAACTTCCAGTCATCGGTCAGGTCGTTGAAACCGTTAGGCATCTTCTGCATCACGAAGAGTCCGCCCAACAGGATTTCGCCGGAACGCGTCATCGAGAAGCTGTCCTTGGCGATGATGCTTCCCACCGGAAGCCGACCTGCCTTTTCGAAGCGGCCGTAGGCTGCGGCGCCAATCTCATTGACGTAGTTATTCAGATAATGGTTGCCGTGCGTCGCAGATAGGTAGGGCGCACTATTCATGCGTCGCCAATCCTGGTAACCGCTCGCAATGGCGTTGCCCGAGCGCGAGTACCCGCCCCGAAGTGCCTGGCGGACGATCGCGTAGATTTCGTTCGCCCGTTGCGGCGAGAGCCTCGCGGGATTCATCAGCCTGAAGTGCCGCCGCGGCTCCGCAGGATCGCCGCTGATCTTGCTCATCTCCACATCGGTTTCCTCGGCGATCACCGACGCGGGCATTGCGAAGATGTGGCCGATCACCACGAAGGCGCTGAATGCCGTTCGGAAACGCGTGATCGCCGCACTCATGTCGACGTCTCGTTCTGAATCCCCGCGAAGTTCGATCGCGTCGACACGGGAGTGAGGGAATGCCGCATGGTTGCGTCGCCCGCCGTGTACGCGGCCCGGATCGCTCCGTAGCATTCGCAACTGCGTGCTTCGAGGCCCCTGCGGTCGAGGATTACGAGGCATCGATATCCCGAACTGACAAGCCCGTCGTTGCGCAAGCGCCTTACGGCAATGCTGATGCCCTCGCGCCGCCCGCCGAGAAATCCTCCGACCTCCTCGTGGGTACAGTGCAATCGGTCGTCGTCCGACCGGTCGTGCATGAGCAGCAGCCAGGTGCAAAGCTGCTGCTCTATCGTATGCACCCGGTGGCAGATCGAGCGCTGGACGACCTGGGTGTTGAACGCCGCATAGAAATGAAGCAAACCGGAACGGAACGGCGCGTACTGCCGGAATGATTCCAAGAGAAGCTCCGTCGGGACTCTCAACGCGTGGCCGACACGGGACACGACTGCGCGCCCGGGCGTTCGGCCGCTCTCGAAGAGCGTCTCGAGTCCCAGCACGCCCTCGCTTCCGAGCATTCCGAATTCGACCGACTCGCCTTCGCGCGTCGCGAGCTGCAGCGAGATCACGCAGTCCTGCGGGAAGTACACCTGCTTGGCGCGGTCGCCGTACTCGAATAGCACCGAATCCGCTGCCAGCGGAATCGCCGTGAATTCAGCGTCCACCCGGGCATACGCGTCCGGCGGAAGCGATCGCAGCAACCGGTTCTTCTGTCCGTGGGACTTGCCGGACCCATGCACCCGGCGTTCGGACTCGACGGGCACAGTCAACGCATGCATATCGATATAGACCGGCGCGCCGCCGGTTTTCTTACACTCGTCCTGGTCGAAGACCTGTGGCGCAGAGAGATTGCGAACTCGTGCCGGACGGTGCGAATTCGCACAGACAGCACCCGGGCGGCCACTCCTATGATCCGGCCACACTGGCGTGCATGTCGCGCGCTCGCGAACCCACCAGACAGAGGAGATGCAGGCAATGAAGACAATCAGGAACCGGCAAATCGTCGCGGCAGCCGTCGCGGGTGCCCTGCTGGCACCGACTGCGCTATTCGCGCAGTCGAACGTGACGATCAGCGGCAGGCTGACGATGACCTTCGACAACGTGAAAATCAAGAACCGGGCGGGAAGAAACAGCGAAACGGCGCTGAACGACAATACCTCGTATATCCGATTCAACATCACCGAGGATCTGGGCAACGGGCTCCAGGCCATCGCGCAGGTCGAGACACGCAATCAGCTCGACACGGGCTCCTTTTCTGCGAGCGGCACCAATTTCGTCGGCTTGCGCAGCAATTCATTGGGCGCCCTGAGGTTCGGCCGCGAGAACCTGCACTACTTCCACCGCGAAAGCGACATGTTCGCGAAGGGCGGATCACTCAGGGGAGACAGCATCGGCATCCTCGCGTACGGGAACGGCGGTGCCACGGCGATTGCCAATGCCACGCGCACCGCAAACAGCATCGTGTGGGCGTCTCCGAACTGGAAGGGGCTTACCCTGAACCTGGCCCATTCGACGCAACCGAATTCGACCGGTGGCGCGGAGGCGGATATCGGCTCCCCCGTGCGCAAAGGTCGCGCGTGGAACCTGAACCCGAATTACAAGGGATCGAACTTCCAGGTCGGCTACAGCTACTGGGACGCGAAGTCGGACGGCGCATTTGCGGGGCTCGGCGCCCCGGCCATCCTGAGCGGTGCGCTGTTCGGTACGCCCGCAGGCCTCGACCAGCGCAGCCATCGCTTTTACGGCTCCTACCGATGGGGCAGCTTCAAGGCCGGCCTCGTCGTCGACGATTCGAGAATGCACGCGGTCACCGCCGCCGCACGCGGCGAGATCAGCGACCGCAGCGCCTGGTCGGTTCCGCTGGAGTACGTGATCGGCCCGCACAGCTTCTTCGTCGAATACAGCAAGGCCGACAATGACAAGGCGGCACCGTTCGCGGGCCTCGACACGAGGGCGAACCTGGCCAATCTGACATACGTGTACAGCCTGTCCAAGCGCACCGCGGTGAGTCTCAACTACGCGAGGGTCGACAACGGCCGCAACGCGTTCTACAGCCTGTATACGTCGCGCAACGGCACGCAGGATCCCTTGGGCGTCGCCTCGACGGGACCGAACCCGAACGCGGGTGAAGATCAGCGCGCGGTCGGAGCCGCGATCTCGCACTATTTCTGAGCGTCGGATCGTGTAGGCGATTCAAAGCCGGAGCGAGGAGCCGAACGCCCGGCGGACGCGCCGGGCGTTTTGTCGTCTGATCCGGTATCGGGCTTCCAATCGAGTCGCGGATCGGTTTTGACTTTACCCGATCTGCCGACTTGGCGATTTCTGCCAAGTCGGCAGACGTAGGGGATGGCCGCAGCATCAGCATAGAAATCCCTGAATTCAATGTAAGGCAATGCGAGGGTGCAGCGTCCAAGCGTGAAGCGACCCAGGAACGGACCGCATGCACGGCACTCTCCACCTTCTCACCCGCACCCGGTTTCCAGCCCTGAAGCGTCGCGTTGCCGAACATCGCTATGGCTGTACCGCCGGCCAGGGTTCGAGCTGCGGCGGTGCGCTGGGAAATGAAACCGCCCCGGCGCCGAGTTGCGCGGCCTGACCTTCAATGACTCGATGAAGAACGTCGCCATGACCGATTTTCAGGGGCTGTTCTTCTGGGGATTCCTGCTCGCCTTCGGCGCAGTGATGTATCTCGTCGTCCCCAAATCGAAGGACGAGGCCGGTTTCTTCCGCGGGCACGACGCGCAAGGCCGCCCGGCGTCGGAATGGGCCTTGATGATGAGCATCTTCATCAGCTGGATCTTCGCCAAGTCGGTCACCAATGCGGCCAACCTCGGTGCCGCCTACGGCATCGTCGGCGGGCTGGCGTATGCGGCCTACTGGCTGTCGATTCCGGTGGCCGGCCTGGTCATCTATCGACTTCGTACGCGTGAAGGAGCGACCGGACTCGTACCGTTCCTGATCGCCAGGTATGGTCGCGGCGCGGCGCTGGCGTTCTCGGCGGCGATTCTGATCAGGCTTTTCAACGAGGTGTGGAGCAATACCGCCGTGGTGGGCGGCTATTACGGCGACACGGGTTCTGGAAGCTTCATCGCGTCGGCGCTGCTGTTCACGGCGGCAGTTCTGTTCTACAGCCTCAAAGGCGGATTACGCAGTTCGATCTTCAGCGATGTGATCCAGGCAGTCGTATTCATTCTGTTTCTGGGCGTGGTGCTCGCGTTCGTGTTTCCGGCCCATTCGCCCGCCAGATTGCTGACCGAAGGAAAATTCGCCCTGGACTCGGGCGTGGATCTCCTGCTGGTCGCGCTGTTGCAGGTCCTTTCCTACCCGTTTCACGATCCGGTGCTGACGGATCGGGGTTTCATCACTCGCGAGAAGACGATGCTGCGCGCATTCGTCATTGCCGGAATTCTCGGGTTCCTGGCGATTCTCGCCTTCAGCCTCGTCGGTGTTCATGCGCGCCTGGAGGGTATGAAGGTCACCAGCAACGTTCCCGCGGAGGTCGCGCGGGGGCTGGGAATTGCGGGATTCTTCGCGATGGTGGTGGTCATGGTCACCTCGGCCGGCTCCACCCTGGACTCGACCTTCACGTCGTTGTCCAAGCTGGCGGCGCGCGAACTCCCGCTGCTCGCGGGGCGGCTGCCCTCTCCGAAAGCGATGACCATCGGATCCCTCACGATGGTGGCGTTTGCACTGCTCGGCAATCTGCCGATGATTGCCGGTACCGACATACTCAAGGCGACTACGATCAGCGGCACCATGGTCATCGGTCTGGCGCCGATCTTCCTGTTCTCGCGCTGGGTTCGGTACTCGCCGCTTTCCTTCCACCTCGCCTTCTGGACCGGCATCACCCTGGGCATCCTGCAGGCCATCAACCTGATCCCGGTCAGTTGGGCGATCGGCACGGGGAAATACGGGATTTTGCTGGGGACCAACCTCTACGGGCTGGTGTTGTGCACGGCCGGTTTTTTCCTGCCTCTGGCTTTGCCGCGCTACCGGCTGAGCTCGTCCGGCAGCGCGGCGTGAACGCGCCCGGACGTGTCCGTGCGATGCGCTACCGCTACGGATCGGCCGCGCCCATACGGGCGCCAGAACGGTTCGCGAAAATTCTTCGCGTCTTCGGCGGCCAGCATGGAAATCACAGAGCACCAGGCAATTGACTTTGAACGACGCGTGTCCCGGGCGCGTGCCCCACGCTCAGCACGGCCTCGAAGAACAACCGCGGCCTGCCGCGCAGCGAATTGAAAAAGATGGCCGTCACGCTGATCGCCGTCGCCCAGAACGGATAGACCAACCCCGTCGCGCCTCAGGTTGGGGCGACTCCAAGCTTAAAGGACTTGACTTTGGAGTGCGCTCCAAGGTGCAAGCTTACCCTCGTACGGAAACCACCGATGAGGATCTGCACATGAAAAATACGACATTCAAGATTGAGGGAATGCACTGCACCGGCTGCGCCGAAACCATTCAGGCGCTGCTGTTGCAGGGCAATGCTGGAGTCCGCGAGGCCGTGGCCGATTTCGATGCCCGCGAGGCACGGGTGCGCTACGACCCGGCCGCCATTTCCGACGATCAGCTTGCCGCAGTCATCGAGAAAGCGGGTTTCCGCGTCTCAGATCGAAGGACTTCCTCATGATCGAGAAAGCCCTGGGGCTGAGGCGGGGGCGCCTGCGCCGAATCCGGCCATGAACGAGCTCGGCGTGTTCCAGTTGTTCGTTCTGCCCGCGGGGCTGGGGCTGTTCGGGTTCATCGAACCCTGTTCGATCGGCTCGAGCCTGCTCTTCATCAAGTATCTCGAACACAAGGGCGCGGCGGAGAAGATCAGGCAAACCGCCCTCTTCGCCGCCACGCGGGCGCTGTTCATCGGTCTGCTCGGCGTCGCCGCCGTGGCGGTCGGGGGCGGCTTCGTCGCCTTTCAGAAAGCAGCCTGGATCGTACTCGGTATGCTCTACGCGCTGCTCGGCGTGTTGCTCCTCGCCGGGCGCGCAGGCGCCCTGATGGTCGCCATCGGGCCGGGGATCGCCAGGCTCTCCGGCTTGCGCGGCTCGGCGGGCATGGGCGTCATCTTCGGCCTCAACATCCCGGCGTGCGCGGCGCCGCTGCTCGTGGCACTGCTCGGCGCGGCGGCCGCGACCGGCGCGTCGGGCGCCACGTTGACCGTGGGGTTCGTTTCGCTCGGGGTGTTCGGCTTCGCGCTCTCGGCGCCGCTCGTCGCTGCAGTTTTTTCCGCCCGGGCGCGGCGGCTGCTCGATTGGCTCGCGCACCAGGCGGGGCGCTTTCCGAAATGGACGGGCGCGATCCTGATCGTGCTCGGAGCCTGGTCGATCTATTTCGGCCTGTTCGTCGAGGTGCCGCTCGCGTGACACGGGCCGCAGTTACCGCGAAGGTTCAATACCGCATCGGCGGGATGGCGTGCGGCTTCTGCGTCGCGACGATCGGCAAGGCGATCGGGCGCATGCCCGGCGTGAAAAGCGTCCACGTGAACCTGGCGCATGAGGAAACCTTGATCGAGTTCGATCCGGGGCGCGTCGCACCCGAGAAGTTCGCGCAGACGCTGAACGAGCTCGGCTACTCGGTGCGCAGCCTCGACCGGCTGCGCGCATTCGACGAAGAGCGGGCCGAGCTCGCGCGCAAGCGCGACGACCTGCTGTTTGCCGCCGCGCTCGCGCTGGTGTCGCTCTCGGCCATGGCGCTCATGTGGCTCGAGTTGCTGCCGCCGCGCGGCATGGCATCGCTCTATTGGCTGATGCCGCTGCTTGCGCTGGCGACGATTTTCGGGCCGGGCTGGCAAATCCTGGAAATGGCCTGGGCGAGCCTGCGCCGGGGGATTCTCAACCAGCACGTGCTGCTCGAGTTCGGCGCGATTGCCGGGCTCGCCGGCGGCTTCCTGGGCTATGTCGATCCCGCTTTCCCGGTAGCCGATTTCCTCGGCGTGAGCGTCTTCGTCACCACCTATCACCTGCTGTCGGGCTATGTCTCCGCGCTCGTGAGCACGCGCGCCTCGCAGTCCGTGCGCAAGCTCCTCGCGCTGGTGCCGCCGAGCGCCCGGGTGGTGCGCGACGGCGAGGAAATCCTGGTCCCGCTCGAGCAAGTGCGGCCGGGCGAACTGGTGCGCGTGCGGCCGGGCGAATCCATCCCGGTCGACGGTGTTGTCGCCGAGGGCGCTTCGGGCGTGGACGAGAGCCTGGTCAGCGGCGAGCCGATTCCCGTGGAGAAATCACCGGGTGACGAGGTGATCGGCGGCTCGGTCAATCAACTTGGGACGCTGCTCGTCTGCGTGGCGCGCGTCGGCGAGGACAGCTTTCTCAGCAAGGTGGCGAGGCAGGTGGAAGAGGCGCGCGCGCTCAAGCCGGGCGTGCTGGTGCTGGTCGACCGGATTCTCCAGGTGTACGTACCGGTGGTGCTCGGTTTCGCGGCGGCGGCGTTCCTCGCCTGGACCCTTGGCGCGTGGTGGACTCTTGGCGAACCGATGGGCACGCGAGCCGTTTTCGCGTCGCTTGCCGTTCTCGTGATGGGCTACCCGTGCGCGTTGGGCATGGCGACGCCGCTTGCGATGATCCGCGGCGGCGGCATGGCCGCCGAGCGCGGCATCCTGATGCGCGCCGGCGAGGCGTTCCAGGTGCTGAAGGACGTGCGCAAGGTCGTCTTCGACAAGACGGGCACGCTGACCGCAGGCAAGCCGGCGGTCGTGCAGGTGCTCGCGCTGAATGGATGGAGCCGAGACGATGCGCTGGGGCTTGCCGCGGCGGTGGAAGAGGTCTCCGAGCATCCGCTCGCGCGCGCGATCGGCGCGGCGGCGCAGGAGGCGAATGCGCGGATCGACCGGGCGGAGGATTTCCAGGCGACCCCGGGCAAAGGCGTCACGGCGCGCGTCGGGGGGCGCAAGGCCAGCGTAGGGAATCCGGCGTTCGCGCAGCAGCGCGGCGCGGATCTTGCGCCGGTGCGCGCCGAGATCGAGCGCATGCAGGCGGAGGCGCAAACCGTGATCGCGGTGGCGGTGGACGGTGAGCTTGCGGCCATCGTTGCGATCGCGGATCCGCTGAAACCGGACGCACGCGATACCGTGGCTCGCTTGAGGGAGGCCGGCCTCGAACCGGTCATGCTGACGGGCGACAACCGGCGCACCGCCGAGGCAGTCGCGCGAGCCGTCGGCATCGAGGAGTATCACGCCGAGGTGCTGCCGGCACAGAAGGCCGAGAGAATCCGCGCCCTGCAGCGCGACGGAACGCGCGTCGCCATGGTGGGAGACGGCATCAACGATGCGCCTGCCTTAATGCAGGCCGACGTCGGCATCGCAATCGGCGCCGGAACCGATATCGCCATAGAGTCCGCCGATGTGGTGCTGGTCGGCGAGCGCCTCACCGCCGTCGCAGACGCCATTCAGATCGGCCGGGCCTCTTACCGGAAGACGGTGCAGAACCTCGCGCTCGCTTTTGCCTTCAACGGTATCGGCGTGCCGCTCGCGACCACCGGTCTGGTGCACCCGGTGTGGGCGATGATCGCGATGGCAGCGAGCGTCACCGCGGTGCTCACCAACTCCTTCGTCGGGCGGCTGCTGCCGCGGCGGCGCGTGCGTGAACGCGTCGAAATCAGCGTCGCCGTGGGCAACATGCATTGCGAGCACTGCGTCGACACCATCCGCAAGGGGCTGCTCGAGCTCGAAGGCGTCGAGGCGGTGAGCGGCGATCCCGCGCGAAAGCGGGTGAGCGTCGCCTACCGGCCCGAGGCGATCGGCCCCGAAGGCATCCGCCGGGCGATTCGCGCCCGCGGCTACGACGCGGCCTGAAAGGAGTCCGACATGGCATCCAATTTGATTCGCAACATCGTCATCACCGCGCTGGTCGCGGTGCTGATCGCGGGATTCGTGATCGCGGCGCGGTTCTACACCGGCACCGTGGTGCCGCCCGTGGATGCGTATCTCGACGGCCAGCGCATTCTGTTCATTCACACGGAGGCGTCCGACGCGAACGTCGCGGCGCTTCTCACGAAGATGAAAGGCTCACCCGTGGTCGTCGTGCCTTCGCTTGCCAAGGTACCGAAGGAGACGCTGGCCCCGGTGTATGTGTTCAAGAACGGCGTGCCGGGTGAGGGACCATTCAAGTTCCAGCCCGACGTGTTCGACAATCCGCCCGGCACGAGCGGCTACACGCCACTGCGCGAGCTGAACCTCGTGACCTGGAAGGACGCGGCAAGGGCGCGCGAGCTGCGCTCTGCGGTGGAGGTGAAAAAGGCCGCGGCGAACGCCGAGATCGCCATCGAGCGGCCAGGCGTGGTGATCAACATGCCATTTCTCACCTGGCCCGGCGGTCAGCGCTGAAATGGAAACCGGAATCCCGTGTACGGCGGTACCGTCATGACAGGCATGTGGCGAAGCGCAGTTCTCGCCCAGGTTTTCGCGCTGATGTCGACGAGCGCGTTCGCGGCTCAGGCCTACAAGCAGGCTGCGCAGCGGGTGCAGCGGGCGACGCGCCGACGAGAGCTGAAACCACGCGCACGGCGGGGCTGCCAATTTGGGTTCAAGCAAATGAACAAGACTAACAACTCACGCAAATGCGGGGGACCATATGCTGCAAACGCTGCTGCAAAACGAGACGGCGATACGTCTGACGGTTTTCTTCGGGGTGCTGGCCATCGTGGCAGGGGCCGAGATCGCGGTCCCCCGGCGCCGGTTGACCATCTCCAAACTGCGCCGCTGGGCAAGCAATCTCGGCATCGTATTCCTCAACAGTCTGTTCGTTCGCCTGCTCCTGCCCGCGACGGCGGCGGGCTTCGCCGTTTTTGCCACGCGGCATGGCTGGGGCGTCTTCAACTACTTCGATCTCCCGGCTTGGGTCGCGGTCACCGCGTCTGTCGTCATCCTCGACTTCGCCATTTACCTCCAGCACGTGATGTTCCATGCGGTGCCGGCGTTTTGGCGCCTGCATCGCATGCATCATGCCGATCTGGACTTTGACGTCACCACCGGAGCGCGCTTTCATCCGATTGAGATTCTGCTGTCGATGCTCATCAAGTTCGCGGTCATCGCCGTCATCGGCGCCCCTGCCGCGGCGGTGATCATCTTCGAAGTGGTGCTCAATGCCACGGCCATGTTCAATCACGGCAATTTCCGCCTGCCCGCAGTGCTCGAGCGCCTGCTGCGCCTGTTGGTCGTCACGCCCGACATGCACCGGGTGCACCACTCGATCGAGGATCATGAAACGAACAGCAATTTCGGTTTCAACCTGCCGTGGTGGGACCGCCTGTTCGGAACCTACAAGGATCAGCCGGACGCCGGGCACGAGGCCATGACCATCGGCATCCGCGACTATCGCAAGCCGGTGCTCGCCTGCGACCTGCCCGGCATGCTGATCCTGCCGTTCCTTGGGCGCGTTACCGGCTATGCCATCAATCGCCGTGACTGGAGTGGCAAGCCATGAACCGCAAGACACGCTCTCGCCTTGTCCTGCCCGCCAGGCTCGCGCCCGCGATCGATTGGCTGCTGTTGAGAAAGCGTGGCGTGGCGGAGCATAGGTGGGCACGGCCAAGAAGGCTTCATTTGGGAGCTGGCTCCGGGGCTTGGAGTCTGCCAAATGAGCGCAATCGCACGGGGTGCATCAATCCATTCAGCAGAAACAAGGCCGGAGCCATCGTGGTCGTGGCTCTGCTGTCTCTCGTAGCGGGTTTCCTTGCGCTGATAGTGCAAGCCATTGAGGTCGGCACGCTCAAAGCGCTTGGCGCATCGGACTCGGGCAACGTGATCGGTCTTCTGACCGAGACCATCCTGCCGTGCGCCATCGCTCTCGGGGGGGGGGGGGGGGGCAAAACGGGGGTCGCCCGTCCCGCGGGGCCGCCCCACACACCCGGCGCCCCGCCCCGCCCCCCGCCCCTCCGCCACACAGACACACAAGCCCGC
>Ga0080064_1002404_pt1 | contig 31956 bp, 31 predicted proteins | sample Subgrocontami54m_FD_69260 | JGI IMG/M metagenome (GOLD analysis project Ga0080064, IMG submission 69260) | Subsurface groundwater microbial communities from S. Glens Falls, New York, USA - GMW46 contaminated, 5.4 m (SPADES assembly) (version 2) ...
AATAGTGAGCTTCGCGTGAGGATGGGCCATGAGAGGGTGCTCCTTCGACTAGAGGTCTGTAGATAGCCACTAGCCGACCCGGAACACCCTCTCTTTGTCAACAACCTCTTCGAACACTACAGCTATTGCCGCAGATCCGCGAGCTACGCACGATCTTCGCGTCGGGATGGACGGCAGCGCTCCGCAACTTCCGCGATCTCCCGGCGATTGAAGCGGCGCACCCGTCATTCCCGTTCTGGTACGTAATGTACGTCGGCGTGTCGCCCATGGCGCAGCGCAGTGGCCTGGGCGGATTGTTGCTCAGCCGGACGATCGAACGCGCGGACGCGCAGCATCTCCCGGTGTACCTGGTCACCATGAAGCCGGAGAATCTTGCGTACTACGCGCGCTTCGGATTCGCCGTCCGCCAGGAGCTGCGGCTCGGCCGGAGCGGCCCCGCGACGTGGACGCTGCTTCGCGCCGCGAACGAGGCGGGCTGAACCGAAAGGCGCAACAGGCCAGCTACCAGGCAGCGCACGTCACCGAGAGGATCGGCGGCAGCGTGCCGGGCAGGCGTTGCCAGTGGTCGCCGCCGGCGGCGCTCGCGGACACGACGTGCTCGTGCCATTGATGCGGTTGCCGCGCTATGGGAACGGTGCATCCGCGAGATCTGTGCGCTTCTCCAGCCACTCCCGATAGGAATCCGTGAGGAACGTTCTGAGTTCGTCGCCGGGCCCGACACGGCACGCTACGCCGTACTCCTGCACCAACAGCCAGATGATGTGCTCGACGCTCACGCGGGCGGCTGGAAAGTGGAGCGCGCTTACATCTTCGCCGCTCGCGCCGTCGACAGCGTTCACATGCAGGTGCGAGTGCGGCTTGCCCTCTTTGGCGGGCCGGTCGTACTCGTAGCGGAACCGCCAGACGCCATCGAGCCAATATTGATAGGTGGCTTTTCGAACGCTTACGGTTTCGTCCTGGATTGCAATGAGCTGGTTGAACTGGAGTTCGCCGCGGCTCAACTCCAACCGCAGGAAGCCGTCGGCGCTGCGCCTGCTGATCGTGGCAAGATGCTCAACGCCTCTCACTTCGAGGGGCGCAAGGCGACTCTCGCTCACCGTCAGATTGAACAGACGGTTGAGGCGATCGACGTACGCTCGTGTTGGGCGAGGTGGTGTTGCCAATCAGGACGCGGCCTACGCCGCCGCTTGCTGGGCGAGCGCCTCATCTTCGAGATCGACAAGCATCGTGAGGTGGCGCACGTCGGCGTCGTAGTCGGAGGAGATGACGGCCTTGTGATAGAGATTCCGGAACTGGTCGCCGGTGATGCTCAGCAAACGCGCGGCTTCGCCATCGATCAACGCCCGCAACTCATCGAGCGTGACTGGTTCGGTCGTGTCCACTGGCATCGCGGCTCCTCCTCGGTCGTGTGCGTACTCTAAGGGTCGTCGCTGCGGGCGGATTCGTCAAGGGGTTCTTGCCCAAGCACGTTGTCAAACTCGCGCGTGGAACTGGAGCTTCGATTCTGATTGCACGCGCGCCATCTACCACACAGCAGCAGTCACCGAGAGGATCGGCGGCAGCGTGCCGGGCAAGCGCTGCCAGTGGTCGCCGCCGTCGATGCTCGCGTACACCTGGCCGTTGCTCGTGCCGGCGTACACGCCCTCGGGCGCCAGACCGTCGGTGTCGAGCGCCTCGCGGTACGCGCTCTGGTAGTCGTGCGGCCCCGGCAGCCCGTCGGTCAGCGGCTGCCACGTCTTGCCGAGATCGCGCGTCCGGTAGACGGTGAACTGCCCGTCGGCGACGCGGAAGTTGTCGTTGAGCCCGGCGAACGCGAGCGGCACGACGAACGTCGCATCCGGCGCGCGACGCGTCACGGCGATCGGGAAGCCGTGGAACGACGGCAGTCCGTTCGTCACGTCCTCGAACGTCGCGCCGGCATCATCCGAGCGGAAGACGCCGACGTGCGTCTGCGTCCACAGCCGATCCGGGTTCTTGGGGTCGATCCACAGCTTGTGCATCTCGTTGATCGCCAGCGGGTCCATATCGTCCGGGCGGTCCGCCTCTGGGAAGAGCTTCGCGATCTCCGTCGTGAACTCGACGCCGCGCGCGTTGGCGACGATCGCCGCGTGCGAGAACACCTTCCACGTCGCGCCGCCGTCGGTCGTCACGTACGAGCCGCCGGAACTGACCGCGACGTACATCCGCTTCGCATCGCGCGGGTCAATGACAATCGAATGCAGGCACGAGTCGCCGCCGCCGCTCATCGACCACGACGTGCTGTACTCGCCGTCGTTGAGGCCGCTGACGGGCGCCCACGTGTGCCCCCAGTCCTCGCTGCGAAACAGCCCCGCCGGCTGCGTCCCGGCGTACACGACGCCCGGCTCGCTCTCGAGGCCCGGACGCACGTTCCAGACGTTCTGTACCGACTTGCCGCTGTCCTTCGAGAACGCCAGCCCCGTGCTGCGATAGTCCCACGTCTTGCCGTGATCGTTGCTCTTGGCGACCGACGGGCCCCACGCCCAGTGGTTCGCGGCGGCGTACAGCCGCACGTCGCCGCCGCGCAGGTCGGCCGCCATGTGGTACACCGACCACCCGGTGTAAATCGGATTGGAGAGTTGCCACGTCTCGCGCCGCTCGTCGGCGGTGTAGATGAACGCGGCCTTCTTCGTGCCGATGAGCAATCGAACTTGCGGCATCGTAACCTCCTTAGATTTGATTTGTTCGTCCCGAATGCTATCTTCACGAGTGGTCGATTGGAAGTCGTGCGCGCCGATGCCCGGACGCCATCGCCAACGGATCGTCTCAGCGAGCGGCGCGCCGCGCATCGGGGGTAGTTCGTGAAGCCGATTGAAGACGCGGCAGTCGCCCAGGCGTTTGCCGCCTACCCGCCCAGGATGCGGCGGAAACTCATGACACTCCGTCGGGTGATCCTAGAAACGGCCGCGAGCACTGAAGGCGTCGGCGAGATCGAGGAAGCGCTCAAGTGGGGCGAGCCAGCCTATCTCACAACAAAGAGCAAGAGCGGAAGCACGATCAGAATCGACTGGAAGGAATCCAACCCGTCTCAATACGGCATGTTCTTCAACTGCCGGACCACGCTAGTCGACACGTTCCGAACCCTCTACCCGACCGAGTTCAAGTACGAAGGAAATAGAAGCATCGTCTTCGACGAAAACGACGCTGTGCCTGTCGAGGAGTTGTCGTTCTGCGTCGCGGCCGCGCTCACCTACCATCGCAAGAAGAAAGCATCACGGGGGCAAGGCGCCGCGCCGGCGACGCGTGAGCCTTCCGTCAGGCGAACCTGTTAGCAGCCGCGCGCTTGTTGCGCCCCCGACCAAACCTCCGCGCTCTCCGCGTCTCCGTGGTGCTATCGGCCGAGTTTCGCCAGCACCAGCTCCGCCTCCGCGACGATGTCGCGCATGATCGCCGCCGCCGGCTTCACGTCGCGCACGAGGCCAGCGGACTGGCCGGCGTACGCGCTGTGGGCGCGCGCCGGCGCTTCGTTCGGTGTGCCCGACTCCGCCATGATCTCGGCACGCAGCGCGGCGAGATCCGACTCGCGGCCGTGCCACTCGTCCGAAAACGGCGTCTTGACGCTGCGGCCGCTGATGCCGGCGGGCCACTGCATGCCGTCAACGATGTCGAAGACGTCCGTGAAGATCGTGTCGTCGGCGCTGGCGGCGATGATCTTTTCGCGATGCTCGTGCGCGCTCGTCGTACACTCTTCCGACGCGACGAACCGCGTGCCCATGATCACGCCCTGCGCGCCCAGCGCCAGCGCCGCGACGAGCCCGCGGCCGTCCGCGATGCCGCCGGCAGCGATCACCGGGATGCCGCCGGCGAGATCGACGACCTGCGGCACGAGCGCCATCGTCGCGACGCTGCCCGTATGGCCGCCCGCCTCGCCGCCTTGTGCGATGATCACGTCGACATCCTGCGCCACAGCCTCCCGCGCCGCGGCGATCGTTTGCACCTGGCGGATGACGGTGATCCCGGCGTCTTTCGTGCGCGCGATGTGCGGCGCGGCATCGCCGAAGCTCAACGTGACGGACGGCACGCGTTCTTCGATGCAGACATCGAGGAACCCCGGCGCGCGCTCGAGGATCCACGCGATGAGGTTGACGCTGAACGGCCGGTCCGTCGCCGCGCGGACGGCGTGGATCTGCTCGCGCAGGAACTCCGGCCCGCGCCGGTCGATGCCGCCGATCGCGCCGAGGCCGCCGGCCGTCGAGACCGCAATGGCCAGCGGCGCCAGCGCCGTGCCGCCCGCCATGCCCGCGTTGCCAATCGGGATCTCGATGCCGAGCAGGTCGCAGAGAGGTGTGTGTATGGGCATGGCGGGCGCTCCGGCTAGCGAGATTTCTGCGTAACGGCGGCGATGGCGGATTCGGGGCCGACGACCATCAGGCGGTCGCCCATCTCCAGCCGCGCATCCTCGCTCGGGCCCACGATGAGATCGCCGTTAGCGCGCTGCAGCCCAAGCACCTTCACCTGCTTCGACGATTCGACGAGATGCCGAATGTACAGTCCGAACAGGCCCGAGTCCTCGGTAACTTCGATTTCCGCCAGCATCTGCTCGGTGTTGCGCCCCACGGCGAGCGTATCCATGAAGTCGACCATGTTCGGCTGGATGGCGGACAGCGCCATGCGCCGGCCGCTCAGCGCGTACGGCGAGATCACGCGGTCAGCGCCGGCGCGGCGTACGCGCGCCTCGCTCTCGCGCTTGCCCGCGCGGGCGACGATGAAGATGCCCGGGTTGAGAGCGCGCGCCGTCAGTGTGATGTACGTGTTGCCGGAGTCGGAGTCGGACGCGGCGAGCAGCGCACGCGCGCGCCGGATGCCGGCCTGCTCCAGGATCTCATCGGAGGCTGCGTCGCCCTGCACCACCAGGCAGCCGGCGGCTATCGCCCGCTCCATCGTGTCGGGATTGCTCTCGACGACGACGAACGGCGTCTTCCGCTCGACGAGTTCGCGCGCCACCTCCTCGCCGACGCGACCGTAGCCGCAGAGGATGTGATGATCCCGCAGTTGGTCGATGTGGGTCTTCATGCGGGTGACTCCCAGTGCGGCGCCAAGATCGCCTTCGATGACGAGCGCGACGAACGTCGTCAGCAGGTAGAAGGCGGTGCCAACGCCGAACAGTACCAAGAATATCGTGAAGATCCGGCCCTGGGTGTCGAGCGGCTGCACCTCGCGGTAGCCGACCGTCGTGACCGTCGTCACGGTCATGAAGAGCGCGTCGAGGAACGACCAGCGCTCAACCGTCATGTAGCCGGCGGTACCGATGGCCACCATCGAGGCGAAGATGGCGAGCCCCGTGATCATGCGCGTGCGCAGTGCCGCAACGGTAGGCCGGTGGATCATGCTAGGGAGTGTACGAGTTCGTGGTTGGTAGTGAGTAGCGGTGTCGTCGGCACTATCCACTATCCACTATCCACTATCCACTATCCACTATCCACTACAACAGCACCAGCCAGATGCCCGCGATCGTCACCGCCGTCCCCAGCAGCGTGCGCGGCGTCAGCTTCTCGGAAAGGAACAGCACGCCCATCGGCAGCGCGAAGACCGGGGCCGATGTCGTGAGAAACGCCGTCTTCGCCGCGCCAATCTCGTCCACCGCGTAGATGAACAGGATGCTGCCCAACCCCGTGCCGAGCACGCCCGCCGCGGCGACGATCGCGAGGCTGCGCGGCGTGATCGGCCGCGGCGGCTCGTGGCCGCGCCCGCGCGACATCGCGATCGTCGCCCACACTGCCACGGACGCCGCCGGGATGCGCACGCTCGCCGCGCCGAGCGCGTCGAGATTCCCCTGCTGTCCGCGCAGCCACACGGTCGCCGTCGCCCAGGCGCTCGCGGCCGCCAGCGCAAAGATCACGCCGCGCACCAGTTCGATCTTCACCTCGCTCGCAGCGTCGGCGCGCCGCTGCTCCAGCACGATCCACGTGATGCCGGCGACGATCAGCGCGCCGCCGATCGGCAGCGTCCACGTCACGGCCTCGCCAAGCAGCGCCACGGCGAGCAGAAACGTGATGAACGGATAGGCGCTGTTCGTGATCGGGAACGTGCGCGAGACGCCCAGGTGCCCCAGCGCATTGATGTAGAGCGTATCGCCGACCGCCTGGCCGATGATGCCGGAACCCATCATCGAGACGCCGGTGATCAGCGTCATCTCCCGGAGCTGGACGAGGCCGGCGGTCGCGACGAGCAGCCCGATGAGCATCAGGCTGGCGGTGAGGCTGCGGACCGCCGACATCATCAACGGGCGCAGGCGCCCGGACTGCGACGCGAGCAGGACGGACGTCATCGCCCACAGGGCGGACGAGGCGAGAGCCGCGGCAGCGCCCACAGGATCCCCTTCGACAACACGTTTGTGACAGCGGACGGGTCAGCGTAGCGAGGCGGGGGTGTTGGCGCGAGCGGATAAGGTTGGTGGTTGGAGATCAGCGCGAACCGCAAGGGCGGGGTGAGAGCGCTGAGGTTGTAGGTGATGGTTGTTGGTCGTAACGGAGTTGCGTGCCGTCACGCGGGCAGGGCAAGCACCGCCTGTTGTATCGGAGCGTCGCGCGGATTCGTGTGAAAGTGCACAATCGCATGTAGGGGCGTCCCTCGGGGCGCCCGTGGGCGGGTTCACCAAGGAACGTTCGTGCCGTCACGCGGGCAGGGCAAGCCCCGCCCCTACACGATCAGGGACGCCGTTGCGAAGTGCGGTCGCCAACCGCTGGACTATTCTATTCGGCCCAAACGGGGTACGAGCCGAAGACCTTGAAGAAGTTCGCCTGCTCTCTCACGGCCGCAAGCGCCTGCGCGACCAGCGGATCGTCGCGGTGGCCCTCAACATCGATCAGGAAGATGTACACGCCGAGGTCGGCGCCGGACGGGCGCGACTCGATCTTCGTGAGGTTGATCGACCGATCGGCGAACTCGTGCAGCACGCTGACCAGCGTGCCGGGGCGGTCGTGCGCGACACCAAACGCCAGCGATGTCTTGTCACGCCCCGTCGGCGCCGCGCCCTCTCGCGCCAGCACCACAAAGCGCGTCTTGTTGTTCGCCGAGTCCTCGATGCCGCGCTCCAGGATCTCGGCGCCGTAGATCTCGGCGGCACGGGACGGGCCGATGGCGGCGGAACGAGGCGTCCGCATCATCACGGCCACCGCCTCCGAGTTCGAGAGCGCGGCTTCAGTCCGCACTTCGGTGAAGTGCGATTCGAGATACCGCCGGCACTGCCCGAGCGATTGCGGGTGCGAGTAGATGATGTCGATATCGTTGGTGCCCGCGCCGGGCTGCACCATGAGGCAGTGCTCAATCGCCAAGACAATCTCTCCGCAAATCGCGAGGCCGTCGTCGCGGATGAGCAGATCGACGGTGTCCGTGATCGTGCCCTGTAGGCTGTTCTCGGCCGGCGCGATCGCCCGGTCGACGTCGCCGGTCTCGACCGCGTGCACTGCCTGCGCGATCGTGGCGAACGGGACACGCTCTGCACCGGGGTAGAAGCGGAGGGCGGCGACCTCGGTATTCGTACCGGCCGGGCCGAGATAGGCGACGCGCTGGACCGCGGGTGGCACTAGAAGCTGCGAGCGGGCGCCGGCGCGAGCAACGCATCGCGGAGCTGCTCTTCACTCTCGTGCAGCGTCACCGCGACGACCTCATCGCCCGCGTGGATGACCGTCTCGCCCGACGGCACCTTCGGCAAGCCGTCTTCGCCAACGACGAGCACCACCATCGACTGGTACGGCAGCATGATCGTGCGCACGGGCTGGTTGACAACGCGCGAGTCCTCCGGGATGCGCACCTCGACCAGCTCGAGGCCGCTGCCCTTGAGCTTCACGAGCACCGAGAGGTGGTGCGTCGGCAGCTCCTGCTCGATGTGCGCCATGATCGCTGAGGTGGCGCTGACCGTGATATCGACCTCGAGCTTGCGGAAGAACTGCTCGTTCTTCGGGTCGTTGATGCGCGCGACGGTGCGCGCGACGTTGAAACGCTGCTTGGCCACCTGGCAGGCGACGAGATTGTTCTGATCCTCGCCGGTCACGGCGAGCAGCATGTCCGCTCGAGCGGTGCCTGCACGTTCGAGTATCGATGCCTCGCAGCCATCGCCGTCGAGGACGATGTCTCCGAGTTCGTCGGCGATGTCCTTCGCCCGCTGCGGATCCTCTTCGATGAGGAGCACTTCGTGATTCGCCTCGACGAGTTCCTTGGCCAGGTGAAAGCCGACGTTACCACCGCCAACGACGATGATGTACATGCCGCGTTTGGCGTCGATCGTCGTCATCTACGCATCCTCCTGCCGCATGAACTCTGCCACGAGTTCGTGGGCAGCCTCGTCCGACGGGGCTTCGAGGACATGCTTGAGGCGCTTCGCCTGCACGCGCGTCGGGTTGATCGTGCGGAGGCCCATATTTCGATACATCTCTTCGCGCAGCGGATCGAAGACGCGCGTGGCGACGACCTTCACGCCGAAGACGTGCTTCGCCATCTGCGCCGCCATCACGTTGCGGTTGTCGCCGCGCGTCGTGCTGACGAACGCGTCGGCATCGCCGACGCGGATCTTCTCGAGCACGTCCATGTCCATGCCATTGCCGACGTAGGTCGTCCCACGGAAATCATCGGGGAGGAATCGAAACGCGGAGGGGTCGTTGTCCAGCACGACCACATCGTTCCCTTCGCTGCTCAGCTCAGCGGCTAGTGCGGCCCCAACGCGGCCGCAACCCATGACCACTACCTTCATCTACGCTCCCACCCCTGGCGTGCTTACGTCCGCACCGGATGCCGCCACAACCACACGTTGCAGGGCGCTGCCTTCACCACGTACTGGGTCAACCGCCCCATCTGATATTCGCCGAGCGGCGCCTTGTGCTCGGCACCCATCAGGATCAAGTCGATGCCGCGCTCCATGGCCTCGTCGACGATCGCGTGGCCCGCTTCGCGCGCCTGGAGCAGCTCACCCTCGATCTTGAAGTCAGCCTCGTTCGCGACCTGCTCGGCGCGGATCAGCACGCCCTCGCCGTTCGTCGCTTCGTCGGTGAGCTCCGCATCGAGCGGAAGCGAGCGCTTCACCTCGATGACGTGGACGGCGTACACCTTGCCTTTGTTCTTCTTCGCGATCGAGCAGGCGAGTGTGATGGCGTCCATGCTGGCAGGGGAGCCATCCACCGGGACCAGGATGGACCGGACGCCGGACATGGGATCAGTTGAAGCCAAGGTATCGCCGCACCCCGCGCCCGCACCGGCGGACGTCATTCGCGAGTTGTCCCGCCATTATAGGAACGGGCACATGCACCGGCAATGCGGGAAGTCCGTGATACCGTGCGGTGTCTTGACGTCCGGCGACGATGAGGCAGGGTGGATCGGAGGCCCGGCCGCCCGCCCGGGCCGGCGTCGCCCTGTCCGCGGGGGGGGGTCAGGCGGGCTTCCACGTCGTGCCCTGAGGGCCATCCTCGAGCACGACACTCAGCCCGGCAAGCCCGTCACGCACCCGGTCGGCGAGCTGCCATTGCTTGGCCGCGCGCAGCTCGGTGCGGATCTGGATCAGCAGCTCGATGAACGGCGCCGCCTCGATCGACTGCCGCGCGTGCTCCAGCCGCAGGCCAAGCACGCCCGCAAGCTCGATCAACAGCGCCTGGGCGGCGGCGACGCCGCGCCCCTCGTCGCGCGCCCTGTTCACGTCCTTCGCCAGATCGAACAGCACCGCGAGTGCTTGCGGCGTATTCAGATCGTCGTCCATGGCGGCGATAAAACGATCGCGCAATGCGCCCAGATCGATGCCACCATCGCCATCGCCGGCGGGCGTGCGCGCCGCGGTGCGCAGCCGATCGGCGCCGGTCCGCGCGGCGTCGAGCGTATCTTCGCTGAACGTCAGCGGCTTGCGGTAGTGCGACGTCAGCACCCAGAGCCGCAGCCCGTCGCCGCCCACCCGCTTCAGCCCATCGCGGATGGTGATGAAGTTGCCGAGCGACTTGCTCATCTTCTCTTCGCCCATCTTCACCCAGGCGTTGTGCAGCCAGTACTTCACAAACGGTACGGCGCCCGTGAACGCCTCCGTCTGCGCGATCTCGTTTTCGTGGTGCGGGAACACGAGATCTTCGCCGCCGCCATGGATGTCGATCTGCTCGCCGAGATACTTGAGCGACATGGCGGAGCATTCGATGTGCCAGCCGGGGCGGCCCTTCCCCCACGGGCTGTCCCACGAGGGCTCGCCCGCCTTCGCGCCCTTCCAGAGGGCGAAGTCGGCGGCGTTCTCCTTCTGCTCGCCCGACTCGACGCGCGCGCCGGCGAGGAGCGACTCCTGCGTGCGGTGCGAGAGCTTGCCGTAGTCGGACTTCGCGCCGACGCGGTAGTACACGTCCGACCATTCGCTCTGCTCAGACGCCGCCGGGTACGCGAAGCCCCTGTCGATCAGACGCTCGATCATCTCGATCATCTCGGGCACCTCGCGCGTTGCGCGCGGATACACGTCGGCGTCCAGCACGTTGAGGTCGTGCATGTCGTCCATGTACAGGCCGATGAACTTCTCGACGAGTTCGTCGGTGCTGATCTTGAGCCGGTTGGCGCGCTCGATGATGCGGTCGTCGATGTCGGTGAAGTTCTGGACGTGCTTCACCTTGTGGCCGCGCCAGGTGAGGTAGCGCTTGAGCACGTCGAAGACGATGTAGCTCATGGCGTGGCCGATGTGCGACTCGTCGTAGGGCGTGATGCCGCAGACGTACATCGTGACGGCATCGCCCGACGGCTGAAACGGCTCAGGCTGGCGTGAGAGCGTGTTCGTAAATCGGATCAACCGCCGATCGCCTCCCGATTCGGGAGCGGCGTTGCGGGCTGAGCGGAAGTCTCCGTGCCGTCCGCGAGCGCATCTTCACGGCGCCGATGCACGTGAATCGGTTCGTTGCCGTCTGGCTTCATCTCACCAACCGGCGCGCCCAGGCCCCCCAACCGGTCCTGCAGCGTGCGGATGCGCCGGTCGAGACGCTCGATGTGGCGTTCCAGCGCATCGATGCGGTCCCACTCCGGATCGGGGAGCTTGGTGATCGTATCGCTGCCCGGATCGTGGTACGAGACGACGTGGCCGGGCACACCGACGACGGTGGCGTTGTCCGGCACGTTCGTCACCACGACGGAGCCGGCGCCGATGCGCGCGTTCTCGCCGATCTCCACGGCGCCGATGAGCTTCGCCCCGGCGCCGACCGTGACGCGATTGCCGAGCGTCGGGTGACGCTTGGACCGGTGCATACTCGTGCCGCCGAGCGTCACCCCCTGCATGATGTTGCAGTCATCGCCGATCTCGGCGGTCTCGCCGATGACGACCCCCATCCCGTGGTCGATGAACAGCCCCTCGCCGATCTCCGCGCCGGGATGGATCTCGATGCCCGTGGCGAAGCGGCTGAAGTTCGAGATGACGCGCGGCAGCACGGGCACGCCACGCCGATGCAGCGCGTGCGAGATGCGGTGCAATTCCCGCGCGTGGAAGCCCGGGTACGCGAGGATGACTTCGACGGCGCTGCGGGCAGCGGGGTCGCGCTCGCGGATCGCGTCGATATCGCGCTTGATGGACTTGAGTATGGACATGAGGACGGCGTCCCCTCTTTCTGCTCCGAGTCGTTTGTCGGCCGCGGTTCGGGGCTCCGCTAGGCGGAAGGCCCCTTGAGACAAGCGCAGAGGGCCCCCCTCACAGGCAGGAATCTCAGCGCACGACCGGGGAAGGAAGACGCCGCCACCGGTTTGCTCCCGGCCGCTCATCGAGCCGAATCGGGCCCGACCGAAGCAGCCATCCTTATCGTCTACTCTAACAACACCACCGCGAAGGCGGCAATGCCCTCCCCGCGGCCCGTACACCCCAGGCCGTCCGATGTCGTCACCTTGACGTTCACGAGCGTTACGTCAACTTCGAGCGCGGCGGCGATCACCCCTCGCATCCGCTCGATGTAGCCTGCCAGCCTGGGCGCCTCGGCGATGATGGTCGCGTCGACGTTGCCGGTGCGGAAGCCAGCCCGCGCGATGCGCTCTCCGGCCTGGCGCAGCAACTCGACGCTGCTGGCGCCCCGCCATCGCTCGTCGGACGACGGGAACATCCCGCCGATATCGCCCAGCCCCGCCGCGCCGAGCAGCGCATCGATGACCGCATGCAGCAGCACGTCCGCGTCCGAGTGCCCATCGAGTCCGTGCGTGTGCGGGATCTCGACGCCGCCAAGCATCAGCGGCCTGCCCGCAACGAACGCGTGAATATCGACTCCCTGCCCGATGCGCATGGCCAATGATAAGCCAGGTGCGACGCAGGTACCACGAGCTTGCTCTACCGATAGTGGCGCGCGAGTTCGGACGCATATGTTGCGCCGATCGTCGCGGCGTTTGCCGTGAGCCATTCACTCAGGCGCGTCTCGCCGGCCGACGGCCCCTCGGTCACGAGAAGGTTCGCAGTCAAGCCGGCCACTTCGTCCGCCGTGAGGACGACGTCCCGCAGCAACGCGCCGATCACGCGCGATGCCGCCAGCGCGAGACGAGGCGGCAGATGGATGACGCGCGTACGAATTCGCAGAGCGCGCCGGATCAACGTGATCAGCTCGTCGAATGTGTACGTCTCCGGCCCGACCGCATCGATCACGACGTTGTCGGCGCGATGTCCCGCCTGCACGCAGAGCGCCGCCATGTCTTCGACGTGAATCGGTCGCATGCGGTAGCGTCCGTCACCCGGAACGGCGAACACCGGGATGCGGCGCAGCAACCACGCGATGTTGTTGATCAGCACATCCTCGCCGCCAAAGATGACCGTCGGCCGAAGAATGGCGTGCGAGAGCCCCGCGGACGTGATCATCTGCTCCAGCACAGCCTTGCCGCGGTAGTACGGAAGCGGAGAATTGATCGATGGGTTGGCGATGCTCACGTGCACGATACGCTGCACCCCCGCCGCCGCGGCCGCCGCAATGAGCGTGCTCGTATTGGCGACGGCAGCGTCGAAGGTCGTCTCTCCGTGCGAAAAGCGCACCCAGTACGTGTTGTAGAGCACCCTCGCACCACGCAGACTCTCCGTCAGCGCATCCGGTCGGGTGAAGTCGAACGGCGCGACAGAGACCCCGTCTCCAAACTCGTGCTGCCGCTGCGGGTGGTTCGTGAGGGTGCGCACCTGCACACCCTCGGCAAGCAGGCGCCGCGTGATGTACTTGCCCGTGTAGCTGAACGCTCCTGTCACTACGTGGAGTTCATGCGCGCGCACAGCACCACCTTGTGGATCAGACCCGAGAGTGAATGAGCCCGCGCCCACCCTCCGCCACTTATGGTCGCACGACCGGATGGCTCGCAGAATAGCAACGTCGCCACGAATGTCCGCTATCATGCACACAGGTCATGGACGACATCGAAGCGTATGGACAGCTGCGGGAGAGGCCGCTGCACGCCGCCCCCGGCAGCGTCGCGGCGCCTGGGACGCCGCCCCAGGTGCTGGCCCCGCCCCGGCGCCGCAAACGTTCGCACTGGCTCCGCAACACCATCCTGCTCGTAGCCGCGTACTTCGTGCTGGCGATCGGCACCACCGTGCAGCCGCTGCCGCTGCCCCTGACGTCTGCGCGGTTCTCGGTGCCGTTTCCCGGTGGGGCGCCGCTGCTCTTCGGCCTGCCCAACCGGCCGTTCATTGTGCTGGTTGTCGGCCTGGACCGGCGGCCGACCGAGAAGGGGGCGAGTCGCACGGACACCGTGCTCCTGCTTCGCGTCGACCCCGGCGCGCACACGGCCGCCTTTCTCAGCATCCCGCGCGACTCGCTCATGCAGATCCCGAACGCCGACGGCAGCTACAGCCAGGATCGGATCAATACCGCGTTCGTCTACAACTACTCGTCGAAGGACAGCAGCGCCGCGCCGAAGGCGACGATGAAGACGATCGAGCACAACCTCGGCATCAAGGTCGACCACTACGTCATCTTCGACCAGCGAAGCGCCGAAGGGCTGATCGACGCGATGGGCGGCGTCACTATCGACAACCCCCACGCCTTCGGGCAGAGTGACTACTCCGACGACGACGTGCACGTCGTCCCGCAGTCCTTCCCCGCCGGCACGCTCCACCTCGATGGCTACCAGGCCGTCGCTTACGGGCGCATCCGCCAGGGCTCCTCCGACTTCGACCGCATCGTGCGGCAACAGCGCGTCGGATCGGCGCTCATCCACGGCGCCGAATCACCGACCGCCGTGCTCCACCTCTGGGATGCGTTCCGCGCGTATCGCAAGACGATCAGCAGCGACATGAGCATGCGTCAGTCGGCCGGCGTGCTCTCGATGCTGAAGCGCGTATCCGACAGCGATCTGAAGACGAAGTCGCTCGGCGACGCCGCCGTGTCGTGCCAGACCTGTACGGCATCGATCCAGCTGCTCGATCCGGCGAAGGCCGAAGCAATCATCAGTGAAGCGTTCGGCGACAAGACGGCCGGCGTGCGGGCGGCAGAACTGCTCGTCGCCGCAGGCGTCACGCCGTAGGCTCTCAGGCAATCGACTTGGAACCCGTCGTCGTCGTCTCAACCATGAATCGTTGCGCCGCGTTCACCTGTCGTGTTTCGGATCTCGAACCGCTCGGCGAGAACAGAGTCATCTTGTCAGGCGCGTCGTACGAGACCTGTGGACCGGGAGCCGCTGCGTAGCTTTCGATTGCCTGCTTGACAAGATCGGAGATCGAACATCGACGCGTGACGGCCATCCGTCGCAACATTTGCGCGTACACAACAGGAATACGTCCGGATAGCACAACGGTTGGGTTACGGCCGCGGTTCACCGGCTTTCCGCGGGAGAAGTCCCAGTCCTTGTCCGACGTGCGATCCTCGGCCGCCTTCGCTAGAGCGTCTTCCTCTTCATCAGTCAATCTTCGCCGTACCATGCGTCCCTCTCATCTTCCCGCTCGGTCGGGAATCCCGTTATCGGCCGCCAGAGCCCTAGTTCGTCGTCCATGCAGACAATTGCAATCGTCCAAAGCGCCCCGAATACGTCTTTCCCAACGAGCAGATGGGTTCCAGAGTGGCGCGGGCGATCGGGCACAACGACCGGTTCGTCGAGCCAGACATCCCAGATGAGCGCTGCATCAAGCCCGTGTGCGGCGAGATGTCGGAGATTGAACTCGTCAAACTCAAAATCTCGTATCTCAACGTCATCGGATTCATCCACGCGCTTGACTCATGCCGAACTCCGCCCTACACTTCGAACTGTACACAATGTCTACAATGTATACAAGGACAGTCAAATGGAAGATGGCATCTCGGCGGATTTCTTGATCCTGGCGGACGCGGCGCAGGTGCAGGGCGAGAAGCTCTTCATGCTGGGCGGAGGCTGGTCGCTGATCTGGGCGAAGGAGTTTCCCGCGCAGCACCAGATGGCCGTCGCGGCGGGCATCCTCATCCCGTGGATGGAGACGAACGCCCGTCATCAATTCAAGGTGATCGTGCGGAACGAAGAGGGCGCCACGTTCGGCGAGATAGCGGGAGAGTTCGAGCAGGGCCGCGCGCCGGGGCTGCCGGCAGGCACGACCCAGCGCGTCATGCTCGCGATCAACTTCGGCATCCGCATCGAAGCGGCGTGCGAGGCGATCGCCGAGCTGTTCCTGAACGGCACGCTTACCAAGTCGGTGCCGTTCCGGATCGTCGCGGCGCCGCCGCGCTAGGCGCGTACCTTCTGCGCCTGCGCCACGAACGCATCGAACAGGCGGCGCATGATCGGCGCGAACGCGGGCCTCTGCTCTTCGAGCCGCTCGGGGTGCCACTGCACGCCGACGACCCAGCGATGCTGCCGGCTCTCGAATCCCTCGATCAATTCGCCGGCGTGATCGGCGGCGAATGCCACGGGCCGCAGGCCCTCGGCCAGCGTCGCCGCACCCACCGCCTGGTGGTGCCGCGAATTGATCTCGATGCTCGTCGCACCCAGCGCCTCCGCGAGGCGGCTGTCTCCGGCGATCCGCAGGTCGTGCCAGCGTGACGGATAGCCCGGCGTGCGGAAGTCCGCGCGATGCTCGCCGCTCTCGATGTGCTGCAACAGCGCGCCGCCGAAGCCGACGTTGAGCAGCTGGTGGCCGCGGCAGATCGCCAGCACCGGGATGTCCCGCCGTAAGGCTTGCTCCAGGAACGCCAGCTCCATCTCGTCACGCCCGGGCGCCGTCTCCTTGACTTTCGGATGACGCTCCGCGGCTCGGTACGTCTCAGGGTCGACGTCGATGCCACCGGTCAGGACGAGCGCGTCGAGCGTCGGCCCGATCTCGGCCGCGCGTCCGGCGGCTTCCTCGTTCAGGTCGATGACGTCGCCGCCGGCCTCGCGCGTCCGGGCCCAGTAGCGGTCGCGCGCCTCGTCCGGCACGTCATCCCATCGGGTGACGCCAATGCGTGGCAAAGTACTCATGCAGCCATGGTAGCCGGTGCCCGCCGCAGTGATCCACGATCGGCGCCCGGACAACCACCCCGCCCCACGCGCCTCAGCCCCGCACAAGCCGGCCAGAAAGCAGCGTCGAGCACTCTCCCAGTACCCGCGGAGCTGAAGCTCCGCCCGATCCTCGATCCCACGCCCCACCCGACGCATGAGCGCACCACAACCTCCTCTCCGCCGGGCGGAGAGGACCAGCGCGCAGCGCGGAGGTGCGATCCACATCAACAGCGGCGCAAACCGCCCCAGTACCCGCGGAGCTTCAGCTCCGCCCCATGCCCGATCCCACGCCCCACCCGACGCGTGAGCACACCGCGACCTCCTCTCCGCCGGGCGGAGAGGACCAGCGCGCAGCGCGGAGGTGAGGTCCGCATCAACAATGCGTCGAGCACTCCCCCAGTACCCGCGGAGCTTCAGCTCCGCCCGATCCTCGATCCCACGCCCCACGCGACGCGTGACCGCGCACCGCACCCTCCTCTCCGCCGGGCGGAGAGGACCAGCGCGCAGCGCGGAGGTGAGGTCCACTTCAACAGCAGCGTGCACTCTCCAGTACCCGCGGAGCTTCAGCTCCGCCCCATGCTCGATCCCACGCCCCACAACCTCCTCTCCGCCGGGCGGAGAGGACCAGCGCGCAGCGCGGAGGTGAGGTCCACATCAACAAAAGGGGCGCCACCGGCGGCGCCCCACTCGAAATTGCATCGGAGAACCGACACCTACTCTTCAAACTCAACTTCGTCGGGCTCTTCCTCGCGCGCGGCGTCGAACAGATTGACCTCGCGCGGCTCAACCTCCGGCTCGGTCTCGTCCGCCGTGTCATCCCACTCTTCGACCTCGTCCGAGCCCTCGTCGTCGTCGTCCATATCGGAACGGACGAGGCTCTCCTTCGTGTATGCGCGCACGGTGTCGCCCGCCTTGCCGGCGGGGAACGAGAGGCGTCCGATCTGGCTGGGATCCTGGAACGTCTCTTTGATCATCACGCGCACGGTGTCGCTGGTGATGCCGACCACCGCGGCCGCGTACTTGTTGCCGCCGTTGATCAGCCGGGATAGACGCAAAGCCAGCTTCGGTTCGATGTCGCTGATGTACTCGCCCGCCATCGACTCGACGGTCAGTCGCGAACCGATGCCCTTCAGCGCCACCTCATCGCCTGCCGAGAGCGTGGCGAGCATCTTGAAGTTCGCCGGCTTCAGCGTCGTCACGCCGGACTTGCCCATCTCCTCGATGAACAGGCTGGTATCGACCTGCTGCGCCTTGTCGGGCTCGGTCTTGGCGCGCGCGCTCGCCAGACGGTCGAGGTTCTTCCGCGCGATCATGTTCGTGGGCTCGAGTTCCAGCGCCCTGTTGTACGCCTCGCGAGCCTCCTTGATCTTGCCGGTCTCGCTCAGCGCCTTACCCAGCCGGTTGAAGGCGTCCGCCTCGCCGGGGAATACGGCGATGATCGCTTTGTTCGCGGTGATCGCGTCATCCCACCGGCTCTGCATCGCGAACTGGACAGCCTGGTCGGTGCGGACGCGTTTGATGCGTGCTTTGTCTTCTGCCTTGTATGTCATATGTCCTCTGGACTACCCCTTGCGGCTTACGTCGCGAGATTGTAGGCGGTTCTCGTGGGCAATACAAGAGCCGATCACCGGTTCTACTATCGTCCGATTTCGCAGCCGCTCAAGCGCAACGAGTACGTAACACTACGCACGCGACACGGCGAACGATCCTCGTCCACCGCCGCGAAACCCCGTATATTTCGAGCCATGACCGATACCGAGCCCGTCAGCGAGATCGTCGTCCGCGGCATCGTCGTGGGATCGTTCATGGAGAACTGCTGGGTCATCGGGAACCGGCGGACCGGCGAAGCGATCTGCGTCGACCCCGGCGACCAGCCCGATGAGGTATTGGCGATGGCGCGCGATATGGGCGTGCGCATCAAGTACATCGCCAACTCGCACGCGCACATCGACCACATCCTCGGCGTGGGGGCCATCCGCGACGCCACGGGCGCGAAGTTCCTGCTGCACGCCGGTGACCTCGAGCTGGCGCGCAACACCGCGGCCACGGCCAAGGGATGGATGGGCATCGACATCCCGAACCCGCCCGATCCTGACGCCTTCCTCGACGACAACGATGACATCGATGTCGACGGCCTCAAGCTGAAGGTGCTGCACACGCCGGGCCACACGCGCGGCAGCGTGTGCTTCTACGCGAACGGCATCGTATTCGCCGGCGACACGCTCTTCCAGGGCTCGATCGGCCGCACCGACCTCCCCGGGGGCGACTACGACGAGGAGATGGCGAGCATCGTGGAACGGCTGCTCGTGCTCCCGGACGATACGATCGTGCTGCCAGGACACAACGACCAGACGACCATCGGCCACGAACGGCAGCGCAACCCGTACGTGCGCATGGAGCTCACGAAGCGCGCCGGTACGGGCTAACAGGCTGCTGAAGAACCACCCTTGTTCTCGTGGCGCGGGCTTTCAGCCCGCGTTCGCGGATGCAGATCGCCCGCATTGACGCCCAAACGCCGCCCAGTGATTTTTCAGCACCCTGCTAAGCGCCAGCGTCACCGCTCGCACCGTCGGCGCCGGGCGGCACATCTTCTGCGTCATCCGCATCCTCAACTTCGGCTTTGAGGTTCGCGAGCGCCTCGACCAGCGCGATCTCGTACCCCTGGTCGCGCATACCGAACGTCATGATGCGAAACAAGGTGTACTTCCAGCCGAAGGGTGTCAGCCGCGCCGCTACTTCTGTGTGATCTGCCTTCGGCTCGAGGACGTACGTGAGCCAGCACGGCACGTCGCCGATCGTCACGCGCAATTCGAGCGATCGCGGAGGATCGCGCCGCAGGATCGCGAACGTGTCGCCCTCATGCGCGTCCGCGGCTTTGAGATCGCGCTCGATCGCGTCGTAGATCGCCTGCGGTTCGGCGCGAATCGCGAAGGCCTTCTCGATTGGCATGATCATGCTCCCGCGCGAAGGTGTAGTGGCGGCGGCGTCCGTCCACCGACATAATACGCCGGTCGCGGTCGTACACGGAGATCGAGGGAATATGACGGGACGTAGGACGGCGGCACGCTGCGCATGGTTCGCCGCCGCCGTGCTTGCCGCGTGCGGTGGCGGCAGCAGCGCTCCCCGACAGTCAACATCGACCCCCGCGCCGGTACCCGGGGCGACCATCGAGATTCCGAAGGGGCAACCGCTGAAGATCGGCGTCTCCGCGGCGCTGAGCGGCGACCAGCAGGGCCTCGGCCTGGATCTTGCCGACGCCGTCGAACTGGCGGTAAGGGATCGCAAGGCGACGCTCAAAGGGCACCCGCTGCGCGTCGTGCGCATGGACGACCGTTGCGGCGATGCCGAACAGGCGGTCGCCGTCGCGCGATCGCTCGTTGCGGACCAGGCCGTCGCGGGCGTCATCGGCCCCATGTGTACGACGGGCGCCCAGGCCGCCGACAGCGTGTACGAGGCCGGCCACGTCATCCACATCCTGCCGGCGGCCACGCGCGACGATCTGTCGCAGCAGGGCGAGCGATTCCTCTTCCGCACGGCATGGGTCGATATCGCGCAGGCGAAGGCGCAGGCTGTCTATGCCGCCACGAGCCTCCATGCCTCGACCGCCGTCGTCGTCGACGATGCGGAGCCGTACGGGACGGCGCTGGCCGATGAGTTCGCCGCGGCGTTCCAGGCGGGTGGCGGCACGGTGGCGTCGCGCGAGCGCGTTCAGCGCGGCGACAAGGACTTCTCCGCTCTCGCCCGCAAGGTGACGACCGTGAATCCGGACATCGTCGTGTTCGAAGGGCTCAACCCCGAGGGCGCGCTGGTCGTGCAGGCACTGCGCAAAGGCGGGTATCGCGGCGCGTTCATCGCGCCGGACGGCGTACTCAGCGCGCGCGACTTTATCGGCGCCGACAAGAGCAGCTCCGCCGATGGCGCCATCGTCACGGGTGGCCCGGTGCCCGACGACGCCTTCGTGGCAACGTTTCGCGATGCGTTCGGCCGCGTCCCGGGTACGCCGTTCGTACTACAGGCGCACGATGCCGCGACGGCCCTGCTCAAAGCGATCGAATCGGTGGCGACGGAACGCGCCGATGGCGCCCTGATCATCGACCGCCAACAACTGGCGGCCGCGTTGCGCGCGCAGAGCTCCGAAGGGCTGACGGGGCCCATTCGCTTCGATGATCAGGGCGATCGGAGCGGCGCGACAGCGCGCGAAGCTGGGCTCGTGGTGTACGTGGTGAAAAACGGGCGGTTCGAGCCAGCGCCGTAGCCAGGTCGCCGGAATTACGCGCCGCGCCCGCCCGCGACACATCGACGCACGAACCCTGCTTCAAACCCCTGCTTTGGCGTGCGCGGGCACGTCCGCATCGCCGGTCAGGTAGGCGCCACGCGGGGGCCCTCCTGCCTGCGCCGAGATATCAGCGAATTTCCAGAGGTTTTACACAACACATGCCCGCCAACCACGGGCTTCCTGCGACGATACTTGCAGGAGTCGATTCGGAAGGACGCACCCATGCCGGCCGCCACCCCCAGCCCCGCGCCCGCCGGCTCCGCCCGGCAGCCTGCCTCCGGCGCGCGCGTGGTGGTCGTCGATGACGACGAGCACATCCGCGAGCTGGCATCGCTGTACCTGGCCAAGGAGGGCTTCGACGTCACGTGCGCCGTCGACGGGACGACCGCCGTCGCCACGATCCAGCGCGTCAACCCGAGCCTCGTCGTGCTCGACTTGATGCTGCCGGGGATCAGCGGCTTCGACGTCTGCAAGGAGGTGCGGCAGTCCAGCAACGTCCCCATCATCATGCTCACCGCGCGCGACGAGGACGTGGACAAGATCGTCGGCCTGGAGCTGGGCGCCGACGACTATCTGACCAAGCCCTTCAACCCGCGCGAGCTGGTCGCCCGCGTCAAGGCGATCCTCCGGCGAGCGGAAGCCGGCGCCACGCACGCAGCCGGCCCCGTGGTCCAGGTCGCCCGCCTCCGCATCGACAAGCTGCGCCGCGAAGTGACCGCCGACGGCCAGGAGCTGACCCTCCGCACAAAAGAGTTCGACCTGCTGACGATGCTGGCCGAGAACGCCGGCATCGTACTGACGCGCGAGCAGTTGCTGGACCGCGTCTGGGGCTACAATTTCTACGGCGAGACGCGCACCGTCGATGTGCACGTCCAGCACGTCCGGGCGAAGCTCGCGGGCACCGGCCTCAGCATCGCCACCGTGCGAGGCGTCGGCTACAAGCTGGTCGAGGACGCCGGCAGCCAGGATTAGCGCTGTGTTCAAGAGCCTGCGGTTTCGCATCATCGCGTCGTTCGTCATGATCGTGGTGATTACGCTCTTGACCGCGGCAGCGGGGCTGTACGCGCGGCTCGGCGGATACCAGGAACAGATCACGGCGGCCACCCTGCGCCAGATCGCCGCACCGATCTACTACAACCTCACGCTGAATCCGGCCGGTACGGGCACCGTGCGTGGCGGCGCGCGCTTGCGCGCCGACCTGCTCGAGTACCTGCGACTGCAACACGAGGACACCGGCGTCATCGTCTTGCTGCTGGCCAGCAACGGCAGCGTGATCCCCGAGGCGATCAGCGATCAGTCGCTGCTCGATGAGCGTTTCCGCGTCCCTCCGCCACCGGCGAAGGGCCCCAACTTTCGCCAGTTGACGGAAGGCACGCACACGACGGTCGATGGCCGGACGCTGCTCTTCGTCACGGTGCCCATGCCCGCCACGGTGCGGCTGCAGCAAGCGGGTGTGGCCGCCATCGTCGTCGCCCTGCCGCAATCGGCCGGGCCCGACGTCTACAAGGACCTGCGGCAGCGCCTGCTCTTCGCCGGATTCGTCGGGTCGGCCGCTGCCGTCCTGGTCGGGCTCGTGCTCTGGGCGTCGCTCTACCGGCCGCTGGGTAAGGTGACACGCGGCATCCGCGCCGTCGCACACGGCAACTACGGCGAGCGTGTGCCCGTCTCCGGCCCAAGCGAAGTGCGGGCACTGGCCGAGGACGTCAACGCGATGGCCGACTCCGTCCAGGCTTCGCAACGCGCGCTGCGCGAGTTCCTCGCCAACGTCTCTCACGAGCTGAAGACGCCGCTCACGTCCATTCGCGGCTTCTCGCAGGCGATGCAGGACGGCACGCTCGACACGCCGGAAGAGCGTGACCGCGCCGTCCGCGTGATCGATGTCGAGTCGCGACGGCTGCTGCATCTCGTCGGTGAGCTGCTCGACCTGTCGCGTATCGAGTCTGGACAGCAGCGCATGGACATCGCCGATGTGCCCGTCTCGGACCTCCTCACGCACGTCGCCGACGTGTTCACCCTGCGCGCGGAAGACGCCGGCCTGCGGCTCCAGGTGAAGCGGGAGACCGACGCGGTCGTGATAGCCGACTTCGATCGCATCGAGCAGGTGCTCGGCAATCTCATCGACAACGCGCTCCGCCACTCCCCGGCGTCCCGCTCCGTCACCGTGACCGCGCGGGGATCCCGCGACGGGTACGTCGAGCTGTCCGTCGCGGACGAGGGCACCGGCATCGCACCCGAGGACCTGCCCCACGTGTTCGACCGCTTCTACCGCAGCAAGGACGAGACGGCCGGCAGCGGCGCCGGACTCGGGCTCGCCATCTCGCGCGAGATCGTGCGCGCGCACGGCGGCGAGATACGCGTCGAGTCCCCGCCCGCCGGAGGCACGCTCTTCACCTTCACACTGCCGGTGAGCGATGCGACCGCGGGCAGCGCGGCCACACCGCGCCGGCAGCGCGGATCGGATCCGGCCGCGGGCGCGCGCATCGCCGAAGCCTGACCCGCCGCCGCCGCGGATCGGCGCAGGCATCGTGGCGGGCATTCAGCCATGGCGGCGCAGAAACGCATCGTGGCGCGGGCTTTCAGCCCGCGGCTCAGCACCGCACCGCACCTCACGACGACTCGCCTCTTGACCGCCGACTGGAACGCCCGTCACGGCTGTCGTGGCAAGAAGTACGCACGAAACAGCATCTCTGCCTCTCGCTCAACCTCCGTCACGGTGCCGCCGGGGTAGCGGCGCACAACGGAGTCGAGTTCGCCCATGTACGAGTCGAGGAAAATGAACGCGACATCCTGGCTTCGGTTCGCTTCAAGATCGAGCGGTGCGTCCGTAATCGCGCGCGATGGCGCGCGAAACTCGCGCGACCGATCGACGCCGTGCACCGCGGGCGCGATGAATCGCCTCGTCTCGTAGTCGATGCTCCAGTGGTCGCTGTAGAAGTACACGATCGTGTCCGGAGGCAATCCCGCCATGAAGTGCGACGCGGCATCCATCTGGTACGGATAGGTATAGCGAAAGTCCGCGTCGGCCTGCACCGGACCGAAGTACTGGTACGTCGACATGGCGCCCACGTACGCGGGAAACACCAGGACGAGCAGCGCCGCATAGCGCGCACGCCCCGGCAGCCGAAGCATACGCTCCCACAACCACGCCAGCGGCAACGCCGCCAGCAGCGCGATGAACGGCACAAGCCCCATCGTGCGGCGAAACAGCCCATCGCCGACGGCCAGCAGCGCGCCCCAGGGCATGACCACAATGGACGCCAAAACGACCGCGTACTCCGCCCGCCGCCAGTTCCAGATCGCTATTATCAGGCCGACCAGCATGCCCGCGAACATCAACCGGCCCAACGGGGGATGCCCGCGCGTCGCCAGCCCGTCGCCCAGGTCAACCCGGCCGCCGTTGATCAACGCGCCCTGCCACTCTGTCGCGCGCGACCAGATCAGGTGGGCGTGTTCGCCAACGCCATCAGCCTGTCGCCACTGCTCGGAGTCGGTGAGACTCACGAGCTTCTGGTGGAAGCGATAGTCGTCCGTGTGATTGACGATGTACTGCAACATCGGCAGCGAGATGGCGATCGCCGTGAACGCGAAGACAGCGCCGAAGGCGACTGGCCGATAGCTCCGCCGCCAGTTCCGAGGCCACGACGCGTACCGCCAGCACATGGCGATGAAGGGGAGCGGCAGAAACAGGTAGAAGGCGTTGTACGTGTACACGCCCAGCCCGGTAAGGACGCCGGCCAGCACGAAGAGCGCGAAGCTTCGCAGCCGCATCGCGTGCCACAACGCCAGCAGCACCGCCATCTCCGCGAAGGGCCACGCGACGACCATAAACCCCGTCCGGCTCAGGTGCAGATGCCACGTCATCACCGCCAGCAGCACCGCCGCAAAGGCGGCCGTGGTGCGGTTGAACATCGTGGCGAAGGCAGCGTACGCGAGAGGGATCGTCGCGATCCCGAAGAGCGCCATCGACAGGCGCAACGTAAACGTCGTCTGCGGGAGAAACTCGAACAGCAGCGCGGTGAAGTACAGCGGTCCCGTCGGCTGCCCGACGGCACTCGTTACGTACGGCCCGATCCAGCCTTCGTGCAGGACGCGTCGCGCGTCCAGCCCCGTCCAGGCTTCGTCGCCGTGGAGCCCGAGCGGAACGGTGCCGAGATGCCACACCCGCAGGACCGCAGCAAGCAACGTGATCGCGGTGATGATCGCCAGGTCGACCCGTGAGGCGGCCGACGCCCGCGTGATGCGGTGAACACGCTCGCGGACCCAGGCCGCGATCCGGAACAGCCGCCGCGACGGCCGGGCCGCCATCGCCGATTGCTCCTCCATCCGCACCGCGCTCCTTTCCACGCCGCCCCGCGAGCATACTAGATGATCATGCATCGCGAATATCCGGCGACCCGCCGCTCCGGTACGATGATCGCGGGTTCAGGGAGGAAGCATGGCCGTCACGAACAAATCGCTGCGCGTGCCCGTGAAGCAGCTCCGCCGCGTCTGCGACGTGCGCTCGCTGAAGTTCAAGACGACGTCCGACCTCGCACCGCTCGACGGCACCGTGGGACAGGATCGCGCCGTCAACGCGCTGGACTTCGGGCTGAGCATCGAAGCGGCAGGGTTCAACGTCTACGTGTCCGGCCCGCCCGGCACCGGCCGTTCGACGGAGCTGAAGGCGCAGGTCGCGCGCATCGCCGCGACGCGCCCCGCGCCGCGCGACTGGTGTTACGTCTTCAACTTCCGCGATCCGGCGCGGCCGCGCGCGCTGAGCCTGCCCGCCGACCGCGGGCATCAACTCAGCCACGATATCGACGAGCTGGTCGCGACGGTCCGCAGCGAGGTGCCGCGAGCGTTCGAGAGCGATGAGTACATCCAGCGTCGCGAGCAGGTCGGGCGCGAGGTCCAGACGCAGCGCGAGCAGTTTTTCGAGGCACTGCAAAAAGAGGCCAGCGAGCGCGGGATGACGGTGAACATCACGCCGATGGGCATCACCACCGTACCCCTCATCGATGCCAAACCGATCACCAAAGAGCAGTACGATGCGCTCTCCGAAGAACGCACGCACGAACTGCAAGCGCGCACCGCCGAGCTCGAATCCATCATCGCGCAGATGGCGCCCCAGCTCCGGCGCATGGACCGCGGCTCTCATCTGCTGCTCGCGGAACTCGACAAGCAGGTCATGGTGGCCATCACATCACCAAGGCTCGATGAACTGAAGCGCGACTACGCCGAAGAACCCGTCGCTGTCGAGTTCATCGACGCGCTCGGCGCCGACATGATCGAGCACATCGACGACTTCCGGTCGCCCGACCAGGAGCAGCAACCCGTCGTCCCCGGACTGCCCGCGATGCCACGCGACGGCGTGTTCAACCGCTACAAGGTCAACGTCGTCGTTACCCGTGCCGCCGATGCCTCCGCGCCCGTGGTGATCGAAGAGAGCCCGTCGTACTACCACATGTTCGGCCGCATCGACTACCGGGCAAGCTTCGGCTCGATGGTGACGGACCACACGATGATCAAGCCCGGCGCGCTGCATCGCGCCAATGGCGGCTTCCTCGTCGTGCAGGCACTGGATGTCCTGACGCAGCCCCAGGTCTGGGACACTCTCAAGCGCACCCTGCGCACGCGCCAGATACGGCTCGAGAACCTCGGCGAACAGTTCAGCGTCATCCCGACGACGACGCTCTCGCCCGAACCGATCCCGTTGAACCTGAAGGTGGCGATAGTCGGCACCGCGCGCGTCTTGCAGATTCTGCAGTCGGCCGATGAAGACTTCCGCAAGCTGTTCAAGGCGAAGGCCGACTTCACCACCGACGTCGACCGCATCGACGAGCATGTCGGGCTCTACGCGCGCTTCATCGCCAGGCAGGTAGCGGATCTGGGCATGCGCCCGTTCGACCGTGCGGCCGTGGCGCAGGTCATCGAGCAGAGCTCCCGCATGGCCGCCGACCAGGACAAGCTCTCGCTGCGGATGATGGATATCGTCGATCTGCTCGTGGAAGCGGACTACTGGGCCTGCGACGAAGCCAGCGCGACCGTCGGCGCGACGCACGTCAGCAAGGCGATCGACCAGAAGATCTACCGGTCGAATCTGATCGAAGAGCGCGTGCAGGAGTACATCACCGACGGCACGATCAAGGTAGATGTCGCCGGCGCCATCGTCGGCCAGGTGAACGGGCTCTCGGTGTTCGACCTGGGCGACTACTCATTCGGGCGCCCTACGCGAATCACGGCGCGCGTCAGCATGGGGCGCGGCCAGGTGATCAATCTCGAGCGCGAGATCTCGAAGAGCGGCCCTTCGCACAGCAAGGGGTTCCTCATCCTGCAGGGCTACCTCAACGGGAAGTTCGCCCACCGGCAGCCGCTGTCGTTCGCGGCGAGCCTCACATTCGAACAGGTGTACGACGAAGTCGACGGCGATAGCGCATCATCGACCGAGCTGTACGCGCTGCTCTCGGCGATCACGGACGTCCCGCTCAAGCAGGGCATCGCCGTGACCGGCTCAGTGAACCAACTCGGCGAAGTGCAGGCGATCGGCGGCGTGAACGAGAAGACCGAAGGCTTCTACGCCGTCTGCAAAGCGCGCGGGCTCACGGGCGAGCAGGGCGTGATGATCCCGAGGGACAACGTCCGGAACTTGATGCTGAAGCCGGAGGTGGTGCAGGCGGTCGCTGACGGCCGGTTCCACATCTACGCCGTCTCGACGATCGAACAGGGCATCGAGCTGCTGACGGGGATGCCCGCGGGCAAGCTCCGCAAGAACGGCACGTATGCGGAGGGGACGATGTTCCGCCGCGTCACGGACACGTTGGCAGAGATGACGAAGCGCGCGATGGAGGTAAATCGCGGCGCGCGAGAGCCTGTGGCGGCGACATCTGTCGCCACCGACGGCGCGAAGCCGACGCCATCGCCGAAGAAGCGGTGAAGACCCGGACCGAAGTCTCCGCCGGCGGCGTCGTGTTCCGCCTGCGCGACGGCGGCGGCTTCGATGTGACCCTGATCCTCACCCACGAGCGCCGCTGGCAGCTGCCGAAGGGGTGGATCGACGAGGGCGAGTCGCCCGAGCAGACCGCCGTGCGCGAAGTACGCGAGGAAGCCGGCATCGTCGCCGAGGTCGTCGGCCCGCTGGGCGATATCGAGTACCAGTACGTATCGACGTACGACGCCGAGCCGGCGCGCGTGCACAAGCGCGTGCACATGTTCCTGCTGCGCTACCTGAGCGGCACGACAGACGATCACGACGACGAAGTGATCGAGGCCCGCTGGGCGGAGATCGGCGAAGCAGAGCGGATGCTCGCGTTCAAGGACGAGCAGCGCATGATGGCGAAGGCGCGCACGTTGCTATCCGCGGTGGATTCGCCGAATGTAGACACGGGATGAGCGTTGGGATCCTGTCATCCAGAGCGAAGCGAAGGATCTCCCCCGATCCAGCACGCAACCACGAACAACAACACGAATGCGCGCCCGCCGATGTAGGACAGCCGCCCCCGGCTGTTGGACAGGACTCGCGCACGGCCACGAAAAAGTGGCACAGCCGTCCCCGACTGTGAGTCGCGATCCCTGGCCGGAGCGTTGCTATGCTGAACGAGCGAATGAGCCGGATCGCGCAAGATCCTTCGCTACCGCTCAGCATGACAGCATCTCCATCCGCCGGCAGTCGCTGAGCTGTTGGACAGGACTCGCGCACGGCCACGAAAGAGTGGCACAGCCGTCCCCGGCTGTGAGTCGCGATCCCTGGCCGGAGCGTTGCTATGCTGAACGAGCGAATGGACCCGGATCGCGCAAGATCCTTCGCTACGCTCAGGATGACAGCATCTCCATCCGCCGGCAGTCGCTGAGCACGAACCGCCAGGAGAACGGCGATGCCCGACACCAACATCCCGCCACTCCGAGGCCCTGTACTCGCGACGCACGGCATGGTCTCCTCCGAACACCCACTCGTCTCGCAGACCGGCGTCGATGTGCTGCGACGCGGCGGTAACGCCTTCGATGCGGCGCTGGCGATGTCGGCGCTCCTGCCCGTCGTAAAGCCGCACCGCAACCACCTCGGCGGCGATGCCTACATCCTCGCGTACCCGAAGGCTGAGGAGCGTGTCACGGCGATCTGCTCCGGCGGCAAGGCGCCCGCGGCGGCGACACCCGATCGATATGCAGACGGCATCCCGGGGCACGGCGGCGCTGCCGTAGCGATCCCGGGCCTCGTCGACGCGTGGCAAGAGTTTCACGGACGCTGGTGCACCATGCCGCTCGCGGATCTGCTGCGGCCGGCGAGCGGCTACGCGCGCGACGGGTTCGCCGTGACGCGCGAACTGGCGCTGAACCTGTCGGCAGCGACGCGGCTGTTCGGGAAGTATCGCGGCATGGCCGACGCGCTCTACGTCGACGGCGCGCCGCCCGCCTTCGCATCGACGCTGCGCCAGCCGGATCTCGCGGACACGCTCGACGGCATCGCCGCGGGCGGGCGCGCGGCGTTCTACGAGGGCGCGATGGGGCAGCGCATCGCCGACGGCGTGCAAGCGGCGGGCGGCCACATGAGCGCCGACGATCTCGCGTCGCACCGCGCCGACGTGCTGGAGCCGCTCTCGGTCGACTATCGCGGCCACACGGTCTACGAGACGCCGCCGAACTCGCAGGGGCTGATCCTGCTCGAAATGCTCAACCTCATCGGGTCGTACGACCTCGGCGCGTGGGGGCACCTCTCGCCCGACGCAGTGCATCATATGGTCGAGGCGAAGAAGCTGGCGTTCGAGGACCGGCTGCGCTTCGCAGGCGATCCGTCCGTTGTGCCGTTCGACCCGAAGCGGCTGCTCACGAAAGAGTGGGCCGCCGAGCGGCGCGCGTCGATCGATCCGCGGCACGCGCGGCCGGCGCCCATCGCGGCGGCGACGCACGACACGACGTCGTTCGTCGTCGCGGACGGCGCCGGCAACGTCTGCTCGTTCATCCAGAGCATCTTCGCGAACTGGGGATCGGCGGTCGCCATTCCCGGCACGGGGATCATCATGAACAACCGTATGTGCGGCTTCTCGCTTGATCCGGCCAGCCCGAACGTGCTGGCGCCGGGCAAGCGCACGATGCACACGCTCAACACCTACCTCGTGTTCCGCGACCTGTCCGCCGAGGCGGGCGGTCACCCGTACATCATCGGCAATACGCCGGGGGCCGACTTCCAGGTGCAGACGAACTTGCAGGTGATCACCGGCATCATCGACTACGGCCTCGACCCGCAGGCGGCGATCGACGCCGCCCGCTGGGGCGACACGCCCGGCGGCCTGCTCGTCGAAGAAGAGCTGCCCGCCGAGACGCAGCGCGAACTCGCAAGCCGCGGCCACGACGTGAAGCCGCTGCTGCGCGCCATGGCGCCAATGGGCCGCGCCCAGGCGATCGTCATCGACCCGGCGACGGGCGCCATGATCGGCGGCAGCGACGCCCGCGGCGAAGGCGCGGCTGTGGGGTGGTAGAAGAGTCGGGCTTGCGTCTTCTGGGCTGTAGAAGTCGTATAGTGACCGAATGAGCAGGTCGTTGCTCGACGATGCGTTTGCCCATCATGTTTGGGCGACACTGCGGCTGATCGATGCGTGCCTCGCGCTCAGTCCTGCGCAGTTGGACGCCGCAGTCCCTGCGACCGACCGTTCGATTCTCGCGACGATGCGCCACGTCATCGGGAACGAATCCTTCGAACTCTTCGTCGCGAGTGGTGAGCGTGGCTCCTTCATCAGGGCGGACCGGATGGGGCTTGCGGAGCTCAGGGCCGCGATGGCGGACATCGGCACCGGATGGTCGCGACTTCTCGACGAGGGCATCGATCCGGACGCCGTGCTTCGTGAGGTCGACCCTGACGACGGGTACCAGAAGCACGCTCCGATGGGCATCCGTCTGGCGCAGGCGCTGCACCACGGGACCGACCATCGGAGCCAGATCTGCACCGCGCTCACGACGCTCGGTGTGAAACCGCCGGCCGTTGACGTGTTTACCTTCGGCCTGCAGGATGGCCGCGTTGTGGAGGTGCCAGCGCCAACCTGACCACATCGCCGGTCGGTAGGGTGTGCGCCGGACTGTTACGCTAACTGCAGAGGTGCACATGACCAAAGCCGAGTTCCACTTCTCCCCGCGGCCTAACCGCGCGCACGAGATCGCGTGGCAGACGTGGTCGGCGGAGGCGTTTGAGCGGGCGCAGCGGGACGACAAGCCGGTGCTGCTCGGCATCTCCGCTGTCTGGTGCCACTGGTGCCACGTCATGGACGAGACGTCGTACTCGGACTCTGACGTCATCGGGCTGATCAACGAGCGCTTCGTCGCGATCCGCGTCGACAACGACCAGCGGCCTGACATCGACGCGCGCTACAACATGGGCGGCTGGCCGACGACGGCGTTCCTGACGCCCGCGGGCGAGGTGATGGCCGGCATGACGTACATCCCGCCGGACCAGATGCGCGACGTGCTCAACCAGGTCAGCACGTACTACAAGGACAACAAAGCGTCGATCGAAGAGAAGATCGCGCAGCTCATGCAGAACCGCGAGCACTCGTCGGACGCGAACGCTGGCGACGGCGACGAGTTGTCCGACCAGATCCTGCGCGACGTGCTGCACGCGGCGCAGGACGGCTACGACCCCGTGTTCGGAGGGTTCGGCAACGAGCCGAAGTTCCCGCACAGCGACGCCATCGACCTGCTGCTGCATCACTACCTGCGCGACGCCGACCGCGACGCGCTGCACATGGCGCGCAAGACGCTGGAGGCGATGTGCAAAGGCGGCACGTACGACCAGGAGTGGGGCGGCTTCTACCGCTACTCGACGAAGCGCGACTGGAGCATCCCGCACTACGAGAAGATGCTCGAAGACAACGCGCAGCTCCTCCACGCGCTCCTCAAGCTCTACCGCATCTCCGAGAACGACGAGCACCGCCGCTACATCGATTTCACGATCGCGTATCTCGATGCGTGGCTGAGCGATCCGGCGACGGGCGCCTTCTACGGCTCGCAGGACGCCGACGAGGAGCTGTATCCGCTGCCGAACGAAGAGCGAAAGAAGTTCGCGCCGCCGTACGTCGACAAGACCGTGTATACAAGCTGGAACGCGATGGCGATCGCGGCGTACCTCGAAGCGTCATGGACGCGCGGCCGCCCCGATCTGCGCGATCGCGCGCTGAAGGCGCTCGACTTTCTCTGGGAGCGCCTGCACACCGACGCCGATGGCATGTACCGATTCCTCGCGCCGGACGGGCCGAAGATCCCCGGACTGCTCGGTGACCAGGCGTGGACGGCGCTCGCCTGCCTCGGCGCGTACGAAGTGGCCGGCCGCGGGCGGGGTCTCGATCGCGCGGAGCAGCTCCCGGGGG
>Ga0080064_1002405_pt1 | contig 31945 bp, 38 predicted proteins | sample Subgrocontami54m_FD_69260 | JGI IMG/M metagenome (GOLD analysis project Ga0080064, IMG submission 69260) | Subsurface groundwater microbial communities from S. Glens Falls, New York, USA - GMW46 contaminated, 5.4 m (SPADES assembly) (version 2) ...
GGTAGGTGCGCCCGACCCGTAGGCGGCCGGTCACCTCGCTCGTCGGAGCCTTGAGCGCGTTCTCCAGCTGGTCGTACCGCTTAAGCAGGTCCTGACCAGCCTCAAACAGCAAGGCTCCCGCCCGGGTCAGTCGAATACGCCCACGACCCCGCTCCACGAGCTGCTGCCCGAACTTTTCCTCAAGCGCTCTTACGTGATGACTGACCGCTGACTGCGTCAGATAGTTCTGCTGCGCTGCCTCAGTGAAGCTCTGGGTAGTCACCAGATCATGGAAGATCCGCAGGGAGTGGATCATGATGAATTAATCTCATGTAACATATGTGTAGAATGCATTTGATTTATACCACGTTCCATGCGATTATTCAAGTAGGTGCGCTGCACAAGTTATCCGGTGTGCAGTGGATGCGTCGCGAACGGGATGGAGCTGATCGACGAGAACGCCATTTGGGCTGAAGGGAGGTCGTCGTGAGTATTGTGTTGGTGCCCCTGGCTGTGCACGAAGGAACGCAAGCACCGAGCACTGCAGCGCCGACGTATGGCGCGCCCGTGATCGAAAAAAAGGGCGCCAGGGGTTCCTCCCTCATGCAGGCTCTCTCGGTATTAGGTGTCGGCTCGAGATAGCGTTGGAAAAGACCATGGGTAAGCATCGAGCTTCCCGGCAACGGCGGAAGACCAGACGACCTGTCGATCATCCGGAGAGCATGCGCAACAGCTATGTGTACGAACCGGCCTGGGCGAACGCGTGGCCACACCTGGACGACTGGTTCAACCTCTGCGTCAATATGAGCCAGCCTCTCACGAGTTGACCGTTCACATCCGGGATCATAGGGAGCGAGTGGTCAGACGCCATGCGTTTCAGTACACGAACATCAAGACCTGCGTGGATTGAAGGGGTGGTGGATCAGGGAGGGGACCACATCAGCCTGTCCTATGGCGAAAATCGTCGGGCGACGGCGTTGGTTGCTCCGCACCCCCGACAGGGCTTCACAGTGCAATTTCTGCTCAAGGCACGTCGGACTGAGGTGCAGGCGAACAAAATCTTAGACGAAGTGCGCCGGGAGCTGACTTTTTACCTGTTAGATGTCATCGGACCCGACTCGTGGGCGTTTGTGCAGTACCATTGCGAGACCCCGGCGAATCGACTCTCACGCGTGCATTGGACCTGGCATCCTCATGCGGAACGCCAGCGCGTATTATGACGTAATAGGCCAAGGGGCTCGATGGTTCCTGGGCCCGTTGACCGGCACCACGCTCTGAACGCTCCCGATTGACCCCCTGCCAAGTTTGGGTCCTTGACGCTTGAATCGCCTAAAAGGATGTATTGTGTGCTATAATAAAAAATACTTTAAGCAGTTGGTGAGGCTTGCGCTTCGCCCGGTGAACCGGGCCGCCACCCGGCGGTTCCTTCCTTTTGCTGCCAGGCTCCGTGAGGAGGCGGTTACTCTCATCGTCATGGACACCTCTGCTATCCCTGGTTCTGCGCCTGCGCGATCACGAACGGCGTCATCCGTTCGCCATTACCTCCCGATCCTGCTCTCCGGAGGCCTTGGCGTAGCGCTGTCGGCCACGCTCTTTTTCGCCGTCGGTGGATGGGAGCGGACCCACCTGAAAGCCATGTTCGGCCAACAGGCTGAAATTCGCGCCACTGCCATTCACCAACGCGTCATCACATCGCTGGAAGCCCTCAGCGGAGTCGGGGCGCTCTACGCCGTCACTCCGCAGGTTGACCGGCAGGCATTTCGCGTCTTGGCGAGCCGGATTCTGGCCCAGCATCAGGAGATTCAGGCCATCGAGTGGATTCCACGCATTGCCGGTTCCTCTCGGGTGGAGTGGGAGCGTGGCGTGGACGAACACGGTGATGCGGTCGAGCTTTTTGAACTCGATGCCGACGGCCGAAGAGTCAAAGCCCGAGAGCGCGAGGAATATTTCCCGATTTACTACGCGGAGCCGATGGCTGGCAATGAATCGGTCGTTGGGTTTGATGCGTCGTCTGACGCCACCCGGTGGGCGGCGATGGAACGCGCGCGAGATACCGGTGAGCTCGTGACGACGGGCCGTATCCGGCTGCTGCAGGGACCTTCCGGCCAGTTCGGCATTCAGGCATTTGTTCCGATTTATCATGGCAGCGCGGCCCACGACACCCTCCCGGCGCGCCGCGACCATCTGCAGGGGTTTGTCATGATGGTTTTCAGGGTGCGCGCTCTGGTGGAACTCTCGCTCATCGGGTTCAAGCCCGCCCTGATGGATGTGTGGCTCGTTGATGAGTCAGCCGCCCCGGGTGAGCGCTTGCTCTATCAGCAGCAGTCGCGTCCGGGTCCTGCGCACGAGTCCTCAGGCCGCGAACCGCTCATCCGTAGCCCCTTCATGTGGACGACTACGTTCGATATCGGCGATCGACTCTGGTCGTTTCACGCCTCTCCCACACGCCGGTTCTTTGCGATGTATCGCACCTGGCTGCCCTGGAGCGTGTTGAGCACCGGGCTGCTTCTGACGTGGTTGCTGATCAACATCCTGTTCAATGCCCTGCGCCGGGGCGCGCAGGTGGAGCGCCAGGTGGTGCGACGCACCGAAGAACTCACCGCGGAAGTCGTCGAACGTCAGCGCGTCGAGACGGCGTTGACCATTTCAGAGCTTCGGTACCGTCGGCTCTTTGAGACCGCCAAAGATGGGATCTTAATTCTCAATGGAGATACCGGGTGCATCACCGACATCAACCCCTTCTTGGTGGAGATGTTGGGCTATCCTCCCAAGGAGGTTGTGGGCAAGCGCCTCTGGGAGATCGGGCCGTTCAAGGACATCGAGCGATCCAAGGTGGCGTTTGACCAGTTGCAGGCGAAAGAATACGTCCGGTACGAAGACCTTCCCCTGCAGACACAAGACGGACGGCTGATGGACGTTGAGTTCGTCAGCAATAGCTATCGTGTCGATGGCAAGCGCGTGATTCAATGCAACATTCGCGACATTACCGCGCGCAAGCGGGCAGAGGAGGCGCTGCAGCAGGCACATGCCGAGCTGGAGCGGAAAGTGCAGGAGCGTACCGGAGAGCTCTCCAGCGCGAACACGCATCTGCAAGCGTCGTACGAGCAGGTCCGGCGTCTGGCCCTGCGCTTGCAGTCCATTCGGGAGGATGAGCGTTCAGGGATCGCGAGAGAGCTGCATGATGAGCTCGGCCAGGCGCTCACCGCGCTGAAAATGGATCTCTTGTGGACCTCGGGCAAGCTTCCGGCTGAGCAAGGGCCATTGCCGGAACGGATGACCGCGATGGTGTCATTGGTGGATCGCATGGTGGAAACGGTGCAGCAGGTCTCCGCCACACTGCGTCCGGGGATCCTCGATGATTTCGGCCTGCTGGAGGCGATGCGGTGGCAAGGCAGAGAGTTTCAAGAGCGAATGGGCGTCGTCTGCCGGATGCACATCGAGCTAGAGCAACTTGAGTTGGATCCCGATCACGTGACGTCGCTGTTTCGGATTCTCCAGGAGTCGCTGACCAATGTGGCGCGCCATGCCAACGCGACCGAGGTGACGGTCAGGCTCACGGCCTCCAACGGCCGGTTGATCCTGGAGATCGCCGATAACGGGAAAGGCATTACCACAGCGCAGATCAACGCTGCCGCATCGCTGGGGTTGACCGGGATGCGGGAGCGCGCCCTGCTCTTGAACGGCCGGGTGACCGTGACGGGTACCCAGAGCCAGGGGACGATAGTGCGAGTCGAGATGCCCTATACCGCGGCGACACCCAAGGCGGCGACATGATCAAAGTCGTCATTGCCGATGACCATGACGTGATCCGGGAGGGGGTCAAGCGGATCCTGGCTGACACACCGGATATTCGCGTGGTGGCCGAGGCGTGCGATGGCCAGGAGTTGCTAGCGAAGGTGCACGCCAAACCCTGCGATGTGGTGGTCCTTGATCTGAACATGTCGGGGCGTGGCGGATTGGAAGCATTGAAGGCGCTGAAAACCGAACACCCCAAACTTCCTGTGCTGGTCCTGACGATGCACGCCGAGAGCCAGTACGCAGTCCGCGTCTTAAAGGCGGGTGCCGCCGGCTATCTCCACAAGGCCCACGTCTCGGCGCAGCTAGCGGAGGCGGTCCGGAAAGTGGTGAGTGGAGGCAAATACCTCACCCCTGCGACGGCCGATGCCTTGGCGGTCGATCTTAACGTTGACCTGGAACAACTTCCTCATAACCGACTCTCAAATAGAGAGTTACAGGTATTGTGCCTGATCGCCTCAGGGAAGACCGTGTCAGAGATCGCCAAGGAACTGTCCCTCAGCGTGCAGACCATCAGCACCTACCGGGCGCACATCCTCGAGAAGATGGGCCTGGAGAACAGCGCGCAACTGACGCATTACGCCCTCCAGCAGCACTTAGTCGAGTAAGCCGGTCGCTCTTCTTCCCTCGCCCGTCTCGTCTCTGTCGTCTCTCCGTTCCTCGCACGGCCCCATCGTACAAACTGTGATGGCGGCGTAAGCCCCCCGACGACCCTACTGCCGTCCCCACCACGAGGCTCAATCGAGCGTTCGGCTGATTGTCGCACTGCCCTCAACTCAGTAGAGTGTGCGCGTATGGTCGTGTGGGCGAGACCGTGGAGAGGAGACGCTCGACTGATACGGACACGATCTGAGCGCGGTCAAGGGCGCTATGGAAGTGGACTGCGAGCGTGATTCACGCACCGTGAGCGCGCGAGTGCTCATCGGGGCAAACCAAGGAGACGATGATGGAACACAACACAGAATACTGGGTGTGGTTTCTTGTCATGGGCGCGATCGTCGGGTGGTTGGCAGGGTACATCATGAAGGGTCGCGGGTTTGGAATCTTCGGCAACATCGTGGTCGGAGTGGTGGGAGCCGCGTTGGGCGGATGGCTGGCCAACGCTATTGGGCTGTATACCTCGAGCTCGATCGGCGCGTTCCTCGTCGCACTCACCGGTGCGGTGCTCTTGGTGGCCCTCACAGGCTTCATCAAGCGACTAGCCTGATCGGCAGGGGTCATGATCCGTGGAGACATGATTCACGCCCCGTGGGCACGCAGGTGCCACGGGGCGGAACAGGAGGGCTTCAATGTTTAGGCGTCAATCACTTGTCGTAGGAGCGCTGGGCATCTGGTTGTGCGGCGGGGTCGTCCCAGGCGCGGTTTCAGCGGCCGAGCCGACTGCGCCCATGCACCAGGCGGCGGGGGAAATTGTGTGGCTGGATACCCAACTCGGTAAGCTGCAACTGTACGCGGATCGCTCCCAAGGCACGCGGACCACGGCGCAGTACAACATTACTCAGCAGGACACCCAGGTAACTGACCGGTTGGATCAGCAGTTTCTCACCATCACGGACTTACGGGCAGGGCAACACATCACGATTGAATCCCGAGCCAGTGGAGAGGAACAACTCGCGACCAAGATCACTGTGGAGCCCACGACAGCCCCGCTGTTTCAACATGCCGAGGGCACGATTGAGTCGATTGAGGTCACCCCGGGCACGTTCACTCTCAAGGAGACCGCGAGCCCCGGAGCTGTGGGCATGGTGTCCGTGTTCGCGTTTGACCCACAGGACATCGTCGTCATGGAAAGCCCGAGTCTGCAGCCGGTCCGATTGGAAGTGAAGCCTGGTGATTTCGTGAAGGTGGACTACGTGGTGAATGATGGCAGGCGCTATGCCCGCTCAATGATGCGGTATTCAGCCGTGCCGGCGCCGACGACCACAACCACCACGACGACCAGCACCACGACCACGAGTCAATAAGGTGATCCATGGAGGCAGCGATGCGCCTTGCGCTATACCTTGTGACAGCCGGCCTGCTGCTCGTAAGCGGTCCGCTGGGGTGCGCGAGCAGCCGGACCACGACCGTCAAGACGGAGGAGCAAGTCCAGCGTCCAGGGGCCATGGTGGGCACGGATGGGGTCCGAGTGGACAGGGAAACGACGACCACCACGGTCACCCATACCCCTCAGGAGTCGCGAGGGGTTCTCTCTACCACGGTCCATTTCCTTGGCGAGGTCCTCAGTTGGCCGTTTCGTTTGGTCGGTGCTCTGCTTCGCGCCCTATTCTAACGCATGATAGTGAGCCCAGTTTCTGAGAGCGCCTGGGCTTGAGAAGGGAGTTCCCGCGTGTTCCCATGAAACATGAATTATGGTTGGCGGCCATCGCGATTACCGGCTTCTTGGGGGTCCTGGCTGGGTGTAGCAAGCAGGCGGCCTCCTCGTCAGAAGCGATTCAACATGCCAAGACCTTGAAGACGTCTGAGCAGCAAGCCGACTATCTGGTGAGCCAGACCCGGACGTTCGTGAATTCAGAAAACTACCAGGAAGCGATCAAGACCGCGCAATACGTGTTGTTGAGCGTTGACACCCACTCTCATGCGGCCACGGATCTGTTGGAACAGGCCAAAGCGAAGCTGGCTGCGGATGCCCAAGCGGTCATCGGTGATAGGAAGAAACCGGTGGGACTGTAAACGGATGTGCCGTGAATCAGGCGGAGGTCCACGAAGTGAACGCACGAAGAATCCGGCGTACTGCGTATGGCGGAGTGACCAAGAACAAGGAGAATGACGAGCGATGTATGACAGGCTAAATCCTCCTGTGGGCATGGCAGAACTCAAACAGCTCCAGCGAGATCATGCAGAGATACGGGCGAAACTCCAACAGTTGAAGTCCGCACTCAACGGGGGGGCTCCTTACCTGCCCGAAGATGGGGCAAGAATTCAACAGGAGGCGAGGCAGCTCTGCTTAGCACTCGCCAGGCGGTTGAGAGCCCATATTCGGCAAGAGGGGCGACTCGCGACCTGCTGCAGCCTGGCTCTCGGACGTATGGGGCCTGGGGAATTAGCGTGTTTAGCCTTGGAGCATCATGTCGATCAAGAGAACCTGCGCATCATCAACCAATCGCTGACACACGAAGGGAACGGATGGCTGACACACGTGGGACCGTTACTGATCAGCCTGATCGCCAGTTTGAAGCGTCAAATGGATGTCCAAGAGGCGGGCCTTTTTCCCTTCCTAGAGCGAGCCTTGGCGGTTGATCATCACAGTAATGGAGCGGTCCGCGTGGAGGGAGACAATGGAGTGGAAGGGGAGCACAGGAACGGCCGGTTGCTCGTCGAGAATCAACGGTGAGAGTGGGTTACACACAAGGAGACGAACATGGACAATTTAGTGTGGTTTCTCTTGATCGGTCTGTCCGTTGGGTGGTTGGCGGGGCTCATTATGAAGGGTCGCGGGTTTGGGATCTTCGGCAACATCGCGGTCGGAGTGGTTGGAGCTCTGTTGGGTGGCTGGCTGGCCGGCGTGACGGGGCTTGTCTCCTATAGCGCGCTCAGCGCTTTCGTGACGGCGCTCGTCGGTGCGGTAGTCTTGGTGGGCCTCATTGGCCTCGTCCAACGGGCCTGAGTTTCTCGTAGACGGAGGGAGCCATGAAACGGTTTATCGCAGTGTTGATCGGAGCGCTTCTGGTGTGCGCAGTGGTATCGACGCCGGCCTTTGCCGTCAATACGGCGACCCATGGGCAGATGTCCGGTAAGACGGTCGTGGCAGGATTGTTATCGCTCATTGTCTGGCCAGGGATTGGCCAGATCGTGAATCAGAACCCAGGAAAAAAGAATATCAGCCACGCCGTCATCGGCCTGTTTCCACCGTTTCGATTCTGGTCCGGATGGGATGCTTTGATTGACCGCAGAGGCGGACGAATCGATGGGCTGGTGTAAGCCTTCCTACAAGAAGAAAGGTTCCTATGAAGGAGGTTCTCATATTGTTTGCCATTGGGGTGGTGCTGTTGTCGCGAACCCAGAGGCAGCGGGTCAGGCGGTCGAGGTCGCGAAGTAGACGGGTGAGTGGTTGAGGGATCGCATAAGGCAATCGGAGAAGGAGAACGGGATGAATAAGCAATTTGTGGCGCTGGCGGTGATGAGTCTGCTTGCTGCGGGGTGCAGCAGCGAGTTTTGGAGGGGTGGGGGCACGGGTGCCGCGGCGGGAGTTGTCGGCACGGGTGCCGGCTATGAGCTTCGAGCACGACAGCAAATGGAAAAGCTAGAAGAGGATTACAAAGCCGGCCGCATCAACCAACACGACTATGAAACTCGGAAAGACCAGATTCAAAAAGGCTCGATCTTCTATTAATTGACGTCGGAAACCGAATCATAGGAGCACGGAGCAGTTGTTGATGGAGAGTTACTGGATAAAAACCACCCTGGCCGTCTTTGGTGTCCTCTTTGCGATCGGCGGCGCCGTCAGCGCCTTCCTGCAGGCCAAGTGGCTGTCCGATCAGCGCAAGACCCTGCGACGGATTCTGGACGTGTTGCAAGCCATGCGGGGCGGGCAGTGATCGTGCAAGCAAGGAGGTGGGCAATGTGGTGCTCCAGGCGGTGGGTTGGGCGTGCAGCGGAAACTACGGTGCTGGCCATGGTGAGCATGCCGATGGTTGGATGGACCGAGCAGCCACTGAAACAGGTACCTGAAGTCATTGAGGCGGTCAAGGTTCAGGGACCACTGGCTGGCGTGTCGTGGAGCGTCATCAACGATTCGGATCAGCCGGTTGAAGGCCAGGCGCCGATGGTGATTGGGCAACACCTTAAAGCGGATCGGCAGGCCGGGCCTTCATCAGCCTGGCTCGATCTGCACGGCGGAAAATCACGTGCGGCGAACCGTGAACCGGACCTCTTGCGTTATGAGTTCTAGGGAAGGGTCGGAGAAGGTCGTCCGGCAAGGAGACGCAGTGTGGAAGATCTTCGTGCGCCGTGAGCACGTCAGTGCCACGGGGCGGGAAAGGAGAGCCGATGCGGGGACATAAGTCGCTGTGGATTGGATCGCTTGGCGTAAAGCACTAAAGAACAACGCAGTTCACAACAGCGGAGAACGGTGATGAACCTACAACGCATGTATAGGTTAGGGATGGTGTTGTTGAGTGTGGGCGGCTTGGCCGTTGCAGCAGGTTGTAGTAGTACCAGTAATACGCGTGCTAGTTTTGTCGGCCCGCGCGGTCCTGTTGGTGCTACTGGTCCTGAAGGGAAGCAAGGTTTCACCGGACCCAAAGGGGCATCGGGTGTTGCGTTACAAGGTGAGCGCGGTGCCGTAGGCCCTGCCGGCCCTGTGGGCGAACAAGGTCTTACTGGCCCAAGGGGGCATGTGGGTGACGTTGCGAGAGGCCCAATGGGTGAAATCGGACCAACTGGACCTGCAGGCGCGCAAGGTGACATTGGGCAATCGGGTGAACAAGGGGACAGCTTAGCTGGTTATGCTGGCGCAAGGGGAGCAATTGGTCCTCAAGGTGAACAAGGTCCTATTGGAGATGTGGGTGCTAAAGGGCCTACGTTGCGCGGTCCCGCAGGCCCTGCTGGTTATGCAGGTTTGGCAGGTGAACAGGGAGCGGTTGGAAAGGAAGGCGCGAAAGGGCACACCACGGCCGGCGTCGCCGGTTTGGCTGGTCCTTCTGGAGTCGCAGGAGCTCCAGGTGCGCAGGGAGCCACTGGGACTCAAGGCGTTGTCGGCAAGGTGGGTTACTGGGATCCCTACAAGGTGTTTAATTTCGATTCCAAAGAGACCAGTCTTAAGGCGGGAGATCTGGAAAAAGTACACGACATTGCCGGTTATATGAAGACCGCTCCATCATTGCAAGTCGGCATTGATGGCACCGCAGTGAGATCGGGCGATCAAGGCATCAACGATCTTCGTGTCAACGCCATTCGAGCGGCATTGATCGATGCTGGTGTATCGCCAGATAGGATCAGGTCGGGTGAGATAGGCAACAAGGCTCTCAGGCGTGAGGGACAAATCGCCGTGCTGTTTACCACTATCGATGACAGAACGTGATCGATAGTTCTTTGTCAACATCGCAGCAGTCATCCATGCGGCGGAAGATCGTGTGCGGTGCAAAAGACGGAGGATCGCATGTTGTGGACAATCGCTAGCATCCTGGCGGTTCTGTGGCTGCTGGGCTTGGTGAGCAGTTACACGATGGGAGGGCTGATTCACCTCCTGCTGGTCGTTGCCGTTGTCATGGTGCTCATCAACGTCATGACGGGGAAACGCCTGTCGTAAGAATCGGTGAACGGAAGAACATGAACTGGAGGTTCGGGATGAGTCCGAAGAGCCTGTTTGGGATGGTGCTGCTCATTCTGGGCATTGTGGCGCTGGCGTATCAGGGCATTACGTACACGACCAGAGAAAAGGCCGTCGATCTCGGCCCCGTACAAGTGACGACTGAGACGACCAACAATATCCCTCTCTCGCCGGTCGTCGGAGTGATCGCGCTGATCGGCGGCATCGCATTGCTGACCCTGAACACCAGGAAGGCCTGACGTCGGGTCACCGGAACGCTGCTGGACGCTGGCACGCCAGCGTCCAGCAGAGTTTGTAGCGGCACAGCAACAGGAGGGTGCGATGGAGGAAACGGTGTCGGAGATGCTGGTGGCCGAACAGACGGATGAACATTCGGGCTCAGCGACCGCTCAGCTCTTCGCGGAAAGAGACAGGTCGCTCATGACGCCGCTTGGATTGGCGGCGGGAGAGATCTTGACCGAGGTTGAGTGGTCGGGAGCCACGACGTTGCGGCGGCTCATCCGGAAGCTGGATTGGCCGATGTACCTGGTCCTGATGGCGGTGGGGGTGCTTGTCCGCCAAGGCTTGATACGGGCCACACAGCGAGAGCTGGAGGTGATCGTCGAGCCGATACCGAAATGGTCCGGAGTCGCTCAGGCCGAGGTTATGTGATGTCAAATATGGAGCAAACAATGAAAACGCAACACCAAATGCATACCTATACCCGCTCAGGAAATGGGAACACGGAACCGTTTGAGAAACCGGTGATCCTCCCTGAGCTGGACAATCAAGATCCGGCACAGCATGCCTGGGCCGATGCCCGATTCGCCACCGACATTATGGCCGAGCACGGCCTATTCTTTGCCCTGCTGATGCCTGAAGAGCTGGCTTCCAAAGAGCGAAAAGAGGCGCTTCGTTTTTCAGGGCTATTTGCCGGTCTTCATACAACTATTGACGGGATGGCTATAGAGGATGTCGCGTCTTCTATCAGCAAAATCACCGATGAAATGAAGCGCTTCATCGACTACAAATATGCTCAGCAGCAGGCCCAAGAGTTGGGAAACCTGCGAAGCCTGGTGTGGCCGCTCTTCTTTGAACACACGCGGCATGAGGCGGAACGATGGGTGAGGCGGCTCGACAATCTGGCGAAGGGCGAATCTGCGTTTGACCGTTCGGAAGTGGTGACCTTCTGGACCAATATCATGGACGAGCACGCGCGGTTTGTGGCACACCTCTTGGATCCTGCTGAATTCGAACTAATTGAAACGGCCATGAAAACAAGCCGTGTGTTTCGCGAGCTTGGAAAAGGTGGGATAAGTGGAGTGGTCTCCGCGACCGCAAAAGAACCTACTACGGTCATCCGCTCGTTGGCGAAAAATCCAGATGTGGATGCCGTGATGAGCGCGGCGGAGACGATCCTGGATTTCAAGACGAAAGCAGCACGCGATATTGAGAAAGCCCGCATCAAAAGCATTATTGATCCCCGGCTTGCAGATCATGTCCGGCGGGAGGCGCTGAAATTCGTGGATGAACTGAAACGAGCAGGGTAAGCGTGATGAGCCAGAAGGCAACGCATAAACAAAACAAAAAGGAAAGCCCATGAAAACACTCGTAGCGACTGTTCTTGCCGCCTGTATGCTCGGGATGTTGAGCGGCTGCCACAGCGGGATCATGCGTGGAGCGGGTTCTGATGTCGAGCGCCTCGGCGATAGGATGCAACGATAATTCGCGAGGGAGGGTGAGAGCATCATGGACCCAGCGGCCGCCAGCAAGGGTGAGAGGGGGCTCCATGCGCAGCTCCAACGAGCTGCCATCGTGGACTCCTCGAACGACGCAATCATCGGCGAGAACTTGGAAGGCCTGGTCACGAGCTGGAACCGGGCCGCTGAGCGGCTGTACGGCTACACCGCCCAGGAGGTCCTCGGCAAGCCGAGTGCGGTCCTCCTGCCTCCGGACCGGATCGATGAAGTCCCGGCGCTACGAGCAAAGATCAAGCGGGGCGAACGCGTTGAGCATTATGAGACGGTTCGGAGACGCAAAGATGGGCGACACTTTCATATCTCCCTCACCCTTTCGCCCATCAAGGATGCGACGGGCCTGGTCGTCGGCGTCTCTGCCATTGCCCACGATATCACCAAGCGTCAGCGGACACAGGAGTTGCTGACGATTTCGGAAGCTCGTTTCCGGCGTCTCTTTGAGACCGCGCAAGACGGCATTTTAATTCTCAATGCGGAGACGGGATCCATCACCGAGGCGAACCCATTCCTCGTGGCACTGACAGGCTATGCGCAAGACGAACTCGTTGGAAAGAAGCTGTGGGAAATTGGTCCGTTCAAAGACACCGAGAGATCCAAAACGGCGTTTCAAGAGTTGCAGACGAGAGCCTATGTCCGTTACGAAGACCTCCCCCTTGAAGCCAAAGATGGACGGCGACTCGATGTCGAGTTTGTGAGCAATGTCTATCAGGTTGGCGACGCGTACGTGATTCAGTGCAACATTCGCGACATCACCGAGCGCAGGCGTGCGGAGCGCGCGCTGCAGAAAGTCAACAACACCCTGGCGGAGCACGCCGAGCAGATCGAACGCACCAACGCGGACCTGGACCGCGCCACACAGGGGCTTCAGAACGCCAATGAACGTTTGGAGCGCTTGGCCCTGCTCGATCCGCTCACAGGACTCTTGAATCGGCGCGGTCTGCAGCAGGCCCTGTCCCAGGAGTGCCAGCGGGCCCGGCGGGAAGGATCGACGTTCTGCGCACTGCTCGCGGACTTGGACGATTTCAAACGCATCAACGACAGGTTGGGCCTGACCGTGGGGGATATGGCACTCGTGCAGGTCGCGCGGCAGCTCAAAGTCTCCACGCGCGCCACCGATCATGTGGCCCGAATTGGCGGAGACGAGTTTCTGACCCTCCTACCAGGGACTCGTCTAGCCGAGGGGATGCGAATCGCTGAAAAACTGCGCCTGGCAATCGCCGGCACCTCCATCATGCACACCCCAGCATCGAGTGTGACGGTCACCGCGAGCCTGGGTCTCGTGCAGGTATCCGACGCGACGACCTCGATCGAAGAGATCCTGTCCCAAACACAGATGGCGCTGCAGCGGAGCAAGCAGGTTGGAAAGAACCAGGTCTCCTCTGACGGGCACCTTGGCGCGGCCCAGTCCGCTGCAGATCCCGACGCGCACCTCGCGTTGCTTTCGGCGCTCCGCCAAGGCGGCCAATTTCATACGGTCAGGCAGCCGATCTTTTCCCTCGATGAGATGAGCCTTGTGGGCTACGAACTGTTGAGCCGCTTGGCCGTTGAGACATTTGAGATGCCGGAGGATTTCTTTCGGATCTCCCTGCAGGCCAACCTCCTGACGCTGGTTGACCACCACTGCCTGAGGACCTGCCTCGCGGCCTCGAGGTCGCTGCCGTCTGAGGTCCTGCGCCATCTGAATCTCTTTCCCTCGACCATCATGAACATCCCGGTCCAACAGCTTCTCGAGGAACTTCAGGATCATGGGCGCGCGGATACCTATTGCATTGAGATCAGCGAACAACAAGTCCTTGGCGAGCCCCCGGATCTCGCCGAGGGACTCAGAACGCTGCAACAGGCTGGCGTTTTGATCGCGATTGATGATGTCGGGTATGGGCGAAGCTCGCTGGAGAGTCTCGTTCTGCTGCAGCCGCAGATCGTGAAAATCGACAAGAGTTGTGTCAGCGGGATCAGCCAGGATGCCTTGCGTACGAGATCGTTTCGCCGGTTATTGAGAGTGGTGGAAGGCCTGGGAGCCGAGGCGGTCGCGGAGGGCATTGAAACCGCGGATGACCTGGGGATGTTGAAAACACTTGGCGTGAAATACGGCCAAGGGTTTTTCTTAGGCAGACCGGGCTGACCATGCGGTTCCGCAGCCAGATCGTCTGGTGGGCTGCGCGGTGGCTCGCCCGCTCGCAGGGTTTCCTTGATCCCGTGGCAGTCCTCAGGCAACTGGAACGATTCGGGCAACCCGCGGACGTGCTGGCACCGGGTGAACTGCTCCGGGCGGGGGCTGTGATGCATGCCCGGGGGATGATGAACAGCCAGGCCATCCAGCATAACCTGGACTGGGTCTGGCCCTATTGGGTGGTCCGGCAGTTTGACCCCGCTGATCCCGCATTTGTGCCGCGGGCCTTCTCATTGACGCATATCAACCTGACCCATCGGAATTGGACCGCCGTCGGTCTGCCGGATGTCCAGGAGCTTCCCATCATTGATCCGCGCGGACTGGTGACCCCCTGGCTCGCCGGCTGGTCGTTGGATGGATGGATCGTGACCAACGACCGCCGGGCATTATTCCCCTCGCGGATGCTCGTGGGATCTCAGCGTCTGCTCCACGAAGGCGGGCTGACCGTGGTCACCGAGACGCGTCAGGGAGCACTCGCCCTGCACTCGATGGTGGAGGTCATCCAAGTTGGGGGCGTGCCGACCTGCCAGATTCGCTTGTTCGGAAGCGCGGACAGCGCCGGGTGGCTCGTGGCCGCCCTACGCCCATACAACCCGGAGGGCATCAGCCCGATCCACCGCATTGACGTCGTGTCGGATCGCACCGGCTGGACCGTTAATAGACAACATTCGATCACGTTTACCGTTCCGCCGCAGCGCTTCGTCTCTTCCCAGTATCAGTCGGGCGATGTCGCCACCCGGTTATCCATGACGAAGGAAGAGCTTCATGTCGAGTGCCCCGTCGGGTTGGCCACGGCGGCCGCGCTCTTTCCACTGGCGCCCGGGACGCCGGCAGAGGTTACGATCCATGTTCCGCTTGTGGAGCCCCGCAAGCGCGCGTATACCAACGGACATACCATCGGCACACTCCCCTCGTGGGACGAAGCGCTGGCCGGCCATTGCCGGTTGCAGGTGCCGGATACGCGCTGGACATTTTTGTATGAGACGGCGGTGCGCACGCTGATCCTCCATGGGCCGGGAGACGTCTACGCAGGGCCGTACACCTACAAACGCTTTTGGTTTCGCGACGCCGCCTTTATTATCCACGCGATGCTCTGCGCGGGATTGACGCAGCGCGCCGAACGCGCGTTGGACCGGTTTCAGAGCCGCCAGACCACGTCGGGCTATTTCAGATCTCAAGATGGAGAATGGGATTCAAACGGTCAAGCTCTGTGGATCTTGCAGCGCTTCTGCGAGATGACGGCTTGCTTGCCCAAGCCGCAGTGGCACCGTGCCATCGCCCGAGCCGGTCGATGGATTCAGCGGAAACGGCTCTCCCAGGACCTGAAGAGTCCGCATGCCGGGTTGCTCCCTGCCGGCTTCAGCGCAGAACACCTCGGCCCGAATGACTACTACTATTGGGATGATTTTTGGGCGGTGGCCGGGTTACGGGCGGCAGCCTCGCTCACCAAGGCCTATCACAATCCCTCGCTGGCCGACTCATTTCGACAAGAGGCCGACAGCCTGCTGATCTGTATTGATCGCAGTCTCGAGTTTGTCCAGCGCCGTCTGGGGCATGCCGCAGTCCCAGCATCCGCGTATCGGCGCATGGACGCCGGGGCCGTGGGGTCATTGGCCGCCAGCTACCCACTTCAGCTGTGGGCGCTGGATGACCCTCGGATACAGGCGACCGTCAATTTCCTGCTGGCGAACTGTTTTTTTAAGGGCGGCTTCTTCCACAGCATCAGTCACTCCGGCATCAATCCGTATCTCACGCTCCACGTTGGCCAGGTGCTGCTGCGCTCAGGAGACCTACGGCACCAGGAGGTCATGCAGGCGATTACCGAGCTGGCGAGCCCGACCGGCCAATGGCCCGAGGCCATGCATCCCACCACGCAGGGTGGCTGCATGGGCGATGGCCAGCATGTCTGGGCCGCGGCGGAATGGTTGCTGATGGTCCGGAATAGCTTCGTCCGCGAAGAAGGGCTCGATCGCCTGGTATTGTGCGCAGGTCTCCCGTCGGCGTGGTGCGCTCAACCGGCCACGCTCTCCTTCGGACCGGCTCCCACGTCTCATGGGCCTGTGTCGGTCTCCGTTCACGTTGAGGAGCAGGCCATTGCGGTGTCGTGGAGCGGTCAATGGCATACTTCCGCTCCGGCGATCGACGTGCACCTGCCCGGCTACCCCCGCATGACCGCTCGGAGAGATCAGAGCCAGTTGATGGTGAAGCGGCACGAAAGACAGGCGGTCGCATGAACATCCTGATGATGTCCAACACCTACACGCCGCTGGCCGGAGGATTGGAGCGATCCATCAAGAGTTTTGCCGTGGCCTACCGCAAGCGCGGTCATCGAGTCCTCCTGGTTGCTCCAGCGTTTGATCGCATGCCTCGCCGTGAGCCAGGCGTTTTGCGTGTCGCGGCCATTCCGCGCATTGGTGGCAGCGCATTTTCCGCGCGCTTGCCGATCCCGGGCTTGCTGGCGCATGTCTCGAAGCTGTTCCAGCCGGATATCATCCACGCGCATCATCCGTTTCTGATGGGCGACACCGCGTTGCGGATCGCCTCGCTGAGACAGGTGCCACTCGTCTTCACGCACCACGTGTTATTCGAACAATACGCGCGGTGTCTCCTCCCCCTGCGCACAAATGTCGCCCAGCGGTTCGTAATCGATCTGGCGACCGAGTTCTCGAATCTATGTGACCAGGTCTTCGCTCCAAGCCAAAGCGTGGCGAAGTTGTTGCACGCACGGGGGGTCACAGCACCGGTTGACGTGGTGCCCACTGGCGTTGATCTGGCCCGTTTCAGGGGCGGGACCCCCGCACGCCTGCGCAAGGCCGCCGGCGTTCCGGCCGAGGCCTTCGTGGTCGGGCATCTGGGTCGGTTGGCCCCGGAGAAAAATCTGCGCTTTCTGGCCACGGCAGTTGCTTCGTTTCTCCGCGAGGAACCGCGTGGGTGGTTTGTCGTCGGCGGTCAGGGGCCAGGCGAAGCGATGATCCAACAGGCATGTCAGGAAGCCGGAGTAGGCGGCAGGTTGCGCATGTTGGGAGAGCTACAGGGCCACTGGCTCGCGGATGCTTATCATCTGATGGATGTTTTCGTGTTCGCCTCGCAGAGCGAAACCCAAGGCTTAGTCCTTGTTGAGGCGATGTCGGCCGGTGTTCCCGTGGTGGCCGTGGATGCGCCCGGGGTGCGCGATGTTGTCATCGACGGGCACAACGGACGGCTGCTGCCGGCAGAGAACACGAGCCAGTTTGCCGCTGCGCTGCACTGGATCTGTGGGTTGACTGCCGGGCAGCGAGATGCGATGCTCCGGAACGTCAAGACCACCGCAACGCAACTGTCGATGACGCTTTGCGCGGAGCGGGCGCTTAAGAGTTACGCGGCGCTGATCGACAGATTCCGCAAAAGGCGCATCGAAGATGCGCGGCACTGGGCTCGGGTGAAGCGCAGTCTGCATACGGAGATGTTGATTCTCAAGAAGACCGTTCATGCCACACGGGTCCTGATCGAGGAGGCGTGCGCGCATGCGTAATCCTTTCACTTCCCGGCTGGGCCGCAGCGGGTTTCTCAGGCTCGGACGCTTGCTCAGCCGCAGCGAATGGACCAGCCGCCTGCTGCACTTGTCGCGGTCAGAGGACACCGCCAGCGAGCCCGGCCTGGTCATGATTCAGATCGATGGGTTGTCGAGACGCGAGTTCCAGAAGGCGCTCGAGCAGGGCAGCCTGCCGTTTCTCAGGCGTCTGTGCATGCGGGAGCACTATGTCACGTATCCGCACTATTCAGGCCTGCCCTCGAATACTCCGGCGGTGCAGGGAGAACTGTTCTATGGCGTGAAAGGCGCGGTACCCGCCTTCAGTTTCGTGGATCGGGACACTCAGCAGGTCATGAAGATGTATGAGTTCGGCGCGGCGGCCGCCATCGAGCAGCGACTGCGGCGTCAGGGTGTGCCGCTCTTGGAAGGCGGCAGCGCCTATTCGAACATTTTCACCGGTGGTGCTGCGGAAGCGCATTTTTGTGCCGCGAAACCGGGGTGGGACGGCGTGCTGCGGGCCGTCAATCCTATGCTGTTTCCCTTCTTGATCATGCTGCACTTCGACGTGTTTGTCTGGGTGGCAATCCTGATGCTGCTCGAGTGCGGGCTCGCGGTCGTGTCAGGCATGCAGGCGGTCATCAAAGGCAAGCTGCTGCTGCCGGAGTTGGTGTTTATCTTGGCACGGATTGGGCCAGTGATTTTACTGCGGGAGCTTGTCGTGCGCGGCGTGCAGATCGACATCGCGCGCGGCATCCCAGTCATTCACATGAACCTGATTGGCTATGACGACCACGCGCATCACCGTGGCCCGCATTCGTCGTTTGCGCGCTGGCCGCTGCGAGGCATTGATTGGGCGGTCGCTCGCGTGTGGCGCGCTGCCCATCGTTCCCGGCGACGGAACCATGACGTCTGGGTGTATTCCGACCATGGCCAAGAGTCGGCCATCCCGTATCAGCAACGTTCAGGAATGACGCTGACCGAAGCGATCAGGCCCCTGTGTGACGGCGCGCGCTCCATCTTCTCTCCGGATCATCGAGGCGGGTACGAATACCCCTACCGGATGGCCCCGGCCAGTGAGCCGCCGAACACGGACCTGGCATCTCGGAATGGCGGGGGAGTGCGGCACGCGCCGCCATCTATCCTGGTGGCTGCGATGGGACCGGTGGCCCATCTGTATCCCTCGCCGGAGTTGGTGGCGGAACAACGCGATCGCCTTGCGCAGGCATTGGTGCAACGCGCCAGCGTGCCTGTCGTTGCTGCACTCGATGGAGCCGGCACCATTCGGGTCTGGACGGACGAGGGGCTGCTCCAGCTGCCCGACGATGCGGCGCGCCTCTTCGGTCCGGACCATCCCTTTCTTGAAGACCTCACACAGGACCTCCTGACGCTGTGCCGGCATTCCAGTGCCGGCGCTCTTGTGTTGTTCGGCTGGAGAGCGGGCCGCGAACCACTGAGCTTCCCGTTGGAATACGGAGCCCACGCGGGCTTCGGGCCGGAGGAGACTCATGGGTTTGCGTTGCTGCCGATCGACGCCCCGTTGCCTCCTCCCGGGCGGCCGTATCTCCGGCCGTCCAATCTTCGGGAAGCGGCGCTGAGGCATTTGGGGCGTTCCTCGAGTGGGCGTCCGGATGTTGGTCCGCCGCGCCGCCGCCCAGCTGAGGCACCCCACCCATCCCAGCTGTTGCGTGTGATGACCTACAACGTGCATCGGTGCATCGGCCTGGACGGGAAGGCTGCCCCAGAGCGGATTGCGCGAATTATTGCTCGGCATGAGCCCGACATCATTGCGCTGCAAGAGCTCGACGTGGGACAGCCACGAACCCATCGGATCGATCAAACTGAGCGGATTGCGCGCCTGTTGCGCATGTCATACCATTTTCACCCCGTCATCGCTCTCGAGCGAGGACAGTATGGTAACGCCATCTTGAGCCGGTATCCCATGCGCCTGATGCAGGCCGAACAGCTTCCGCAGTGGGGGAACCTGCGGTACCTGGAACCGCGCGGCGCCCTCTGGGTGACGGTCGATATTGATGGGGTGGCGGTGCAGGTGATCAACTGCCATTTGAGCATCTGGCCGTCTGAGCGGTTTGCGCAGGCCAGCGCCCTCATCGGAGTCCGGTGGCTCGCGGATCCGCGGTGCCAGTCACCGGTCGTGTTCTGCGGCGACCTCAACGCGACCCCAGGCTCTCCCACCTACCGGCGCCTCATGGGCGCGGTCCATGACTCCCAATCGGCGATGAAGACGTCCCGCATTCCCCGCACCTGGTCCAGCCGCTATCCGATCAGCCGCCTCGACCACATTTTCCTCAGTCCGGACATTACGGTGAGCAAGGTCACAGTCCCCTGGACCATGCTGGATCAGATCGCCTCGGATCATTTGCCGCTGCTTGTTCAAATGAGGTTGGCAATTCCTAAGGACTCGTCAGAGATTCCGAAGGTGCTCCTCCAAGAACCGGAGGGTAAAGTCAAATCCGGGGAAGTTCGTTTGATTCACACCACGCCCTGAACTCCGCTAGGAACGTCTCCCAAGCCGGGTCGTCGTCCGGCGAATGGTGTGCCGAGAGAGTTGACAACTACAATAGAATACAGTAGACTACAATTACATAAGGAGGTTCTATGGCTAAAGTGGTGACGGTGCGGCTCTCGGACGAGGACTACCGGAGAATTTCAGCGGTTGCTAAGATCGAGCGGCGCCCCATCTCGAATTTGATGACCCTGATGGTCGTCAAGGGGATCGAAGAGGGCGTCTATGTCGATGCGGTGGAAATGGATCAAATTACGTCGGACAAGCGCCTGATGGCCAAACTCCAGGCCGGCCACCGCGATGCAAAGCAGCGGAAGGGAAAGTTCGTTGGCTGAGCTCCGAATCTTCGAAACCGCGCAGTTTCAGCGCGATCTCCAGCAGGACTTTCGGGGACAACAAGCTCGCATTCAGCAGAAGCTGGCCTCCTATGTCTATCCTCAGCTTCGTCAGAACCCCTACTTCGGAAAGAACATCAAGAAGCTTCGGGACGCGGTACCCGAAACCTGGCGGTATCGCATCGGGGATTACCGCTTCTTCTATCGGGTGGATGAACGGCAACGCGTTGTCCTCATGCTGACCGCCGATCACCGCGGGCAGGCCTATTGACCGAGGTGGCGACCTCTAACTTGCACCACGCGCTGAACTCCGCCAAGGACGCCTGCGCAGCGAAGGCCAGCAGGGCCGAGCGGAATGCCGGAACCGGTTGAGTTCCGTCCCACGCGCAGAATCAGTTCTAATATCATCCCGTCGCCTTGCTATGAAGCAAAAACCCCTCCGTTAGGAGGGGTTTTTGCTTGCAGGCGACGGCCGGCCCGCCTACTTTACAAGCCGAGCCGCCAGGCCTCGACCATGGTTACGTCGGCTGCCGCTTATCGCCGGCGACCTGAGAACGAAACATATCCTTCGCCTGCGCCGTTTTCTCCTGCACATATTCTTGGCCTTTCTCAACGGCGTTGCGGGTCTCCCCCTCCGCTTTCTCCGCTAAGCGGTTCCAGCGGTTCTTCGTCTGTTCGGCGTATCCGAGCAGCCGTTCCCGAGTGTCGCGGCCTGAACAGGGAGCGAGCAGCAGTGCCGCACCCGCTCCGACGAGCAGGCCGGTCACAAAAGCGGCCGACCCGCCGCCCGCACTGATCTCAGCATCGTTGGCCATTCGTCTGACTCCTTTCCGTTGCGTGGTGCAGTCGTTGTTTGATGAACGTTCCCGCCGCAGCCAGTCCGCTTCCTACCGTGAGCCAATGCACCAAGGCATTGCTCTTGCCAGGCAACAACGCCTCTTGCACCCGCTGCCAGAAGCCTCCGACGTGTTCCTGAGCGCGCTGCAGCCGATCTCCTAGATCGCCGATGGCATGGAAGAGCATCGAGGCATGCTCCACGCTGCTTTGCGCCTGATCCATGAACTGACTGAATTCACCGGTGGCGGTGCGCATCTCCTTGAGCAGAGGGCCCAGTTCGGTATTGACGATTTCTACCGCGCGCGAGGATTCGCGCGCGGTTTTTCTGAGTTCGATCAACGTGGGAATCAATGCCCCCGCAATGACGAGGCACGCGATTCCTATCATCAACACCCCCATTTCCCAGATCATGGACCCCTCCAGCGTCTGTTATGGTCTACGCATCAGCCGGTTCCTGCTCTTCCTGCTGCGGATTGCGCTGATCCGTTTGCCGCTTGGCGCCCTGCTGTTGTTGCGGCTGTTGCGGGTCCCGAACCCTGGGTTGTCCCCGCCCGGCGTCTTGACAATTCGCCTTGTGCGTCTGCAGCGCCTCGTTAGAGGCAAAGGTCTGGCCGCAGGTGCAGCGAAATGCCGCGGGCTGTCCCGTGGCTGGTCGCGTCGTGTCGGTGTTCATGGCCATGGTTTCTCACCCCCTCTCGCGGGTTATGTTTTTATGTTATCGTAGATGTTCCTAACGCGACTCTACCGCATGACGCATAACGCCTCTGTGAATTTTAGATGACAAGTCGTTCATCGAGTCGGAGGCCAACTGACGGATTTGTCACGCGAAATTCACAGAGGCGAATAGGGGCCGCGGGGCAACGGCTTACGAATATCACCAAAGCAACGACCACCGCCGTCAAAGCATCGTCCTCCTCCCCGCTGCGACCGCGCCGGGGCTGGTCATGAAGTTGTAACCTAAAATTCATCCAGCTGTCATATTCAGTGTCGTAAGCTGTTGCCAGTGGAGGAGCGATGAAAGCTCAAAAAGCAGTGCCGATGCTCACCCTGTATCTCGGGACGTTTGGAGCGGGTTGTACGATAGATAACCCATTGACGTGTTATAGGTTACAACCTTATAGTAAGTAAGGGAGAGAGTCGTCTAGCGTGCGTGAGAGTGATGGATTGAGGACGCACATGAGTGACGTCTTGCGGTGGAAATTGCTTGGTTCACAGCGTGCACGGCCATCGCAATACCACATCGTTCAGTTGTACCAGAACGTGGAGTTTCTGAGCGAGGTGGTCGGCCTGTATCTGCAGACCGGCCTGGAGCAGGGAGAAGGCGAGATTGTGGTGGCCACAGCGCCGCACTGGCGCGCGTTCCTCCAACACCTGAAAACGCATCGAGGTGAGGTGACCGAGGCTCAAGCACGCGGACAGCTCATCGTCCTTGATGCTGAAGACGTTCTGGCGAGGATCATGCCACACAGAGTGTTGGAAGAAGCGACCTTTACCCAGATGATCGGCGGGGCAATTGAGGAGATGCGGGGTCCCGGGCGATTTCGGCAGATCCGCATTTATGGGGAGCTCGTGAACCTTCTGTGGGAGCAGAGACAGATTGCGACCGCCATTCGTTTAGAAGAACTGTGGAATGGGTTAGCGGCCTCCCAGCCTTTTTCACTTCTCTGCGCCTATCGCATGGACAATTTCAGTACCGACGTGCATGGACCGCCATTGCAGGGCCTATGCCGGACTCATTCGCACCTCCTTCCGACCGAAGATGACGCACGGCTTGAACAGGCCGTCTACAGCGCCATGACAGATATCCTTGGAGTGACGCAAGCGAACACGGTGCGCCGCTTGCTCAAGGATAGGCGGCTTTCTGCCCCAGTCATGCCCGATGCCCAAGTCGCACTCGTGTGGCTCAAAGACAATTTGCCGATCATGGCAAATGCCATTTTGGTTCGCGCTGAACGCTACTATACTCAGGCATCTCCTCGTGGAGGTCTTGCAACCAGTTAATGCCCACCGCTCATTGCCCCGCACCGAATCCTTCTTCAATTTTTGCCTTGTCCTTCTCGCACCCCGGTAACGTTGTCCTCACAGAACAGTGATCACATGAGCATACATAATAAGCCCGCTGAACGCCGCTCACGCCGATGGCTTGAGCGCGGCGTCTTTCTGAGTGGCACCTTCCTTGCGGCCTTAGGCGTGACGGTGGTGCTGGCCTGCGCCATCCATGCGGACACCGTCCTGCAGATCCACCTAGAATTTCCTCGAGCGCAGCCCAACGACGCGTTTTCTCTCTTGATCTGCGGCATCGGACTGTGCGCCTTCCAGCTCAACCGGCTGCGTTTGGTCCAACGGTGCGGTCAGCTCGTGATCCTCATGGGCATGATCCCACTTATTTGGTACCTGTGCCGAATCGACCTCGGTATTCTCAGACGCCTGACGACAGCTTTCCCCTCTGCCACCGATTTGCTCTCCGGGCAGATGTCCCCGGTTATCGCACTCTGTTTTATTCTGGCGGGATTCGCCTTGCTCTTCATGGCCAAGCCGGGGCCGCTTAAAGAACGCCCGATTATTCTTAGTTTCATCGGGTCCATCATCGGCACGATAGGCGCCGTGGGACTCTTTGGCTATGCCACCGGCTTGCGTGGCGCCTACGAATCGGGCTCGCTCATGCAGGTCTCCCTTCTAAGTGCTGCCGCCTTCATCGTGCTGGGAACGGCTCTTCTGGCCGTGTCCTGGCGCGAAGCGAAGATCGAGCGCAGTGGAATCCCCCAATGGCCCACGGCGGTGGTTGCGGTTGTGACTGGCGCGCTGTGTCTGTGGCACACGCTGCGGATCGCCCAGCATACCGATATTCAACGGAACATTAAATTGGAGGTGATGAGCGTGAGCTTTCAAGTACTGCACCATATGCACGCGCGCTTCCTCACCCTGCTGCACATTGCCGATCGCTGGAAAGAGGGCGGAGAGTTCAATCGGAAGCAATGGGAACACGATACCCTGCTGGAGCTCAAGGATACCTTCGGGTTCCATGCAATAGCCTGGGTAGATGCTCACTCTCGGGTGCGGTGGGTCGTTCCCGTGACGGCGGACACCGCGCCCTTTGAACGGATCCTCAATCAGAATGTGCAGCGGCCATCCCTGCACGCCTCCAGCGCATTGGCGCTCCTGTCATTGCCCCCACCCCCGGATTCCTTGGACTCTCCCGCCACCGGATTCCTGGCGTACACCCCCCTAAAGTCCGAGAGACAATTCGACGGGTTCATCGTGGGATTATTCAATACAAAGAACTTCTTCGATGGAGTACTTGCGGGCATCTCCAAGGGCGTATCGATCGAGGTGCGTGCGGAAGATCAGCCTGTGTATGCGCGCATCATCGGGGGACGCCACCCGGAGGCCACCTGGAGCCAAGAACAGTCTGTGACCCTTCCTGGCCTCACCTGGCGCCTACGGGTGTGGCCGACACCAAGCCAATTGGCCGCATGGAACTCTCCGCTGCCTGCCGTCATGCTGGTCGGAGGATGGCTGATCGCAGGGCTGCTTGGACTCGCATGTTATCTGGCGCAGACGTCGATCCAGCGCGCACGGAAACTACTGCGAAGCAACCGGCGGCTTGCTGTGGAAGTGGGTGAGCGCAAACTGGCTGAACTGGCGCTCGCGCGCGCCCATATCCAGTTGGAGCATAAAGTCGCAGAACGGACAGCCCAGTTACGCCAGAGCGAGATGCACTTTCGGCTGATGGCCGACGCTGCCCCCGTGCTGATTTGGTTGACGGGACCAGACAACCGCTTCACGTACTTCAACAAAGGGTGGCTGGAATTTACCGGACGCTCCATGGAGCAGGAGGTGGGCCACGGCTGGATCGACGGGATCCATCCTGACGATGTCGAGCGGTGCCGGGACACATTGTTCAAGTCGTTCGAACGCCGCGAACCATTCTGCATGGAGTATAGGCTGCGCCGGGCCGATGGAGAGCATCGATGGGTATTCGATAACGGCCTTCCTCTGTTTGATGCTGGCGCGGGTCGCCCGTTTCGTGGCTATATCGGTAGCTGCATAGATATCACCGAGCAGAAGCGGGTAGAAGAGTCGCTGACGGTGGTGCGCAATGAGCTGGAACGACGCGTTGAAGAACGCACGGCCGCCTTACAAAACGCCAATGCTGACTTACGGTTGGAAGTCGCCGACCGCCAGCGGGCGGAAGTCGCATTATTGAAGCTTCACCAGGAGCTAGAGAGATCTCATGAGGAGCTGCAGACGGCGCACGTGCGACTGATGCAAGCCGCGAAGATGGACTCGGTGGGGCAACTGGCGGCCGGCGTCGCTCATGAGGTCAAAAATCCCCTAGGTGTGCTGCTCATGGGCGTGGAGCATCTCAGCGAGCATTATTCAGGAAAGAACGGGAAAAACCGCGAGCTCGCCGAGATGTTACACGACATGCGGGAGGCGGTCCAGCGCGCGAACGCGGCGATTCGCGGACTACTGGATTTTTCCGCACCCACACAGCTCGAATGGAAGTTCGAAGTGATCAATGACCTCATCAAAGAGGCGCTCGCACTCGTGAAACATGATCTGGTAAAGGGGCATGTGAAGGCGGTCCCGCTCCTGTCCCGCGCGCTGCCTCAGCTGAAATTGGACCACAACAAGATGATGCAGGTTTTCGTCAATCTCTTCATGAATGCGGTCCAGGCCATGCCGGCAGGAGGCACGTTGACCGTCAGGACCTTCCTCAAGAAATTGGGCGAATTCAGCCAACGACACGCGGAACCTCCCTCATCCCCGGATAGCGTGTTGAACCAGACGCTTGTGGTAGTGGAAATCGACGACACTGGCTCGGGGGTCTCGAAGGAAAAGCTTGCCAGGATTTTTGAGCCGTTTTTCACGACAAAGGCCAACACCAGAGGCACGGGGCTAGGACTGACCGTCACCCGGGAGATCGTCCATCTGCACGGCGGCGCCATTACCATTAAGAACCGCCCTGAAGGCGGCGTTCGTGTCACTCTGATGTTTGAAGTCGCTGCGTTTTCCGACCAGAGGGAGGCAGGCAAACCCAGCGCCCCCGCTCTACAGGCAACCCTGGTAGGCGAGGAGGCGGCTGATGTCTCCTAAGAAGCGTATTCTGCTGATTGATGATGAGCCGAGCGTGACGCGCATGATCAAACTACGCCTGGAAAGCACCGGCCTCTACGAGCTCCAGACGGTCAATCGCAGCACGCAGGGGGTCGCGGCGGCGCTGGAATTCAAGCCCCACCTCATTCTGCTGGATGTGATCATGCCGGAGCGCGGGGGCATGGCCATTGCCTATGACATTAAGGCTGAAGAGGCCTTGAAGGACGTGCCGATTGTGCTGCTCACCGCCCTCGTCTCGCAAGCGCAAGCCAGGCATCAAGGCGGGAGATTTGGCGGATACCCTGTCCTGCCGAAACCGAGCACGACCAAGGACATCATTCGCTGCATTGAACAGCAACTTTCCGTGGAGACCTAATGCGTATTCTCCTGGCTGAAGACGACCCCCGGGTTGCCAGTTTCATTCGCCGCGGGCTGCGGGAGCAGCGGTACGCGGTGGATCTGGCGGTGGATGGTGAACAGGCCCTCTTCTTGGCTCAAACAGAGGAATATGATCTCATCATCCTGGATTGGCGTATGCCCAAGGGCACAGGACTGGAGGTACTGCAGGGGTTGCGCGCAGAGAAAGCCACGGTACCCGTGTTGATTCTCACCGCGAAAGACCAATTGCAAGACAAGGTCACCGGGTTGGATGCGGGCGCCGATGATTATTTGACGAAGCCGTTTGAGTTCGGCGAGCTGCTCGCGCGGGTGCGCATGCTCTTGCGCCGGCGGGGAGACCTGACGCCGTCTTCGTTGAAGGTTGCTGATCTTGAGCTAAATACCTTGCGCCATCAGGTCAGCCGAAACGGCCGGGCCATCGCGTTGACCAACCGCGAATACGCGCTACTCGAGTACCTCATGCAGCATGCCAATCAGTTAGTGACTCGCACCATGCTCGCCGAGCATGTGTGGGAGCATGACTTTGACCCGTTCTCCAATGTGATCGAGGTGCACATCGCCCGCGTGCGCCGCAAGATTGACAACGGAACATTTCCAAAACTGCTCCAGACGATCCGTGGAAGAGGGTACCTCCTGGAAGGCCCAGACCACTCTGGTACGCCGCACGATACTGCGGTTCCCCAGAGAGCAGCTCGTACCCGCCGCACCCGCCGCAAAAAGAAGAGTGAAGAGCGTTGTTCGCCGGCGCGCGTGAACGAATTGTAATCTAGAATTTATCCCCGCGTCACCCTCCTTGTTCTACCCTGAACCTACGTTTCAATGTCACCGTCCGGAGGAGTCCGATGCCCGCCTGCGGCCGTTACGCGGTGTCGGACGGAACGAAAAGGGAGGGACGATGGCAACACAGACACTGCTCGTGCTACTGGTCGTTCTGTTGTTCGTCGGGGCCATACCCATGTGGCCCTATAGCAGGAGCTGGGGCTACTATCCGAGCGGAGGATTAGGGCTGGTATTGATCGTCTTACTTGTGCTGCTACTCTTAGGGAGGGTCTAGCTCATGGCCAACGCTGTGCAGATGTTGCGAGACGATCATCGTCACGTCAAAAGCCTCTTCAAGCGATTTGAAGCCACATCCTCGCATGCCCAGAAGAAGCGGATCGTGGATGCGGCATTGACCGAACTCGAGGTGCATGCGGAGATTGAAGAGGCCCTCTTTTATCCCGCGGTGCGCCAGCGCATCGGGGACCAGTTCATCATGGACGAAGCGGATGAAGAGCATCGCCTGGCGAAACAGCTCGTCGCTGAATTAAGGGACATGGCGCCAGGTGAATCGCATTACGACGCGAAGTTCATCGTTTTGGCAGAAAATGTTCGGCATCATATCAAAGAAGAAGAGGAAGAAATGTTTCCCAAAATCACCCGGAGTGGGTTGGATCTGGATACGCTGGGAGAGCAGATGGCGCAGCGCAAAGCTCAACTGCTGCCGGGTTCGTTGCGTTCTCGACGCAGACTGGCGCATGCATAGGGAGGGAGTGGCTATGGGCAAAGGCCTTCTCCTGTGGTTGTTGGGCGTGCCATTCAGCATCGTTGCGCTGATCTGGCTAATTCGACTTATTTGAGCGCAGGACGGGTGGGAACCTGACCTCGCACACGAGTGAGTCACCTATAGGAGCAGGGTTGTAGAACCACACCCTGCAGGAAGGCTAGCGGGACACGCGTTCGAGCTCTTCGGCGAGCTGGATCCAGCGGCGCTCCTCGTCTTGCAGCAGGGAGGCCAACTGGGTGCAGCGATCGGTCAGTGCGCGGTTCCACATGGCGGGATTGGCCGCCATCTCCGATTCGAGCGACTCTTTTTCCTTCCGGTAGACCGCCTGTTGTTCCTCACACCGTGTGATCTGGCCGGCGAGTTTTCGCTTGGCAGACTCGCGCTGTTTGCGCTGATGGTACTCGGACGGCGTCTTGGTTTTTTTGGCCGGCGCAGCTACAGCCCCATCCGCGGCTTTCAGCTCCTGCCTGAGCTGGTTCTCCAGTCGGTACACATAATCGGCGTAGCTGCCGGGGTAGTGCGCGACCGCACCGTTTTTGACCTCGACAATTTGTGTGGCCACCATGTGGACGAACGTCCGGTCATGGCTGATGAAGAAGACGGTGCCGGGGAACTGGCGCAGGGCCGCACCGAGCGCTTCGACCGTTTCAAAATCCAAGTGGTTCGTCGGCTCATCCAAGAGCAACACGGAGCGCTTCATCAGCAAGAGGCCGGCCAGGCACAGCCGCGCGCACTCACCGCCGCTGAGCACGGAGATCGGTTTTTTGACGTCGGTGTCCTTAAACAGAAACGAGCCGGCCATGGCCAGCAGTTCCTGCCGGGTGACGGCATTCGCCGCGTGGCATTCCAGGTGGGTCAAGACATCGTGCTTGGGGTTGAGCGCTTGCACCACGTGCTGGGCGTAGTAGGCGATCTCGCAGCCGAAGCCCCACTTGAACATCCCACTCTTGGGGGGTAGGTCGCTGGCGAGCGTGCGCAGGAATGTCGTCTTGCCTTGGCCATTGTCGCCGAGGACCGCGACGTGCGCACCGTGGTCTACCTCGACCCGGATGTTTTTGGCGACCAGCTTCTCGGGATAGCCGATGGTCAGGTCTTCGCAGCGGAGGGCCGGCCCTTGGCGTCGCTGGATGGCAGGGATCTTGATGTGCACGTTGTGTTGCGCGTCGGCCAGGTCGATGGTCTTGAGCTTCTCGATCTGCTTCATCTTCGACCGCGCCTGGCTGGCCTTCGAGGCTTTGGCATGGAAACGGTCCACAAAGGCCTGGAGCTGTTTGCGCTTGCTCTCGATCGTCTGATTGTAGCTGATGGCCTGCTGTTCCTGTTCCTGCTTGAAGGTCAGGTACTCCTCCACGGTGCCGGGGTAGAGGGTGAGCGCGCCGTTCTCGGCTTCCAGCGTGTGGTCGCACGTCTTCTTCAGAAACTCCCGGTCATGCGAGACGACCAGGAAACCGCCGTCAAAGTCCTCGAGGAATTCTTCCAGCAGGATCAGCGTCTTCAGGTCCAGATAGTTGGACGGCTCATCCAGGATCAGGAAGTTGGGGTCGCGCAGGAGCATGGCGGTGAGCTTCACGCGAGTTTGGTAGCCACCGGAGAGCGCGTGGATCTTGGCCTCGAGCAGCTCGTTCTTGAGTTGGAACCGGCCGGCGACCTTGCCGCACCGCCACGGCTCCTGGCCGGTGTACCGGGTGAGGAAATCGAGCACACTCTCCTCCGGGGTGAACGGGTCGTGCTGTTCCAGGTAGCTTAAGCGCAGATCAGCGCTTTGCACGACCTCGCCGGAATCCAGCGGCTCCTGGCTGGTGATGATTTTGCACAGCGTGGACTTGCCCGCACCGTTGCGGCCGATGAAGCCGACCTTTTGGTGCGTGTTGAGCGTGACGTTGGCATCGTCGAAAATCACGCGCAGGCCGTAGCGTTTATGGATCTTTTTCAGCTGTAAGATGGCGGGCATCGGAAGTTGCTAGCTTAGGGCTACCCGGCGGGCGCGTCAAGCCATTGACGCTGGCGACCAACCCATAGCAGGTCATTGACGTGGCCTAACATAACGAATTTTTCACGAGAAATTTACCGAACTGTTACTGACAGCCGGATAGCCTACACCGGGTCAGGCGAGTTCCGCCAACCAAGGAGGGCGACTGATGCATGCGAAGAGGTTCGGCATCTTGCTTCTGACGCTGGGTCCAGCGCTGGCGTGCCCAGAGCCGGATACGGCGCCTTGGGTGACCGTTGAACGAGCTGCCAAGTCCTCCCGTGTTGGTCTGGCCAGTTGGTATGGGGGAGGAGAGCCGTTGAATACTCACGTGGCCATGGGCCACCCGTTCGATGCTGAAGCGGCTGAAGCGGCGATGTGGGGCGTTCCCTTTGGGTCCGTGGTCAAGGTGACCAACCTGAAAAATCACCGATCCGTGGTGGTGCGCATCACGGATCGCGGTCCCGCAAAGCGACTTCGTACTCGAGTCATTGATTTGACGCGCGGATCGTTCAGCCGGCTCGCCCCCCTCTCGCAAGGATTGATTCCTGTCATGGGGCAACAACTACCAAGGCGGAGCCTATGAGACGCATGACGACATTGTTGGTTGTGATCCTGGGATTCGCCCAGATCGGCTGCGCAGGGTTGTGGGCGGGAGCGGGTGCGACCGGTGCCGCAGCGGGATACGAAGCCCACAGCAAGTATGAGTTGGACAAGCTCAACCGTGATTATGAGAGCGGAAAAATGAGCAAGGAGGAATATGAAGCGCGCAAGAAACAGGTGGAAGCAGGATCACTGGTCTACTGAGACCGGCGCATCTGGCGCACTGTGGAGCGTTGCATAACGCGAGGAGGATTCGATGTCTCACGCGCCGGCTGTTGCAGCGGAGCATGTTGTCAGAGCCGATCCCAAGCATTGCAAGGTCGAGTTTGAAAACGACAAGGTGCGGGTTCTCCGCATCTCCTACGGTCCGAACGAAAAATCGATCATGCACAGTCACGCACCCGGAGCCGTCATCTCTCTGAGCGACCAGCAGGTCCGCTTCAGGTTTCCGAATGGCACCAGCGAGGAAAAGCACATGACGACTGGACAGGCCGGTTGGGTAGACGCGACCACGCATCTGCCAGAAAATCTCCGGAGCGAACCCCTGGAACTGATTTACGTGGAGGTCAAGTAAGATCCGGAAGGGGGCCTTCGCCTGGGGCTAGGAACGAGGACTTTCGGCAGGACCCTTGCCGGAAGGGGCCGTGCTTGAGCTGTTGGTGCGCAGCAGGATCTTATCGACGCGCAAGCCATCCTCCCGCATCCAGAGATGGATCGTGTGCACCCCGGGAGAGCTGATCGTCAGCGTAGCGGGAGCCGATGCATCCATCGTGGCGCGCTTCCAGGCCCAGCTCGTGGTAAATCCGGTGATGCGATCGGCCGTGCTGGGTCCCGCCCCGTCGAGCCCGGCATGGAGGGAATCGTCGCTGCCGCTGTCAGCCAGGCCCCGGATCCAGACGTAGTACTTGCCGGTTTTCGTCACGCGCACACGGAAGACCAGCTCAGGGCTGGTGGTCGTATAGCCGGTGTTGATCTGCGTGCCGGTATTAGCCAGCGCCCGCACGTATCCTGAGCCCGAATAGCCGCTCTTCGAGGTTTCCGGGGTCCAGTTCTTGCCGCCGCGCCCGATCTTCTCATCGGCGCGCTCCCCCTCCAGCACGAGCTGTCCGTTGACCTCCTGGAAGGCGACGAGTTGCGCAGCGGCGGTGGTGAAGGTCGGATCCGGCGAGG
>Ga0080064_1002407_pt1 | contig 31931 bp, 35 predicted proteins | sample Subgrocontami54m_FD_69260 | JGI IMG/M metagenome (GOLD analysis project Ga0080064, IMG submission 69260) | Subsurface groundwater microbial communities from S. Glens Falls, New York, USA - GMW46 contaminated, 5.4 m (SPADES assembly) (version 2) ...
TTCAGACGATTCATAGTTGGTTTAACGAGTACCCGAGAGAGATTATTGGATTTAAGACATCGAAAGCATTAGAATTGGGAGAATTGGAGAATTCTTGTACTACTTAGGGGGTGGCGGGACGCAAAGTACCAGGAAGATACTATAATGAATATCTGCATTTTGTCAAATCAGTGTGGCGTACGTCTAACGTTAAAACAGCTTTTATTTACGGCCGTAAATAAAAGCTGTTTTACGGCTTTCTCGGAAACAGTGGCTCCACAGGCATACGGTTTTTTTTGATAAGAGTTTGTATATTTTCCGAAGTTTCGGGAAGTATCGGGTTAAGCATTCGCGCAATCGTGTAGAGTTCACGCACCAGTTCCTCAATAAGTGCGACTCCTTTGACTTTGTCCGTTTTGACGAGTTTGAAAGGTGCCGTCTCCTGAATCCGCGCATCAAGAGCAGACATCGTCTTTGAAACGAGTGCGGTCGCTCCCTGTACATCATAGTCGTCAAAAGCCTTAAGAAACTCTTTTGGTATTTTATTCGTGTCATTCGCTTCTTCCATTCGTATATTCGTGTCGTGTAAGTGCGTCTCCGCCATCTTCATAATGCGGCTCACGAGATTGCCGATACCGTTCGCGAGGTCGGCGTTGTAGGCCTCTTTGAACTTCTCCATCGTAAAGTCGGAGTCTTCAAACGGGTGGAGATGTCGCGCAAGATACCAGCGCAGGGCCTCGGTGCCGTATTCAGAGACGAGTACGAGTGGGTCCACCACATTTCCGAGCGACTTGCTCATCTTCTCTCCCCCACTCGTGATAAAGCCGTGAATCACGATTTGCTTTGACGGAGGGAGCTGTGCGGACATAAGCATCGCTTGCCACATTACCGCTTGCTGACGGACCTGGTCCTTACCCGCGTACTGTACGACCGGCCACCATTTCTCGAAATCTCCCTCCCTCTCCCCCGTGCCAGCTGGAGCTTTGGTGGCCGAGGCAGCAGGCCAGCCGATTGCCGAGATGTAACTCACGAGCGCGTCAAACCACACGTACATAACATGGGCTTCGTCGCCAGGAACAGCAACTCCCCACGGCATTTTGCTCTTGAGACGCGAGATGCTGAAGTCTTCTAGTCCCTTGTCTTTTATGAGGGAGCGTATTTCATTGAGGCGGTACGTGGGAACGACAAAATCGGGATTCTCCTCATAGAGTGCGAGAAGTTTCTCTTGGTAGCGCGAGAGTCGGAAAAAGTAATTTTCTTCTTCAATAACCTCTATGTTGAGCTTTGGATGTATCTCGCACCTTCCATCCACCAGTTCAGAATCGGTCTTCTCAAGCTCGCACCCGACACAGTATTTGACTTTGTAGTTCTTCTTGTAGATGTCGCCTGCCTCCGCACAGCGTTTCCAGAACTCCTGTGCGGCCGCTACATGGTACACATCGGTTGTCCGAATAAAATTGATGTCGGGGAGGAGCCCAAGCGGTTCCTTGAGCTTCCGAAACTTTTCCGCGTACTCGTCAGTGTAGCTTTGTGGGTCTTTCCCTTCTTCGCGTGCCTTCTGGTACACCTTTACCCCATGCTCGTCGGTACCGGTGTTGAAAAAGACTTCATACCCAGCAAGTTTTTTGTACCGCGCGATGATGTCGGCGGATACAAGCTCAAACGCAAAACCGATATGCGGGTCGGCGTTTACATACGGAAGCGTGGTGGTGAGATAGAAGGTCTTTTTCATAAGAAAATCACAAATTACAAAATCCAAATTACAAATAAAAACCAAACTTAGGAAGTCTTACGAAGAATTGCGGTGAAAATATTTCGTAACTCCCCAGCCTCACCTAGCAAACGACCTCGCTCCTTTTCCATGTCTAGATTCTGCACAACATCACAAAGTCGTAGCCAAAGACACGACTCCTTTGTTTCCTTTCTACAAATCTTTATCCTCATAGCAAAATCCTTCTTTCCCAAGGCCTCGTTGGCTTCAATATAGTTTGCAGCTTGGGAACCAGAGGAACGGATAAGTTGTTTCCCATACTCTTTATTGGCGACAGTTTGGGTAAACCTTCCTACAAGATTACGGCAATCTTTCGCAAATATATACGTCCTTTCCTCTAAATCATACTTTTTTGGATTTTCTTCCATTGAGATTTCCTTGTAATTTGTGTTTTGTAATTTGGGATTTAAGCTCCGGTCTGCTTCCGCTTTTGAACGTCATCCAGATATTCCATCAGTGTCGCCGCAAGTGGCACCGAGAGCACGATACCGAGGAATCCACCGAGCTTTACCCCCACAATAAGAGAGAGAATGACAATCATCGGAGGTACACCCACAATCTTTTTCACTACGAGTGGATAGATGAGGTGGTTCTCAAATTGCTGGATAATGAGATAGAGTCCGGCCACAAGAAGCGCAAACGACACCCCACTCGTACTATAGGCGATAGCGATACCGGGAATGGCCGAGAGAATGGGACCGAACAGCGGAATAATTTCAAAAATCGCGGCGAGCGCGGCAAGGAAGAGCGCGTTCTTGATACCGACAATAGTGAGTCCAAGATACACCAAAATACCCACGAGTACCGCGAGCAGAATCTGCCCTTGTATCCAGTAGCCGATTTTCTTTTGCGCGCGTTTCCAGAGTCCCAAAATATACGGCTCATGTTTTTCCGGAGTCACTACCCGCAGGAACGCCCCTACCCCGTCTTCCTGTACTGCAAGATAGAATGAAAGGACGACAATCAGAATGAAGCTGACAATACCTCCGAAGACTACCGAGATGTTGTCCCAAAAACCATTCGCAAAGCTTCCCAGTATCTGACTAAGGTCGGTAAAGACCGCTCCGAGCGCGGAAGGCTGGGTGACGCTCTGGATACCTTCGGAAAGCGTTTGCGCGAGATTTGCGCCACCCACCACTGTCTTGGGTTCTACGGAAACGGGAGAGGGAACGCTTTCAAGAAAGGCTGGAACCGCGCGCAAAAAGTTTGCCGTATCCGAAAGGAGTGACGGGACAAAGAAATAAAAGATGCCAACAAAACTTACCGAAAGCACAATGTAAGTGGAAATAACCGCGAGAAGCCGAGGAATGTGAAAACGTTTAAGCCACAGCGTAAGCGGTTCAATGGAAGAAGCGATAACGACTGCCGTGAGGAGTACGAGGAGTACGTCCAGCACATAGAACAGCAGGACGAAAAAGAGGAATACCAGCATCGCCCGAATGAGGGTTCCGGTGCTTAACGATATGGATTGTGGAGCTTCCTTCTGCATTTTTCCCATGATAACACAAGAGCCACGGAACCGAAACGGAAACCTAACACGGAACTAAACCTGAACCGATAACGTTAATTCCGGGTCTGTTCCGCGTTCTTCTTCTGTGTCAGTTCAGCGTTTCAGAGATGAAGGAGTTTCTTCAGCTCTGCCTTGTCTTTCACCGGCCCGATGAGCGCGAGCGTAAGGTTCGCGTCCGTAAGATAGGTTTCCGCGATGCGCGAGATATCCTTCGCGGTAACCGCGCGTACCTTTGCCACCACTTCGTCGGGACGAAGCAAGGGTTTCCGCATAATTTCCTGGTAGCCGTAAAAATCGGCGAGCGAGTCGGAAGACTCAAGCCCGAGATACATATTCCCAATAAGATACTCCTTCACCCGAGTAAGGTCGCTCTCATCTACCGTCTCGGTTTTTATCTTTTTCACCTCGGCAAGAATTGCGGATACCGCTTCGGCAAGGCGCAGTGCCGGAACACCCGCGGTAATCTCAAGAAATCCGTGGTCGGTAAAGGTTTCGTGGGACGCGCCGACGTAGTAGCAGATACCGAGGTCATCACGCATTTTCTGAAACAGCCGTGAGCTCATTCCCCCACCAAGCACCGATGAGAGTACGCGCATTGCCGTGCTGTCCTCGTGGTACAGGTCAAAGGTGCGAAGAGCGAAGGCAAGATGCACCTGGTCAGTTTTCTTAAACTCTATAGCAACCTCCGGTTTCTGTTGACCCTCCTTCACGCCGGTCTTGCCGTGTTTTTTCCCACTGGGCATTTCAGCGAAGGCTTTTCGTACTTTCTCCTCCACATCTTTCGGGTCCACATTACCGGCGACAAGCACAGCCGTCGCACCGGAGACATAATGTTTGCTCCGATAGCTCTGCATCAAAGCCCTGGTGGTTGCCTTCACGGTCTCGGGAGTTCCCGCAACATCCCACCCAGCTGGCTGTGTTCCGTAGAGTGACTTCATCAGCACTTCGTGAATGTGCCGTGGCGGAAGGTCCTCATACATCTTTATTTCTTCCACAATGACTCCTTTCTCTTTTTCCATTTCCGCTTTCGGGAGGGTGGAGTGCAAATAGATATCGGAAACAACATCAAGAATTTTATCAAAATGCTTTTTGTCGGACTTCGCGTAGTAGCCGGTCATTTCTTGCGAAGTAAAGGCGTTGTACTGCGCGCCAATACCATCAAGTTCGCGGACAATATCCACCGCCTTCGGTCGCTTCTCGGTGCCCTTAAAGCACATATGCTCCAAGAAATGCGAGATTCCGCTTATCTTCGGGGTTTCGTACTTTGAACCGGCTTCCACGAGTGCCATCACGGTCACCGTCGGGCTTTCCTTCATCGGCACCACGATGAGTCGCAGTCCGTTTTTGAGAATGGTTTTTTGAAATTGCATAATAGAAGGTACCAACCCGCCCGAACGTACCGTTCGGTACGGGCGGGTATACTAATGCGTACGAATGATACTAATGGATACGAATAAGAAAAGCAAAAAAAGTAACTCTCTCATTTCTTATTCTCCCTTTCCTAAAAGGGAGCACTTGTCATCTTTCGACAAGGAGGGATTTATATTCTTCGCCTCAATGAAGCGACGCCTTTACGTGATTAACGTTGTCGGTCTTTAACCTGATGCTTTTTTCGCTTTCCACTCTGTGCAACTTTCTCCCCAGTAAGCTCCGTGTATTTCTCAATAGAGACGACCACCACAATCAGTCTCCCGTTCCTTTTAATCCCCACTGGCGCATATCGTGCCTCGTCCAAAAGCCGTCCAAAGTTATTTTTCGCCTCTTTCGCGGTAAAAATGGTTGTTATCATATATTGGCTATTGTAGCCAAAGTAGCTCTTTTGTCAAACAGAACCTACTTCAGACTGACCGAGATATCGTCGAGCTTATCTAATCTCTGCTGGAAATTCCGAAAACAACTTCCCTTTAATAATCTCCGATATAGTTTCTATGAGTTGGGAGATTTTCACTCTGATCTGTTTTCCAGTATCTCGGTCTCGTAACGTGACCGTATCGTTATCCAGTGTTTCAAAATCCACAGTGACGGCTGCAACCGTACCGATCTCATCCTGGCGGCGATAGCGCTTGCCAATGTTGCCGTTGTCGTCAAAGACCACCGCGCCGAATTCTTTTTTGAGGCTCGCGAACACTTCCCTCGCCTTTTCCACAAGCGGGGGTTTATTTTTAAGAAGCGGAAAGACAGCAACCTTCACAGGTGCAACCGCGGGCTTCAGCTTGAGGTATACGCGAGGTTCATCGCCCATCACATCTTCGGTGTAGGCGGAAAGAAGCACCGCGAGGAGACTCCGTCCCACTCCAAGTGAGGGCTCAATCACATGCGGGACGATTTTCTCCTTTGTTTCTTCGTCTAAGAAGGATACATCAACTCCGCTCTCTTTAGCGTGGTTCGTAAGGTCGTAATTCGTGCGATACGCGAGACCGTATAACTCTTTCTTCCCGAACGGAAACTCAAACTCAAAATCAATCGTGCGTTTTGAATAGTGCGCTCGGTCGGCCTCCGCAACTTCAAGTTCGGAAACTTTCTTTGCGTCAATACCGATGGCGCTGATAAATGAGTGTATTTCATTTCTCCACATCTCAAAAGCGGGTTGCCACTCCCCTTCCTTTACAAAGTACTCAACTTCCATCTGCTCAAGTTCGCGAACGCGAAAGAGAAAATCACGCGGAGCGATTTCGTTCCGAAACGCTTTGCCGATTTGAGCGATACCAAATGATAGTTTGGGATGGAACGAATCAACGACATTCTTGAAGTTGGTAAAGATACCTTGCGCGGTTTCGGGACGAAGATAGGCCGTTGAAGTCTCGTCTTCAGTCGCGCCAACATGGGTCCGGAGCATCATATTAAATTGCTTAGGTATGCCCCAATCAATTTGTCCGCAACCCGGACATTTAACCTTGTTTTCCCGCAAACTAGCCTGCATAATAACCCCCTTCCGTTTTTCAAATTCTTCAATTTTTTTATCAACACCTTTTCTAGTCAAAAAATCGCCTTCTCCCGAAAAGGACTCTTTCATATCTGCTGGCATTAACTGAGAAATTGCTTTCGCAGTTTCGGAAACAAAAGAATTTACTATTTCTGGAGTTTTAAGCCTTTTCAAAACCTTATTGTATATTTCTGCATCTAAAAGATGATCGACTCTATGCCTTCTGTTTTTACAATTTTTATTTTGACACTCCACCATCGGGTCGGCAAATCCCCCGACATGTCCGCTCGCCTCAAGTACCTCCTTCTTGGTTACTTCAACGGTATCCACGCCGAACACATCTTCCCTGTCGGTTACAAACTGTTTCCACCAGAGATTTTCAATGTTTTTCTTGAGCGCAAGACCAAGCGGACCATAATCATAAAACCCCGCGAGTCCGCCATAGATATCAAAACTGGGGTACACAAACCCACGCCGTTTACAAAGCGCGACGATTTTCTCCATCCCGTTAGAGGCGGATGATATATCGGATGATTGTTTGTTAGGGTTAGACATAGTGAAAAGTACAAATACTGCTGAACTTTGTAACCTTTAGGCCTCTACCGGGATCCGTAAGATTGTCCTACGGTTCTTTGGTCATGTCGCTCCATTTAAGGGGTAATTGGGAAAAAAGTAAAGTGAACTCGACACTAATCTACGAATGAAGAGCGAATGACACTAATGAAATACGGGTGGTCTTACTATTCGTGTCATTCGTTCGGGTATTCGTGTCATTGGTGTCGTGCCTGTCATTTCGCCACCTTCCCGCTGTTCGCCGTCGCGCCCGAATCGCTAAGTAACCCCGTGGTGAGCGCCTGACGGGCGCCACTCGTGGTCTCAACTCCCGTAAATCGGTCGGTTCCTTTCGCGGTAGTCTCTCCGACAAGGGTTGGTGTAGTGCCTATCTGGCTTTGACTCGGTGTAAAAGAGACCTGAAATGATACCTCGCGCGGAGGTGTCCCCACGCCGTCCCCTGACTCAACTTCGCCTGCCTTCCACACCAGCTCTCCACCCACCGGACTGTAGGTAATATCTTCGGACGAAGGACTTACCTGCCCGAGCCACTTGACGTACGACGGCAACACCGCCGACACTCGGGTATTCGCGACTCCGTTTGAGGTATTGGAGAGTGCCCAGACGACCGTGTAGGTGGTCTCCTCCTCCGCTTTCGGCGGAATGGACCCGGTATTCGTAAACAGCCCGTCGTCGTGAAGCAGTCGTGAGGAGAGTGAGAGCGCGGTAGCAATTTTAATATCTTTAGTTACCGACGAGGTGACATCCTGATAGAGTCCTTGCTCGTCCAGACGTTTCCCTTTTGCGGTAACCACGATAGACATTTGCGGATTTTTGAACGCAGACGGGTCGGTCGCGACAGAAAGTGTACCGAAGCTAAAACTCAACGTCCCGTTTTCTCCTGGTTCTACCACGCCAAACCGCGCAGTCTTTTGTTTGTTCCACAGCACCGTGCCGGTAGTGGAGTCGTAAAAACCTCCATTCGCGGATACGTTTTCCTTACTATAGATATCACCGTTAAGCTCCGCGCTAATCTCAAGGTCGGCAATCTTCACGGGTAAGTTATTACCCCAGACAATATCGGCGCGGATGGTTTGCCCACTTTTAGCGATAAAGGTCTTCCCTTTCCCATTATTGACCAAAAGATCAAGCGTGAGAAAAGGCTTCCTGACCGCGATGGTGGGTGCCTCGGTAAGAAAGGTGGTGCCGAGTTGTCTCTCGTCTTTCTTGCTTTGCGTTCCAACCGAGAAACGGAAGGTGCGTTCGGACTCGTCGGTTGCTTGGATTTTCCCCTTGATGCGCACCGTGCGCTTCCCTTGCGGCTGCAAATCGCCAATGAGCCAGCCGTCTTTCCCGAATGAGGGTTCGGGAGTACTTTCTACAAACTGAAATCCAAAAGGATACTCCGCCTTGAGGAGCAAATCTTCCTGAAGCGCGCTGGTGTTTGAGGAAAGTCCGACCTCTATCTCAAAAGTCTGGTCGGAGTTTACTTCCTTGGGAATACCGAGCGTGACGGTGACCGGTGCCGAGCTGATGAGCAAGTCGTAGTCAGCTTTTTTTGAATAGATGGCATTTGAGTCCTTGGAACGGTACTCAGCGGTAATGACTATCTTCTTGGTCTCCCCTTCTTCGCCATAGGGCACAAACGAAAGTGTACGGGAGATATGTCCACCGGCGGAAAGCGGGCCGAGTGTCTCAAAATAGCGAAGGAGAGACTCCGAAAGATTTTCCGGCTTTTTGGTGCCGTCGGGGAACTCAACTCGAAGCGATACTGAAGCAAGGTCAACCGAGTTGTCGTTGTCTACCGAAATCTCAATAGGGACTTCTTCTCCCGCGCCAGTCCCCACTGGTCCATCAATCGTTATGGAAATGTGTTGCGGAGACACCGTATTACTACCCCGAAAAAAACCATACAGTACGACACCCGCCGCGAACAGGAAAAAAATAATTGAAGCTATGAAAAATCCTTTAAGCCAGGGCATAGTAGCGGAAAGAAGTGTGTAGACGGTTCCGTGCTCCCGCTCGGCCTCCGAAGTCCAGCCGGGGGCGATGCGGACATGTTTTTCCTCGCCGATAAACTCCTCGTCGTGCCGAAGCGGAGGGGGGGTCCTGGAATAGAGACGGCTCTCAAGGTTTTCCAGACTATTCTTATGTGCCTCTGTGGGCTCCTTCTCGTCGGGGAGAGACATAATGGGCTATTATAGCATGCAATTTCTAATTCCTAATTTCTAATTCACCTAACAAAAGGTCAAAAGAAAAATTCTTGCATTAAGGAATTGGGGATTTTATTAGAAATTAGGTGTTACTTGTCCCAGCGTAGCTTAGGGATTAGGTAATTAAGAATTCTCAAAGTTGGCTTTGCTGGAGTGAGTTGTTGATTTCCGAAATCGCGAGGGTGCGGAGCAGAAGCGCCTCCGAAAGGGTCTTTTCGTCCCAGAGTCCCGCGTGCGATAGAAACGGGTCAAACTCATTTCTCGGCGCGAGATAGCCAAGGAGAAACAGAATACGAAGCACCAGTACAATTTCCGCACCCTCAAGCAAACCGACATCTTTCTTCTCTCTGATGCACTGCAGTCCTTCAATGACGGCGACAAAGAGCGGTTCGTTTTTTTCTTCCCCCGCAAGCAGTCGTTTGAGCAATTTGCAAATTCTTCCGGTCATCCTGACGGAGGCTCCCCCACCCTCGCATTTATCCCCGAGATTACAGATGAGCTCGGCTCCGGTCAGTCGCCAGTACTCCTTCCCGCGCACGAGCGTCACCTGCGCGTACGAAAAATCCTGCAGACCATAGCGAAGTTTGGAACGCTCCTCACGAACGCTCTGCGCGGTTGCGGAAAGGAGACCAAGCTCACGGGTAAAGAGCGTGAGGGTCTTGCTTCCTTCTCCGCTGGGGGCTCCGCCAAGGACAAGCGCGTCGGTATGATAGAGATGGTAGGACATGAAGAAAAATTACAAAACACAATTTCCAAATTCCAAACAAATTACAAATTCCAATTTCTCAAGCCAAACGGTGGATGATCTGTTTGATTATTTCTATTTCTGCTTTGAGTATTATTTGGAATTTGGTGCTTGGTTATTGGGATTTCCGCGCGCGAATCACTGCAACTCGTGATGGGAGATGCGGAGCAATTCGTTAAGCGCCGAGGGTAATGTAGTCACGTTCTCGCGCGCGGTAAAGTGTCCTTTGCCTCGCTCAAGAATGGTTTTCGCGCCGAATTGCTTCGCCATCTCCAAAGATCTCTCCATAGGCACATAGTCATCATTGTCGGAAAAAATCATCACGAAGTTATCGGAGTGCATTTTTGCTTTTTCTGGGGCAAACGGCAAAGAGTAGAATTCGCTAATCTCCGGCACGTCAATTCTACCCGAAAAACCCGCGACGAACACCGCGCCACCGATTTTTGCTTTTGGTGAAAGCGTTTCCAGGTAGCGCGCTATCGCGATACACCCCAGGCTATGCCCCACAAAATAGGTGTCTTTGTCGGGTTTCCCCACATAGTCTTTCAAAAAATCCAGCCACTCTTTCACTTTTGGCTCGCCAGCATGCGGCATCTGCGGAGCATTCACCTCAAAGCCGCTTGCCTTGAGTTCAAGCGAAAGATACGGAAACCAGTTGCCCGTAGGTTTCCCGTCCCAGCCGTGGATTAAGAAAACTCGTTTTTGCATTGGATTACTAGATGACTTACACACCCCTCCTCCGATAAGAATCGGAGTACTCCCCTTGTTAGGGGAGATCTAAGACGAAGAGATGCGAGTCCACATTATATACAAAAAAAGAACCTGTTGCCGGAAGTGGCAACAGGTCTCGCAAGTCGTCTACCCAATGGCGACAGATCTTGCATTGAGGCGTCAGGAGGGATAACCGACACTGTGAGCAAGCTGAGCGCCGAAGCAGATACCTCCTTCGTGATTGTCCAGCACGCGATTAACGTTGATGGTGAGGGACGACGCGATGCTGGCGCCGACATCCGGTTCGGTAGAGGTAGCCGTGATCACAATGATCAGGTGGGCATTGGCCGAGGCTGTGGTGGTCGCGTTCGCTATGTGGGTGTAGTTCGCCGTGACGTTATTATTTGGCGAGCTGTTGACCGTGGCGATAGTGGCGCCGGCGCTGTTGTTGAACACGTTATTGGCCAAATTCGCTTCCGTCTGGGGAGCGACGCCGTAGTTGAACGCGGGGTTGTTGGGGGCATTCTCGGCATTGGCCAGACTCGGAGCATCGAGTGGCGGAGCGACGAAGGCGACCTCGTTAACCGGGATAGGGACCGCGTGGTCCGGCGGGGAGGCCAAGGCGTTGGCGGCGAGGCCGAAGAGCGCAACAAACAAGAACGCGAGCAGTACGATTGGCCCATTTCGGAGCCGTTTTTTAGTCTTCATTGTATTTTTTTGGGTCTTCCAGAGTTTTCGCCATCAAAGATGACATCGTTCCCGCTCATTTGCCGGGAAAAATTGGCGGTCTGATCTCCAGAGTTCTTCATCCGCGCCTTAAACACCCAAAAGGTGCTTAAGGCGCGGATGAACCTTTACAAAGTCCAAACACTAAAAGTAAGTATGCCCGACCAATAAAAGCTGTCAAGCGGTTATCCACAGCCCTCCTTACCTTAGTGGGAAAAGACCTAACAAGGTTACTCTCGAGAAAGAGCGATTTGTACCGACAGTTCGTCGGCTTGAAACGGTTCCCCTCTCTCCAAAGAGTCTTGTATCGCGATATTTTTGAGCGAGGCAATGCGCGAGAGTTCCTGCTCGTGCTGTTCGATGAATCGCCGTGAAGGACCCGTTGCCCCCACAAGAAGAGTGACCGCTTCTCCTGCCTTAAGTCCACTCTTCTTTCGCAGTTCCTGCACAAAGCGGGCAAGCTCGCGAAACATCCCTTCTTCTTTGAGTTCAAGGGTCATCGTCGTGTCCAGCTCTACATTTGAGTCGTTACCTGCAATCACTTCTTTTACATTTACTTCGTCTTTTATGAGGTCAAGAAGGTGGCGGTCTTTGAGAATGGGGGATGGGGAATTGGGAATTTTGAGCGCCGCAAGAGGTTGTCGTACCCTGATATTCGCCTTGGCGCGGGCCTCAAGCCCCAGCGAGACTATCTTTCTCACTTCTTCCATTTCTTTCAAAGTCTTGGTATCTACCTCCCCGCCCTTCGGCCACTCCTCCATATGCACGCTCTTTTTATTCGTGTCATTCGAGTCTTCTATTCGTAGATTCATGTCGAGTGACTGATACAAATACTCCGCAAAGAACGGCGTAAACGGCGCCATCACCTTGGCGAGCTCTACAAGTACATAGCGCAAGGTACCGAGCGCTTGTTCCTTCTCATCAAGGTCTTCCGACTTGATACGCTCGCGCGAACGACGCAGATACCATGTGGAAAGGTCGTCCACAAACTCCCCAATTGGGCGGGTCGCTCTGTCGAGCTCATATGCTTCGAGCGCTTTGGTAACCTCGGCAATCAATTGATTTAGTCGTGCAACAATCCATTTGTCCAGAACGTGTGTAGGCGCTAGGCTATAGGCGCTAGGCTTTAGGGCAGAAGCGTACAAAAGATAAAATTGCAAAACATTATCCAAACGACCAAACACTTTTTTGGTCACCTCATCCACCCCGCGTTCGGAAAAACGGAGGTCTTCACCACGCACCACGGGAGACGAGAGTAGATAGTAGCGCAAACTGTCGGCCCCGTACTTCCCCACCACCTCAAGCGGGTCGGGATAGTTCTTGAGACGTTTGGACATCTTGGCGCCATTCTCGGCGAGAATGATGCCGTTCACGGCGACAGCCTTGTAGGGCGACGTTCCGAAAAGTCCTGTGCCGAGCACGAGCATTGAATAAAACCACCCGCGCGTTTGGTCTAGTCCCTCGGCAATAAAGTCGGCGGGAAAACCCGACGGCTTTTTGAACCAGCCCGTCCCCACGGGGTCAAAGGGTGCTTCGTGCGCGTTAATCTTTTGCTTATCAAACGGGTAGTGCGCCTCTCCATAGGGCATAGAGCCCGACTCAAACCAACAATCAAACACTTCGGACACGCGGTGCATCATTCCCCTCCCCGCGCCGGTCGTCTTCACACACACTTCGCAGGTGAGCGCGATATCGTCAATAAACGGGCGGTGCATAGTGAACTCCTGTTTTGTTTCTGCGTCCACGTACACCGTTATCGGCCGAGCATACTCTGCAAAGCGCTCCTTTCTAAAATACGAATCGCTTTCAGGCATCGTAAGGTTGCCGATAGCCTTCAAAAGATACACGAGAGGTCCTTCGTGCGAAACGATCACCACGGTCTCTCCCGTGTGTTTCCGCAAAATGTCCGACAGACCTTCGGTCATACGTTTCTCCACCTCTTCCCAGCTCTCGCCGGTCGTCCCGCGTTTCGTACGGTAATAGACATCGGGAGGAAGATCCCGATATGCTCCACGCTCCTGCTCCAGGTCGGCATTACCCTCTTTCTTCCCGTCCCAACTACCGCTGTCCACTTCGCGAAGTCGTTCGTCAACCACCACTTCCTTACCGAGTGCCTTACCCACGATGCCCGCCGTTTCTTGTGTGCGTCGAATGGGGGAGGTGTAAACAGCAGCAACACTGCCTTGCCCTTTGATAAACTCCGCAGCTTCCTTTGCCTTTTTCTTCCCCTCATGAGTCAGCGGGAATACGCCTGGCGTATCATCCAGAATATGCTTCACATTTTTCTCGCTCTCGCCATGTCGAAGTAAAATAATTTTGGTCACCTTTTCGGCACCCCGTTTACGGAGCTCATCCACACTGCCGATAACGCTGTAGGTTTTACATCGCTCGCACCCCCAGACCGGAATCGGCGCACCCCAAAAACGGGAACGGGAAATCGCCCAGTCCTTCGCGTCCGCCAGCCAGTTTCCGAAACGGTACTGCCCCACCTCTTTCGGTACCCATGCTATTTTTTTGTTTTCCTCCACCAGTTTGTCGCGCATCTCCGTAACCTTTACGAACCATGACGGCGCGGCATAGTTCAAGAGTGGGGTATCACAACGCCAACAGTGCGGATAGTCGTGCGTGTAGGCTTCGCGCTTTAGGAGTCTCCCTTTTGCTTCAAGAGACGCCACCACCTTCTCGTCGGTTTCTTTTGGGTTTCCCTTTGGCTTTGCCTGGATACCCGCAAACTCCGCTATTTCCGGGCGTATCGCTCCGTCGGTTCCGACGTGCTGAATGAACGGTATCTTTTCCTTGACCGCGAGCTGGTAATCGTCATCGCCGAATGCAGGAGCGATGTGAACGATGCCGGTACCGTCTTCTTCGGTGACAAACTCTCCGCCATACACACGCCACCCGCGGTCTTTGTTTGCAAGGTTCGGAGACCTAAGATAGTAATCAAATACCGGCTCATATGACTGCCCGATAAGCTCCTTGCCCTTGAGTCCTTTTTTCGCCGAAAAAGCGACCTCCCCCCCCTTCCATGTAAAGGTGCCGACACGCGAAACAGTGTCAAATGTAACGGCTCCTTTTCCGTCCGGAGATGCAAATACACGGCGCAAAATTTCTTCATTCGCGCCCATGATAAACGTGTCACCCACCGGCATTTCAGGAGCGTTTGACGCGGTAATCTCCACGTAGGCTAGGTCGCGTTCGGGATGCACCGCGAGCGCGGCGTTCCCCGGAAGTGTCCATGGCGTGGTCGTCCATGCGACAAAGTAGGTATTCGCCTGCGAAAGCAGTTTAAACTTCACATACGCGGACGTGTCGGTCAGCTCTTTGTAGCCTTGCGTCACCTCAAAGTTGGAGAGGGTTGTTTCGCACCGAGGACAGAGGTGCATAGACTTGAAGCCCTGATACACCAGTCCTTTTTCGTGCAAGATTTTGAAAATCCACCACACCGTTTCGGTGTACGAGGCGTCCATCGTGCGGTAGTCGTTGTCCATATCCACCCACCTCCCCATCCGCGGAATAATACGACGCCAGTCGTCGGCATAGCGCATCACGATTTCCTTTGCGCGCGCATTAAACTTTTCTATGCCGTAATTTTCAATATCCTTTTTTGATTTGAAGCCGAGCTCTTTTTCAACTTCGTTTTCTACGGGAAGTCCGTGACAGTCCCACCCCCACCTTCGCGGGACATGGTACCCCTGCATTGTTTTGAAACGCGGAATCACATCCTTGATGGTCCCCGCGAGAATATGTCCGTAGTGCGGAAGACCTGTCGCAAACGGCGGACCGTCGTAAAACACGAATTCACCTCTCGGCGATTTTTTGCCGAGAGTCTTTTTGAAGGTATCGTCCTTCTGCCAAAAGGCCAGTATCTCCTCTTCACGCTGTGCTATTTTTGATTTTTGCGGTTCAATTTCCATCTTCATTCGTGTGAGCGACCCCCGCCCGGATGAATACCTACGTTCGGATGGGCTTTGTGGTGTCGCAATTCGCTTTGCCCGTAGGGAACGCGGATAATGTACAAAAAACGTGCTAGTCTCCAGTAGACTGGATTCTAGCACTTTTGCCCACTTCTTCACAGAACCTGGGAATACGTATTCCCTCGGTAATTGAAGATGAACCGCCACTTTTCTCCTCGTACACCTCCTGCTTTCTGATGCATTTTTACAGAGAGTACTTCCGTTTCAGGAATGCGCTCTATTTCCACGAGCTGAACTTCTCCGTTAAAGGTACGACGAACGGTCTTCAAAAATGGATCAACTTCCAAAAACCAATAGACTCCAGCCGACTGTGTAAACCACAAAACTGTTTCTTCGGTGAGCTTGAAGGTAACAGAGTCATAATCAATATTAGTCATAAGCACCTCTCTACCTCTAAGTGTAGCTCTGCTACTCTCCTGAATCAACAACAATGAATACTACATCTTTTCCGGCACCTTGATACCGAGAAGCCACAAGCCATTTTTCATCACTTCGGTAAACGCCTTAGTCAGCGTGAGTTTGTAGGGTGAGGTAGGGTCATTCGCGTCAACAATCTTGCCGTTCGCGTACCAACTGTTGAACACACCGGCTAGTTCGGTAAGATAAGTCGTCACAAAGTGTGGCTCGTACTCCGTTCCGGCTCGCTCCACCACTTCGGGGAAACGCACCAAGAGTTTCTCAAGTGTCGTTGTTTCCCCCAGTTGTTGAGGTCTGACCTCAACAACTGGCTGTATATCGGCCTCTTTTGCTTTTTTTAACACCGCCTTCGCCCGCACATACGAATATTGCAGGTATGGACCCGAATCCCCTTCAAACGAAATAGACTTCTCAAAGTCAAAAATAATATCCCCGCCAATCGCCTGTCGAAGAATGGAATACTTAATCGCCCCAACCGCCACCACTTGCGCAAGTTCCTTTTTCTCTTCTGCACTCATTTCCCGGTCTTTGACTTTCTCATGCACAAGTTCCTCTACTTGCAAAATGAGTACCTCTCCGGTAATGACCTTGCCGGTGCGCGAAGACATTTTCCCTGTTGGAAGACGCATCATTCCGTGCGAGAGATGTTTTGTCTTTTTTGCAAGGTCAGGAAAGACAAACTCCATTGCTTTTATCAGTACTTTGAAATAGTCATTTACCTCATTCCCTGTAATTATGACCGAAACATCATATGGGTATGCATTCGCTTTGATCTTAGCGAGACCCAATTCTTTTGCCTCATAAGTGGGGAGACCTTGGGAGTTTATGAACACGCGTGTGTGAAGACCTGATTTTGACTCAGGGAATACAACTGCTCCTTCGCTCCTCTCAAAAATCTCCCCAATCTTGCCTTCTACAATGTGTTTACCAAACTCCCCTGTTTCACTTTCAAAAAAGTAGAAATTGAATTTTGTACCTAAAATAGCATAGAGAGTCTCAAAATAATAAAGACTCCACTGTTTCCCCATGTCATAGATATTGTTTACTTCAGCGTCTTGCCGATTGTATATCTTTGTATTGATAGTAATTATTTGTTCTTTAGCCTCTCCACTTTCTTCATAGGCTACTGCCCCCTTAGCGTAGGCTTTACCGAGATAAGCCGCCTGTTCACTCGCGGATACATTTGGATTAAGGATGTCTCCAGTTTTTTCAAGGGCGAAGATACCCCAAACAGCTTTGGCCACATGAAGTCCAACATCACCCTGATAACAGGCGCGCCTAACCTCGGCTCCCTGAAATTCAAAAAGTCTTGCGATGGACTCCCCCACCGCGTTACTCATCAAATGCCCAATATGGAACTCCTTAAATGGATTCGGGTCGGTATACTCCACCATCACCTTCTTCCCCGAAAGATTCTTATTCTTACCGATATTCTCATCAATCTTTGCAATTTCATCTACAAAAAACTCTTGCGAAAGATGGAAATTGATAAACCCCGGTCCCGCAATTTCAATCTTTTCTATTTCCTGAATCTTGAATCTTGAATCTTGAATCTTTTTCACTATTTTCTCCGCCAATTCTCTCGGCTTTAGTTTGAGCTCCTTTGCGTACACCAAAGCCACATTCGTGGAAAAATCCCCATGTGAAAGTTCGGCGGGGTGCTCCAGCTCCACCGCTCTGTTTTCTATACCCATTTCTTTCAGGGTTCCTCCTATCGCCTTTTTCAGGGTTTCTGCAATCATACAAGCTATTCTAGCGTCTAATGGACAATAAAAAAAGGCACCCATTGCTTTGCAGTGCCTTGTCCAGGAGTGTTGAGAGGGAGAACGGCGCGTGGCGCTGTTCAAAGACTCTCGGAAGAATATAAATCCTTCCAATTTTAGGCTCAACGGAGTCTAAGGCTTGCTGCCAGCTTTAAGCGCCTTGAGCGCTTTGCTGACGGTTGATGCTTTGGCCTTCAAACCAACGTTGTCCCTGTACCTACTGGGACTCAAATAGCCTACCAAAAGTCAATAAATTCCGCAACTTTCTTACTTTTTGTCGCCTTTTCTACTTTCTACTTTCTACTTTCTACGTACTACGTTCTGTTTCCTATCTCCCCGCATTCTTCACTTTGTACCATTTGTTCGCGCGGATGTGCCACGAAACGGGGTCGGATTTCTGGACTTCGTCCCATATCTTTTTCGCAGTCGTGGTGTAGAGCTTTTTGTTGCGAATAATCTTCCTGCTTGAACCCATTTTTCGGGCGATGACAGAACCATGGTCTTCCATTTCTTTGAGCTCAAAATCAACGTCGAGATTATCGGCGTCTTTAACGATTTTTGCTGCCAAGGTCTTGCGCGCTTCATATTCTCGCAAAATCGAGGTATTGAGGTCGATGAGGCTGGTGTCCTGAAACAAGTCATGCGCCGCCCTTTCTTCGTCCCTCGTCATATATACCCTCGTGAGGTAGTTTGCGTCACTGGTTCGTGCTTCGGTAAGGTCATGCACAAGCGCCATTTTGAGGATTTTTTCTTCGTCTGTGTATTTCTCCCCGCGGGCGATAAGGAGCGCGAGAAAGGCCACACGACAGGTATGCTCAAGCACCGTAGCGCAACCGCTTCCCATGAACTGTTGCCAACTCCGCTCGGTATTCTTGAGCGTGCCTATTTCATAGAGAAATTCAATATCTCGCTTTATATTGCTTTTCGTTAGGCTACTTTTATTTTTAGGGTCCCTTTTTGACATCCCCGTATCCTATCACTCCCCCTCCCCCTGTCCATTCAGCAATAACAAGCGATCGCTTGTTATTGCTGAATCAGATGCGTGTGCGGATGAGCGCGAGAACATCGGCTTGCACCTCCGCAAGCGGACGAGTGGCATCAACGATAATGTGAGGGGTGGACTTTAGAAACGCAAGGTACCCTTCCCGGACAGCACGGTGGAACTCAAGCGAGCGTTTCTCAAAGTGGTCCATCACTCTTCCCGATTTTTTAACTCGGGCAAGTCCCACCTCGGGAGGGACGTCAAGAAAGATATACAAATCGGGAGTAGCACCTTTGAACGCCTCGTCACGAACATTCCAAAATAGGTCGGAAAGATAGGTGGCTCCCGAAGCGGTTACCTGATACGCGAAAATGCTGGAATCAAATCGGTCGGAGAACACCGAAACTCCTCGCGAAAGCGCGGGGGTCACGAGTCTCTGAAAGTGGTCAGTCTGCGCTGACCACGCGAGGAGAAACTGCGCCTCGGCCGAGACTTTCCCTCCTTCTTCCGATACCAATATCTTTTTAAGCTCTTCACCAAAGGCGGTCTCTCCCGCTTTGGTCACGAGAAGTTTGTCAGCGGGAAAAGCCGACGCAACCGCTTTTGCGATGGTCGTCTTCCCCGCGCCTTCGCCTCCTTCAAGTACGATAAATTTCCCTTTCACCATATATGAACGCTATTCGGGATAGACCCGAAAAAAGTACGACACGGAACCGGCTAGAATATTTTTAGGCGGGTCAACTATTTTGACAGGAAACTTTGCTTCGTCACAAATATCTTTGAACCCCAAGGCCTCTCCCCAATCGTCAAAACCGATATAGTCACCTTCCCTCTCAAAAAATTGACGGGGACCTATCGAATCGGCAAGGGAAACCATCCGTTTATATTTTTCGGCTTTTGCAAGCTCCTTTGCTTGAGATTCAGCAAAGGCCAGTTCTGCCGCAATCTTTTGTCTTTCTCCCTCTATCGAGGCCCCGAGGTTAGCATATTTTTCTTCTTTCATTGTCGTAATATCTTATCTATTCTTTTAGCAATCTCCCGAAAATCCTTTTCCTTCTTTCCTCGCGTGGTCTCGGGTGCGGAGCCAAGTCGAAGACCCGACGGGTCAACCGGCGAGCGTGTGTCATTCGGAATGGTATTTTCATTCACGATGATGCCCGCCGCTTCAAGTTTATCGGCTGCGGTCCTGCCACTCACACCCTTGCCGCCAAGCCATGTATCAACGCGGAGCAAGTGCGTCTCCGTCCCCCCTTCCACGATTCGCCAGCCGAGTTTCTGAAGTTCATCGGCGAGCGCCTTTGCATTCTTCACCACCTGCGCGGCATATTTCCGAAATGCGGGGGTGTTATCTTCCTTGAGCGCCACCGCTACCGCCGCGATAGCGTTGAAGTGCGGACCGCCCTGGAGGCCGGGGATAATAATTTTGTCTATCTTTTTGTTGAGTTCGCGTGCGTCTTTACGTGAGAAAATCATGGCCGAACGGGGACCGCGCAGTGTTTTGTGCGTGGTGGTGGTTACAATATCCGCGTAGAGAAAGGGTGAAGGGTACACCTTCCCCGCCACCAGCCCTGCGAAGTGCGACATATCTACCATAAGTAACGCTCCGCACGCATCCGCAATCTCACGAAACTTCTTGAAGTCCACCACGTGCGCGTAGGCGGTAAATCCCGCGACAATGATGTTGGGTTTTCCCTCTATCGCAATCTTTTTAATCTCTTCGTAGTCCAGTCGTTCGGTTTCTTTGCTCACGCCGTAAGGAACCTGCGTCCAAAACTTTCCCGTCATCGAAACCGGCTGGCCGTGTGTGAGATGTCCTCCGTCTGAGAGCGTCATACCCATTATTTTCCCCCCTTGCGGAACAAGCGCCGAATACACGGCGAAGTTTGCGGGTGATCCCGAAAGCGGTTGCACATTAACGCTCCAGTTTTGCGGATCAAGGTCAAAGAGTTCGAGCGCTCGCTTTTGCGCAAGTGATTCCACTTCATCAACTACTTTGGTTCCACGATAGTAGCGCCGACCCGGATATCCTTCCCCATATTTGTCGGTGAGTACGGAACCGAGCGCTTCAAGCACATCCTTGGACACATAGTTTTCGGAAGCGATGAGGTTTATGACTTTTTTCTGACGCTTTTTTTCGGCCTCTATAAGTTTTTTTATTTGAATATCTTTCATAACACGACACGAATCTACGAATAAAGAAGCGAATGACACTAATCTATAAACGCAATGTGTGTAGTCTTAGATCATGATTTGTGTGGGCACTTTCGTGTTGCTAGAGCAAGTGCGGAGGCGCACTTTTCGTATGCTCGCATTCTAGCATACCGAGCAAAACAAAAAAGCCTGCTTGACTGTTACAGCTCAAACTGATTTTTTCTCAACATATCCCCCCGCGACGGTAAGTTCCGCCTTAATCGGCGGGTGAGAATCGTAGTTCTCCAGAATAACCTGTTCGGGTCGGAACGTCTCAAGCGAGGTGGCACCGTCATCAATGCGCACCGTAGGAAAGGGTTTCGGTTCGCGCGCGAGTTGTTCTTTCACCGCCTCACTATGATTTTCATACATATGCACGTCACCGAAGGTATGCACATACTCCCCCACACCGTAGCCCGCGAGCTTCGCGAGAACATGCGTGAGGAGAGCATAGCTTCCGATGTTGAACGGCACGCCAAGAAAAATATCGGCGCTTCGCTGATAAAGCTGAAGACAGAGCTTGCCGTCCTTCACGTTGAGCTGGAACATATTGTGACAGATGGGAAACCTGCACGCCTCTTCTTCTTTCGCCATGCGGTAGAGAAACTCGGGGTTCCACGAATTCACGATGGCGTTGTGGCAGTCGGGGTCTTCGATAATCTCATTAAGCGCCCACTGCAGTTGGTCCACGGTGCGCTTCGGGTCTTTGGTCGGCCACCGGCGCCAAAGCTCGCCGTAAATGTACTTCAGCTCGCCAAACTTTGTCGCGAAGGCGCTGTCCGCTCCAATTTTACCGATAAATTCGTCCTTCGTAAGCACGGGAACTTCTCCTTTCTCCGCCTTTGCTTTGTACAGTTTGTACGGATAGTCGTCCCAGATGTGCACGTTGTTTTTTACGAGATAGTCAATGCCCGACTGTCCCGAGAGAAACCAGTACAGCTCATGGAGGACGCCTTTCCAGTACACCTTCTTCGTGGTGAGCAGTGGAAACCCCTGCGAGAGGTCAAAACGGATTTGCTTGCCGAACAAACTGTAGGTCTTCACGCCCGTTCCTTTGTCAGTCTGAACAATCCCTTTTTCCAGGATTTCTCGCATGAGGTCAAGGTATTGGTATTCGGGGTGTTTTTGCATAATACGAATGTTACGAATTAATGCACAAATGCTTCAAATATGCGAATGGAAAGACTTCGGAATTCGTGGATTGGTAGCATTCGCAGGGTAATTCGTTGCATTCGTGTCAACTACTTTTTCTTCTTTGCGATAACCTTCGGGGGAATAAAGCCGACAAAGTTATTCTTGGAATACCGACCGGTTTCCTTGTAGTTCTGCTTCGGAGGGCTTGAAAGCGGCGAGAACGTAAGCTGGGCTATCGCCATACCCGGGCGAAGAATAATCGGTACATTGTTGAGGTTACAGAGTTCAAGAGCGACGTTAAGGAAATGTCCGGGGTTAATGAGTGCGGCACTGTTGTGCACGAGGAGTCCGATGCGTGCAAGACTGCTCTTGCCGTTTACCTCAATGAGGTAGTGGTCGGAGCCGAAATAGTCCTTGGAGTAACCTAAAATGCTGATGCCGGGATGGAGCACGAAGGCTTCCCCATCCGATACACGGACATCGTGGGTTTTGGGAAATATCTTGTTCGCGGGGTCAATGAAGGTAGAGGTGTGCGAGTCGTTGACGATAAAGGTATTACCCAAAATAATATCGTAGCTCGCCGGTTGGAGGCGCGCCTCTTCAAACGGCTCAAGGGTGATGGTGCCTCGCTTCACTTCTTTTCTGATGTCGGTATCGGATAGGAACATGGTGTTAGAAATCCTTAATCCTTCATCTTTAATCTTTAACGAAAGAATGGAAGGTTTCGGGGTTAAGGATAAAGGATTAAAGATTAAGGATTCGCATTTTGTTATTCTATAACAAAGACGCGCTCTGTTCCATAGTATTCCTCCCAATGCTCATTGTAATACTTGAACATGCGCTCAAGCCGGTCTTGGAGGAGTTCCTCACAGCCCACTTGCTCCATAAACGACTGAAGCTCCTCTTTTGCCTTTCCCGCATCCTTCCCGTCCTCCACAATGCGCTCAAACTCCGCAAGGTACCCGTACCCGGCGTTCTTATCAATAGTGACATGGGTCTTCCCCTCCACGTACTCTTCCCGCTCACGCGACCACTTGGCTTGATAGGAGAGTCCCGCAGCAAGCAGTTTCTGGTCAAGTTCTGCGAGGGTAAGGGGAACCGCTTCTTCAAACTCAATTCGCGACACGCCGTTGTGGCTCGTATCGCTTCCGATAGACGCTTTCAAAATAAAGAGTACCTTGCCGTCGGCGTCCCTAGTGCGGATGGAAACCTCTCCCCGTGCGGAGAGCATAATATGGGAGAGTTCCTGTTGCTTTTCGGCGGAAAGAAACGGAGCAATAGCTTTTTCTACCTTTGACAAATCTCCCGTTATGGAAAAATAATGGTTCTTCTGTTTATGGGGAGGCAGCGTTTTGAGGTCGGGGAAAAGCGTGAAGAGGCGCGTACGCAGTTCGTCCGCCCGTTCTTTGCTCCCGAGGAGGGATTTGATTTCTATTTCAAACATACCACCGCGACACTAATTTACTAATAGACGCGAATAACACTAATAATTCGTGTGCCCTATTTGTAAGGGTTCTCAACTATTCGTGTCATTCGCTCTTCATTCGTGGATTAGTGTCGTGTCCAAGTATATCCTACCTCCATTTTTCAAACAATTTTTCCACTTTTTCTCGAAGTGTTTCCCATTTGCAATGCGAAAGCATTCCCAGATACGAAAAAATGACCGGAAGTGCTTTCTCAAAATCCTCCTTGGTCCGAAGACTGCGGGCTATCGCGGTAAGCCGTTTGAGCATTCGCCGCTTGGTACGCGTGCGTAGTACACAAAAGTGCGGGAGTGACACATACCCGAGAAAATCTGTTCCCTGTCGTAGTTTCCGTATCGTAACTTTGTTCGGATGAAGTTCAAGTGAGAGACGAGCGCGAAGAAAATCCCTTATCCGTTCCAACAACTCCTCAAGGAGATACTGATCTTTATGCAACAGGATGAAGTCGTCACAATAACGGATGTAATAGCGTACTTTAAGCGAATGTTTTATGAATTGATCCAGCTCATTCAGATAGATATTCGCGAAGAGCTGGCTGGTAACGTTGCCGAGTGGCAATCCTTTCCCCGATGTGGTCTTGAACGAGGCGATGAGTACGCGGATAAGCTTGAGAAGCTTCTCATCGCTAACTTTTCGTGCGAGAAGAGCGAAGAGCAACTCATGGTCGATATGGTCAAAAAATTTCCGCACATCACACTTCAGTACAACAGCATTTCTCGTGTAGTTGGCCGATACTTTCCGAGCAAAGACTTCAAACCGTTTCACCCCCGCATGCGTGCCCTTTCCTTCACGAGACGCATACGAATCGTGAATAAAGCTCTTGTCGAATATCTGATACAATTGCTGGTATACCGCTTGAAACAAAACTCTATCTCGTACGCTTGCGATATGGATGGTGCGGGGCTTCGGGTCGGCGATGCGGCGACACACATAAGGGTCATTTGTCCAAACGCCCCGCGCAAGCCGTTCATGCAGTGAAAAGAGATGTTCCTCCAGATGAAGCTCAAAACTTGCGACGTCACTTTTTGTCCGTTTACCCTTGCTAAATCGCCTCCACGCTTGCAGTAAGTTTTCAAGCGAAATTACATCACAAAAATCAATCTTATGATGCCCCCCCCCCGAAAAAACTCCTTCCGTCATTCTCAAGATTCGTCTGCTCCATAAAGATATCTATCTCGTAGGACAAAAGTTGCCGAAGCGGGATAAGCTCGGAATTCATGCAACCGCTGAAAAATGCTGTTTGGAATTATTCGCGGCAACCATTGCCGCCGCTTTTGACCGCGGACAAAGCAAGATTGCTTCGCTCAAAACTGCTCGAATCCGTTCACAAGTACTCTCGAATCTTCTGCGCACGGAATACGAGCTTAGCATTACTACAGAAAAAACATATCTGCATCTTTCATCGCACATGGTAGAGATCGGGAAGATGTTGAACGGCTGGATAACCTATGAGACGCAAAAAGAGTCTCGATGACTCTTTTTGCGAGAAATTTCTGAACGAGCACCATAGTTCGGATTGCAGTTGTCGTGTCGATTCCAGTTCAGCTTGACCTGGTCGTTCCAGTTGCCGTTCGCGACCTTGCCGTCAGGAAGGCGCATTCGTTTTGCCCCGTTTCTTCCGTATCATCGAAAATCTTTTTCAAGATTTTCTGCATTTTCGCTACTGGTATAAGCAAGCGTAGTATAAAACGCGGCAAGCAATTTCTTCATTGGCAAATTGTTATTTCGCCATAGGCGAATCAATTTAACAGCCAGTGGAAGTATAACAAAAAACCCCGATTCTGTCATCGCTAAGGCGTAGACAAAATCGGGACGTGGTAAGGTTTGAGGGAATCAGGTTTGAGGTTTGAGGGGAACCTTCTTTGCTGAACGAGCACCATAGTACGGAAGGCAGTAGCCGCGACGATCCCAGTCCAGCCCGACCCGGTCGCTCCAGCGGCCGACCGCGACCCCGCCGCCAGGAAGGCGATCTTCCGGAAACCAACAGACAGTTTCAGGATCAAGGTGCTCTCCAGTAATGGCGAAATGCAGAGTATCCGCGTCGCACCACCCATAAAGACCAACCCAAAGTTTGTTCGGAACTTGAATGAGTCTGTCGGGCGATTTCTTATTATCCTCGCCCAACGTATCTTCATCTGAACGGACCGAACGATTCAAAAGATACAATTCGGGGACTTTGGGTCCCTCGCAATTTTTGTATCTCATCACCCCGCCCTTATTTTCATCCTCCACAAAAACCTGAACTCCCATTTTTCGCTTCCACTCGACCGCCTTAAGGTTAGTCGCGTGAGCAGGACGAAACGCGGGCATGAGCGTGGTTGAGGCAAGTTCCTCCTTTGTGAAATCGAAGACATCCTGCAAGATGATTGTCTCCCCAGTAAAGAAGTGGTGGAGAGTTTCGCGGGCTTTCAGCCAATCGGCAAGCGTTGAGCCGGTTTGGCGGAGGTTTGGAATGACGATGCTCGGTTCTTGCTGAATCTCCACAACCTGCGCTTCTTGTGCAATGAGTAGGGCGCGCCTCGCCGCATTGGCAAGTTCCGGAGGGTTGGCCTCAAGATATTCAAGCTGTCCCACGGTCATCTCTTTTACAAGATTTGGGACAAGTTTGAGAGCGATGTTATAACCTCGGTGAATCAGTTCTGGATTTTGTGTTTGAAGCAAGGGTGCGCTGTTCATAGCGGTTCCTTTCTTTGTTGATTGTTACCAAAGGACACGAAAACGGAGCGTTTATGCGCCATTCCTGTCCGAAAATACCCTACCATATTTGTCTGCCTGACGTCAAGTTTCAAAAGAAACAAATGGCTGGATTGCTTATACGCAAAAAGGAGCGCAATGCTCCCTGTTCGCGAGAAACTTCTCGGCGGAAACGCACATTGTCGTTCGCCTTCTGCACGTCGTTGTAGCTCACGTTCACCGTACCATCGTTCCGGTTGAAGTTCACGTACGGCACGTTGTCGCCGGGCAGAACGCTCGTATTGCCACGCTTCGTCCGTATCACCGAAAGTCTTTTCCAAGACTTTCTGGGTTTCCTCTGCTGGTATATGCAGGCACAGTATAAAGACGTGGCAAGCAGTTTCTACTGTTGACCAATCGCCATCCGGCTAAAAGCGGACCGACTGAACAGTCATCTTAAGCATATACAAAAAGCCGGTGTGCAACAATCTTGCACACCAGCTGGACTTGTCCCTCTTACTTAAGGAAGTGAAGAAGGTACAAGGGTCAAGGGAACAACTGCTCGGCGGAAACGCACACTGTCGTCCGCCTCCCGCACGCCGCTGCAGCACACGCGCACCGTACCATCGTACCGGTCGAAGCCCACGCACGGCACGTTGCCGCCGGGCAGGCGGGAGTCGGAGCAGGAGGTTACGACACCTTGGTCCGGATGAACGCCGTACTGCCGGAAATATGCTCGTCCAAAGAGTTGCCGCATCGGTACGGTGGTAGTTGTCCATCCAAGTTCGCGAACGGCAACCGTATGCAGATTGATCGGACTACTCGTGTCCTTTCCAAGACAGCCGTCCGGTGCTTCCTGCTCATCCGCGACCCAGAACCCGAAGGTGCCGGTGTGCTTGTGTGTTATCTCGCAGTCGTCCAGGCTTTTGTCGCCGGTGAATCTCCAGACCTTGCCGTTGTAGGCGGTTTTGTCGGACAGGAAGAAGAACTCCGCCGACTGCGCCACCTTTTCGTGCATGACACAGAGACGAGCTTTGCAACCGATCGGCTGGCGAGGAATAAGGAGTCCGGCGAAATCAGCTGTGATGTCGTACTCGGTCTTCCAGAACTTCTCTTCCCGCCGTGCCAGTTCGCTCGGAATGGTGATGAGCGACGAGTCCGTCCTCGCCGATTCTTTGAGCGCAATACGCTGATCGCGGCCAAGATGGGAGGCAATCCGCACCAAATCGGGTACTTCCGGATGATTTTCATTTTGAAGAAGAAAGAGGACTTCAGCATCCGAGAGAACGCCGACGCTGTTCGCAAATCTGCCTGCGAGTGTCAATCTTTGTTGCACCACTTCTGTAACCAACAAGGGAGCCTTTGTCATAAGGAGACCTATTTTTTTTATCCTGTTTACCAAGGAGCAGTCAAAAATGGAGCGATTGCGCCATTTCCTGTCCGAAAATACCCTACCATATACACCGCCTGTCCGTCAAGCTGGACTAATGCTGAAAATGTGAAATACTGAATATATGAAAAATGTCATCAACATCAATGCGCGCGGGACACTCACCCTCCCGAAGGCACTGCGCGCGAGGCTGGGCATCAGGGGCGAGGGGCACCTTATCGCCGAGGAAACATCAGAGGGTATTGTCCTTAAAGCTGGGGTTGCCTTCCCCATTGAAATGTACACGGACGAGCGCATTGCGGAGTTTCAGAGAAATAACGAGGATGCACTTAAAAAGTTCTCATTCAAAAAATGATGCGGGTGTTTCTTGATGCGAATATCTTATTTTCCGCATCTATGCCGAAAAGTCGTGTCGGACTTTTGGTGCAGGTAGCTGAATACAAAGCGACACTGCTTACCAATCTCTATGCAGCCGAAGAAGCACGGCGCAACCTTGAGAGTAAAAGTAGAGCTTCCCTTCCCGCCTTTGAGCAACTACTTAGGAGATGCGAAATAATCGGCGAGAGAAGTATCCCGGTTTCTATTGACATAGCGCCTAAGGATATACCGATTCTCGGGGGTGCGATTGCCGGTAATGCGTCTCACCTACTCACCGGAGACGAACGCGATTTTGGCGCACTGTTTGGGAAGACAATTCAAGGGGTCGCCATAGTCTCTCCTTACTTGTTTGGTGTAGAGTTAGTGCAAAGAAAATGGCTGAAAAAACGCGACAAATGACAAAAGCAAAAATAAGCATAGTGGTAGCGGTAACGAGACAAAACCACGCCATTGGAAATGGCGGGAAGCTTTTGGTGCACATTTCTGACGACCTTAAGCGTTTTAAGGCTATCACGAAGGGACACCCAATTATCATGGGACGAAAAACGTTTGAATCTATCGGCCGGCCACTACCAGAGCGAACCAATATCGTAGTCACCCGAAATCCGAAGTTTACGGCGGAAGGGGTTGTCGTTGCGAGTTCGCTGGAGGAAGCGATTGAGAAAGGTACAGTAGCAGCCCTTCGACAAGCTCAGGGCGATGACAAACACATGGAGGTGTTTGTCATCGGCGGAGGGGAGATCTACAAGCAGGCGCTTCCCTACACCGACAAACTTTATCTCACGATAGTAGAGAGCGACGCGGAGGGCGACGTCTTCTTCCCCGACTGGCGGAAAGACTTCACCAAAGAAACGTTCCGCGAGGAACGCACGGACGAAAAAACGGGGCTGCACTACGTCTGGGTGGATCTGGAGCGAGCACATTGAACAACCTATTTCTTTTTGATACCATGGCTAATATGAAAACGCTGTCGGAAAAGGCGAATGAAGAGTTAGCGAACGTCGCCCGAGATATGGGTGTTTCTAAAGAAGTTGCGCTTCGCAAGGCGTTGCTTTTCTACCGAGAACACCAGCCCGCATCTTCTCTTCGTGATGAATTGTTGTTGTGGGACAAAGCAAGTACCGAAGACTTCGCGAGATTTGAGCAATCTTTATGAGACTTCGGAAGGGAGATGTTTGTCTGATTAAGCTCTCTGGCGGATTGGGCCATGAGCAATCCGGCAATCGTCCTGCGGTCATCCTTGCCGCAACCCGCACAAATATTGTCGTGGTTATTCCGATTACCGGAAATAGAGAGGCACTTCGTTTCTCACATACGCTTCCGCTCAAACCAACGACAAAGAACGGGCTGGCTCTTGATTCTGTTGCCTTACTTTTTCATATCCGAGCTATTGATGGAAGGCGCGTTGAACAAGTACTTGGCCGTCTTGAGGCAACAGCTCAAGATGAGATTGATCACGTCTTACGAAACTTTTTATCGTTATGATTCTAGTTAGGAGAGTCAACGACCACAAAATGAAATGCATGACCACACGTTAGCTGTAATCTACCTTATACCATCCCCAATTAACCCGTCCACAGTATGCCGATAGACAAAAGGCTCAACAAAGCCCCATGGTGATGAGTTTATGGGGAGAAGTTACCTAGAGATGGTATTACTATGAATTACGAAACTCACCCAAAAGCCGTCTGTATGTCACTCCAGCGAAGGCTGGAATCCAGAAAGTACGCTTCTGCCTCATTTTGAAGGGTACTCCAGGAAAAACCGCCCCGTATTGGGACGGTTTTTCGTATCTGGATCCCGCATCAAGTGCGGGATGACAGAAAACATAGTCGCTTCACTCCTTGTTTTCTGTCACTTAACCTCTATCCCCATTGAACGGGCGCTTCCCGCCAAAATCTGCATGGCCGCCTCTACCGAATTCGCATTGAGGTCTTTGAGTTTCTTTTCGGCAATTTCACGAAGTTTCGCCTTCGTAATAGTGCCTGCCTTTGTCGCGGGAGTCTTACCCGAGCCTTTATCTTTACCCGCCGCCTTAAGAAGGAGGTGCGTAGCCGGAGGAGCTTTGAAAATCATATCAAACGTACGGTCTTCATAGATGGAGACGACAACCGGTACGAGCTCCCCTTTCATAGCTTGGGTACCCGCGTTGAAGCGTGTCACGAACTCACCGATGTTTACTTTGGCCTGACCGAGCGCGGGACCTATGGGCGGAGCCGGATTTGCGGCGCCACCCATAATCGTGAGTTTAAGTTTTCGTACTGCCTTTTTTGCCATAAGAGTCTCGACACTAATTTACGAATTAACGCGAATGACACTAATAATTCGTGTGCCCTATTTGTAAGGGTTCTCAACTATTCGTGTCATTCGTTTCTTATTCGTGGATTGGTGTCGTGTTATATTTTCTTGACTTGTAAAAAATCCAGCTCAACGGGTGTTTCGCGACCGAACATAGATACGAGCACCTTCACCTTCCCTCGCTCGGCGTCCACTTCTCCGACCTTGCCTTCAAGGTCTTTGAACGGACCGTCCACGATGGTAACGGCATCATCCACGTCAAGCTCTATATTGTGCATCACCTTATCAGAACTCATCCGTTTAAACAAACCGTCCACCTCCGTCTTATCAAGCGGTACAGGAAACACGCCGGAACCGACGAATCCGGTTACGCGAGGCGTGTTACGCACGACGTACCACGAGTCGTCGGTAACGGTCATATCAACGAGTACATAGCCGGGGTATATTTTTTCCTCCTCCTCCACACGCTTACCGCCTTTTATCTTAATTTTCTTCTCGGTCGGCACTACTACGGCAAAAATTTTGTCCTCCATACCAAGACTCTCAATGCGTTGTTTGAGGTTTCGCGCGACGGCATTCTCATACCCGGCATAGGTATGAATCGCGTACCAATTTCGTCCGTCTTGTATTTTTTGTTTGCTCATATAAAAGTAAAACTAATCTGCGAATGGACTAATGCTACCAATATCTACTAATCCGATTCTTATTCGCTGATATTGGCAGATTCGTTCATTAGTTGATTGGTTTTATATGACTAATTTAAGCACCGTAGAAAAGACATAATCAAAAAAACCGAGGTATGCCGACGTGGCGAGCGAAATGACAATCACGACAACGGTATACAGAATTGCCTGTTTCCGTGTCGGCCAGGTTACATGTTTAAGCTCTGCCTGTGTTTCTTTGAAATAGGTGATGAGTCTGCTCATATGTTTGTTGCTATCTACCCCAGCACCGGAGGTCGTACGGTCTCGCGCTGCGCCCACCCGAAGGATGTCCTATTCGGACACGCGCTCGCCCTGGGATTCGTGCGGGGTCGTAGAAATTCTAGTCGCTTCGCTCCTTAATTTCTAACGAAAAACCCCTCGCGGGGTCACCTATATATACTACTCTTTTGCCCGAAATTGTCAAACAAAAAGGCAGGGGCGACTGTATCGTCCGCCTGCCGTATTTCCGTTTTGGTTCAAACGAATCACTGCCCCAAGGGGTCTACCGGTTCGTCGTAAGCGATTCCAAGTTCCTGTGCAAACCCGCGTAAACGGGTAATCATCTTTCCGAAACCCTCAATCACCTGTGCCTCCGGGTAAAGGGAAAACTCAAGACCTCGGTTGCATGCAATTTGACTTGCTCGACTTGCAATAAGATGGGAGTGTAAAGAGGCAAAAAGGTATGGAGTTGGCTCATCGAGCAAATAATCAAATTGTTGCTGAAACAAGTCGCAGTACATTCGCGCGAGCATCATCTCCAGACCCTGCTGGTTGTTACCCGACCTACCCACGCTGACTCCGTGACCCACATCGCGTTCAATCAAGACTGCTCCTTCGGGAATAATCGCAAAGGCAACGGCCTCAATAATCTCATTTTTTGTCATAGTAAGAACCTTTGATTTTCAAAGCGAAGATTTCTTTTTTGGCTTCGCGGGCGATTTTTTGTGGGATTGTCTGGAGATGAGCCACTCGGTTAAGTTGTTCAGTGCAAGTTGGAGCTGGAATGAGGAGGTTCCACTGAACACACAGGTGAATCTTTCGTGGCTCGTTTGCGCGCCTCCGAATATCCAAATTTTCCTACCCTCATTGGTTTTGATACTCCAATGTCCTTTTTCAATGTCCACCACAATATCAGCGGGAAGCTGTGCCTGTTGCACCGGAAGCGAGTAATATTTCGCGCGGGGGTTACCGTCCGAGGGATTTTGGAAGTCTATACAGACAACATTATTAGTCATAGTTTTCGTTCACTTTCTTCCGAGAAGATAGCACACCGATATTGCTAACGCAAACCCCCGTTGTAGCTAGTAATAAACGACACCCAAATCCCTCGGGTAGATAGTAATTAAGGTACCGTGTTGCCATGAATATGCAACACAAACAGGGGGTCTTTGACGAAAAGAAGGAAGAGTACTTC
>Ga0080064_1002410_pt1 | contig 31919 bp, 27 predicted proteins | sample Subgrocontami54m_FD_69260 | JGI IMG/M metagenome (GOLD analysis project Ga0080064, IMG submission 69260) | Subsurface groundwater microbial communities from S. Glens Falls, New York, USA - GMW46 contaminated, 5.4 m (SPADES assembly) (version 2) ...
ATCGGCCTGAGCCCGGCCCGCATCCCGGCCGGCAAGAAGCACCCCTACCGGGAGTTTCTCGATCTGGTCAAGACCAAGCTCACCGCCATGGGCTTTGAAGAAATGCGGGGGGGACTGGTTGAAAACGAGTTCTGGAACATGGACGCGCTCTTCATGCCGCAGTTCCACCCCGCGCGCGAAACCCATGACGTGTATTTCGTCAAGGACCCGCCACACTCGGCTCCGATTCAGGAGCCGTTCCTGACACAGGTCGCGCAGGCGCACGAGAACGGCGGGCAGACCGGATCGAGCGGCTGGAACTACACCTTCGATCGCATGAGGACGCGCCGCCTGGTGTTGCGCAGCCAGGGCACGGCCGTGTCCGCGCGCACGCTCGCCGCCGCGCCGAAAGTCCCCGGCAAATATTTCTCCATCGCCCGGTGCTTCCGCTACGACCAGGTGGACGCGACACACGCGCCCGACTTTTTCCAGGTCGAGGGCATCGTGTTGGGGCCGGACATCAACTTCCGCACCCTGCTGGGACTCCTCACCCTATTCGCCCGCGAGGTGGCGCAAGCCCAGGAAATCCGGTTCGCCCCGGCGTACTTTCCCTTCACCGAGCCGTCGGTCGAGCTGCACGTGCGCCATCCCCGTCTCGGCTGGATCGAACTCGGCGGCGCCGGCCTCTTCCGTCCGGAGGTCACGCGCCCGCTCGGCATCGACGTCCCCGTGATCGCCTGGGGTCTGGGGCTTGACCGCATGGCCATGGTCGCGCTGGAAATCCACGACATCCGCGATCTCTTCTCCGGCGACCTCGAGATGATCCGCTCCAAACGGGTTCAGTACTGAGCGTTGCCATGCCGACGATTTCCATTAATCGCAAAGACCTTGACCAGTTGCTCAAGCGGCGCGCGACGGACAAGGAGCTGGAGGCCTGGCTCCCGCTGGTCAAGGGCGAAATCAAAGACTCCGACGCCGCCACCGGTGAGCTTCGGATCGAGCTGCAGGACTCGAATCGCCCCGATCTCTGGTGCGTGGAAGGCATCGCGCGACAGATTCGGTGCAAGCTGGACGGCAAGCCCGGCGCCTACGCGTATGTGAAGGCCGCCAAAGGAAGGCGCGATCAGGTCCTCGTCGAGAAGGGCCTGGAGAGCGTGCGGCCGTTCATCGGCGCCTGCAAGTCCCGCGGGTACAAGGTGACTGCGGAAGGCCTGGCCCAGCTCATCCAGACCCAGGAAAAACTCGCCGACATCTTCGGGCGGAAACGCCGCACGATCTCCATCGGGCTCTATCGTTTGCGGCCGATCACGTTCCCTGTCAGCTATGCGCTCGTCCGCCCCGACCAGGCCACGTTCCGCCCGCTTGGCTATGACGACGCGATGAGCCTGCGGGAAATCCTTGAAATCCACCCCAAGGGTCAGGAATACGCGCCGATTCTCGCCGGGCACGAGCGATTCCCGCTGCTCCGTGACGCACAGGGGGCCGTGCTGTCGTTCCCGCCCATCATCAACAGCCGGGACATCGGTGAAGTGCGCGCCGGCGACGAGGACCTGTTCATCGAGGTCACGGGCACGGACCTGCGCATGGTCATGCTGGCCGTCAATATCTTCGCTGCCAACCTGCACGACCGCGGCGCGGCGATCGAACCGGTGGACATCGTGTATCCCTACAAAACAGAGATGGGCCGGACGGTCCGGATGCCGCAGGCATTCGGCCGGCCTCGCGCCATCACGCAGGCCGAGATCGGCAAGGCCCTGGGGACCGAGCTATCGGCCAAGGAGATCCGGGCGAGCCTCGTTTCGTACGGCTACGCGGTGGCCGGGAGCGGCCGGAGCCTGAACGTGACGCTGCCGTCTTATCGCAACGATCTGATGCATTCGGTGGACGTCATCGAGGATGTCGCCATCAGCAGGGGCTACCACACGTTTGGCCCCATCATGCCCTCGGCCTTTACCGTGGGCGGGCTCTCCCGCATCGAGCAGCTTTCGGACAAGGTGCGCGAGCTGATGCTCGGTTTCGGCTTCCAGGAGATCATCTCGAACATCCTGGGGTCACGGGAGGACCTGGTCGCCAGGATGCGCCTGAGCGAGGGGCACCCCGCCGCCCGCCGCATCGAAATCGACAACGTGATGTCCCAAAGCATCGAATGTCTCCGCCAGTGGATCCTGCCCTCCTTGCTGCGCGTCGAGACCGCCTCTTCCCGAAGCTTCTACCCGCATCTTCTGTTCGAGGTCGGCGAGGTGGCCGTTCCGGACCCGAACACGGAAACCGGCGCCCGCACGGAGATTCGGCTCAGCGCCCTGCTGGCCCATGCCGGCGCGAATTTCTCAGAGACGCATTCCTACCTGGCGCTGCTGTGCTATTACCTCAACAAGCCGGCCGACCACCTGGCGCCGATCGAGCATCCGTCCTTCATCAAGGGGCGAGTCGCCCGGATCGAGCTGGTGGGCACAGAAGGGGCATCGTCGATCGGCCTGATCGGCGAACTGCATCCGGAAGTGCTGGAGCGCTGGCAGATCGGCATGCCCTGCAGCATGTTCGAGTTGACGCTCGATCCGCTGCTGTAGGGGGCCTTCGCCATGAAAAACCTGCTGCTCATCGGCTTTGTCGGCTTCGTCGTGGTCGTCCTGCTGGCCCTTCCCTATATCACCAACCTCACCACTGTCCGGGACAGGATCGCCACAGCCGCCTCGGAGGCGCTTCAGCATCCGGTGACCATCAACCGCCTGAGCCTTCGGGCCGTTCCGCATCCCGCCTTGCAGATCGAAGGCCTCGGCATTGCCGAACACGATGGATTGCCCATCGTGGGCGTAAAGACCATCATCGTTGAGGTCAAGCTCGGCCCCCTCCTGCAGGGACGTTTGGCTGTCGCCCGAATCCTTGTCGGACAGCCCCGCATCTCCCTGATCCGCAATGCAGACGGATCCTTGAACCTTCCCTTGCCGGCGTTGGCCCCTCCGTCAAAGCCTGCCGCAGAAGGCGGAGGTCAGTCGCTCGACCTGTTCCTGGAAGATGTGCGCGTTGAGGATGGCGAACTCACGGTCCGCGAGCGACAGAAGCAAAGCGAGTCTCCGCTGCTGCATTTGAAGAAAGTAAACGTCGCGGTGGACGACCTGTCGGTTCACGGAAAGACGAAGGACGACTTCAACCGCAGCCTGACGGGGACCGTCCACATGGAGACTAAGGAAGGTACCGTCGGAAACTTGCACACCCTGGCCCAAATCCTGTCCTTGCTGAAAGTCACACAGGTGCTCGGCGGAAAGATCCCGGATTTATCCCGCGTGAGCATCCCGATTGATAGACTGGCAGGCACCTTCCGGTTCAAGAACGGCCTCATGACCACCGACGACCTGCAGCTCAAGAGCGCCGTCCTGAACGCCGCCGTCAAAGGCACGTTCAACGTGCCCGACAAGCAGATGAAGATGGTCGTGACCGCGATGGGCATCGATTTCAACGTGCGCGGAAGCGCCGTTGAGCCGAACGTGTCGCCCCGCGCGACGAAAGGACGGAAGGAAGGCGTCGGCGGCCTGATGGAGAAGGGGCTGGGACTGTTCCGCTGAAGAGTGTAGGGGGCACGGCCGGCCGTGCCCCTACAGAGGATTACGCGCGCGCCATCTGAGCCTTGGCCGTATCGACGAGTTTCGTGAAGCTGCCCGGGTCACGGATGGCCATGTCGGACAGCACCTTCCGGTCCAGCTCGATCCCCGCCTTTATCAGAGCATGAATGAAGCGGGAATAGAGTATGCCGTTGATCCGGCACGCCGCGGTGATGCGGGTGATCCAGAGGCGGCGAAAATCGCGCTTCCGGTTACGGCGATCGCGATAGGCATATTGTCCCGCGCGATCCACCGCCTCGGTCGCGGTCCGGAACAGTTTGCTCTTGGCGCCGTAATAGCCCTTCGCCAACTTGAGTCTTTTCTTATGACGTGCGCGGGTCTTGGTCCCGCCTTTTGCCCGTGGCATGGTTCTTTCTCCTAATCCTCAGATTGCTAATTCGGCAACAACGAGGCGATCCGGTACACATCGCCCGGCGCCACCGGCGTCGGTCTGCCGAGTCTGCGTTTGCGGCTCTGGTTCTTTTTGGTGAGGATATGCCGCTTGTTGGCCTTATTCCGCATGAGCTTCCCCGTCCCGGTCTTCCGGAACCGTTTCTTCACCCCTTTGTGAGTCTTTAGCTTCTGGCCCGCCATGATCGTTGCTCTCCTTCGCTCAGCGTTGCTCGTCTCTCGCGTTATTTCTTGGGCGCCAGCACCATCATCAGAAACCGCCCCTCCTGGCGAGGAGGCTGCTCGATCTGCACGCCGGTTCCGAGCAAGGTCAGCACCTTGTCCAGCATGGCCCGGCCCATCTGCTGGTAGGCCATCTCGCGGCCCCGAAACATCACCGTGACCTTGGTCTTGTTCCCCTCGGACAGGAACTCCTTCATCTGCCGGACCTTCGTCTCCAGATCATGCTGGTCGGTCCGCGGCCTCAGCTTGACCTCCTTGAGCTGCGTGCCCTTCTGATGCTGCTTGGCGGTATGGGCTTTCTTGCTCAGCCCATACTTGTACTTGCCGAAATCCATGATCTTGCAGACCGGCGGCTGAGCTGTCGGCGAGATCTCGACAAGATCATATCCCGACTCTTCCGCTTTCTTAAGAGCATCAGCAGTCGCCAGAATGCCGAGCTGCTCGCTTTCCGGCTCCGGGCCGATGACGCGTATTGGGGTGACACGAATCTCCCTATTGATCCTTAGTTTTTGAACAGCGATAGCGCACCTCTCCTTTCACTCGGGTTCATTGCCCGGACGGAACGCCCGAAAGGCCCCGTCCCTCCACATCGCTCTTCAAGTGATCCCGGAATGCCTCAAACGTCATCGATCCTGCGTTGGCGCCCCCGCGCAGGCGGACCGACACCATCCCGTCCTGCACTTCCCGGTCGCCGGCGACCAGCATATAGGGCACCTTGGCCTTCTCGGCTTCCCGGATCTTCAAGCCCATCTTCTCGCTGCGCAAGTCCGCTTCGACCCGATACCCGGCCTCCGTCAGGCGATGCGCCACATCCTGGGCATAGGCCGCCTGCTTGTCCGTGATCGCGATAACGACGGCCTGCACCGGCGCCAGCCACGCGGGAAACGCGCCCGCATGATGCTCGATCAGAATGCCGAAGAACCGTTCGATCGAGCCCATCAGCGCGCGGTGGATCATGATCGGCCGATGAGCATGGCCGTCTTCTCCCACAAACTCCAGCCCGAAGCGCTCGGGATTATTGAAGTCCACTTGGACCGTCGAGCACTGCCACGACCGTCCGAGCACGTCTTTGATCTTGATGTCAATCTTGGGCCCGTAGAAAACGCCCTCGCCGGGATCGATGCTGAATGCGACGCCACGCCCCTTCAACGCCGCCTCCAGCGCGCCGGTCGCCTGCGCCCAGGCCTCCTCCGACCCGACGGCCTTCTCCGGCCTCGTGGACACGCAGACTTGATAAGCCGAGAACCCGAAGGTCTTGAGCACAAAGAACGTGAAGTCGAGCACGCGGGCGACCTCGTCCTCGAGCTGGTCCGGCCGGCAGAACAGGTGCGCATCGTCCTGCGTGAAGCCGCGCACGCGCATCAGCCCGTGCAACACCCCCGACCGTTCGTACCGGTACACGGTGCCCAGTTCGGCGTAGCGCAGGGGCAGGTCGCGGTAGCTCCGCAGGTGGGCCTTGTACATCATGATGTGGAACGGGCAGTTCATCGGCTTGAGCTGGTAGTCGCTCGCCTCCACCTTCATCGTCGCGAACATGTTCTCGCGGTAGTACTCCGTGTGGCCGCTCGTCTTCCAGAGATCCAGGCGGGCGACGTGGGGCGAATAGACCAGCGCATAGCCGTGCTTCTGGTGCTGCTCGCGCCAGAAATTCTCGATCTGCAAGCGCACGATGGAGCCTTTCGGCAGCCACAGGATCAGCCCCGGCCCGACCTCGTCGGTCACCGCAATCAGGTCCAGTTCCTTGCCGAGCTTGCGGTGGTCGCGCTTCTTGATCTCTTCAAGCTTGTGGAGATAGGCGTCCAGCATCTCCCGGGTGGGGAACGACGTTCCATAGATCCGCTGGAGCATCGGGTTGCGCTCGTCGCCGCGCCAATAGGCCCCGGCCGAGGTCAGCAGCTTGATCGCGTGGATGGCGCCGGCGGACGGCACGTGCGGCCCGCGGCAGAGGTCAATCAGCCCGCCCTGGTCGTACACGGAGACCGACGGATCGGCGAATCCCCGGAGCAGCTCGCATTTGTAGTCCTCGCCCCGCTGACTGAAGAACTCGATCGCCTTCTCCCGGCTCATCTCGCTTCGCTGGAACGGCTTGTCGGCCTTGATGATCTCGCGGATGCGGGCCTCGATTTTTTCCAGATCCTCGGGCGTGAACGGTCGCTCATAGGCGAAATCGTAGTAGAAGCCGTCCTCGATCGGCGGCCCGATGGTGAGCTTGGCGGTGGGGAACAGGTCCTTGACCGCCTGCGCCATGATATGGGCGCTGCTGTGTCGGTAGACTTCCCTACCCTCCGGCATGTCGAAGGTCACGGGCGCGATGCGGGCGTCGGCCTCCAGCCGGCACGCCAGATCCACCGGCTTGCCGTCCACCAAGGCCGCAATCACACCATCCGGCAGCTTGCCGCCCTGAAGCGCAAGCGCCTCCCCGGCCGTCATGCCACTGGGCGCGTTTTTCGTGGTTCCGTCAGGATAGGTGAGACTGATCGAGGCGGTGGTTTTTTCTGATGCGACGGCCAATGCTTCTCCAAAGAAAAAAGGGCCCCATTGCCATTCCGGGATGCCCAGGGTCCGCGAACGATTGATGGTAGGCGCGGACGGTCTTGAACCGTCGACCTCTACCGTGTCAAGGTAGCGCTCTCCCCCTGAGCTACGCGCCTAACTCGAAGCCGCATGCTAATACGCAGGCCGCAGGAATGTCAAGGTCGAACCAGGCGTGGATACAGGTAAAAGCCGGCCAGGACTATCCCTTCTTGGCGAGCGGGATCTTGAGTTCCTGGATCTTCTTGCGGAGGGTGTTGCGGTTGAGGCCAAGCAACGCGGCAGCCTGATTCTGGTTGCCGTTGGTCTCTTCCAGCACCAATGCGATCAGCGGTTTTTCGACCGCCTTGATAAGGAGCGGATGGAGATCGGATCCTGCGCCCAGCTTCATGCGTCGGACGAAACCACGCAGCTTGGTCCTGATGAACTCTTCAAGGCCGAGTTCCTCGTGGGATTTCGTCTTGCCCCGGGACGCTTTGTGGCCGTTGCACAGGGCCTTCACCGGTTCGGTCGCCCGCCGGAGGAAGCCGGCTCCGCCCACGAGCACCATCTGGGGAGGCGGCCCCAGCGCCTCGCTCAGCGCCTTCATCTCGCTGATCCAGTCCTTGCGGGACTCGATGATCACGGCGTCGTACGGCCGCTGGGATGATTTGCGGAGGGCCGCGGCGGCGTCCTTGGCGATCGTGACCACGCACTCGGGACCGTCCTGCCGATACAACTCGACAAGGTCCGGGTTGGCGGTCACGACGAGCAGATGAACGACAGCTCGGGCAAGCATCGACGCTCCGGACGTTTCGACGGGAGAGGGCGTACTAATAGCAGCCCGCCCGGAACCTGTCAAGCGCAAGAACGTGCCGCCGCAGGATTGTCAGGATTTTTCAGAGCGCGACGGAAAACACCAGCCCGCCGTCCACCACATCCACCCGCACCGTCTGCCCCTCCTTGAGCGTGCCGTCAAGTAGCCTCATCGCCAGCGGGTTGAGAATCTCGCGTTGGATCATCCGCTTGAGGGGGCGCGCGCCGTAGACGACGTCGTAGCCGGTCATCGCCAGATGCTCCTTGGCCCCGTCCGTCAGCACGAGCCGGATGTGATGCTCCTCCAGGCGGCGGCCCAACTGCGTCACCTGCAATTCGACGATCGCCGAGAGCTGCTCCTGCGTGAGCGGGCAGAACATCACGATGTCGTCGATGCGGTTCAGGAACTCCGGCCGGAAATGGCCGCGCAGGACTTCCAGCGCGCTGGTGCGCATCACGGCTTCATCCCCGTCCGCCGCGGCGTCCTGGATCTCGCGGCTCGCGATGTTGGACGTCATGATGATCACGGTGTTCTTGAAGTCCACCGTCCGGCCCTTGCCGTCGGTGAGGCGCCCGTCGTCCAGCAGCTGCAGGAGGACGTTGAGGACGTCCTGATGCGCCTTCTCAATTTCATCGAACAGCACGACAGCGTAGGGCCGCCGGCGCACCACCTCGGTAAGCTGTCCGCCCTCTTCGTAGCCCACATAGCCGGGCGGCGCCCCGATCAACCGCGCGACGGTGTGTTTCTCCATGTACTCCGACATATCGAGCCGCACCATCGCCTGCTCGTCGTCGAAGAGGAACTCCGCCAGCGCCCTTGCCAGCTCGGTCTTCCCCACGCCGGTCGGCCCCAGAAAGATGAAGGAGCCCATCGGGCGCTTCGGATCCTGGATGCCGGCCCGTGAACGCCGCACGGCGTTGGACACCGCCACAATCGCCTCGTCCTGGCCGATCACCCGCAGGCGAATCCGGTCTTCCATGTGGACGAGCTTCTTGGTCTCGGCCTCGACAAGGCGGGCCACCGGCACGCCGGTCCACTTGGCAACGATCTGAGCAATGTCCTCGTCGTCCACTTCTTCCTTCAACAGCCGCGTCTCGCCGGGCAGGCCCTGGAGGCGCGCGTTCTCAGCCGTCAACTGCTTGGTCAGCTCCGTCATCCGCCCGTACCGCAGCTCGGCCGCCCGGCCCAGGTCGCCCTCGCGCTCGGCCCGCTCGGCTTCCTGCTTGGCCGCGTCCAGCTTTTCCTTGATCTCGCGGATCTTCTTGATGAACTCCTTCTCCGCCTTCCACTGCGTGGTCAGCACCTCGGTTTCCCCGCGCAGCTGCACGAGTTCCTTCTCGACCTTCTCCAGACGCTCCTGCGCCGGGGCGTCCTTGTCGCGGCGGATGCCCTCGCGCTCGATCTCGAGCTGGCGGATGCGGCGCGTGCGCTCATCCAGCGGCGTGGGCATGCTGTCGATCTCCATGCGCAGGCGTGACGCCGCCTCGTCCACGAGATCGATCGCCTTGTCCGGCAGGAACCGGTCGCTGATGTACCGCTTGGAGAGCGTGGCCGCGGCGATGAGCGCCGAGTCCTTGATCCGCACCCCATGGTGGACCTCGTACCGCTCCTTGAGCCCGCGCAGGATCGAGACCGTGTCCTCGACCGACGGCTCGGCCACCGTCACCGGCTGGAACCGGCGCTCCAGCGCGGGGTCCTTCTCGATGCGCTTGCGGTATTCGTCCAACGTGGTCGCGCCGACGCAGCGGAGATCGCCGCGCGCAAGCGCCGGCTTGAGCATGTTGGACGCGTCCATCGCGCCCTCGGCCGCGCCCGCGCCGACCAGCGTGTGAATCTCATCAATGAACAGGATGACGGTGCCAGCGGCCTCCTCGACCTCGCGCAGCACCGCCTTCAGCCGGTCCTCGAACTCGCCCCGGAACTTGCTCCCGGCCACCAACGCTCCCATATCCAGCGCCACCACACGACGGTTCTTGAGGCCCTCCGGCACGTCGCCGTTGACGACACGCTGGGCCAACCCTTCGGCGATCGCCGTCTTGCCGACGCCCGGCTCACCGATGAGGCAGGGATTGTTCTTGGTGCGGCGGGAGAGGACCTGGATCACGCGGCGAATTTCCTCGTCGCGGCCGATGACCGGATCCAATTTCCCCTTGCGGGCCAGGTCGGTGAGATCGCGGCTGTACTTGGCCAGCGCCTGATATTTTTCCTCCGGCTCCTGATCCGTCACGCGCTGCGTGCCGCGGACAGCGGTCAATGCGGAGTATAGCCGGTCCTTCGTCACGCCCTGTCGTTTGAATACGCCGGCGGCCGCGCCCCCCGCATCCGCGATGGCCAGCAGCAGATGCTCGGTGCTGAGGTACTCGTCCTTGAATCGCTCGGCCTCCTGCTCGGCCGCGGAAAAGACGTCGCTCAATTGGCGCGAAATGGCGGCCTGCCCAGTTCCCGATCCGGAAACTTGAGGGATTTTCTTCAGCTCCTGTTCCAGTTCGCGCCCAAGCACGGCGGGATCGACGCCTAGTTTTTGCAGCAGGCCGGGCGTGAGCCCCTCGCGTTGACGCACCAAGGCCAACGCGAGGTGCTCGACATCAATGTGCTGATGCCCGGCCTTTTCGGCCAGCTTCTGCGCTTCCGCGAGGGCTTCCTGAGTCTTGATGGTCAGTCGGTCAAAACGAATCATAGCTCTCCTTTCAGCGCGTCTGCGCGCCGTTCACAGATAGATAAGGATAAGGCGGAGAGATGGGAAATCAAGCCGTTGGGGTATGGAGATGCAACGACGCTCAGTATTCATCCACGTGCTCGTGGATGATGATCTTGAGCATGGTCTGGTAGCCGATCCCGCGCTTCTCCCCTTTGCTCTTCAGCTTTTCGATGATTGCCGGGGCAAGAAAAATCGAGGTCGGCATCTGTCGGGTCCTAGGGCGAACGATGACCGCCGCTTTGCTGCGGGCAATGTCGTGACCCAAATCCCTCGTTTCGAATTCCTTCACCTGCGTGTCCTTACTTTTCCGCCTGGATGCTTGCCTCATAGTACCTCCGCTCGCCCTCTCGCATCGGCCTGCACGAGATTAGGGCGTAGCTTTTCGCCCCGACGGGTAAAGATTAGGGCGACGGCCCGCCCACTGTCAGTTTGCCCCAGGATAATCCCTCGCCACTCCGTATGAGCGGGCTCAATAATTCTCCCCGTAAAAATGTAGTGATCCTGGCGAAAGAGCGACTCGATTTCCTCGCAGGATATCCCATGCTTGAGGTTCTTGTGCCTGTTGCCGTCATCCCAATCGAAATTCTCGGAGTCAGGGACGAAATCCCGTAGCCACAGGCCTGTTGTAAAGTCCGGGGAAAATTTCACGTCGCACGCTATAGCTATATCATAGCTGTTGATGTTGAGCAAGAGGGCGAGCATATAGCCCTCCCCTACCAGTAAGACACCTCATGGTCGGTCCACGATAAATTTCTTGTTGACAGGCTTATGGAGAGCGCTGTATAAACAATATAACTGTTTTCCTATCGGATCAGTAGGGATTAACGAATGTACTTCTCAGCCAAGGGAGAATACGGGATTATGGCCGTGCTCGACCTGGCCCTGGCCAACGGGACGGATCCCGTTCAGGCCAAGGCCATTGCGGACCGGCAAGGCATCCCGATCCGGTTCCTGGAGCAGATCCTCAGCGCGCTCAAACATGCGGGACTGGTCGAGAGTTCCCGCGGCGCACACGGAGGCTATCGCCTGTCCAAGCCAGCCGAAGACATTCGCGTGGGGGACGTGATCCAGGCCGTGGACGGGCCCATCGCCATGACGAACCGCGCCCTTCCCCGTCACGGAAACGGAAACGGCCATCGCGCCAGTCACGGCTCCATCGTCCAGGGCGTCTGGAAAGAGGTGAAAGACAAGGTGCTGGAAACCATGAACCGCACCACCCTGGCCGACCTCTGCCGGCGGGCGCGCGACCTTGAAGAAAAACGCGTGCTGATGTACCACATTTGAATCCTTGGAGTGCTGCCCATGAAGACACCATCAACGCAGACGATACAGACGATCCCGATCCCGCCCGAGATCCTCGGCGAGATCGAGTCGTTCGAGGAAGAAGTCGCCAAGCTGCTGAAGGGCGATGTCTCGCTGAACATGTTCCGGCCCTTCCGCCTCCAACACGGGATCTACGGCCAGCGCCAGCCCGGCGTCCAAATGGTCCGGATCAAGATTCCCTTCGGCGGCCTGAGCTCCAACCAGCTGCGCGTCATCGCCGAGATGGCCGACCGCTACGCCACCGGCGTGGGCCACGTCACCACCCGCCAGGATATCCAGCTGCACTATGCGCGGGTCGAAGACTGCGGAACGATCATGCGCCGGCTCGCGGAAGTCGGCGTCACGACCCGCGAGGCCTGCGGCAACACCGTCCGCAACGTCACCGCCTGCCACCTGGCCGGCGTCTGCCAGGGCGAGGTCTTCGACGTGACCCCCTACGCCAAGGCGGTCTCCGCCCATCTCTTGCGCAACCCGCTCAACCAGAGCCTGCCGCGCAAGTTCAAGATCGCCTTCTCCGGCTGCCGGCACGACTGCGCCATGACGCCCATTCACGATCTCGGCTTCCTGGCGGCGAAAAAAGAGGACGGCGCCATCGGCTTTCGCGTGACGGCGGGCGGCGGGCTGGGCTCCGCGCCGCGGATCGCGCAGCTCCTGCACGAGTTCATGCCGATGGAGGACCTGCTGCCCACGTGCGACGCTATGATCAAGGTCTTCGATAACCTGGGCAACCGGAAGAACCGGAACAAGGCGCGAATGAAGTTCGTCATCGAGAAGCTGGGCTTCGAGGAATTCAAGCGCCGGTTCGAGGCCGAGTACGCCGTCATTCGCAAGGGCTATAACGGGAAGTTGAACCTGCCGACCATCGCCGACGCCGCGCCCCAATTGATTCAGCCGACTCGGCTCAGCGGCGGAAACAGCGCCAAAGGCAACGGCGGGCCTGGCGGCAACGGCCACGGAGAAACGCCGTATGACATGTGGCGGCGCACGAACGTCGTCCTGCAGCGGCAGCCGGGGTTCGCCACCGCCTTCATCCGGCTCCCCATGGGCGACATCACGTCCGCGCAAATGCTCGAAGTGGCCGACCTCATCGACGAGTACGCCAACGGCAACATCCGCACCACGATCCAGCAGAATCTCTGCATCCGCTGGGTGCCGAACGACAAAGTGCGGTCCCTGCACGAGCGCCTGGTCGCCGCCAGCCTCAGCGATCCCGGCGCCGAGCTCGTCGAGGACATCATCGCCTGCCCCGGCACCGACACCTGCGGCCTCGGGATCACGTCGTCCAAGGGACTGGCGCGCGCCCTGGCCGAGGTCTTCCCCGCCGGCAAGGTCCCGGAGGACCTGCGGAACGAGTCGGTGAAGATCAGCGGCTGCCACAATTCGTGCGCCCAGCACCACATCTCGACCATCGGCCTCCACGGGGTCGGCAAGCGGATGGGCGAGCACTTCGCGCCGCACTACGAGCTGCATCTGGGCGGGCGGATCGACGGCGTGCCCAGGATCGGCCAGATGACGGTCAAGCTGCCGGCCAAGAACGTCCCGGCCGCCGTCTCGCACCTCCTGGACTTCTGGCGGCAGCACCGCCGCGAGGGCGAGCGGCTCCTGGACTTCATCGAGCGCACCGGCAAGGCCCGGCTCAAGGAAGAGCTGATCCCCTTCACCATCGTGCCGCCCTTCGAGCAGGACCCCTCGTACTACTTCGACTGGGAAGGCGAGGACGAATTCGTCCTGGAGGACCTCGGCCCCGGCGAGTGCGCAGGGGGCGCGCTGGAGATGATCGAGAACCGCATCCTCGAAGCCGAGCAGGAGCTGTACCAGGCCCGGCTGCTGGAGGGGAAGGCGCAGCATGCCACCGCGCTGAACAAGGCCTATCGGGCCGTGCTGGCGGCCGCCAAGGCGGTGCTCGTGCCGGAAGGCATCGATCCCAACACCGATGCCGAAACCTTCAGCGAGTTCGAGCGCCTCTTCGGCGCCACGGGGCGCATCGTCAAGGCATACGCCGCGCCGTCCGCGAATATCGGTGACCTCGGCCCTCAGAACACCACGGCCGCCTTTGCCGCCGAAAAGATGGCCTATGCGAAAGGCTTCGTCGAGGCCTGCAAAGTCCTCACGGAAGACATCAGCCAGAACCTCAAACTCAAGGACTTGGACGAGAAACAGGCAACAGGAGAATGCGCCATGCCAAGCCCGTCGGCTCCCGATTCGGAGCCTTCCTCGAGATCCGTCACGACGCTGGATCTGCGCGGCGTCATGTGCCCGATCAACTACGTCAAGACGAAGCTCAAGCTCGAGATGATGGACGAGGGCGAGATTCTGGAGGTCTGGCTGGACGCGGGCGAGCCGATCAAGAACGTGCCACAATCGCTGCGGAACGACGGCCAGAAGGTCCTGTCGGAACTGCCGGCCGACAATTTCTTCAAGGTCACCGTGGAGAAGGTCGGATGACGCCTGCCCCCGCCACGCCAGACCTGACGGCCCTGCAGGCGCTCAGCGACTCGTTCGAGGCCAAGGCCCCGCAAGATCTCCTCGCGTACGCCATCGGGACGTACTTCCCGGACATCGTGCTGGCGAGCAGCTTCGGCGCCGAAGACGTCGCGTTGATCGACATGACGCACCGGATCAACCCAGGGACGCCGATCTTCTACCTGGACACGGACTTTCTGTTCACGGAAACCTACGAGACGCGCGACCGGCTGATCGCGAAATACGGGATCGCGCCGATCCAGGTGAAGTCCCTCCTCACGCCGGAGCGGCAGGCCGAAAAATTCGGCGACAAGCTCTGGGAGCGCCGGCCCGACGAATGCTGCAACCAGCGGAAGGTGGAACCGCTCACGCGGGTTCTGAAAGGGTACAAGGCCTGGATCACGGGCATCCGCCGCGACCAGGCGCCGACCCGTGCAAACGCCGGATTGGTCGAATGGGACCAGAAGTTCCAGTTGGTGAAATTCAACCCGCTGGCCAGGTGGACGTTCGAGAACGTCTGGACCTACATCAAGCTCTACGAGGTCCCGTACAATCCGCTCCACGACCGGAACTATCCGAGCATCGGCTGCACCTATTGCACCCGTCAGGTCCAGCCCGGCGAAGACCCGCGGGCCGGCCGCTGGGCCGGTCAGGCCAAGACCGAGTGCGGGCTGCATCCCCAATAACGTCATGGACTCACATCTCCGTCAACTGGAAGACCAGAGCGTCTATATCTTTCGCGAGGCGTACAAGCATTTCGACAACCTCGCTATGCTGTGGTCCATGGGCAAGGACTCCACAGTGCTGCTGTGGCTCGCCCGCAAGGCGTTCTTCGGGCACGTCCCCTTTCCGCTACTCCACATCGACACGAGCTACAAGATCCCGGCCATGATCGAGTATCGGGACCGGTTCGCCCGCGAGTGGCGGCTGAATCTCGTCATCGGCCAGAACAAGGAGGCCCTGGCCAAGGGGATGAACCACCAATTGGGCCGCGTCGAGTGCTGCACCGCCCTCAAGACCAACGGGCTGAAAAATCTGATCGCCGAGAAGGGCTACACAGGCATCATCCTGGGCGTGCGGGCCGACGAGGAAGGCACGCGCGCCAAGGAACGCTACTTCTCCCCGCGCGACAAGCACGGGGACTGGGACTTCCGCGAGCAACCGCCGGAGCTGTGGGACCAGTTCAAGACGACGTTCCCCGAAGGCACGCACATCCGGATCCATCCCCTGCTGGACTGGACCGAGATCAACATCTGGGAATACATCCGGGCCGAGAACATCCCGATCATCGATCTCTACTTCGACAAGGGCGAGGGGACCCGCTACCGGAGCCTCGGCTGCGCGCCCTGCACGACCCCGATCAAGTCCACTGCCAGGACCGTGGACGAGATCATCGAGGAGCTGCGCCGGACGACCGTGGCCGAGCGGTCCGGCCGCGCCCAGGACGAAGGGCGCGGGATGGAGCTCTTGCGCAAAGACGGCTACATGTGATGAAGACCACGCCCACCAAAGCCTCCGAGCATCTGAATATCGTCATTGTGGGCCACGTGGACCACGGCAAGTCCACGCTGCTCGGCCGCCTCTACGCCGACACCGGCTCGCTGCCGGAAGGCAAGCTCGACAAGGTCCGGGACATTTGCCGCCGGCAGGGCAAGGAATTCGAGTACGCCTTCCTCTTCGACGCGTTCCTGGAGGAGCAGGAGCAGGGCATCACGATTGACACCGCCCGCACGTTCTTCAAATGGCAGGACCGCCACTACATCATCATCGACGCGCCGGGCCACAAGGAGTTCCTCAAGAACATGATCTCCGGCGCGGCGCGTGCCGAGGCGGCCTTGCTGGTCATCGACGCCCAGGAAGGCGTCAAGGAGCAGTCGAAGAAACACGGCTACCTGCTCTCCCTGCTCGGCGTCCGACAGGTGGCCGTCGTCGTCAACAAGATGGACCTGGTCGGCTACCGGCAGGACGTGTTCGAGGCGATCGAAAAGGAGTACCGGGAGTTTCTGACGCAACTCCGAGTGGCGCCGGAGCGGTTCGTGCCTGTCAGCGCCAAGATCGGGGACAACATCGCGAACAAAAGCACGAACATGCCGTGGTACGGCGGCCCGACGGTGCTGGACAGCCTCGGCCTGTTCCGCAAGGAGACGTCGCGTGAACAGCAGCCGTTGCGCTTCCCCGTGCAGGACGTGTACAAATTCGACGCGCGGCGGGTCATCGCCGGCCGCATCGCCGCGGGACGGGTCAAGGTCGGCGACCGGCTGGTCTTCTCGCCGTCCAACAAGTCGGCTCTCGTCAAGACGGTCGAGGCCTTCAACGTGGAACCGGTTCCGACGGAGGCGACAGCCGGCCAGTCCACCGGCATCACGCTGGACGAGCAGATCTTCATCGAGCGGGGCGAAATCGCCTCGCGCGAGGATTCGGCGCCGCTGGTCTCCACGACGTTCCGGTGCAACCTCTTCTGGATGGGACGCCATCCGCTTGAGGCGGGCAAGAAATACCTGCTGCGGCTGGCGACCCGCGAGGTGGAGTGCGAGGTGGCCATCATCCACCGGATCATTGACGCGTCCGACCTCGCGTCCCGCGAGACCCGGACGATCGTCGGCCGGAACGAAGTGGCCGAACTGACGATCCGCACGAAAGCGCCGATTGCGTTCGACCTTTACAGCGACTCCGCAGTCACCGGCCGCTTTGTCCTGGTGGACCAGTACGACGTCTCCGGCGGCGGGATCATGACCGAGGCGGTAAAGGACGAGCACACCGTCCTGCGCGAGGAAGCCCGACAGCGCGACATCGCGTGGGTCAAGGGCGACGTGGGCGCCGACGATCGCGCGAGGCACTTCGGCCATCGCGCCGCCCTGGTGCTCATCACCGGCGGGCGCCACACCGGCAAATCCTTCCTAGCGCGACGCCTGGAGAGCCGGCTCGTGGCCGACGGCCGCCATACCTATCTTTTAGACGGCGCCAACCTGCGTCGGGGCCTGGATGCGGACATGGCGGAAGAAGGCACGAAAGAGACCGTCCGGCGGTTCGGCGAGGTGGCGCGGCTGCTGATCGACACGGGGCTGATCGTGGTCTCCACCACCAACGCGTTCGGCGGGGCCGATCACCAGGCGATCCGCACGCTGGTCCACCCGGCGCCGGTCATCGCCGTGCACATGTCGAAGACCGAGGAAGCGCCCCCGCCCCACACCGATCTGGCTTTCCCTGGACCGAAGGACTTCGAGGCGATCGCCGAGCAGATCATCCAGGAACTGAAAACCCGCGGCGTCCTCGCCGAGGCTCTCGGCACCAAGCCCCAGTTCCACTACTCGATCTAGGAAAAATTTAAATATGTCCATCACCATGCAAGAACTCATCGCCAAGGTCGGCAAAGGCGAGAAGGGCGCCAAGGACCTCACCTACCAGGAGGCCGCGAGCGCCATGCGCCTGCTACTGGAGGGCCAGGCCACGCCCGCCCAGGCCGGCGCGTTTCTCATCGCCATGCGGATCAAGAGCGAGTCGGTCAGCGAACTGGCGGCGTTCATCGGCACGGCGCGCGAGTACGTGCCGCCCCTGCCGGTCGCGCCCGACCTCGGACACGTGGACATTCCCAGCTATGCAGGCAAACACGATAGCTGGCATGTCCTGCTGCCGGCGGCGATCGTGGCCGCCGCCGCGGGGGTTCCCGTGCTCCTGCACGGCTATGACGGCGTGCCGAACCGGGTCTCCACGGCGGCGGTCGCCGAGAAGCTCGGCATCCCGATTGACTTGGAGCCCAAGCAGGCAGCGGAGTGCCTCACGCAGAAGGGGCTGGCGTACCTGGACGTGGGCCTTTACCACCCGCTCGTCTTCCGTTTCCTGGAACTGCGGAAGGAGCTCGGCGTGCGCAGCTTCTTCCAGCCCGTCGCCCGGGCGCTGAACCCGGGACGAGCGCAGATCTCCATCATCGGGATGTCGCATCCGCCCTACTTCGAAAAGATTGCGGAGGCGCTGCGGATGATGGGCACCCAGCAGGCGCTCGTGGTGCGCGGGCTCGAAGGCGAGCCGGAGCTGTCGATCAGCTCCATGACCAGGGCCATCGAGTTGCGCGACGACCGGATCGCCCCCCTCTCGCTCCAACCGAAAGACTTTGACCTAGCGTTCGAGCCGATCGAGAATATGCAGTCGCCGGGCCTTGACGGCGAGGCCGCAGTGCTCGCGAAGATTCTCGGGGACGAGTTCAAAGGCAACATGCGCGATTGGGTGGTGATGAACGCCGCCATGATTCTCTACGTCGGCGGCAAGGCCTCCTCCATCCGAGACGCGGTTGCGCTCGCCCAGGCAACCCTCGCCTCCGGCACCGCGAAGAAGAAATTGGGGGAACTGTCTCAGTAACTACCTGGAAAATTGACACCCTTTCGGGCCCGTGATAGTTTGATGCAGATTTTGAGGGCTTCGCGAACCCATGGCAATCCAAGACCTTAAAGACATCCTCGGCAAGTTGAAGTATACCGACGACGCCAAGGTCGTCCAGCAGGTCACCGAGCAGATCAAGGCCGTCAAGCGGCGCATGGCCTCCGTCCGCCGCAAGCTGGTCGTGATGAGCGGCAAGGGCGGCGTCGGCAAGAGCATGACGACGGTGAACCTCGCGCTGGCGTTCGCGCGGCAGGGCCACAAGGTCGGCGTGCTGGACGTGGACCTCAACGGCCCCTGCGTGCCCCAGATGCTCGGCATGCGCGGCCAGCGCTTCACGATCACCCCCGACGGCGCGATTCCCCCCGTCGGCCCGCTCGGCATCAAGGTCGGCTCCATGGATTTCTTTCTGGACGAGCTCGCCCCGGTCCGGTGGAAGGGCCCGATGGATCTCAGTCCCGTCTGGCTCGGCCTGATGGAAATGAACGTGATCCGCGAGTTCATCGCCGATATCGTCTGGGGCGACGTGGACTACCTCCTCACGGACCTGCCGCCCGGCGCCGCCGCCGACAAGCCGCCGGTCATCGCCGGCTTCATTCCCGATCTGGACGGCGCGATCGTCGTGACCACGCCGTCCGAAGTCGCGTCGGACGTGGTGCGGAAATCCATCGCCTACGCCCGCGACCTCGACATCAACGTACTGGGGGTGGTCGAAAACATGAGCATGTACCGCTGCCCGCAGTGCGGGACCGAGAGCGCGCTGTTCGAGGGCGACACGGAAGCCATGTGTCAGGCGCTGGACCTGCCGCTCCTGGGCCGCATCCCCTTCGACCGGACGCTGGCAAAATCGTTCGACAAGGGCGCGCCCCTCATTGAGGGCGACTACCCGACCCTCAAACGATTCGATGAAATCGTGACCCGCATCCAGACGCTGCTCGATTACAAGAAGATCATGGCCCGGCAACTTTAAGGAGAGATCCCATGAAGTTCGTCTGCATGAAGTGCGAAACCTACATGAACTTCGAGAAGGTCGAGAAGCCGGCCGAAGGGTCGCTCGGCGTGTTCTTCGGGTGCCCGTCATGCGGAGCGCGATTCACGATGGTCACGAACCCCGGCGAGACACAGATGGTCAGCTCGCTGGGCGTGCAGCTCGGCGGCCGGACCGTCGCCGCCCAGCCGTTCGAGATGACACGCGGCGGGCTTCGCGGAGAAGGCGAGAGCCAGGCCGAGATGTCCAACTATTTGAAGGAGCACTACAGCGAGAAGCCGGCGGCCGCGACCGCCGCGCCCGCCGAAGGCGAAAAGAAGACCGGCGGCTGCCCGTTCTCGGCGGTGGTGGCCCAGATGGGCCTCGGCTCTTCCACCGACGCCAAGGGCGGCGCGACGGCCGAGTTCGATTGGACGCCGGACGCGCTGGAGCGGCTCGAGAAGACGCCGTCGTTCATCCGCCCGATGATCAAGGGCGGCATCGAGGCGTATGCCCGCAAGCAGGGCTTCAAGAAGATCACGCTGCAGGTGATGGACGATTCGAAGAACGCGACCGAAGGGATTCCGTGGTCGCCGGCCGCGGAGAAGCGCCTGGAGAACATCCCCGACTTCATCCGGCCCATGGCCCGGAAGGAAGTCGAGCGGATCGCCCAGGAGCGGGGCGCGACCCAGGTCACTGAAGCGCTCATGGACGAGGCCAAGACCAAGTTCATGAATTTTATGTGATGGCCTTTTCGGCCGTTTTCCTCGCACTCTTTCTCACCTTCTTCTCCCTCGCCCAGAGCGTCTTCGCCGCCAGCTGGGTCTACACCGCCAACGAAGGCGACGGCACCATCTCGGTCATCGACGTGGACAGCGGCAAAAAACGCCCGTCCATCCGGGGACTCCGCGCCCCGCACAACATCCACCTCGGCCCTGATGGGATGCTCTACCTGACGGACGGCCCCGCGAACCAGGCCGTCAAGGTGGACCCCGACAAACTCCGGATCATCGCGCGCTGGGAGGTCGGCAAAGGGCCGGCCCACATCTTTATGACGCCGGACAAGCGGCTGCTCCTGAATACCAACACCGAGTCGGGCGATGTGACGATTACCGATGCCTCCTCGCTCACCGCGGTGGCCACGATTGCGGCCGGCAGGAGCCCGCACGGCATCGCGATCTCGCCGGACGGGAAGTTCGCCTATGTGGCGAATCTCGGCAGCAAGGATCTGGCAATCATTGACATCGCCGCCAGGAAAGCCGTCGCCTCCGTGCCCCTCGAGGACGCGGCCGTGCAGGCATGGGCGGACCCAGGCGGCAAGTTCGTCTATGTGACGGGGCTGAACAGCGGCCAGGTGTTCAAGGTGGATGCGGCCTCACGGAAAGTGGTGGCCCGCTTCCCGGTGGGCAAACTGCCGGCCCAGCTCGGCGTCAGCCCGGACGGCAGATACGTGATCTCCTGCGATCAGGAATCGGCGCAACTGTCCATCATTGACGCCGGCACCGGCAAGCTCGTCAAGCAGCTGCCGCTGGGTAAATGGACGCACGGCATTACGTTCAGCCTGGACGGCAACTTTGCGTTTGTCTCCAATACAAGGAGCGATGACGTCTCAGTCGTGGACCTCGCGACCCTCCTGGAGGTCAAGCGGATCAAGGTCGGCAGGGGGCCCAACGGCATCGCCGCCAGCTATCCGAATTCGCCGATCAAGAGGTAGGGGCAGGCGTCATCGTCCCCATCACGACCGCCTTCTTCGCCCCGGTCACGTTCGGCAGGTTGCACGGGACACCCTTGACGTGCTGATAGGCGAAGACCGCGAAGGCCACGGCTTCCAGCGCGCGCCCGTCCCAGCCGGTTGTTTCAACCGGCCTCACCTGCGCGGACTTCCATTCGGCCTGCAACATGCGCATCAGTGAGGCGTTCTGCGCCCCGCCCCCGCACACCAGCACCTCGTCCACGCTCCCCGGCAGGAACTTTTTCGCGCCCGCGATCGTCCGGGCCGTGTACGCCGTCGCGGTCGCGACCAGATCGGCATCCGGCAGGCCGAGCAGTTTGCCCTGCCGCAGGAAGTATCCGGCGAATCGCTCCCCGAATTCCTCCCGCCCCGTGGACTTGGGCGGCCGACGTTTGAGAAACGGATGGTCCAGGAGCGTCCCGAGCAGGCTTTCATTCGGCGTCCCGGCGCGGGCCAGGCGACCGCCACGGTCGAACGTCCGGCGATCGGCCGTGACATGGCGCATGACGCCGTCGATCAGCATGTTGCCGGGACCGGTGTCGAAGGCCCGCACAGCACCGGGCCCCCCACACGACGGCAGGTATGTCAGATTGCTGATGCCGCCGATATTGAGCACCACGCGCGAAAGGGACGCATGGTGAAAGAGCAGATGGTGCAGATAGGGTGTGAGCGGCGCGCCCTCGCCGCCGACCGCCATGTCCCTCGTTCGGAAACCGGCCACCGTCGTGATGCCGGTCCGTTCGGCGATGACGGCGGGCTCGCCGAGCTGCAGCGTCGAGCGAACCGACCCGAAACCGGGTTCACGGCGCGGCCCCGGCAGATGATGGAGCGTCTGGCCATGGGACCCGATCAGGGCGACCTTACGAGGCGAAACTCTCGCGCTCTTCAGCAACCTGAGAGCCGCCCTGGCGAACCATTCGCCGAGCGCGGCATTCAGGTGACATACATCGGCAACGGTGCCGCTCGTCATCGCTCCCAGGAGGCGGACTCGAAACTGCGGCGAATAGGAGAACGTGCGATGAGCCAGCAGGCGGAGCTTCAGGTCGTGGCCCGACCCTCGAATGTCCACCAGCGCGGCGTCCACGCCGTCGGCGGACGTGCCCGACATCAGACCGATAACCTTCATCGTGAAAAAGGCTAGCTGACGAACCCCATCGGGTCAAGGAAATAGCGCCGTTTTTGTTTTGCTCCCGGGGTTGGTCTCTAACCAGTCTGTATTCAAGCCCTGCCGTCTCATTTCCTTATTCTTTCCACGACCTTAGCCAGCCGCCTTCTGAACCACGCCTCCGGATTGTGCTAGATTTGTGCTATCGAGCGCCTCCACCACGGCGCGCAACGACTCCGAGCAATGATGTGCATAGCGTTGCGTCATCGCGGCGGTCTTGTGCCCTAAGAGCCGTTGCACGCCGTACAGATCCTGCCCGCTCTGCACCAGGCGGGTGGCAAACGTATGCCGGAGATCGTGCAGCCGGATGTTCTCCACCTTCGCGCGTGTCGAGGCCGCCTTAAAGACATGCCACACCGGACTCTCCCGAAGTGGCGCATGACGTTTGGTATAGAACACCACGTTCGTCTTGGTGGACCGAATCCGATTCCGGAGAATCGCCATGGCGGCGTGATTCAAGGGCACCGTCCGCTTGGTTTTATTCTTCGACCTCTGCACGATCAGGAGCTTGCTCTGCAGGTCGATATCCGCCCACGTCAGGGCCGCCAACTCACCAAACCGAAGCCCCGTGTGCAGAAAGAACCCCACCACTTCTTGCAACCACGGCGGACATGCAGGGAGCAGCCGCGCCTCTTCCTCCAGCGTCAACCACCGATCACGCACCACTTCGCCTGGACACAGCCCCGCGTCGCTCACCGGATTCTCCCGACACCATTTCCAGTGACGCCGTGCTCGATTGAACGCCACACTCAACAGGGCCAGTTCTCGGTTGATGCTCGCCGGCCCCACCCCATCCGCCGCACGTGTTGTCTTATACCGTGCGATCTCATCCGAGGTGATCTCCGCCAAGACACGGTCTTCTCCCAACACCGCATAGACGCGTTTCGCCGTCAGCTGAAGCGCATGGGCCGTGCGCAACGTGTGGCCATGTTCGTCAAAGTACCGGTCGATCATCTCTTTCACCGTGCGCTCCTGTTCTTGGAGCTTCTCGAAGTACTTCCCTTCCACGATGCTGGTCCGGACCTTCCCCAGAATCGCTTCGGCCAACCGCCGATCGGTCGCCTCCGTGGACTTCCTGACCCATTTCCCGTGATAGGCAAAACCCATCCACCAGACCTTGTTTCGTTTAAAGAGCCCCATCCCGTTCCTCCTTTCGCATGAGGCTCGATACCAATCTGGTTTCCCCGTAGCGGGGAGTATAGACGTCCCGTTTCGCTCTCGCAATCATAGCGTCCAAGGAGCCCTGACCCGCACACGCGAAATTCAGCGGCACAGGCTTCATTGCCCCAGGCGAACAGGCTGAGAGCCACTCGGTGATATCCTCTGACCAAAACCGAACAAGGCCATTGATTTTGCGCACAGGAATCTTGCCCTTCGCCACCCACGAATAGAGAGTGGACGCCTTAATCTTGAGCAGTTGAGAAAGCTCTTTGACCGTGAGAAACATGCCTCTGTCTCCGCTTCCTACTCAGCAGGTGTCCTAGAAAATCTTTGCTTGAGCGTGTCCTTCGCGGCCTTACCGATTGTCTTAAACACGATCTTCATGGCCTCCACATCGGCCTCGATGGTCGCCATCTCCATGATCAAGCTTCCCCTCACGTACTGCGAGACGGTCACGTCCTGCTTGTGCGCGTACTTCTCAATTAATGCCTTCTCTCTGGGAGTGACCCGAAACTGCATCACCTCGGTTCGTTGCGCGTCCTCTTCTTTCATGGCCTTGTCTCCTTTTGCCTAGCTTGTAATACACATGTACCACTCGACGTACTGGAATGTCAACCACTTTCTTTTTCGCCTGCGCGACGTTCACGCTACAAGCCATGAAGGACGACCAATGCAACGCTTGACAGATTCCTCACTGAGGTCTAGCCTTGATGATGGCCCAAGGTTCGAGTCCTAGCCGGGGATGCGGTCGCCGGTGGTGTTCTAGGAGTCCTGGATAGTTAATAAACTAGGGGCTATCCCAAATTCAGTGGGGCAGCACACTTTTAACCAGAGGAGGAGCGAATGCGAATAAGGCTTATTCTGGTGTCTGCTCTTATCCTGACGTGTATAGGTAACATAGGCCCATTGCTTAACGTAACCCATGCTGAAGGGTATTTAAGCGGCTTCGGAGGAATAGCGGCCCCTGGAAGCCTCAGCAACGTCATTGTAACAAAGCAGCTTAGCCTCTTTGGTGTTACATCTGCAGCACGCACCGCAGATGTTGACCTTGAGAACACCCTTACTTGGGGCCTGAAGGCGGGCTACTTTTCCGAAAGGCGCAAATGGTTGGGACTGGAAACAGAGGTGTTTACCTTTACACCCAATATGACGGCTCAACCGCTCATTGTTGCCCAACCCGGGCAGACCGCTAAGGGTGTGGATTTTTCTGGCGCTCCTGTCCGAGTGACGGCGTTGGCACTGAACGTGATAACCCGGGAACCTTCTTTGGGGCACTTTAATCCCTATGGTGGAGTCGGACCTGCATTGTTTTACTCATCCAGTAGCGCTTTCCCGGGAAAGTTTAGGGTTACGCCTGGATTGAATGTCATTGCAGGCGCGAGCTATTACCTAACCGATCAGACAGCCTTCTTTGGGGAATTCAGGTTCAATACCGTCTCAGTCAAAGTGGGCGGGTTCGTTGGCGATTACAGCGGGCAAATGTTCGTGGGTGGCATTTCATATCATTTCGATGGTCCGGAAAGGACAGAGGATTGATTGTGCTCGGCTAAATGCTAAATGATTATACTAGACGGCCTCTCTTCCAGGAACCTCAAATCTCAAGGGTTGCAACTCGTACGGCTCGGGGAGCCAACAGCTACAATTCACCAAGCTCTACATATTCCGGCCCCGCGAGTACACCGATATCCGGCATGACTTCTTCCGCCTGATCAATCATCCGTTCTAAACCCCACACCGAAATCCACTCATGCTCCCCACAGTCAGGACAGGTCAGCAACCGTTTAGCAGCTTCAGCACGTTATACAGTGTTCCGAACGGTATCACGGTATGCACTCCCCGATAGGCCGCGTCATATTCCCGCTTTCTATCCCAAGCCTCTTAAGGCCCACAGTAGCGCATCCTTCCCCGACTCTCTTTTTTGGGCAAGCCATCTACACGGTAGATATCAGGAGCCTTTTTCAAGTACCCCAGGCAGTAATTTAACACCCAATGAGCATCTTTCCTCGCAGGTTTCACGAACACTCTGAGACCTAACTCCTTTGCTATTTCTTTTGCCAGCGCATCACCCTCTATCCATCGCGCATCCATGAGCCCATGTAAATGAGGATACCAACCATTCCCGATATTCGTGCATTCTGCAAACAACAGTCCTCCAGGTATGGCTTCTTTCCACCGTTTTCTTCTCAACACTTTCTTGACCACCTTGTGAAATCTTTTCACGTCCGCACGGGTGAGCCTTTCCACATTCTCTGGCGAGATCGTGACAAAGTTAGGCCAGAGTACCCCTGCCATTAGATCCCCGTACTGATCCTTCAACCGCATGAGCTCTCTCCCCCTACATTCAGGGCAGGTTCTCCCACTACATCTCACCTGGACTGTCTTTTTCCAGCCACAGTTGGCACAATAGATCGCCCTCGTCTCGTGATCTTCAGGACGCTCATGTAACCATTTCCGTAGGCTCTGCTCACTTCTCTGTTCACTTTTTGTAGGTTCTTCGAGTTGAGAGGGAGCCGCGCCCGCTGACGCGGGGGCGCGGCAACCCTCAAGGAACTCGCTTCCTTCCTCATCCAGGGTGATCTTGGCCCTGGGCTTCCGAACCGGAGCGCGTACGTCGGGCTGCTCCGCAAGTGGCCTTCTTTGCCGCTCAAACGCCTCTGCATTCGCCCGGACTGTCTCCGCTGTGATCTCAAACTCCCATCGGTACCCTCCTTGTTGTGGAAGGGCACCTGGCGCTTGCGTATCTACCAACAGGAGACTAGAATCAGTGCTGTTCCATCCCTGATGCCGCAGCTGCTAACTGCGGTGTCTCCTTGGCCGGTACTTGGAGCCCCAGGTACCGGCCTCTTTATTTCGTGTTGTCCTTCATGTTCCTCACCCTTTGTTTGCTGGCCTCTTGTGCTAAATTTGTGCTAAAACTCTGCACAACCGAGCCGATTGCTCAGAATCGAGAGAAACAGTGGAATGGACGTAAGGGCTTGATTTAGCGGGAAAACGGGGGAAACCAGCAGACTATCGAGCCTGTTGAAAAAACCCTCTTTTTTGATCTCTAATCAGCCGTCATTTTCGAACGCCTCGTGAACAGGGCAAGATAAGGAGTCGCCATGGAACTCGGATTCATCGGGCTCGGCAAGATGGGCATGAACATGGTCGCCCGTCTCCAGCAGGGTAAGCATCGCGTGGTGGCCTACGACCGGACGGCGGACCTCATCAAACAGGCGGAAAGCGTGGGCGTCGTCGGGGCGGCCTCGCTTGAAGACATGGTCTCCAAACTCAAGGCCCCCCGCATTGCTTGGATCATGGTGCCCTCCGGCGCCCCCACTGAAGAGACCGTCGCCAAGGTCGCCTCCCTGCTGTCAGCCGGCGACATCATCATCGACGGCGGCAACACCAACTTCCACGACGACGTGCGCCGCGCGGCCGAGCTCAAGAAAAAGAACATTCATTATGTAGACGCCGGCACCAGCGGCGGCATCTGGGGACTCCAGCTGGGCTATTGCCTGATGGTCGGCGGCGAGAAGGCGACCGTCGACAAGCTCGCGCCGATCTTCAAGACCCTCGCCCCGGAGAACGGCTGGGCCTACATGGGGCTCCACGGCGCCGGCCACTACGTCAAGATGGTCCACAACGGCATCGAGTACAGCATGATGCAGGGCTACGCCGAGGGGTTCGAGCTCATGTCCAAGAGCGAGTACAAGCTCGACCTGGCCAGGATCGCCGATCTCTGGATGCAGGGCAGCGTGGTCCGGTCCTGGCTCCTGGAGCTGACCGCCGGAGCCCTCAAGCAGGACCCGAAGCTGGAGGGGCTGAAAGGCTACGTCCAGGATTCCGGCGAGGGCCGCTGGACGATCCTCGATGCCATCGACAAGGATGTGCCCGTTCCCACGCTCACGGCCGCGCTCTTCACCCGGTTCCGGTCCCGGCAGGAAGAGTCCTTCGCCGAAAAGCTGCTGGCGGCCATGCGGAACGCGTTCGGCGGCCACGCCGTCAAGAAGCGCTAGCGCCGGCAAGGAGACCGCCGCCATGTCCGAGCCAACACAGCCGCTTATTCCGCAGCCCTGCACGCTGGTGATCTTCGGCGGATCGGGTGATCTCGCCAATCGCAAGCTCGTGCCGGCCGTCTACAATCTGCTGCTCGACGGCATGCTGCCGCCAAACTACGCGATCCTGGCCACCGGCCGCAAGTCGCTCAGCGACGCCGAATTCCGCAAGATCGCGCGGGAGGGCGTCATCAAGTATTCCCGCCAGGAGATCAAGGACGCCGTCTGGTCGAACTTGGAGCCACGGCTGTTCTACGTCGCCGGCGCCATCGACGACCCCAAGACCTACACCGACATCCGGACGCGCCTCGAGAAGATCGAAGCCGACCTGAAGCTGCCGGCAAACCGCATCTTCTACCTGGCGATCCCGCCCGCGTCGATCGCCGGGGCCGTGGAAGGGCTCAGGAAAGCCGGCATGGTCCAGACGCCCGCCGGCAACGCGCCGTTCTCGCGGCTCATCGTCGAGAAGCCCATCGGAAACGATCTCGACTCCGCCCGGCAGATCAACGCCGCCGTCGCCCGGGTCTTCGACGAGTCCCAGGTCTTCCGCATCGATCACTACCTCGGCAAGGAAACCGTGCAGAACCTGCTGGTCCTGCGCTTCGCCAACAGCATCTTCGAGCCGATCTGGAACCACAAATACATCGACCACATCCAGATCACGGTCAGCGAGGCGGAGGGCGTCGGCACCCGCGCAACCTACTACGAAGAGGCCGGGGCCCTGCGGGACATGGTCCAGAACCACATCCTCCAGCTCCTCTGCCTGGTGGCCATGGAGCCGCCCTACTCGCTCGATCCGGACGTCGTCCGCAACGTCCGCATGGACGTTCTGCGCTGCCTTCGGCCGATCACGGGCAAGGACGTCGAGAAATACAGCGTGCGGGCGCAATACACCGTCGGCAAGGCGCACGGCGTGGACGTGCCCGGCTATCGGCGGGAGCCGGGCGTCAAGCCCGACTCCACCACCGAGACCTATGTGGCGCTGAAGTTGTTCGTGGAAAACTGGCGGTGGTCCGGCGTGCCGTTCTATCTCCGGACCGGCAAGGCCATGACGAAGCGCGCCAGCGAGATTGCGGTCTTCTTCAAGCCGATCCCACAGATCCTCTTCAACGCGAACCCCGACGCGCCCCTGGAGCCGAACATCCTCACACTGAAGATCCAACCCGATGAGGGCCTCTCGCTGCGCATCATCTGCAAGGTCCCCGGCGCCAAGGCCAAGACAAATCCTGTGGAGATGCACTTCCAGTACGGAGAGGCCTTCGCCGCTCCCTCCCCGGAGGCCTACGAGCGGCTGCTGCTCGACGTGATGACGGGCGACGCGTCGCTCTTCATGCGACGGGACGCGGTGGAGGCATCCTGGGCCTGGATCACGGCGATCCTCGACGGATGGAAGACCCACGGCACCAAGTGGCTGCCGGAATACCAGGCCGGCAGCTGGGGGCCGGTGGAAGCCAATCGGCTGATCGAGAGCGACGGACGCTGCTGGAGAACACTCTGATGGAATCGCCCGCACAGACCATGCCCCCATCACGACCCCATGCGCTGCGGACGCTCGCCGTGGATATCGGCGGGACAGGCATCAAGGCCCTCGTCCTGAGCGCGACCGGCAAGCCGCTCACGGAGCGGAGGCTGATCAAAACGCCCAGGCCGGCCACGCCGGGTGCGGTCATCAACGCCACCATCGAGATGGTGAAGACACAGGGAAAATTCGACCGCGTATCGGTCGGGTTTCCCGGCGTGGTCCGCCGCGGCGTGACCGTGACGGCGCCGAATCTCGACGGCAACTGGCGCAACGTCAAGCTGGCCGAGATACTGTCCAAAAAACTTGGCAAGCCGGTGCGGGTCGCCAATGACGCCGACGTGCAAGGCTTCGGCGCGATCGAGGGCCAGGGCGTCGAGCTCGTCATCACGCTGGGGACGGGGTTCGGATCCGCGCTGTTCGTGGACGGCCGGCTGGTCCCGAACCTGGAGATCGCCCATCATCCGTTCGACAAGGGCCGAACCTACGAGGAGAACCTCGGCATCGCCGCGCTCAAAAAAGCCGGCAAAAAGAAATGGAACAAGCGCCTGCTGAAAGCGATTGCGACCCTCGAGCACGCCTTCAACTACGACCACCTGTACATCGGCGGCGGCAACGCCCAAAAGATCATCATCACGCTGCCGTCCAATACCAGGATCGTCGAAAACGTCGCCGGCCTCCTCGGCGGCATCGCCCTCTGGCGGGATTAACTATCTCAATACCTTCTCCACCGCCGCCCGCAATTTCTTCAACCCCGCGTTCACATCCGCGCCGAGGTGCACGCGGATGGCGCGGCGGTTGCGCTTGCCGAGGCAGACGAAGTCGCCGAGCGCCTGCGCCGCCTTGAGTACGCCGAACGTATAGGACTCGCCGGGGATCGGCAGGTCCTGCGCGTCGTCGGACGTGATCTGGATGAACACCCCCGAGTTCGGCCCGCCCTTGTGCAGTTGTCCGGTCGAATGCAGGAAACGCGGGCCGTAGCCCAGCGTCGTCGCCACCGTCTTCTTGTCGCGCACCCGCAGGCGCATCCCCTGCAGCGCCTGGTGCGACGCATCCGTGCGCTCCACATACGCGTTCAGCGCCACATAGTCGCCCGCCTTTACTCGCGCGAGGTGAGACTTCAGCGCCGCGTCAAGCGTTGACGCGCCTTTCAGCGCTTCGCGGCTGGCGGCATCCCCGTAAATTTTGACCCCATCGGCGGTCAGGACCGGCTCCTCCTCCGGCAAGCGGCCGTTCTTCTTGTACTCATCCAGAAAGTTCTTCGTGTAGTCCTTGCTTTCCTGGACGTTCGGCTGGTCGAAAGCATTGATTCCCAGGAGCGAGCCGGCCACGGCGGTCGCCACCTCCCACAGAAAAAATTCCTCGCCGAGGTTGATGAGATCGGTCAGCTCAATCCGGACGACGGGATGACCGGCCTTCTCCAGGGCCGCGACTTTCGCATCCTGCGCTGCGTCCGCACCGCCGGAATACCGGATGTAGGCAAAGAAACGGTCGGCCCCGTACACCTCCGGCGCACCCAGCGGCTCGTCATCAATCGGCACGATGCCCTTCCCTTCCTTGCCCGTGCTCTCGGCGATGAGCTGCTCCATCCACGCCCCCAGGGCGCCGATGGCCGGCGACGTGATGAACGTGATTTTGTCGCGCCCCTGCCTGGCCAGCTCGCCCATCGCCACGCCGAGCAGCACGCCAGGATTGTCCTCCGGGGGCACGCAGGAGTCGCAGCTATGGCGCATACGCTCGGCCCGGTAGAGCAGGTGCTCGATGTTCACACCCATGATCGCCGCGGGCACGATGCCGAAGTTCGACAGCGCCGAATAGCGCCCGCCGATGTCCGGCACGCCCGGCAGGATGTCCCGGAACTTGCTCTTCTGGGCCAGGCTCTCGAGCATCGAGCCGGGATCGGTGATCGCGATGAAGTTCTCGCCGGCCTTGTCACCCTTGACCTGGCGCATCCGGTCGAAAAAGTACCGGTAGAACACCAGCGGCTCGGTCGTCGAGCCGGACTTGCTGGCCACGATGCACAGCGTCTTCGCGAGGTCCACCCGCTTCTCAAAGCTGCGCACCTGCGCGGGCACGGTGCTGTCCAGCACATGCAACTCCGGAAAGCCGGGGACGACCCCGAACGTCATTCGGAAGACCTCGGGACAGAGGCTGCTGCCCCCCATGCCCAGCAGAAGGGCATGCTTGAAGCCGGCCGCACGGATGGACTCGGCCGCGCCCTTGATGCGGGGAAGGTTGTCTACCTGCTGCTCAGTGACGTGCAGCCAGCCGAGCGCGTTGCGAATGATCTTCTGATGCGCGAGGTCACTGTGCCACAGGCTCGGATCCTTCGCCCACAGCTTGCGGACGAAGCCCGTTTGCCGCAGTTCCCTGAGCTTGGCCTGCACCCTGCCCTCCAGTGGCCCCAGCGCAAACGTCTGCTGATCGAGCTTCGGCCCGAGCAATTCTTCCCGCTTCCGGCTGATGACACCCATGAGCTGATCGAATGAATCCAGGAACAGCCGGACGCCGTCTGCCAACAGTTTCCGGGAGACTTCCTGGATGTCGATCTTGCAGTCGGCCAGGAGGTCCATCGTCTCACGGGCCTCCTCGATTCCTTCCACCAGACTGTTGCGAAGCTTGCCGTGATCCCGAAACGCCTTGAAAGTGGCCGCCGGCATGGTGTTGACCGTGTCCGGGCCAATCAACTCGTCCACGTAGTAGGTATCGGGAAACTTGGGGTTCTTGGTGCCGGTGCTGCCCCAGAGGAGGCGTTGCACCTTCCCGCCCTTTTCCCTGAGCGCCTGGAACCGCGGACTGAGAAATACCTCCTGGAACTTCCAATAGGCCATCCTGGCATTGGCGATGGCCACCTTGCCCATGAGACTTTGAAGCGCGGCCTTGTCCATGGGGGCGGCCGCCTCCTTCAGCTTCGCTTCCAGGAGGCGGTCCACCAAGGGGTCGATCC